>Ga0210388_10003136_pt1 | contig 12941 bp, 8 predicted proteins | sample IncBWC19OmetaG_FD_155485 | JGI IMG/M metagenome (GOLD analysis project Ga0210388, IMG submission 155485) | Forest soil microbial communities from Barre Woods Harvard Forest LTER site, Petersham, Massachusetts, United States - Inc-BW-C-19-O ... | reverse complement strand
CAAGCTCTTGAGCCCGCGCATCGGCGTGGTGTCCGGTGCTGCCCTGCTGGTCGACTACGTGCTCACGATTACGATCTCGATCGCGAGCGGTGCGGACGCCATCTTCAGCTTTTTGCCGGCCGGCGCGATCGGTTACAAGTTTCTGGTCGCCTTTGTGGGTCTGGTCGTGTTGACCGTGATGAACATTCGCGGCGTCAAGGAGTCGGTCACCGCGCTGGTGCCGGTGTTCGTGCTGTTCTTGATCACGCACGCGATTCTGATCGCTCTTGCCATCGGCGGCAATGCCGCGCAAGCGGGGCACGTCGCTAGCGAGGTGCACGCGAGCATCACCCGCACCGGCATTGCGCTCGGCACGTTCGGCTTGCTGAAGCTATTCGTGCACGCTTACTCGATGGGCGGCGGCACGTACACGGGTATCGAGGCCGTGTCCAACGGCGTGGGTATGATGCGCGAGCCGCGCGTGCGCACCGCCAAGCGCACGATGACCTTGATGGCCGCGTCGCTGGCCATCACCGCTGGCGGTATCCTGCTCGCGTACCTCTTGGTTCACGCGCACCCCGAAGAAGGCAAGACCATGAACGCGGTGCTCTTCGAGCGCGTTGCTGGGTCTTGGCACATCGGCGGTCTGAACGTCGGCAAAGCCTTCATCGTGGCCGCGCTGCTCAGCGAGGGCACGCTCCTGTTCGTGGCGGCCCAAGCCGGGTTTTTGGACGGTCCACGCGTGATGGCCAACATGGCCACGGACTCCTGGATGCCGCACCGGTTCGCGGCGCTGTCCGATCGCCTGGCCATGCGCAACGGCGTGATGATCATGGCGCTGGCTGCGTTCGGTGCCTTGATCTACACCCGTGGCGATGTATCGCGGCTGGTCGTCATGTACTCGATCAACGTGTTCTTGACCTTCAGCCTCTCGAACCTGGCCATGGCACGATTCTGGATCAAGCACCGCCGTGAGCACGCCGATGAATGGCTCAAGCATCTATTTGCCCACGCCGTGGCGCTTGCGCTGTGTGCCACGATCTTGGTCATCACCATCCTCGAGAAATTCATCGACGGTGGCTGGCTGACGCTGCTCGTGACCGCGGTCTTGGTCGTCGTCTGTTTTGGCATCAAGCAGCATTACGGCTCGGTGGTGCGTGCGCTGCGTAAGCTCGATTCCGACCTACCCTCACCGCCCGAGGTCGAAGAGGCCTTGGCTCTGGCCGCGCGCAAAGAAGAAGCCGGCGCCGGTTTCGAAGAGCATCACGGCCTGATGGAGCACCACACCGCAGGCGACCCCGACGCCGAGAAGCCCGTCGCGATCTTGCTCGTTGGCGGCTACAGCGGGCTCGGACGCCACGCGCTGCTCACCTTGCTGCGCATGTTCCCTCATCATTTTTCGGGCATCGTGTTCTTGAGCGTCGCGGTCGTCGACTCCGAGTCCTTCAAGGGCGCCGATCAGCTGGCTGCGCTCGAGGAGCGCACGCGCAAGAATTTGCTGTGTTACGAGCACTACGCGCGCTCGCTCGGCTTGCCCGCGGCGAGCATGTTCTCGGTCGGCACCGAGGTCGCGGTGGAGGTCGAGAAGTCTGCCGCGGAGCTCGCCGGGCGCTACCCGCGTGCACTGTTCGTCGCGGGCCAGTTGATCTTCGAAGAAGACACGTTTTGGAATCGCGTATTACACAACGAAACCGCGTTCATGGTGCAAAAACGCCTGCAACGTCGCGGTATGCCGATGATCGTCGTGCCCGTACGCATCGACCTCCGGGCGTCGCGCCCGATGCGTGCGGCCGCGCTCGCCGCGTAAGGCGCTCGGCGGAATTGCTCGGCCCCTGCGCTCAGCGGCGATTCCAGCGCCGATGGTACACCGGGCCACGGTGCACGACGCCGACGCGGAACCACGGGCGCGAGTACCAGATGTAGTGGTGCGGACCGAGCCTGCCCCAATAAGGACTCGGGCCCCAGCCGAGCACCCACGGCGCGTAGAGCCAGCGCCAACCGCCGTTGGGATAGTACGCGTACTCATAGGCCACGCCGCCGTCGCCGCTGACATAGGTGTAGTCACGCGAGTACGGCATGTAGATCCAGCCGTACTGACTGGTGTAGACCCATTGTCCGCCGGTCGGCGGAGGCGGCGCGGCAGGTTGAGCAACGGATGCTGGCCCGGGTGGCGGGGCTGCAGGCGGATTGGACGCAGCAGGTGGTTGCGGGGCCGTTGGTCCCGTCTCGGGCGGTGGTGGCGGTGCGGCGCCGGGCATCGCCGGTGCTTGCGCCGGCTCGGGTGCGCTGGGCGCAGGCGGGGGCGGGGCTTCGCCTTGCGCCTCCTCGTCATTGCCGATCTGCAACTCGGGCGGAGGTTGTCCGGGCGCTTGCGGCGGTGGGGACGACGCACAGCCCACTGTCAGCCAAGCACCGAACGCAAACAGAACACCGACACTCAACTTTGATTCTGAAGTCGTCATTGTGGAAATCGTCAGCAAACTACGGGCCAACATGGATCAGAAGCCGCATTCGGCACGGTTGTTAAATGGGAAGAGCGGCCGTCTGGCCGGTCTCGCGTGGTTGTAGCCGGGACGGTTGAACGGTACGACGGCCGTCCGTCGCACGTGACGCAGAAGTGACGGTCTCCAGCTGCTCTGCGTTCACAATAGCGACAAGCATTTTTGCCACGCTCCGTTGCGCGGCCTGGGTCGGACTCGGTTTTCCAGTTCCTTCCCAGAGACAAAACCATCCACGACGCGAAGCGGACGCGCCCAACGAATGTGACGTTCGAACATGAAGCAACCAGTCCCCGCTCTCGCCACCAGCGAGACCAACACCGCGCTGCCACTGGCCAGTGACGCACAAATCATGTCGCGCGCCGAGAAGCTGCGCGCCAAGCCCGCGTCGCAACATAACGAGACCGGGCGCTCGCACGGGCTGCCGTTCATCTTTTGGCTGCTCGAGCAGAGCAAATTAGCGCTGTTTGCGACACCAACGGCTGTGGCGGCGCTAGCACTCGCCGTTTCGGGCTTCGGCTTCACCGCAAATGGGGCGATCGTGTTTGGCGTCGCGTGGATCGCGGTGCCACTCGTCGGCGTCGTCTTGCCGCTCTTGTACTTGGTGTACCGCTCGCACCGCGCGGACGGTGGCACGGCGAACTGGAGCGAGTTCTTCAGCTTCAAAGACGAAAGTGATGGCAAGCAATGGCACGGTAAGAAGATCCCGATGGAGATCTTCTACGAGGCCTACATGGCCGAGAAGGTCGACTTCAAGCAGGACGTGTACGAGGTCATGCTGCGTCGGAACCAGCTGTTCGCGTTCTGCTTCACCTGGGGCGACGTGAAGTTCTATTTCCGTGAATTTCTCGGCCAAAACGTGACGCACAGCCAGGCTTCGGACAAAGGCGATATCGCCCACGTGTACGACCGTGGCAATGATTTTTACAATTGGTTCCTGGGCGAGTCGATGACGTACACGAGCGGCATCTTCCGTGATCCGGACGAGACGCTCGAAGCCGCGCAAGAGCGCAAGCTCGAGACCGTGTGTCAGTACGTGCAGATGAAGCCCGGCGACAAGCACCTCGACATCGGCTGCGGCTGGGGTCCGATGATCACGTACGCCGCGCAGCACTACGGCACGCACAGCACGGGCATCACGCTGGCCAAAGAGCAGGCCGCTTGGGCCACGGAACGCGCGGCGAAGGCCGGCGTCTCGGACAAGGTCCGCATCATCGTGGACGACTACCGCAATCTGCCTTCCGAGAAGTTCGACAAGATCACGTGCTTGGAGATGGCGGAGCACGTCGGTATCAAGAACTTTCAGAAATTCCTGCTCCAAGTGCGGAGCATGCTCAAAGACGACGGCATCTTTTACCTGCAAATTGCGGGGCTCCGCCGCTCGTGGCAGTTCGAAGACCTGGTCTGGGGTCTGTTCATGGCCAAATACATCTTCCCCGGTGCTGACGCGAGCTGCCCGCTCGGCTTCGTTACGTCGCAAGCCGAACGCGCCGGCTTCGAGGTGCACCGCGTGGAGAACTGCGGCGTGCACTACGCCGTCACGATCTACAAGTGGTACGAGAACTGGAAGAAGAACGAACAGGCGATCGTCGAGAAGTACGGCCAGCGCTGGTTTCGCATGTGGATGATGTTCTTGTCTTGGTCCGTCATCATCGGCGGCCAGGGCAGCTCGACCGTGTTCATGATTACGATGAGCAAGAACATCAAGAACGACAAGACCACGGTCTCGCCCGACGAAGCCAAGGCTGTCGCATACAGTCGTCGTGACCGTTGGATTGGTTCGAAGCCAGTCGCGACTCAGCAGTAGCCTTCCCCTCTGCTCGCGTGCTCCGCAAACGGAGCCTGGGTCTAGTGCCCCGGCTCCGTTCGTTTTTTGTGGGTTTGCCCGTTGATTTTCCTGATTAAGAAACCCTCAAAAATGAGGGGACTCATATAAAGTATTGATCAAGATAGGAATGCTCCTGGCCGAGCGTCGATACTTAATTGGCATCCGGTATTCAGATTTGATGCCGCACATATAAATTTGATACGCGCGGGAAACGGACTGGGCAGCACTGTCCGGGCGACAGTCAGTGACGCGCACGGGCGAGCAGAGGCTCGCGCGTGGCGCGTGACTCAACATCGAGGAGCTTTTCATCATGGCGGACCCCGCAGACCTCGCCAAGCAAGTCGCCGACGTGACAAAATCAGTCGGCGACTTGCAGACGGCGGCAAATATCGTTTGGACACTCGTGACCGGATTCTTGGTCATGTTCATGCAGCTCGGCTTCGCGCTGCTGGAGACCGGCCTCACCCGGGCGAAGAACGTCACCCACACCATGGGCATGAATATCTTCGTCTATGCCATCGGCATCTTGTGCTTCTGGCTGTGTGGTTTCGCGTTCCAAATGGGCGGGGTAGGCGCGCTCGCTACGTTCGGGAATGACGCGACGCTGTCGCATGAGTTCGTGATCCACATCGCGGGCAAAGAATTCGGTCTGTTCGGCATGTCCGGCTTCATGCTCACGCCGGCCGTATACACCCCCGCTATCGCGGTTTTGTTCCTGTTCCAGATGGTGTTCATGGACACCGCGGCGACCATCCCCACGGGCGCAATGGCCGAGCGTTGGAAGTTCGCTTCCTTCTGTCTGTTCAGCGTGCTGATCGCGGCCGTCATTTACCCGTTCTATGCGAACTGGGTTTGGGGCGGCGGTTGGCTGTCGATGTTGGGCAAGAACTACGGCCTCGGTCACGGTCACGTGGACTTCGCCGGTAGCTCGGTCGTGCACATGACCGGCGGCGTGATGGCCTTCGTCGGCGCCAAACTGATTGGCGCGCGCGTGGGCAAGTACACCAAAGACGGCAAGGTCAACGCGATCCCCGCTCACAACATTCCAATGGTCGTCACCGGCACGCTGATCTTGGCGTTCGGCTGGTTCGGCTTCAATCCGGGCTCGACCTTGGCGGGCACGGACACGCGCACCGCGATCGTCGCGACCAACACCATGATCGCGTCGGCTGCGGGCGCGATGACGGCGTGCATCTACGTTTGGACTCGCTACGGCAAGCCCGACGTGACGATGATCTGTAACGGCCTGCTCGCGGGCTTGGTTGCGATCACCGGTCCGTGCGCTTTCGTGAGCTCGGGCGCCTCGATCGTGATTGGTGGCGTGGCCGGCGTGCTCGTGGTGATGGCCGCGGTATTCGTCGATCAAAAGCTGAAAATCGACGATCCGGTGGGCGCGGTGGCCGTGCACGGAGTGTGCGGAGCTTGGGGCATCATCGGCCTCGGTTTGTTCGCCAACGGAACCTATGGTGATGGGCTAAACGGCGTCGCTGGCAACGTGAAGGGCCTGCTGTACGGTGATAGCGGGCAGCTCGTTGCCTCCGTGGCCGGCGTTCTGGTGAACATCATTTGGGTCGGCCTCGCCGCGTACGTCGGGCTCAAGGTCGTCGACATGCTGGTCGGCAATCGCGTCAGCACGGAGAGCGAGATCGAAGGTCTCGACGAAGGCGAAATGGGCTTGCCCGGTTACTCCGCCGAAGCGGGCCACCCCGTGCCTCCGGAGATGGCCATGCCGCATACGGGAGCGCCATCGCCCGCCGAATGAGCGCGCACGATTTTACGCTAACTTGATCTCCGGCTCGCTAGCGTAAAGCCCCTCAGAACGGACTCGCTCCGATTGCGACACTCCGGCTGTACCGACAGGTGTGGGCCACCAGTCAGCACAGTTTTTTCGAGTCACACTCGAGTGTCGTGGTCGGCGCGGGTCCGGGCTGATTTTCGATTAAGATAGTAGGCTTTTGGGCCAAGAAGCGCCGCGATTGTCGCTCCCAGCCAGAGCGGTAGCGCGAACGCCAGCTCCTGATTGTTCACTTGCGGGTCGCGGCTCGACACGCGGATGCAGAGCATGAGTAGCGTGCACAGAAACGCGCTCGTCGCGGCGTAACGCGCCGCGCGCCACGCCCACGCTCGGTTGCGCCAAGCAGCGATGGCAGAGACGGGCAGGGCGAGCGTCCACGGTGGCAACAAGAGCACGTTGTAGTTGGCGGCCGCCGCCGAATGCGACGAACAGAACGTCAAGTAACACAACGCGCAGCCGAGCAAGCCGAGCGGCACGCCGAGCGCGATGCCGGCCACACTGAGCGCCCAGCGCGCGCCGATACTTCTCCGCGCGCGAAGGCCGAGCCAGGCGAGCGCTCCGCCTAGAAACAGCCCAACGCCCCAATAGTAGAGTCGCCAATTGGGGGGTGTGCGGCGCGGCTCGGGCAACTCGGTGAGCAGTAGGGAGCGCTCACGGGCAATCAAGGGCAGCTCACGACCGTCTTTGACGACGCTCGTTTGGGCGAGCAAATCATGCAATCTGTCGGGCAAAAAGCCCTCGTCCCAAAGGGTGATGGGAGCGTCGGTTTGGCGGCCCACGGCCAAGTCGAGCAGGGCGTAAAGTAGCGGGTCGTCGGCCACGAGCCGTAGCGTGTGGGCACGGTAGCTCATGCGAGCGGGCGTATTGGTGTGCGTGTGAATGCGCCCGCCGAGCACGCGGTCGAGCGCGTCGCGCACGCGAGTCGCGCAATTGTCGCGGTAGTAGTCGTAGTGGTAGTAACGATGTTCGGGGAGGGCGTTGTCGCGCAGCGCGACGAGTAACGCGAGGCGTTCAGCGGGCGTCAGCTCGAGCTCGGAGGCGAGCAGCGAGCGCCGCTGTTCACGGTAGCTCTCGAGCGTGCCGCTCAGACCTTGCACGGATAACCAGTAGGGCAGCAAGCCTTGCACCGAATCGAGCAGCAGCGTCGGCGAGTCGAAGGCGAAGGTCCCGAAATTGAAGACCTCGTCACGGCTCGAGCGCGCGTCATGCACCCAGATCGCGCTGTGCCCGAACTTCGTGAACGGGTGCTCGCCCGGACCCATCGTCAAGAGCGAGACCGTCAGCTCGTCACCGGGCGTTGCCGCTCGCGCAGTCTGCGCGCACGAGAGCACCAGCAAGGCGAGCAGCGAGAGCCCGAGCGCGCGCCACATCCGGCGGGTGACCGAGCACGCCGAGTCGGCTCGCGTCGCTGGTTGCGCTCGCCCTCCGCGTCGCCCGATGCGCATGATCCTCGTAAATGTAGCGCAGGCTGCCGTGTCGGGCCCTGCTGCGCTGGGCACAGCTCTGCCGCGGGCCGGCATCCGTAGCCGCAGGCATGGAATTTTGCAGCGCTCCCGGCGAAGTGCCCGGCTTCCGCTCGAACCGCGAGCGGCGAGCGCGGATACGCCACTCGAATGAGATGATTTGGACACTGACAATTTGCGGGTCTCGTCACACTGCTTTGTATGACGCAACGTCGTGGCTTGTCGGGCAAGGTCTTGGGTGTGGTCTTCGCGGTCGTCGGCGTGGCGGTCGCGTGCTCCGCAGGCAAAGGCAGCGGCAGCTCCACGGCTCGCGGCACGAACGGAGGTGGCGGGAGCAGCAGCTCGACCGCCGGAAATTCCGGCCTAGCCGTTGGCGCTGGCACCACTGGCATCAACCCGGGCGGCGGAGCGGGCGGGTTGCCGCCAGTCATGCTCACCGCATGCAGCGCCACGATGCCCTGCTCCGCCGACGACATCTGCGTCGCGACGACGATGGGTGCGGGCTCGTGCTCCCCCAAAGGTGCGGCCTGCATGGCAGACTCGGACTGTCAGAACGACACCTATTGCTGCAGCGGGAGCTGCCGACTCGACGGCGCAGCCGCCGGCGTGTGCGTGGTCGGCGACACGCGGCCGACGAACGCCGCGTGTACGACCGCGATCAAGCAAGGTGTGTTCGCACCGAACCTGCAATGCAGTTGGAGTGGACCTGACGCGACGGACCCGTTTCCGACGCACGCTCAAGTGTTGACCACGCCGTTGGTCGCCGATTTGCCGAATGACTCGGGTACGGCGGCGGAAATCATCTTCGTTTCCTCGGACAGCACCATGGGAGCCGAAATGGGCGACGGCACTGGCGGCCGCATTCGCATCCTCAATGGCCAAACTTGCAAGCAAGACGAAGTGATCACCGCGGGGCCGGCGGTTCGCGACGCCGCCACGCCCGCCATTGGCGACCTCGACGGTGACGGCAAGCCCGAGATCGTCGCGCACGAATCCTTTGCCGACGGCAACAACAAGATCGTCGCATTCACCTGGAAAACCGATCACTACGACGTGATGTGGGAGACCACGACGGGGCTCACCACGACCGATCCGGGGGCCTGGGACGGAGTGTCGCTGCACGATCTGAATAATGACGGCAAGGCCGAGGTCATCGGCCGCGGCGGCGAAGTGTTCGACGGCGTGACTGGTAAGCAGATCGCGGCAGGTGGCGGCGACATCATTTTGATCTCCGACCCGGTGCTGGGCGACGTGGACCACGACGGCACGGTCGACCTGGTCGCCAATGAGGTGTTCTCCTGGAACGGTAGCGGTTGGACCAAGAAATACGCCGGGCTCGGCGCCACGACGGCTGCTACCGCGGCGACCTTTTACGCCTTCGCGGATTTCGGGACGCGCAACGCGGACGGCTCGTTCGACCACACCAAGAAGGACGGCATCGCAGAAATCGTGGCGACCGGACCGGTCGGCGGCTCGGAGTCATCCGGCATGGTCGGCATTTATACCCTTCAGGGTGAAGCGTTGCTGCGCGTCGATTTTCCGCCAGGCGCGAGCTGCCCGGGTGGCCAAGCCCTCGGCGAGCGCGGCGGAGCTCCCACGATTGGTGACTTCGACGGTGACGGCATGCCGGAGGTCGCGTCGGCCGGCGCATTCGCGTATCGCGTGTTCGATCTCGATTGCAAGGACCCCGGCCAAACGTGCCAAGACCCGACTCGAGGCATTCGCTGGGCGCAAGACTCCCAAGACTGCACGTCCGGCACGACCGGCTCCACGATCTTCGACTTCGAAGGCGACGGCGCGGCCGAGGCCATCTACGGCGATGAATGCTTCGAGCGCGTGTACGACGGCAAGACGGGCGACGTGCTGTTCTCGACGTATCGCAGCTCCGCCACGTGGTGGGAGCAGCCGATCGTCGCCGATCCGGATCATTCCGACCGTTCCAAGCTCATTTTCGGCGGCAGCTCGAATGCCGACACCTTCGCCAATTGTGGCCCGGGCACCTCGGAACCTCGCAACCCGCCCGACCCCGACTCACGCAAGAACGGCATGGTCGACAAGCTGTACAAGGGCCTCCGTTGTGACACGAACGCCGATTGCCCGTCGATGAATTGCGTGAGCGGCTTTTGCCGCTGCATGACGGACCTGGATTGCGGCAACACTTGGAGCGCGCCGATCAGCGACGGCAACGACGCCGAATCGGGCCTCATTTGCACGAGTCCGATCGCGGGCACGCCAGGCACCGGTAACGTGTGCCGTATGCAGCACGGCAGCGTCCAGACGGTCGCCGTGGCGAACAAATGGTTCACGGGCGTCTTCGTGTATCGCGACGTGCTGGACCGTTGGGCGTCGTCTCGCAGTATGTGGAACCAGCATGCGTACAGCATCACCAACGTCAACGACGATGCGACGATCCCGTCGACCTCGACTTGGATGCAGAACTTCCTGGATCCAACGCTGAACAACTTCCGCCAAAATAAGCAGGGCAGCACGTCCGCCGACTTGGCAGACATCACCGGCGCGCTCGACCCAGCGAACGCCTGCACCGTGACCGCGGACGGCGGCATCTTATTCACCGGCAAGATCTGCAATCGTGGTTTACGCGGCGTTGGCGCCAACATGCCTGCGGCCTTCTACGTGGGCACTGGGGATGCGGGCACTGGCGATGGCGGGGCTGCTCTGGGCAAGCCCGTGTGCCAAACGACCTCGAATGGGCCCGTGCCGGTCGGCGGTTGCGCGAGCATCACCTGCGAAGTCCCGAGCATGGACGTCTCGGGCGGCTCGACCATCACCATGGTCGCCAACGACGCGGGCGGTGGCACGCGGCTGGTGGACGAGTGCAACTACGACAACAACACGAGCAGCGTCGTCATTCAGGCGTGCGCGGTGGTGAAGTAACCGAGATCGGCAAAGTGGCGGTGTAGTCGAGGGTGATGGCGCCCACGGCTACTTCGCGCACACGACGGCGCCGCCGCTCGTGGTGAGTGGGATGGCGCCGACCGTCCGGCAATCATCGGCTTGGTTGGCTCGGTTGCCGTCGCTGACTTGCTGTGCTTCGTTCTGGTCGAGACAAGCCGTGACGTTGGCGCCAGCGATCATCACTTTACTGCCTGCAACCAGAGAAGCGCCCAATGTGTCGGGTGCGCTGATGGCGACCGCGGCGAAGTTGATCAGGTAGTTACCGACCGCAGCTTTGCAATTCAAGAGCGCTTTGGTTAAGGACGGCTCGACCGGCGGATGCATGCCTGTTGGCGCGGTGAAGCGCGAAACGAGCGCGCTCACGGCCGGTGAGGGCGGAGGAGTCGGTGCTGCCGCGGCCGGCTGCGCGTTTGGAGCGGTCGCCGCACTCGGCGTCGCGCTCGCGGCAGGGTGTGCCGACATCAGATTCATCTGCGCGTCGTTCTCTTCGGCGGTCACGTCGTCGGGCGACGAGCACAGTGCGGGGTCGAATGAGGCATTGATCGGATTGGGCATGACCCACTCGTCGGAGCGCGCCGGCGCTGGGTTGCCCTGATTCGGCAGGGTTCGGGAACGCCGCGCGCACCGTGTGGCTCGAGCTGCCAACACAGGAATTTGGACAGCGCCTGTCCAAGGTCGCTACCATTTCGGCTTCCCAGGAGATCGCCATGCGCCGCCCAGCCAAAACCCCGCGACTTGCTTCCCGCCATACGGTCAAAATCGCTTGTCAGGTCGTGCGCGAGCGAGATTTCAGCCTAATAGCGGATCGCGTCGTCGATCTGTCGGCGTCTGGCGCATTGGTAGGTCCGGCCGATCCGGCACTGACCGGCGAACGCATCTTGGTTTCATTTCGTATTCCGCGCAGCACCGTGTGGGTCGACGCCGAAGCCACGGTGATGCGCGTCGTTCACGGCCGCCGCCCGGGTGAGTTCAGTCGGGCGCTGGCGATCGAGTTCGATGACCTCGAAGCTTTGCCTCGTTTCATGTTGGAAGAGGCATTGCGCGTCGTGCCTCCGTGCCCGCCCAAGTCCCCACCCGGGCGGCGCAGTAGTCCATCGCTCGTGCGCGGCATGGTTCAGTAAGCGCGCAGCAGCAGCCCCGAGGGGTTCAGGGGCTGACCGTGCAGGAGCACGTGCTGCCGGCATCCGGCTCGGTCGAGGCGGGCCAGTCCACGTTCAGCGTGGGCACGGCTCCGCAGAACGGACCCATGACCGTGAACGACAAAGCCCCCGTGCCGCTGCACGCGCTGCCCGGTGCTGACACGCCGCTCACCGTCAGCTCGGCGAAACCGTCGGGGGGAATCGCTTCACCGCTGGCTCCGAGGCTCGCGCCTGCGAAGTGAGCTGGGAAGGTCGGCCCGAACACGGTGAAGGTGACGTTCCCCGTGTTGTGGATGCGGTACGTAGCGAGATCCGGACAATACAAAGAGCCGCCGTAGGACAAGCTCAGGGTGTTGATCGCCATACCGTTCGAGTCCGTGAACTCGAAGCTGCCCAGGAATGCCGCGCTGGTCAGCGTGACCACGTGCGTGGGCATACCGGGCTCGTTCGTACTGAAGGAGAGCTTACCGCTGGTAGTCGCGCCCGCGTCTGCACCGGTGCCGAGTGCCGGAGGCGTGATGAGCAGATTTTCGCCTGCTCCAGGCGCGATGGTGAGTGGCAGCGTCGTCTTCACGACATAGCCGGAGTCCGCGCTCGCGCTCGAGATCACCAGTGGCTCGTCGCCCGTATTGGTGATCAAGAGACTGGCGTCCGGGGTGGTCATGTCACAGCCCACGTCTGCCTCGAGCTGACTCGGATAGACCGCGACAGCTTGGGGCGCCGCGCCATCCTCGCCAGCGTCGCCCGAGACGGTCGAGCTTCCGCCTCCGCCCCCGTTGGCGCCGGCCGCATTCGAGCCTGCACGGCCCGAGGCACCACCGGAAAAGTCATTCGGAGTCGAGCCGCCGGTGGAGGAAATGAGCGAGCCCGGGTGAGCGTTGCTGCTGCACGCGCCGAACGCTCCGAGCGTTGCCAATAGCGCGCCGAGCGAGGTCCACCCAAGCAAGCGTTCATAGCGACGCGTGGGACGGTATCACGGCTCGTCATAAAACGGCGCGCTCGAGGCGCAACATTTCAGCAACCGACCAGGCTTGAAACGGACAGCCGCGCGCTCGATGCGGGGCCTCCGCATCGGCGATTTCCGGGATCTGCCCAGTCCCGGTAGGATCCAGCGTGCGCGAAAGCTCGTCGAAGAAGCGAGTACGCGCTCGTTGCTTTGCGGCTGGTGTCGAGCCGCGCGCTTTCACCCAGGCTTCGACGAAGGGGCCGATCAGCCAGGGCCAAACCGTGCCTTGGTGGTAAGCGCCGTCGCGTTCGCGCACTCCCCCCGTGTACTGCGCTGCATACCTCGGGTCGCTCCGCTCCAGTGTGCGCAGCCCGGCC
>Ga0210388_10003135_pt1 | contig 12942 bp, 11 predicted proteins | sample IncBWC19OmetaG_FD_155485 | JGI IMG/M metagenome (GOLD analysis project Ga0210388, IMG submission 155485) | Forest soil microbial communities from Barre Woods Harvard Forest LTER site, Petersham, Massachusetts, United States - Inc-BW-C-19-O ... | reverse complement strand
TCCGCGCGGCTCCGACCGCACCCAAGGGGGGCTCGGGTTGGGCCTCTGTCTGGTGCGGACGCTGACCGCTCTTCATGGCGGCACGGTCGGTGCCCAGAGCGCCGGGGTGGGGCAGGGGAGTGAGTTCACGTTGCGGCTCCCGGCCTCGGCGCCGTCCGAGGCGACGGCCGATGTCCCGCTCCGGCGCGCGCGCGAGATCTCGGCCGGCTGCGGTCATCGGGTCCTGGTCGTCGACGACAACCGCGACGCCGCCTCGACGATTGGCAGGCTCCTGTCGGAGGTCGGCTATGAGGTGCGGATCGCCGGCGACGCCTCCGCGGCGCTGGCGGCGGCGCTGGCGGTTCGTCCTCACGTCGCCGTCATCGACATCGGACTGCCGGTGATGGACGGCTACACGCTCGGCCGTGAGCTGCGAGGACGGATGGGGGGCGCCGCCCCTGAGCTCATCGCGCTGACCGGCTACGGTCAGGAGCAGGACCAGCGCCGCAGCGCAGAGGCGGGGTTCGCCGCGCACCTGGTGAAGCCGGTCGACGCCGAGAAGCTCACCCGCCTGGTCGACGCGCTGGTCGGCAAGAGCGGCTGAGGGAGTCCAGTTCGAGCTCTCCCCCAGGCGATCTAGCCGCTGGAGAAGGTCTGGACGGGGCCGACCCAGTCCGCGTCGTCCCAGCGGATCTCCCGGTAGCTTCCGTCGGTGTAGCGGGCGACGGCCCGGCGCCAAAACGCAGTCGCCGCAACGTTCTCGTCGCGCTGCCGGATCTCCCAGCGACCGGTGAATCGAGCGAACGCCGCTGACGCCGCGGCGAAGCCGATTCCCTGACGTCGGTACTTCCGCAGGACGAAGAACTCCGCCATGTCGAACACGCCGGCCGCTCCGGTGAGGCGGCTCCGCGCGGCGACGAGCGCGAAGCCGGCCAGCCGGCCGTCCACCCGGATCAAAAACGGGTGGCGATCGTCGTCTCGCCAGTAGGCATCGAGGGAGGGGTCGGCAAAGCGCCCGTCGCGGCCGACCTCCGTCCAACCGAGCTCGCTCCAGTCGTAGGCGTAGAGCTGGAAGAGATTTTCCAGCACCGGCCGCTCGGCTGCGCTCGCCGGGTCGAGGGAGATCATCGGTCTCGGGGCGCGGACCGGGTCAGGGACCGAGGACCCGGATGTCCGAGATGAAGTAGTTGGTGTCGCCGAAGCAGGAGCTGGGGATGCCGCGCTTCTCCTTGTAGTGCAGGGCGACGCGCTTTCCTTCGGCGTCCTTGATTCGCTTCACCGTGTCGTCGTCCCGCACGGTGAACGAAAAAATCGTCGGCGTGGCTCCGGGCACCGGCGTCATGGCCAGCTCGCCTTCCCAGGTCCGGCAGAGCCACCCGCGGTGCGAAAACTTCTGGACGTAGCCGACCCGATCGCCGTCCGAGTAGCTGAAGGTGAGCGTGATCAGTGTCCAGAGCGAGCCCGCGGCGACCACCACGGCCAGGAAGCCGAAGAGAATGATCTTCCAGCGGTGGCGGCGGAAGAAGGTGGTCGGCCGAGCAGGCACCGTTGTAACGATCTCGGTGGTCACCCCCTTGAGGCTACGGGGAATTCGACCCGCTGCCAACGTCCTCGGCCCTCCGGTTTTCAGTGACTCGGATGCAGGTGTCCGCCGCCCGCCGGACCGCCGCCGCCTGGAACCGGCACGATCATGAGGGCGTGCGGCGTCTCCTCGTCGACCACGAAGACGGGCGAGGCCGGCGTGCCGTCGGAGCCGACGTCGGCCGAGGTCATGTTGGGCGCGTAGAACATCAGGTGACCCGGGAACGGCACCGCCACCCCTTTCACCTCGTCGATGGTGACCACGTTGTGGGGCGACAGCATGTAGATGATCCCCGGGCGCCGCGGCGCCTCGAGCTTGCCCGAGGCAAACCCCCCCTTGACCGCCTGGCGAATCTCCGGCTCGGGCGTGCCCTTGGCGCGGAGCGAGGCCACCAACAAATACTTGGGCAGGAACGTCTTCACCCCCTCGGCGTCCATGCACTGCGGCTCGACCGCGTTCGGAATGCGGTGGTCGACCAGGCAGACGAACCCATTCTGCGACGCGCGTGCCTCGGTGTAGCCGTCCTTGTCGTGGACGTAGACGCCTGCCTTGGCGGCCACCGTGGCGGGCGCCGCCTCCAGCGCGAGGGCGATCTCTTGCGCGCGCGCCTCCGGGGTGACCGCGCCTGGTTTTGCTTCTTCTCCGCGCGCGGTGGGCGCCGCGATCGCCACGAGCATGAGAGACGACAGGAAACGGACGGACGCTGTGATCGACATACCCCGACGACGTTCGAGATGGGCGGAAGGATGCGCGGATGGTTCTGAAATCTTGCTGGCGCGAGCGTGCTCGGCCCGATCCTGGCGCAGGCCCCCGGGGCCGGAAGCTACTTCCAGTTCTTGCGGCCGAAGCCGGCCATCCCGGAGCCCGTCGGCCAGCCTGAGCGCGGCAACAGGGGACGGTCGATCGGCGGCCTGCCGAAGCGCACCGGGGCCGGCGCCACCGACTGAACGCTGGCGGCGCTGCAGACGGCCGCCGCGTCGTTGGCCGGCCCCGGAACGTCGCTGCTGGTGGGGATCGCACGGGCGTCGACCTGATGATGCGGGCGGCCTTCCAGGACCTCGCCCAGGTTCTGCGCGTTGGCGTCGCGCGCGGTCAGCGGCTGCAGCCCGAAGGTCGACTCGATCAACTTGAGCGAGGAGGTGTGGTCGAACGGCCCCTGGTGGATGACGCGCGCCGGAGCGAGGTTGGAGACGACGATCGCCGGCACCCGCATCCCCAGCTGTTTATAGTCGGGGAGCAGCTGGCCGTCGGTGGGCGTGGTGTCGTCGCCGGTGTGATCGACGGTGGCCGGGTCGGTGTCGTCGATGACCTGCGGCGGAGGCACGTGGTCGAAGAAGCCGCCCCACTCGTCGAAGGTCACGATGAAGACCGTCTTGTCGAGATATCCGGCGCCGGCGAGGGCGTGGTAGGCGTCGGCGATGAACCGCTCGCCGAGACGGATGTCGGCCAGCGGGTGGTCGTCGGCCGAGGTCCCGTTCCCCTCGGTGTCGAAGGCGGGATCGATGAAGCTGACGTTGGGGAGATTCCCCGCCGCCACCGTGTCGATGAACGACGGCGTCGTCACCGGAATCCCCAGCGCGTCCGTGTCGCCGGCGGCGAACGGATGCCAGAACGGGAAGTACTTCGTCCCCCACAGCGCTTGAAACGGCAGGTCGCGGAAGAAGTAGCCGCCGGTGGGGATCCCTTGCGTGTTGGCGATCGGCGACAGCTGGTCCCAGATGGTCGGCAGCGTGGAGATCGTCTCCGTGTTGTGGTCCCGGTCGGTGCGCCCGGCGTGCTGGTAGAAGCGGTTGGGGAAGGTCTCGCCGGCGAACGAGGCGAAGTAGCGATCGAGCACCGTGTAGTTCTCGGCCAGGGCGCCGATGACCGGCAGATCGGGGATCGGCTTGCGGGTGCCGTCGTGGTGGCGGTTGGTGTAGTAGCCGATAGGGAAGGTGTTGGCCTTCGCCAGGGTCACGCCGGCGTTGTCGGCCGGCGCGGTCGGCCGTTGCAGGAACCCGTCCATCTTTCCGAAGCCGCCGAAGTCGCGCTGAACCAGGAACCCCTCCCAGCTGTGGTCGGGATCGCTGTACCCGCAACCCTGGAAGTCGGGAGCCAGCGGATAGTTGGGATAGAAGTGACCGTCGGTCGCTTGATAGATCATGTCGTGGCGCCCGTCCGCGCCCGGCAGCCAGCCGAGGAGGTGATCGAACGATCGGTTCTCCATCATCAGGATCACCACGTGCTCGATGCCGTTCGAGCCATGCGGGCGGGTGGCCGGCGCGGCGCGGGCCGCCGTTCGCGCCAGAAACTCCGCGCCGGTGATGGCCAGACCCGTGGTGCCCGTGAGCCGCAAGAATGTCCGACGTGTGAGCATGCCGCGCAGTATGCAAGTCGGGCGCGATCGGCGCGGCGACGGAGTCGCAACAACTCTGCGTACCAAGAGTTACGGCCGTGCGAGCGGGATCACCTGGCCGGTCACTTGGATCGATCGGCGCCAGCGGTCAGGCGGTCGCCCGCCTGGTAGCGGAGCAACAATCGGCCGAGCTCCTCCGGACTGTCGGCGGCGATCTGATCGAGCAGCGCGATTGCCGCGTCGGCGCGGTCCTGGCGATGCTGGCTCTTGATGCGCTCGACCTTGTCGTGCAGGTTTTTGAGGTCGGCCAGCGAGGCCTTGGCCCCGGCGGACTGCAGCGCTTTCGCGTCGGTCGCCTCGATGAGCACATCCGTCAGCCAGCCGAGTTGCTTGCCGTAGGACGCCTGTTCGAAGACCTGCTGTTCGACGGCCGGTACGCCGGCCCCGGGCTTGATCCCGCGGAAGAACGCGTCGGTCGAGATCGCCTCCGTCACGGCGCCGCTCAGGGGCCAGGAGATCTGGGGGGCGTAGAGCCAGAGCCAGGGGAACATGACCAGGACGTCAACCTGAGGCGTGGCTCAGCTTCCGGCAAGTGTTCCCGGGGCCGTCCCTGGATCTTCAGCACATCAATGAATAGGGATCAGTCAAAGGAGGAGACCATGAACGAGGAGCTCACCGCCAAGGCCAACGTCACCATCCACGCGCCGCTTGCAAAGGTGTGGGACGCCCTGGTCAATCCACAGGTCATCAAGCGCTACATGTTCGGCGCCACCGCCGTGTCCGATTGGAAGGAAGGGAGCCCCATCGCCTGGAAGGGCGAATGGAAAGGAAAACCGTTCGAGGACAAGGGCCGGATTCTCGAGCTTCGACCGGGAGAGCGGCTGCGGTACAGCCACTTCAGTCCTCTGTCCGGAGCCCCCGATAAACCCGAGAACTATCATCGGGTGACGATCGATCTTTCGAAGCAGGATGACCAGAACGGCCGGGAGGGCTATGTCCGCCTCGATCTCTCTCAGGACAACAACAAGACCAAGGAAGCCCGCGACGAGTCGCAGCGAAATTGGACGATGATGCTCGAGGGGATCAAGAAGGCCGTCGAGCAGTCATAGGCATGGGGCAGAGGTGTTCGTTGCCAAGGACATCGCCGTCGCGTAAGGTTGATCACCGGAACGGCCGTCACGGAGTGGCTGTCCGGGCGATTGGCCAGCATAGCGACCTGGTGGACCCCGTCGAGAGGACACCTTGGAAGATTTGGCCACACCGACCGCCGAGATTGAAATCCCCGCCCCGGTCCGTCACGTCGCGCCGCGGGCCAACTGTCAGATTGCCTTCGTGGGCGTGGCCGGAAGCGAAGCTCCCCGGGCGGAGGTCCACGCCTGGCTGGCCAAGCTCGGACTCTTGACCGCGCCCATGACCGAAGGACGCGTGGTGATTGAAGCGGTGGATCAAGACCACCAAGAACGTCAGTATCGGGTGCGGATGGATCTCACCATGCCGCACGGGGTTGTCACCGTCGGGCACGATCATCCGAGCAACAGGGCGCACGAGGACATCTACGTGGCCATTCGCAACGCATTTCGGGCGGGGCGCCGGGAGCTGGAGGCCTATTCGTCGTCTCACCCCGTGCCGGCGCCACCGGGCGAGCTTCCCGGCTCGATTTGACAGACGCCCAGCCGTGGCGGACCCTGTAGGGGCGTGACCTCGCGGCGATTCTCCGTTTGGCAGAAGGTGGTGGCGCTGGCGCCGCTGCTGCTGCTGGCGGTTTATCTGCCCGGTCAGGTGGTGCTCCGGTGCCGGATCGACGGGCATCTGCGGCCGGCTTGCTGCTGCCCCCAGGGCGATGAGAAGCGGGACCCCGGGCCGGTCGTGAAGGCCCAGGACTGCTGCGATCGCGAGCTGACCGTCAACCTACGGCCGGTCGCCGAGGCCGATTGTCAAACCGCCGATCCGCTGTTCGCGCCGGTCTCGTTCCTGGCGGTCCTTCCGATCGCCGCTCCCCCCGCCGAGCCTGATCGCTCCAATTTTGCCTGGCAGGCGCAGGCCCCTCCCCGCCAGGGCCCGCCGATCGTTCTTCTGAAGCACGCGTTCCTGATCTGAGCCTCGGCGCCGAGCGCTGACCTCTGCACGCCGAACGGATCGGCGCAGCAGATCTGAGAAACGTTCAACGGGCTGTCTGGCGCCCTGACGTGACTCGGTCGCTGGAGGACGCTCGGCCGTGAGCCGCTGCGCGGCGTATCCGCGCGCGCCGCTCGGTCGCCCCACGCCAGGCCGTTGGTCTTTCTTCCAGGAGCCGTTCATGAGATTTGCAGGCCTTGCATCGATCGTTCTACTGACCTCACTGCTGGCCGCCCGCGCCCGGGGGCAACTCGAGCGTGAGGGCGGTGCCACCAGGCCCTCGTCGCGTCGTTCGATGCCCGCGGCGGACGACGCCGAGCTGGAACGGACCGCGCGCCTGCAGACGATCTTGCGCATCGCGCTCGATCGAAACCGCGACGTCGCGGAGAACCAGGCTCGGGCGTCCGCAGCCGAGGCGCGCGGCCAGGCGGCGTCACGGCTTCCAGATCTCGAGCTCAAATACGAGCAGTGGGGTGTTCCGCTCTCGCGTCCCTACGACCTCGGCAGTGCCCAGACGCTGATGATCGGTGTGCGCCAGACCTTTCCGGCGTGGGGGACGCTCGATGCGCGCGCGCGCGCGGCCGCCGAAGAGGCCGGCGGCGCGCGCGACATGTCGCGCGCGCGGCGGCTGGAGGTCGCCGCCCAGGTCCGCCGCACGTACGCGACGTACTACAAGGCCGACCAGGAGCTGCGCCTACATCTGGAGCACGTTGGTCTGACGTCGCGCGTGCTGGAGCTGGCCCGTCTCAATCAACGCACCGGCCATGGCAGCTTGCAGGACGTCCTTCGCCTGGAGCTCGAGATGACCCGCTTGCACACCGATGTGGCGCGCATCGAACGGGAAGAACGATCGAGCCGGGCGCTCCTCAATGCCCTCATGGACCGGTCGGCGGAGGCGCCGCTCGGACCGCCGGAGGACCTGGCCGTCGTCCCCGCGGCGGAGATCGCGCCGCTCGAAAGGAAGATCGACGCGAATCGGCCCGAGATCGCGACAGCTGTCCGCGCTCTTCGTCGCAGCGAAGCGCTCCTCGACGGCGCACGAGATGCGGCGCGATTCCCGGAGGTCATGGTGGGCCTCGACTACTGGTACCTGCCGACGGTCCCGGACCACCAGGCCTACGGCGCGATGGTGGGCATCAATTTGCCTTGGCTCTCCGGCCGCCATGGGGATGAGGAACGGGCGGCGGAACAGACGGTCCGCGCCGAGCAAGCCGCGCTCGAATCTGCTCAGAACGCCGTCCGGTACGAGCTGCACGACGCCGCGGCACGTCTGGATTCGGCGCGCCAGTCGTTCACGATCATCGACCAGGAGCTGCTGGCGCAGGCACGGCGGAGCCTGGAGGCCACACAGGCGGAGTATGCGGCGGGCCACGGGGACGCCGTGGGTTTGCTCGACGCCCTGCGGTCCTATCTGCAGGTCCGGATCGAGCGCGTCCGCGCGCTCGCCGAGCTGGCCTCCAGCCAGGCGGACCTGGAACGCGCGGCGGGCACGCTCGCGGTGGAAGGAGCGAGCGAATGAATGCCCCGGAGACGTTTGAAGAGAAGGCGCCGGCGGAAGGCCCCGCGGAAACGCCACCAGGCCCGCCGCGCGGCGTGGTGACGATGGCGATCGTTCGTTGGATTCTGGTGGTGATCACCGCGCTGGTGGCGACGGGATCGATCCTCAGCTTCGCCGGCGTCCACTTTGGCTCGGGCGGGAGCGCCTCATCGGGCCAGGTCTACTACTGTCCGATGCACCCGTCGGTCGTCCGGGACCACCCGGGCGAATGCCCCATCTGCAGCATGACGTTGGTGCTGAAGACCGCGGGGAAGACGAATCCCACGGGCACGATGAAGCCGACGACCGTCGGCCTCCCGGGGCTCGCCGATGTCGACCTCACGCCCGAGCGGATCCAACTCATCGGCATGCGCACCGCCACCGTCAAGCGGGAGGCCATCGGCGGCGACCTGCGCACCGTCGGGGTCGTCGCCGCCAACGAGCGCGGGCTGGCCCAAATCAATACCCGATTCGGCGGCTGGCTCCAGAAGCTCCTCGTCTCGGAAACGGGCGAGCGCGTGCGGCGCGGGCAGGTGCTGGCGACCATCTATAGCCCCGAGGTCTTTCGGGCCGAGCAGGAGCTGCTGCTCGCGCACGGCTGGAGCTCCGCAGCGGGTGAGGCGAAGCCGTCCCATGACCACGAGGACTTCGCAGGCGGCCTCGACGCCAACGCCCGCCGGCGACTGGAGCTGCTGGGGATCGCGCCACAAGAGATCGAGGAGATGCTTCGAACGGGGAAAGCCTCCGAGGCGATCCCGATTCGTTCACCCGTCGATGGATACGTGGTGGGCAAGAACGCGGTCGCCGGCGTGGCGGTCCAGACCGGCTCCGTGCTGTTCGAAGTCGCCGATCTCACCCAAGTTTGGGTGACCGCGGACATCTACGAGCAGGACATCTCTCGGGTTCGCATCGGCCAGCGCGCGCGGCTCGAATTGGCTTCGTATCCCGGAGAGATGCAGACCGGAAAGGTGACGTTCATCTATCCCGTCCTCGATTCGGGAAGCCGGACGCTCAGACTTCGGCTCGAGTTCAAGAACAAATCGGACCGCAACGGTCCCCGCCTGCGTCCAGGAATGTACGGGACGGTGTACTTGGACCTGCCGACGACGACAGGTCTCACGGTGCCGTCAGAGGCGGTGGTGGACACCGGGGAGACGCACTACCTGTTCGTGTCGAAGGACGGTGGCCGGTTTACGCCCCGCATGGTCGAGGTGGGGGCGCATCTGAAGGACAAAGTGGAGATCCTGAGCGGCGTCGCGGAGGGCGAGACGGTGGTGACGACGGGCAACTTCCTGGTCGACTCCGAGAGCCGCCTGCGCTCCGCGATCGAAGGCCAGACCTCCTCGGGGGGGCAGTAACCCATGGTCGAGAAAATCATCGAGCTCTGCGCGCGCAACCGGTGGCTGGTCTTGTTGGGGGTGGGGGTCGCCCTGGTGGCGGGGGTGCTGGCGATGAAGAAGGTGAAGCTCGACGCCATCCCGGACCTGTCCGACCCCCAGGTCATCATCTTCACCGACTGGATGGGACGCAGCCCGACGCTGATCGAGGATCAGGTCACGTATCCGATCGTCTCGAAGTTGATCGGCACACCACACGTCAAAGACGTGCGCGGCTTCTCGATGTTCGGCATGTCGTTCGTCTACGTCATTTTCGATGACGGGACCGACATCTACTGGGCGCGCAGCCGCGTGCTCGAGTACATGAACAGTCTCAAAGGGGCGTTGCCAGAGGGCGCAACGCCGACCCTGGGACCCGATGCCACCGGGATCGGGTGGACGTTTCAGTACGCGCTCACCGACAAGACCGGTCAGCACAGCCTCGACGAGCTGAGGACCTTCCAGGACTTCACGTTGCGCTATGCCCTCGGCAGCGTCCCCGGGGTGGCGGAGGTCGCGAGCGTGGGCGGCTACCAGAAGCAATACCAGGTGACCGTCGACCCCAACCGCCTCCGCGCCTACGGCATCACGCTGAACGAAGTCATCGACGCCATCCGCCAGTCGAACAACGACGTCGGCGGGCGGATCATCGAGTTTTCCGGGCGCGAATACTACGTGCGCGGGCGCGGGTACATTCACGACCTGGCTGCCATCGAGAAGATCGCCCTGCGGGCGAGCGGCCCGAGCGGGACGCCCCTCTTGGTCAAGGACGTCGCCACCGTGCGCTTCGGCCCGGAGATTCGCCGCGGGCTGCTCGAATGGAACGGCGAGGGGGAAGCCGTCGGTGCGATCGTCATCGCGCGCTACGGGGAGAACGCGCTCGACGTCATCGCTCGCGTCAAGAAGAAGATCGAGGAGCTCAAGCCGAGCTTTCCGGACGGCGTGGAGCTGACGGTCGCCTACGACCGCTCTGGCCTCATCGAGCGGTCGATCGACACGCTCAAGCACGCGCTCACGGAGGAGGCGATCGTCGTGAGCCTGGTGATCCTGCTTTTCCTTCTCCACTTCCGCAGCTCGCTGCTGCCGATTCTTTCACTGCCGATCTGCCTGGCGCTGTCGTTCATCCCGATGGTGCTGCTCGATATCCCGTCGACGATCATGAGCCTGGGCGGGCTGGCGATCGCCATCGGCGCCACCGTCGACGCACAGATCGTCATGATCGAGGCTGCCCACAAGAAGCTCGAGGGCTTCCCCACCTCGGGTCCCGGCGCCGAACGCCACCGCATCCTGATCGAAGCCGCCCAGGAGGTCACGCCGGCGATCTTCTTCTCGCTGCTGATCATCGCAGTGGCGTTCCTGCCGGTGTTTACGCTCACCGGACAAGCGGGCCGGCTCTTCAAGCCGCTCGCCTACGCGAAGACCTTCATGATGCTGATTTCGGCGCTGCTCTCGATCACCTTCGCGCCGGCCCTGCAGGACCTGTTCATCCGCGGGAAGATCAAGCCAGAGAAGCGACACCCGGTCTCGCGCTTCTTGATTCGCCTTTACGAGCCGTTCGTGTACGTCGCGCTCCGGCGGCCGAAGTCGACCGTCGCGATCGGTCTCTTCGCCCTGGCGTCCGCGGTCCCGGTGGCGATGCGCCTCGGGAACGAGTTCATGCCCCCCCTCAACGAGGGGGACCTGCTCTACATGCCGATCACGTTCCCCAACATCTCGATCGAGGAGGCGAAGCGGCAGCTCCAGCACCAGGACCGAATCCTTCGCAGCTTCCCCGAGGTCGAGACGGTGTTCGGGAAGGTCGGCCGTGTGGAGAGCGCCACCGATCCGGCCCCTATCACCATGGTGGAAACCACCGTGCAACTGCGTCCTGCCAAGGAGTGGCGGAAGAGGCATCACGACCGCTGGTATTCGAGCTGGGCGCCGCGCTGGCTGAAGCCGCTGTTTCGTCCGCTCTGGGCCGAGGAGCAGCCCCTCACCTGGGAGGAGCTGACCACGGAGATGAACGGAAAGATGCAGTTCCCGGGGTGGACCAACGCCTGGACGATGCCCATCAAGACGCGCGTCGACATGCTGACCACCGGCATACGCACCCCGATCGGGATCAAGATCTTCGGCACCGATCTCAACGAGGTGGAGCGGGTGGGCGTTTCTCTGGAGCACCTCATGGCCCCCATCAAAGGGACACGCAGCGTCCTTTACGAGCGGAACCTCGGAGGCCTGTACCTCGACATCATCCCCAAGCCCGACGAGCTTGCGCGCTACGGGCTCAGGGTGGGCGACATCGAGCGGGTCATCGAGAGCGCGATCGGCGGGACCCCGATCGGAACCACCGTGGAGGGACGTAACCGCTTCTCGATCAACGTTCGCTACCCGCAAGATCTCCGAAGCGACCTGGAGTCACTCAAGCGAGTGCTGGTCCCGGTTGGTGGGGCGAGCGGCAGCGGCGCGCCGATGGGCACCGACGGCGCGCTGGAGACGACCCCGGGATCGACGGCGTTTGCCTTTGCTGGCGCCGTGGGGTCGCCGCACCCGGTCTTCCTCGCTCAGAACATGGAAGGGATGGGGAGCGGAACGTCGGGCGGCATGCCGTCCGGCGGCTCCGGCCTGGACCGGCCGCGCCTCCCCGGCGTGAGCTCGACGTCCGACATGCCTTCGATGGGGCTCATGGACCACAGCATGGGCAGCGGCGGTGGCGCCATGCCGTCTGTGGACGGCTCGGACATGGCAGCCCCCAGAGGTGCAATGCAACCGAGCGCGGGTGCCTCCAACCGGCAGACCTTCGTTCCTCTCGGACAAGTGGCGGAGATCAAGGTCGCCGGCGGCCCCCCCATGGTCCGCGACGAGGCAGGCCTCCTGGTCGGCTACGTCTACATCGACATCGACCAGGCCCAGCGCGACATCGGCGGATACGTGAACGAGGCCAAGCAGGTCGTCAACCGCGCGATGGCCAGCGGCGAGCTGAAGGTGCCGCCGGGCACCTACCTCAAGTGGACGGGCCAGTACGAGCAGCTGGCCGAGATGCTGGCCCGGATGAAGATCGTCGTCCCGATCACCTTGTTGATCATCGTCCTGCTGCTGTTCCTGCAGTTCCGAAACGTCATCGAGGTGCTGATCATCCTGCTGTCGATCCCGTTCGCGCTCATCGGCAGCCTCTGGCTGATGTGGCTGCTCGACTACCGGCTCTCGACGGCCGTCTGGGTGGGCATCATCGCCCTCGTGGGGCTCGCCGCGCAGACCGGGATCGTGATGATCGTCTACATCGACCACGCCTTCCAACGCCGGAAGGCCCAAGGCCTGATCAGGAACCTGGACGACATCATCGCCGCGCACATGGAGGGGACCGTGCAGCGCGTGCGCCCGAAGCTCATGACCGTCTCGACCATGCTCATTGGTCTCGTCCCGTTGCTCTGGGCCACCAGCTCCGGCTCGGACGTGATGAAGCGGATCGCCGCGCCGATGGTCGGCGGCCTGCTGACCTCTGCGTTCCTCACGCTGGAGATCATCCCGGTGATCGTGACCTACTGGCGGCTCGAGCAGCTGCTCTGGGAGCGTCTCACCGCGACGGCGGTGGGCTTGCTCCGCCGCTTGCAGATCGACGCCGCCATCGCGGCTGCGGGGGCCACGATGGCGGCGGGCCTCGGCGTCGCCAGTCTCTACGTTGCGTTCCCGGGCCGGAGCCTCACCGTCGGCGAGGTCCTGGCCGGGTTGGTCTTCCTGGGCGGCCTGGGCAGCTACGTCCTTCATCGGCCCGCGGCGCGCCAGGTGGTCTGGCCCGCGGAGGCGCCCGCGAAGGTGTCCACGGAATGAACAAGATCCCGCCCGCCCAGCAGCGCCGGCTGCTAACATCCCACACAGACCTCCCGCGCGAGCGACCATGGCCCAGCTGACCAGCATCCTGCCGAAACATCCCGGCGACGCGGCGCCGCTCGGACCGGTGTCCCTCCCGGAGGTCCGTCCCCGCCCCCGTCCTGCGCCGACATCGCTGGCGGGGTGGGGCAACAACCTGCGCGCCGATTGT
>Ga0210388_10003134_pt1 | contig 12945 bp, 13 predicted proteins | sample IncBWC19OmetaG_FD_155485 | JGI IMG/M metagenome (GOLD analysis project Ga0210388, IMG submission 155485) | Forest soil microbial communities from Barre Woods Harvard Forest LTER site, Petersham, Massachusetts, United States - Inc-BW-C-19-O ... | reverse complement strand
CGTTGATAGCAGACCGGGGCAGGGTACGACTTTCGAAATCTATCTCCCGTGGGCAGAAGAAGCCGGGGCGGAAGAGACCAAAGTCCCGGCGGCAGTATCCGGAATGCAGGGAGATCTCGCCTCCGCGCCCCGTGGTACTGAGACCATTCTTCTGGTGGAAGACGAGAGTGGCATTCGCGAGCTGGCCGGAGAATTTCTGCGGCGCCAGGGTTATGTAGTGTTGCACGGAATGGATGGCAACGAAGCCCTGCGAATTGCCGAGGGACACGAAGACCTGATCCACCTTCTTGTGACCGACATGGCCATGCCCAACGTTGGAGGCAAGGAATTGGCGTATCGTCTGCGGAGAGTGCGTCCGGAGATCAAGGTTCTGTTCATGTCCGGTTATCCGGACCATCCGGCCTTAACCGGCGGGGACGCCAGCCTGCAGACCACCGTTCTGCAAAAGCCCTTCTCGCTGGACACGCTGGCGCACAAGGTGCGAAGCGTGCTCGACGAGCAATAGGCCGCGACCGCAGACCAGCATGGTATTCTAGTAGTGTCAGCTGCGCACCGTCTTGGCGGAAATTCCCCGCAGTCCTAGAAGAATTGCACAACTCATCATGCTTTCAGTCAGTAATGTTTCCATGCGCTTCGGCGCCAAAATACTGTTCGACGAAGTATCCACGGCGTTTACGCCGGGCAAGCGCTATGGCCTGACCGGACCCAACGGATCGGGCAAAACCACGTTTATGAAGCTGCTCAGCGGCGAACTGGAGCCGCAAAAAGGGACGGTGGTCCGTCCGCGCAAGATCGGCGTTTTGAGTCAGGATCAGTTTGCCTTTGATGCCCACACTGCGATCGATACGGTCATCATGGGCAACAAGCGCCTATGGGCCGCCATGCAGGAGCGCGACGCGATTTATTCCAAGCACGACATGACCGACGAAGACGGCATGAAGCTGGGAGAACTCGAGGGCATTGTCGGCGAAGAAGACGGGTACACAGCGGAGAGCGATGCGGCGATCTTGTTACAAGGTCTGGATATTCCCGACGAAGTGCATTCCCGCAAGATGAGCGAACTGCAGGGTGGGCAGAAAGTTCGCGTGCTGCTGGCGCAGGCGCTGTTCGGGCATCCACAGGCCCTGCTGCTGGATGAACCTACGAACAACCTGGATTTGGATTCGATCCACTGGCTGCAGGGATTTCTGAATGCCTATGATGGCGTTGTGATCTCGATCTCGCACGACCGTCACTTCCTCAACAGCATTTGCACCCACATCGCCGATATCGATTACGAGACGATCATCACTTATACCGGGTCGTACGACGACATGGTGATTGCCAAGACGCAGGTGCGCTCGCAGATTGAGTCGCAGAATGCGCAGCGCGAGAAAAAGATCTCGCAGTTGAACGAATTCATCGCGCGGTTTTCGGCCGGCACGCGGTCAAGCCAGGTGCAGTCGCGGCGCAAGGAAGTGGAGCGGTTGCAGGTGACCGAGCTGGCCAAGTCGAATATCGCGCGGCCTTACATCAAGTTCGAACAGAAGCGGCCTTCGGGCAAACACATTCTCGAGGTCGAGCATCTGGGCAAGACCTACGGCGATAAGCAGGTCATTCGCGACTTCACGGCCAGCATCACGCGCGGGGAAAGAATCGCATTGATGGGGCGCAATGGAGCGGGGAAGACCACTCTGGTGAATGCGCTGCTGGCCAATTCGCCGACCACTCCGGAAGTGGAGTTGCGCAAGACCAGCGGATACGACGGAGCTTTTGTAGATTCGGGCAAGGTGATCTGGGGGCACGAGGCGTCGATTGGATATTTCGCCCAGGACCACCGCAGCTTGATTGAAGGCGGCACGACGGTGCTGGAGTGGCTGCATCAGTGGAATCCGGCGGCGGTGAGCGAGGAAATCCGCGGGTTGCTGGGGCAGATGCTCTTTCAGCGCGATGAAGCGACGAAATCTACTGGCGTTCTTTCCGGCGGTGAGGCCGCGCGCCTGCTCTTCTGCAAGCTGATGCTGCAGAAGCCGAACGTGCTGGTGCTCGACGAACCCACGAACCACCTGGACCTTGAAGCCATCAACGCGCTGAATATATCCCTGCAGCGGTATCAAGGGACCGTCCTTCTTGTAACCCATGATCACGACTTGATCGACGAGGTCGCCACGCGTATCTGGCACTTTGAGAGTGATCACAAGATTACGGACTTCAAGGGGACTTACGAGGAGTATCAGGCCGCGGTGACGGTATAGGCGAAACCAAGGTTCCTCGCTTCGCTCGGAATGATGATGCGGAATGCGACCCTGGGCAGGCGACTGCACCATTTTCGCTGCATGTGAATCATCCAGGTTCTCCACAGATTTCCACAGCGTTTGCAGTTGCGTTTGCTGGCGCAAGTTGCGGATAATGGCGGCGGGGACGTACTTGCGCGGCACAAGCGCGAGACTTGTCTAGAGTCGTGTACAGTCGAGCTGATTTACTTAGGATTCTTCACCTCACGCCGCGCCAGTTGGCCAACTGGGAGCGGGCGGAGCTGATCGCTGCCTCCACGACTTACTCTTTTTCCGACCTTCTGAAAATCAAAAAAGTTCGTGACTTGTGCGCCATGCGGGTGCGGCCGGCGGTGATCCGGCAATCGCTTGAGGCTATGCAGAAGCAGGCGTCTGGCATGGGAAATCCTCTGGTGGATGCGGGAGTTTCCTCCACCAACAAGCACCGCGTAGCCTTCCGCCATGAAGGCAGGCTGCTGGAGCCGATTGCGGGACAGTTTGTGATGGACTTCGCGTCGCGGGAAAAGGTTGTCACCAGCACGCCGATTCCTACTCCGGAGTCCAGTCCACAGGAGAACGACGCTGCGGTCTGGTTCGCGCGCGGCATCGCGCTGGAAGAGGATCCGGCAACGCAGACCGAAGCGCTGGGGGCTTACCAGAAAGTGCTCGAGTTCGAGTCCGGCCACGCCGCCGCCCACATCAACCTGGGCACGCTTTACTACAATCGCCAGGACTTCACGCTGGCGGAAAAACACTACCGCGCCGCTTTGCAAGCCGATGCGCGCTACGCGCTCGCGTATTTCGATCTGGGCAACGTTCTGGACGAGACCGGGCGCGTGCAAGAAGCGATTCAGACCTACAAGATGGCGATCCAGCTCGCCCCTACGTATGCCGACGCGCATTACAACCTCGCGCTCGCCTACGAAAAAACCCGCGAACCGCGTAAGGCGCTGAAACACTGGCAGGCATATATCAGGCTCGATACGACCGGCCCGTGGTCGGTCCATGCACGGAATCAGATTCAGCGCATTCTGCAGGCGGATACGCTGAAGCTGGTGCATTCGCGGCGCAGCTAGCGCGTATCCCTTCCAACTACTCCATAGAGTGCTAAAATTCAACGTTTGCCATTCTTCTGCCTGAAGGTAGTCCCATGTCTGAAATAACGCTGCAAACGCCAGTTCCCACGCCGCTGACGACGCTGACCGAAGATGAAATCCTCTTCCGCGACAACATTCACCAGTTTGCCGACGAGCGACTTCGGCCGCTGGTGAAGGAGATGGACGAGAAAGGCGTATTCAACAAAGATCTCATCCAGGAATTCTTCCAGCTCGGGCTGATGGGGATCGAGATCCCCGAGCAATACGGCGGAGGCGGCGCCAAGTTCTTCGAAGCAATCCTGGCGGTGGAAGAATTGTCGCGGGTCGATGCCTCGGCCGGCGTTGTCGTCGATGTCCAAAACACGCTGGTCAACAATGCGCTGCTGCGATGGGGCAACGCTGAACAGAAGAAGCGCTACTTGCCGAAGATGGCCGCAGAGACGGTGGGCGCTTATGCGTTGAGCGAGGCCGGTTCCGGTTCCGACGCTTTTGCGCTGCAGACGCGCGCCGAACTCAAGGGCAGCGATTACGTGCTCAATGGCCGCAAGCTTTGGATCACGAACGCCAAGGAAGCAGGATTATTTGTACTGTTCGCCACCATCGATCCCGGCGCGGGGTACAAAGGCATCACGGCCTTCCTGGTGGAAAAAGATTTCGCGGGATTTAGCGTCGGAAAGAAAGAAGACAAGCTGGGCATCCGCGCTTCTTCGACCTGCGAACTACTTCTCGAGGACTGCCGCGTGCCCAAAGAGAACGTGCTGGGCGAACCCGGCAAAGGCTACAAGATCGCAATCGAGACTCTGAACGAAGGCCGCATCGGCATCGGTGCGCAGATGATCGGGCTGGCCCGCGGAGCCTGGGAATTTGCCGCAAAATACACGCTGGAGCGCAAGCAATTCGGCAAAGCCATTGCGGAGTTTCAAGGCATCCAGTTCCAGATCGCGCAGATGGCAACCGAGATCGAAGCGGCCCGGCTAATGGTTTACAACGCTGCCCGCATGAAGGATGCGGGCGTGAATTTTGTGAAGGAAGCGGCGATGACCAAGCTCTTTGCCTCGCAGGTGGCCGAGCGCGTGACTTCGCTCGCCATCGAGATCTACGGAGGGTACGGCTTCACCAAGGATTATCCGGTGGAGAAATACTGGCGTGACGCGAAGATCGGCAAGATCTACGAGGGCACGTCGAACATGCAGTTGGCGACGATCGCGAAACTCCTGTTGTCAGGGAAATAAGCGTTCTCCGCAGACGGTTGTCGGGGCGTGGGGACCGGAGAACTGCACCAGGCGCGGGTTCCCGTCGCCCAGTCAGCTATCTTTGTACAGTTCCGGTTGCTCAATATATGCATTGAATTGCACTCTGAGCCCGCAATCCGGGCCGAGTAAATCGCGCTAACCCAAGCAAATTCAATGTTTTCCGGCCGCTCGCGCCATTGGCTGACAAGCTGCAATCTCCCCTATGCCTGCCGTCTTGAGGCCAGGCCGGGGTGCCACTTGACTACTTTGTTCGGTTACACAGCGGTGATGCCGATCGCGGTTCCGAAGAAGAAACGCAGCCTTCTGCCGTTGCTCACCGTAGTGTTCCTGCTTTCCTATGGATTGATGACCATGCTCATCGTTGAACAAGGCTCGGTCATCCAATCGCAGCGCAATCTGATCAAGATCCTGATGCGCGACAGCACAGAGCTGTGGGGCATGAAAGGCAAGGCCGTCGTCGATCAGCAGACAGCTCGGATGCAAGCGCAAAATCCCGCGCAAGTTCCTTCCGCGCAAACTCCGTCTACCCAGACTCCGTCAGCCCAGACTCCGTCAACTAAAGCCCCGTCAACCCAGACTCCGTCGACCCAGACTCCGTCAACCCAGACTCCGTCAACCCAGGCAACACCGCAACACCGTTCCCCAAGCCGCGCCGTCAGGAAGCCTCAGACCCAGCTTCCTCCTATTCCGGCCTCGGACTTGGGAGATCAGCGTCGCGCTTTGCGTACGATTTAACGCCCAGGCAGCAGTAAGCGTGCCACGGACGCGTTTGGAAAGTTGGCAGTAATGAAAGCCCTGACCCTAGCCCTGTTGTTTAGTCTGACGGTTGCGAAACCCGCGCCCCAGGTGCGCCGTCCAGCTGGCCATCTGGAACAGCATTCCAAAGGCGGTAGCTGGTACTTCGCCGCCAGCGGTCACGCAGTCTACTGCTATGGACCGGTGATGACCTTGCCCCAGGCAAACGGCGATCTGCAGAAAGTCGCTACCTTCTGCCGCGACGGAAAAACGGTAGTGCCGCTGAAGGATTAGTTCGCCGCTCCACCTGCAACTCGCTACGAAGAATCCCGCACACCGCGCACGCCTTCCGGAATGCCCTGTACACTGAGAAGGCATGCCGGAACTCCCAGAAGTTGAAACCATCGCCCGCGGATTAGACAGACGTGTCGCCGGCGACGTGATCGATTCGATCTGGCTCGGCCAGAAGCCGGAGCCGCTGAAGTCTGCCGCGCGGGAGATCGCGGCGGCGCTCGAGCACAGCCGCATCTCAGCCGTGCGGCGCATGGGCAAGCACATCGTCTTCGACTTAGAACGCAAGAGTGTCCGTCCCGCAAAAACCGGCCCCAATCAAGCCCAGTGGATCGTGCATCTGGGCATGACTGGGCGTTTGCAAGTCTGCGAGCCGCAAGCAGAAGTTCTCAAGCATACGCACGCGATCCTGAAGCTGGCGTCGGGCAGGGAACTGCGCTTTGTCGATCCCCGGCGCTTTGGAAGGCTCAGCGTTGCCCGATCCGGCGGCTTCGAAGCGGGGGGCATCGAGCCGCTGGAAGCCGATCTCGACCGATTCTTAGCTTTGTTTCGCGGCCGCAAGACTCCCATCAAGAGCGCGCTGCTCAACCAGAAACTGCTGCGCGGCGTGGGAAACATTTATGCCGATGAATCTTTGTTCCGCGCCGGGCTCCGTCCGCGCCGCCGAGCTTCGACAATTACGCGCGAGCAATTAGCCAAACTGCTGGCGTCGGTGAAAGAAGTTTTGCGCGAAGCGATTGCGCTCGGGGGCTCAAGCGTCTCGGATTATGTAGACGCCGACGGCGAAGAAGGTTTTTTCCAACTGCAGCATCGCGTCTACGGCCGCGAAGGCGAGCCCTGCCTGGTCTGCAAGACGCCCATCAAGCGTATCGTGATTGCGGGCCGCAGCAGCCACTATTGCGCGAAGTGCCAGAAGTGAGAGCGATCAACAATGAGCGCTTCTCCCCGCAGTTCTGATAATCTTCTCGTCCATGCCTGATTTCTCCATCGGAGTCGACCTCGGCGGCACCAACCTGCGCATCGCCGCCGTGAGCAGCGACGGACAGCTTCTCGAAAAAGTTGGGCTCGGAACGAAACTGGCTCTGGGCCGCGACCACGTCATCGGCGAAATGTGCGACGCGATCCAGCACTTGTCCGCCAAATATAAGAACACCGGCAAGCTTCTCGGCGCCGGAATCGGCGTCCCCGGCCTCATCGACATGGAAGTGGGAATGATACGCAAGGCAGTCAACCTTCCGGGCTGGGAAAACTACCCCGTGCGAGCGGAAATCGAACGACGCCTGGGCACTCGTGTGGCCCTCGAAAATGACGCGCGCGTGGCCACCCTCGGTGAGCAGTGGCTGGGCGCTGCCCGAGGCGTGGCGAATATGGCGGTGCTCACGCTGGGAACCGGAATCGGCGGCGGCATCGTGCTGGGAGGAAAAATCTGGCACGGCATGAGTGGTTTGGCGGGCGAATTCGGCCACGTCACCATCGAGCCGGAAGGCCATCCTTGCCCCTGCGGCAACCGCGGGTGCTCCGAGCAGTATGCCTCCGCCAGCGCCATTGTGCGCATCGCTCGAGAAGCGATCGGCCGCGGCGAGGCGCCTTCGCTGGCGCAGGCCGCGTCATCGGACGCAGAATTTGGTGCGCTGTCGATCTACAACCTCGCGATTCAAGGGGACGAGCCTGCCCGCCGCATCTTCCGCAATTTTGGGCGCGCCCTCGGCCTGCTGCTCGCCACGCTGGTCAACGTCTTGAATCTCGAGATGTACGTTATTGGCGGCGGGGTTTCGAGCGCGTGGGATGCCTATGCGCCCAGTATGTTCGAAGAACTGCGGCAGCGGTCGGTAGTCTATGTGCTCACCGCGCCCGCAGATTCTTTGTCGCGCGCCTTGGGAAAAGAAGAGGGCGCTGCTGCGCCAGTCCAGAGCCGCACCGAACACAAAACCATCATCACGCGCGCCTTGCTGGGAAGCGATGCAGGATTGTACGGAGCGGCGCGGGTAGCGGTGCTGGCCGGGTAGAACTCATTTCGTGAACGGAAATCATCTCGTCCGGCTGGGTGGGGCGAACCGCAGACTACCTTAGCGCAGACGTTGCGCTGCGCGACCCGATCTGCCGCGCCGCGTGAAGGAAAATCTGGTTCTGCTCCGGCGTTCCAATCGTCACACGAATGCAACTCGGCGCTCCCCAGTGCCCCAGCGGGCGCACGGCAATGCCTTCATCCTGTAAACGGTTGGCAAAGGCTGAGGCTTCTTCGCCCAGATCGCAAAAAACAAAATTCGCCGCGGTCGGGACCACGCGATATCCGAGTGCCAACAGCCCCTGGCTTATGTCGCGCGACTGCAGGGCGTTGTTCTCGACCACCCGCTGAATGTGGTGGTGGTCGTCGATCGCCGCAACGGCTGCCGCCTGCGCCACCGACGAAACCGAAAACGTGTTCCTCATGCGCGCGCAGTATCCCAGCAACTCTGCCGGACCCAAGCCGTAGCCCACGCGCAGCCCGGCAAGTCCATGAGCTTTTGAAAACGTTCGCAGAACAACCACACTTGCGCCTTGGCGAACATAATCGAGCGAGTTCGAATACTTCACCTTGCGCAGCGCTGCGAAGTGCAAGGCGAATTCATAGTAAGCCTCATCCAGAACCACAATGACATGGCCGGGAAGCCGCCCCAAAAAGCGATCCACCACATCCGCTTCGAACATTGTGCCCGTGGGATTGTTGGGGTTCGCCAAAAATACGATGCGCGTGTTCGAGTCGACGGCCGCAAGAATCGCGTCCAGGTCGAAGCTGTCTTCGCCAGAGCGCATGGGCGCTTCGGCCAGCCGCGCGCCCGCCGCCTGCACCGCCATCGCGTACACAATGAACGAACGCTCGCTGGTCACCGCATTCAACCCGGGCCCGAGCAGCGTTTGGCAGAGCAGGCTCAACAGCGCCGTGGATCCAGCCGTCACCAGTACCTGCTCCGGCGGGAGTCCGTGATGCGTGGCCAGCCTCAGGCGCAGTTGGCTGCAATCGTCGTCAGGATAAAAGTTTACCGCGCCCAGCGCGCCCCTCATCGCATCGATGGCACGCGCCGAAGGCCCAAAAGGATTTTCGTTGGAATCAAGCTTGATCAGCCGCGAGTGGCGTTCCAGCGCTGCGGCGGTTGGACTGGGAGCGTTAGTTGTCCCCATGTTGCGGGCGGGTTTGGAAACCAGATCGAAGAAGCGGCTCATGCCTGCCGCTCATCATGCCACGGAATGCTTCGTCCCCGCCATTGGTTTATTGCATGCAGTCCGCAGGCGGTCCACTTCCTGCAAGCTCAAGGCGCGGAATTGTCCCGGCGGAACGTCGAGCGTGAGCGGGCCGTAGCGAACGCGCTTGATCTTCTCCACATGATGTCCAACCTGCTCAAACATGCGCCGGATCTCGCGATTGCGGCCTTCGATCAACGTAACCTCGTACCAGGGATTGCTGGCTTCCTTAACCAGGCGAATGCCCGCCGGCGCACTCCGCACCCGCCGCCCATCTTTGGTGGCGATCGAAACTCCGCCGCGCAACTTCTCCAGCGCTTCGTTGGTGGGGACTCCTGCAACTTTTACCACGTAAGTCTTTGACACCTGGGACGCCGCCTTCATCAACTTGTTCGCCAGCGCGCCGTCGTTGGTCAAAAGCAGCAACCCCTCGCTCGCGTAATCCAGACGTCCCACGGGATACACGCGCTTCTTCACACCGCGAATCAGTTGCATCACGGTAGGCCGGTTTTCCGGGTCGCTCACCGTGGTGACGTAGCCCTTGGGTTTATTCAGCAGCAGATAAACATGGTTCTGCGCGCCCTGCAGCAGCTTGCCATCCACGCGGATGTGATCGATGTCAGGATCGGCCTTGGTGCCAAGCTCGGTCACCACGGTGCCGTTCACCTTCACGTGGCCGGCGCTGATTAATTCTTCGGCTTTGCGGCGGGAAGCAATCCCAGCGGCGGCAATAATCTTTTGCAGGCGTTCAGCAGGCATGTGTGAGGAACTACTCTTTCTGACCAGCGGGCTCCGCGATTTCTTCTACGTTCGGAGATTCGGCCTGGTTTGCTTCCGCCGCATCTTCTGCCGCAATCAACTCGCCCTGGAACGATTCCGCCACGAGCTTCTCAAACTCTTCCATGCTGGGCAGTTCGTTCACGTCTTTTAATCCAAAGCGCATGAGAAACTCTTTGGTCGTCTTGTAGAGAATCGGCCGTCCGATGACCTGCTTGCGCCCCGCAGTGGTGATCAGCTTCCGGTCCAGCAGAGTAGCAATCACACCGCCGGAATCCACGCCGCGAATCTCGTTGATCTCCGGCACCGTGGCCGGTTGCTTGTAAGCAATCACTGCGAGCGTCTCCAAAGCGGGCAGGGACAGCCGGATCGGCGGCTTCAAACTCTTGGCAAAACTGCGCACCATTTCGTGCTGCTCGGGCTTGGTCGACATGCGATAGCCGCCCGCCACCTGGCGAATCTCGATGCCATGATCGGGCCCGCCGTATTCGCCAACCAGCTCTTCCAGGGAGGAGCGCACACGCGACTTGACCTCGGCATCGTCCGCCGCACCTTCGGCAATCACCGATTCTTTGACGAGCTGGGCGATCTGCTCCAACGTGATCGGCGTCTCCGCGGCATAAATGATAGCTTCGAGTTGAGCTTTTAAAGCCATAGTTGGGAAGTGGTCAGTGATCAGTGGTCAGCAAAAAAACTGATTTTACTGACCACTGGCCACTAATCACTGATCACTGTTCTATCTCCAATCATCGCGCACAGCGGCCTGCTCTGTCATGATCTCATCGAAATGCGTATGTTTGCGCACGGCGATCTCGCCGAACATCTGGTCTTGCCGCACCTGGATCGCCTGCAGCCGCACCATTTCGAGCAGAGCCAGGAACATGCACACCAATGCATGGCGCGAGGGCACGCGCATCAAAAGTTGCTTGAGCCGGATGGGCCGGTCTTCGAGCGCCAGCCGCCGCCGCAGATAGTCGATCATCTGCCCCACCGTGACGGTCTCCTCGTCCACGTTGATCACGGGCCGCGTTCGCACCCGTTCCAGAATCTGCTGAAACGTCTTGACCAGATCAATTACGTCCGCGGCAATCTCGGGCTCGGTGCCTTCGGCGTCCATGAATCCTTTCAGCGCCGGATTCGACAGCACCGCATCTTCGATCTGCTGCTTTTGCAACAGCATTTGCGCCGCCGATTTAAACTTTTCGTGCTCCAGCAGTCGGTTCACCAGCTCCGTACGCGGATCTTCCAGTTCTTCCGCTTTCGCCGATGGATCCCGCGGCAGCAACATCTTCGATTTAATGTGAATCAGCACCGCGGCCATATAAATAAAGTCGGCCGCGACATTCACATCCAGCTCGCGAATCTTTTCCACGTAAGCCAAGTACTGCGCCGTAATGCGCGCGATCGGAATGTCATAAATGTCGATATCTTGCTTGCGAATCAGATCGAGCAGCAAATCCAGCGGACCTTCATAAACATTACCGACCGAGACCGCAAACGGAGAATCGCTCTCCTCTTTCTTTGCCGACTGTGGATCCGTTTCTCTGACCGGCGCCACCACAGAACGGGGATCTGCAACCAGAACCGGCGCAGCCGGCCCCGGCGCGTCGCCCTCGGCGGTAACGATTCTCTCTTCCATCCTACTTAGCATGCTCCGCTCCCGGTGGCTCATACGCGAGCGACATTCCCATTGCCGCGCGCACGTCGTCCATGGTTTCGGCCGCGGCCCGGCGCGCCCGCTCCGTGCCTGCCTCCAGAATATCCCAAGCCAGCCGCGGATTCCCCTCGAATTTTCTGCGGCGCTCCTGCATCGGATTCAATAGTTGCGCAAGTGCATCCGCCGCCCAGCCCTTGCACTCGATGCACCCAATCCCCGCGGACCGGCAGCCGGCGTTCACCTTGTCCATAGTAGCGCGGTCGCTGAAGATTTTGTGCAGATCGCCCACCGGGCACACATCCGGATTCCCCGGGTCCGAGCGCCTTATGCGCGCCGGGTCCGTCACCATCGTCTTCAGCTTCTGCCGCACCACCGCCTCCGGATCGGTGAGCAGGATGGTGTTGCCATAAGATTTCGACATCTTGCGGCCATCAGTTCCCGGCAGCTTCGGCGCTGGCGTTAGAAGTGACTGCGGTTCAGGGAAAACATCTCCGCGATGCCCGTAAAAGCTGTTGAAGCGCCGCGCAATCTCCCGCGTCAGCTCCACGTGCGCAACCTGGTCTTCGCCGACCGGAACCACGTCCGCCTTGTAGATCAAAATGTCGGCCGATTGCAGCACCGGGTAACCCAGAAACCCGTACGTTCCCAGGTCTTTATCCTTAATGTTGTCTCGCTGCTCTTTGTAGGTCGGAACCCGCTCCAGCCAGCCCAGCGGCGTGATCATGGAAAACAGCAAATGCAACTCCGCATGCGCCGGAACGTGCGACTGGATGAAGATCACGCTCTTCTCCGGATCAAGCCCCGCCGCCAGCCAATCGAGCACCACCTCCAGCGAATTTGCTTTTATGCGCGATGTGTCCGCGTAATCCGTAGTGAGCGCGTGCCAGTCGGCCACCATAAAAAAACATTCGTACTCATCCTGCATGCGCACCCAGTTGTCGAGCGCGCCCACATAATTGCCCAGGTGCAGCTTTCCAGTCGAGCGCATGCCGCTGAGCACGCGCTTACGCGATTTGGTCGAATGTGTCATCAGTGTTCAACGAGGTGACAAGGCGCAAACGCCACCACAGCGCCCCAATTCAAAGGTTGCAGCATCATGCGAGGATATTGTCGATACTACCACGCAGGGCGCGGATTTTAGATGGAAGTGAAAGGAGGGCCTTAACTCCATTCTACGGAAATCGGGACTACCTCCGAGGACGCTCCTCAACCTTCAAATTGCTGATCGCACTGATTTCGAGTACCCGCATGTCGCGCCTCGCGTTAGGCCGCCATACGAATCTGCCAGTGAATCGCGCCGTAATTCGCCGGCCGGGAACGAAGCCCTTCCCCGGAAGCCAGATAACCTCGTCCAGTTCTCTCGTCTCCCTGCTCGTTCCCCACGGCGCGAGCCCGACCCCCTTGCACGATGGGTCAACGATGACGCTGTGCCCAAGCCCGTCGGTTAGGAACTCACCGGGCACACGTATGCATTTATCCGCGAAAACTTCGGGAACCGTTAGAATCTCGCAAATAGTTGTGGAGATCAGAGGTTCTGACACGCCGCAGGGCTTGCTTCTAGCGACCCCATAATCCTTCTCAACCGGCGGCTGCTCTGATGGTGGCTTCGGCGCCGACTGCCTCAAGCTCAACTCGGAAGGCGTAAAAACGGCTGAACGAAAGAG
>Ga0210388_10003133_pt1 | contig 12946 bp, 10 predicted proteins | sample IncBWC19OmetaG_FD_155485 | JGI IMG/M metagenome (GOLD analysis project Ga0210388, IMG submission 155485) | Forest soil microbial communities from Barre Woods Harvard Forest LTER site, Petersham, Massachusetts, United States - Inc-BW-C-19-O ... | reverse complement strand
TTTGGCTTGGCTGGCATCTCATATGGCCCCCTCGGCAGCGCGCTGGCGACGCTGTTCCCGACTCCGGTGCGCTACACGGGGACATCGCTCACCTTCAATCTCGCGGGAATACTCGGCGCTTCGATCGCCGCGCCCATCGCCAACTGGTTGGCGACGCAATACGGCCTGGCGTACGTCGGTTATTATTTATCGGTTGCCGGGCTCATTACCTTGATCGCACTGCTGCTCATAAAGGGGGAGAAGACATGATTCGCAATTATCCGACTGTCGCCGCAACATTTCTGTCCGCGATCTTGTTGGCCGCGACCGCAACCGCGGCCGATCGATTCGACGCCGCGGTCGCCCACCCGGGACGCCCTGCCGCGGATCCGGCCCGCGACGCGAAGGATCATCCCGCCGAGATCCTGCGCCTCACCGGCATCAACGCCGGCATGAAAGTGGCGGACGTGCTCGCCGGGGATGGCTACTACAGCGAATTGCTGAGCTACATCGTTGGACCGAAAGGCCAGGTGCTGCTGATCAACAATGCCGCATTCGATCATTGGAGCGAACCGGATTTGCAAAATCGCTTGAGCGGCAACCGGCTGCCCAATGTCAGTCACCAAACCGTAGATCTTGCCGATATGAAATTGCCGCCGGCAAGTTTGGATGCCGTTCTACTGGTCAAGGTGTATCACGATCTGTACTGGGTGAATACCAGCCCCAAAAACCCCTGGCCGAAGATTGATGTCAGCGCCGTGCTCGACCAGCTGGCGCGAGCCCTGAAGCCGCGCGGGATCTTGTTGCTGGTGGACCATTCGGCCAAGGCTGGACATGGCAGTTCCGATGCCGGCGAGCTGCATCGGATCGAAGAGGCATTTGCCATCAAGGATTTCAAGGCCCACGGATTTGAGGTCATCGCGAAAAGCGATTTGCTGAGAATGCCCGACGATGCGCGTGACCAGATTAGCTATAAAGGCCCCATGCTCGGCAAAACCGATCGGTTCGTGCTGGTATTTCGCAAAACTTGAGCGCGCAGACGCACTCGACTGCGCGCCTCAGACAGAGTTGAGCCAGCGAGAAATCGCGCTGGAATCCATCGCGCCTGTATGGCGCGCGGCTTCGTGGCCGCCGCGGAAAACAATCATGGTCGGAATGCTGCGTATGTTGAAGCGCGATGCGGGCGCCGGCTCGTCCTGGGTATTTAGCTTCGCGAAGCGAAATTTGGGTTCCAAGACAGACGCGCTCGCCTCGTAATAAGGCGCCATGGCGATGCATGGTCCGCACCAGGGCGCCCAGAAATCCACGACCAGCGGCAGATCGCTGCGGCTGACATGCTTGTCGAAATTGGCCGCGGTCAGCTCGATCGGTTTACCCGCGAACAGGGGGTTGTGGCATTTTGGGCAGCGCGGGGCATCCTGCAAACGATCGCTCTGCAGACCCACCACCGAGTCGCAGTGTCCGCAAACCACGTGAACTTTCTGGTTCATGATCGGGCGCTATTTGGGTTGTGCGACCAGGATGACGAAGCTGTTGGGCATCACGGTGGCGCGCGGCAGCGGCTGCTCGGCCGTGGCCGCAGGCGTCGGTCCGAATTGCGCGGCGGCCAGATAGATTCTATGCGTGGCAGGGTCCAGCGTCATGGTTCGGGCACTGACTTGGGTGGAGACCGTGGCAATTACTCGATATTCATCCGGACTGTCCTGATGGATTACCGTCAAAGTGCCGTCGATGCCGTTGGAGCTGAAAACCATGCCCAATTCAGCGTCGAATACCGCGGCATCGGCGCCGCGTCCGATCACCACTCGGGCGACCGGCTTGCCGGATATCGAATCAGTGACGGCCATGACCTGGTTGGCACACACCGAGAATAATCGATGATCGGGCGCATCCAACGCAAGCCCGGTGGGATTCGCGCATTCCTTCAACTGCCACTTGGCCTTTACCGTGAGGGTCTTGGCGTCAATCATGACCAGCGTCCCGGGCGCGGTGTCGATATTGACATAGACGCGTCCCTCGGCGTCCGTGGCCATGAATTCCGGCGGACCCGGCAGCGGCACGGTCGCAACGATTTGCAGCGTTGTGGCGTCCAGTACCGAAATATTCGCCGATTCACGGTTGGCGGTATAGATTTGATTCCGCTGCGGCTCGTACAGGATGGCGTCCGGCATCGTTCCCGATACCGGCACTTCGTGCGTGACGCGCAGCGTCCCGAGTTCGAACACAGTGACGGTATTGGCCTCGCCGTTGCTGGTGAAGCCTCGCTTCAGCGCCGGCGCGAACGCGATACCGTGAACTCCGGCGGTGCGCGGAATGGTCCCCGCCAATTTGCCGCTGCCGGTTTCAATGACATCGACGTGATCGACCCGGCTGACGAATAGTCTGGCGCCGCTGGCCTCCAATGCCAGGTCATCCCAGCCGCCGTTGCCGCCCAGCCGCCAACTTCCGGCCACCGTATAGTTTGCCTGCGGAATCGGCGAAGCTTGCGCCTGCGCCGACTGGGCGCGAGTCATTGACAGCGCGCACGCAGCGAGCAGAAGAAGCTTCCGCGGCATCCTGAATCCTTGCTGTTCTAAGAAACGCTAGTTTACGCTGGATTGGCCCTTGGGAACTCGCGCCGATCGTTGGCGCCGGACCCGCACCTACCGGACCAAATTGAAAAAAATACTCGGTGCTTGCGGGCCGCGGCGCTTGTCGCCGTCCCGTCGGCAATCTCATCCCCGCGCGTGAAGTGATCCAGCAACATATCTGCAATAAATTGGTTATGGCGCTGATGAAGAATGCCAGGCCCTGTCCAACCACAACCAGGAGCCTTACCAATGAACCCCATGAAAAAGGCCTTGCTCACGCTGGCCGCGACCGCATTGGTTGCCGGCAACGCCGGCGCTTGGGATAAGGATCGCCCGCACAGCGATTTCGGGCGACTCGATCATGTTTTCTTGATCATGATGGAAAATCAGACCAACACCGACATCCTCAGCAATCCGAACGCCCCGTTCATCAACCAATATGCCGCTCAAGTTAATCAGGCCACGCAGTATTTCGCCGTCGGTCATCCCAGCGCGCCGAACTATCTGGAGATCGTCGGCGGATCCAATTTCGGCCTCCCCAACGATTACTGGCCGGTCTGGATCAATGGCTTCGGCTGCCAGGACAATGCGCCCAGCAGCGGTTGCGGCAATGCCTTCACGCCGATTTCGGTTGCAGGTCTCGATAATCCGGTGGTCGCAACCGCGACCTCGTCGACCGACTGCAACGGGCAGATCTCGTTGGGCGGCAATCCGCCGGCCGCCAACAACTGTGCACTGCGAAACTATCCGGCTGCGCCGTTCACGCCGCAATCGATTGCCGACCAATTGGTGGCGAAGGGCAAGTCCTGGAAAAGTTATCAGGAAAGCCTCCCGGCCATTGTTCCCGGCGTCTTCGGCGTCAACTACTCGGACGGCGAGTTTTCCAATTTGAGTCCGGCGTCGGTGTTCGAGGTCAATGGCGGTCCGCCCACACCGGCGACGAACATTCAGAAGCTGTATGCGGTGAAGCACAACCCGTTCGTCTATTTTGAGAATGTCGAGAGCGGCGAGAACGCCGACTTGAGCCTCGATCAGGTGGTCGACTTCGATGGCCCGAATGGACTGTGGGCGGACCTCACCTCGGAGGAGAGGGCGCCGAACTTTGCGTTCATCGTGCCCAATCAATGCCACGACATGCATGGCTTTGTTTCCGGGGGCACCACGATTTGCGCCACCGGCAGCACGGCGGCAACCAACCTGGCCATCCAGCAAGGCGATGCCGAAGTCGCCAAACTTGTTCATGGCATCAAGGATTCGAACGTATGGCGCCATGGACGCAACGCCATCATCCTGGTCTGGGACGAAAACGACTACTCGAACGCGGCCAACCGCGTCGTATTGCTGGTCGAAACGAATTACGCGGCCAACGGCGCGGTGAGCAGCGTGCCCTATGATCATTTCTCACTGCTGCGCACCTTGGAAGCGGGCTTTGGCCTGTCTTGCTTGAACCATGCCTGCGACGCGACCTCTCTGGTCATGAACGACGTTTTCGGCGGCAAGGCCCACTAGTCGCCCAGCGGTCTGGATTTCGGGCATTCAAAAAAGCGGCAGGCGGCCATCGTCCAGGGACGGACGATGGCCTGGGCGGATCGGCCCCGCCGGCCCCCGCTGCAGGGATACCACCACCGGCGCGCTACAATACGGCCGTGGACACCAAAGATAGCGGCGAATCGAGCAGCGAATCGAGCAGCGAATCGAGCAGCGAATCGAGCAGCTGGCTGTGCAGTGAATCGGCGCGGCTCGCGCGCCTCGCTCTATTCGGCTTCATTCTTACGTTCATTGTGGCGCGTACGGCGGTTTTCCTGATCATGGCGCGCCTCATGCCGAACTTGTATTTCTTTCTGAACGGGACGCATGTCCATCATTTGAACTACGGTATTTTCTTGCTCGCCGGGGTGGGCGCGTTTCTTCTGTTCAGTACCCGCGGCACGCGGGAATTGCGTGTTGCTGCCTTGGCTTACGGCGTGGCCATGGCTCTGACTTTCGATGAATTTGGAATGTGGCTGCACCTGGGAGGCAGCTACTGGCAGCGGGCCAGCGTCGATGCAATCATCGTGGTTGCCGCCCTGCTCGGCCTCATGGCATTCGCATCCGCAATGCGCCGTTTCGAGTCGCGCCACGTAAAAGCGTCAATCGCGCTGCTGATCGCCCTGATTGGTTTCGGTTTGGTGCTGTACGACGCGTCGGTGCGAATCGGCAGATTGGCGGGACCTCGGTTGGAGGCGCTTGAACTGGCTTCATCGCCGTGATTCCCAAGTTGAAGCTCGCCGCGTGGCTTGCGGCCGTGGCTTGTCTATGTAGCTGCACTTCCTCCGAAACCAAGCCCATTCGCGATGCCCAAGGGCGCGCGATCCCGGGCAGCGTGGCAAGTCTGGAAAAGGTCCGGCTCGGCGGTGTCTCGCAGTGGATCCTGATCCGCGGCAACAATGTTCAGAACCCGATTCTGCTGAAACTGCATGGTGGCCCCGGCCAGGCGGAAATGGCCACAGTTCGTTTCAATCGCCTTCTGGAGGAGGATTTCGTGGTGGTCGAGTGGGATCAGCGCGGCGCCGGAAAATCGGCGGCAGCCATCGACCCGCGTAGCGCAATGAACGTCGCCCGGTTCGTCGCAGACACCCATGAATTGACCGAACTTCTTCTGCAGCGATTCCACCGCAAAAAACTGATCTTGGTCGGCAGTTCCTGGGGCAGCGTGATTGGCATCATGGCCGTGCAGAAATACCCCGATTTGTATCAGGCATTCGTCAGCACCGGGCAGATCGCGAATCTGCCACAAGGCATGAATGTCGGCTATCGCTTTCTGCTGGACGAGGCCGGTGCCCGCAACGATTCAAAAGCGATGCATGATCTGACGCGCATCGGACCACCTCCCTATGGCGGCGCGGACGCCAACGCCCAGCGAGAAATCTATGGCAAATGGCTGCAGGCCTTCGGCGGGCTGTGGCACAGCTCCGAGAAGTTTGACCGCGTCGGCTGGATGATCTCTGCCGTCGAGTACTCGTGGCCTGAAAAACTTCGCTACACGTCGGCGGCACAGAACTCCTTCGATCTGCTGTTTCCGCAGTTGGCCGCGATCGATCTGAAAAACACTGTTCCGGCGGTTGACGTCCCGGTTTACTTCGCCGTTGGCCACCACGACTACATGGCGCCTTTCGCGGTATCGCAGGAGTACTTTGCCGCCCTGGGTGCGCCGAAGAAACAGTGGATCTGGTTTGAGAACTCCGCTCATTTCCCGCAATGGGAGGAAATGGAAAAATTCCATGACCTGCTGACGAAAAAAGTCGTGCCGGAGACCGCAGCCGGCGATGTCGCTCCGGTACCATCGGCCTATGCAGCGCGACCAACTGGGTAACCCGGTCACCGGCCAGCGCGATGACACGCTGCGCGCCATCGATGATTTTGTGGGCGGCTATCTGGCGTACGAGACGCGGGCCGAGCACATCGTGCGGGCTGCAGAGGTGGATCCTGATTCGTGTCTGGCCAACGCGTATGCAGGAATACTGTGGATGCTGCTCGAGGCGCCCGAGGCCGGCCAGCGAGCGGCAAAGTATCTGGCGGCCGCGGAGCGCACGGCGCACCTGGCCACGCGCCGCGAGCAACTCAATGTCGCGCTGTTGCGCGCCTGGGTCGATGACGATACGGAGCTCGCGATGAGCCACTGCGATCAGGCGGCGGGAGAATTTCCGCGGGATCTCGTCGTCGTCAAGACACATCAGTATTTTGAATTCAATCGCGGCGATGCGCCGGCCATGCTGCGGACCGCCCTGAAAGTCGCGCCCGCGAATGCCGATATAGCCTATTTTCACGGCATGGCGGCGTTCGCATATGAGCAATGCCATCTGCTCGAAGAGGCGGAGTCCGCGGCGCGTACCGCGCTCGCAATGCGCCGCAAGGAACCTTGGGCACAGCATGCGCTGGCACACGTGCTTTTGACCCGCGGCCACATCGACGCAGGCGCCAGGTTCCTCGAGGATGCGGCGGATACGTGGACGCAATTGAACTCCTTCATGCTCACGCACTTATGGTGGCACTTGGCGCTGTTTTACTTGAGCCAGGGACGCGAAAGCGAAGCTCTCAAACTCTATGATGAGCATTGTTGGGGCATCGCCAAGGATTATTCGCAGGACCAGATCGGAGCCGTATCGCTGTTGGCAAGATTCGAGATCGCCGGCATCGACGTCGGGTCGCGCTGGCAGGATCTCGCCGATCATCTCGAGGCCCGCGCGAGCGATACGGTACAGCCTTTCCTGACACTGCAATACCTGTATGGTCTGGCGCGCGCCGGTCGACCGCAGGCCGAGGCGCTGCTGGAATCGGTGCGCCGCCATGCACAGCGGGCGCCGTCGTTCAGCAGGCTGGTATGGCAGGAAGTTGCGCTGCCGGGCTGCGAGGGTTTGTACGCCTATGCGCGCGGCGACTACGAGCGCGCCTGGGGTCGATTGGCGCCGGCCGTACCGCGGATGCGCGAGGCCGGCGGCAGCCATGCGCAGCGCGATCTTTTCGATCAAATCCTGCTGGATGCCGCGGTCAGGAGCGGGCGGCTCAGCGCCGCGCAGCAAATGCTGGAGTTGCGGCGCAACGCCGACCCCGACGGTGTGCCGGTAAACTCGTCGCTCGCGGCGGTGTACTCGAAACTTGGCCTCGATGCATTGGCGGATCAAGCAAAAAGTCGCGCCGCCTTGACGCGTTTCCGGCATTCTTCTTGAGATAAACATGCCCGCAGATCCGACGCAGCAAGTGTTTCAAATGATCGACGCGCGCCGCGACGAATTGATCGAGCTGACGCGTGAGCTGATTCGCATTCCCACCGTCAATCCGCCGGGCGATGCCTATCAACCATGTGCGGAATTCATCGGCCGGCGCTTGAGTGAGCGCGGCTTCGCCGTCGAGTATGTGCATGCGGCCGGGACGCCGGGCGATACGACGCGCCACCCGCGCATCAATGTGGTAGCGCGGCGTGAAGGCGATGCGGCCGGTCCCTGCGTGCACTTCAACAGCCATATCGATGTGGTGCAAGCGGGAGCGGGTTGGACCCTGGATCCATTCGCCGCCATCGTCAAGGACGGCATGGTGTATGGGCGCGGCGCCTGCGACATGAAGGGTGGACTGGCGGCTTCCATCATCGCGGTCGAAGCACTGATCGATTGCGGGGCGCACCTACCGGGCACTCTGGAAATTTCAGGCACCGTCGATGAAGAGACCGGCGGCTACGGCGGTGTCCACTACCTCGCACAGCGCGGCTGGTTTTCGCCAGGGCGAGTGGATCACGTCATCATTCCGGAGCCGCTCAATGTGGACCGTGTGTGCATCGGCCACCGCGGGGTGTGGTGGGCGGAAATCGAGACGCTGGGGCGCATCGCGCACGGCTCCATGCCATTCCTGGGCGACTGTGCCGTGCGCCATATGAATGCCGTCATCGATCGCCTGGAACGCGATCTTTATCCCCGACTTGCGGCGCGGCGCACGGATATGCCCGTGGTGCCGTCGGGCGCGCGGCACGCGACTTTGAACATCAACTCCGTCCACGGCGGAGCGGCGGAACCATGCGGGTATCCGGCTCCCTGCGTGCCGGATTCCTGCCGCATGGTCATCGATCGCCGCGTGCTCATTGAAGAGAACCTGGACGGCGTCAAAGCCGAGGTGCGCGACCTGCTCGAACAGTTGGTCAAAGATCGCCCCGGTTTCGCGTACCGAATTCGCGACATTTTCGAGGTGCAGCCCACGATGGCCGATCGCAACGGCCCGGTGGCACGCAGCACCGCGGCGGCGATTCGCCGCGTGATCGGCCGCGACCCCGAATTCATCTGTTCGCCGGGCACATACGATCAGAAGCACATCGATCGCATCGGCAAATTGCGCGACTGCATCGCCTACGGTCCTGGAATTCTTGATATTGCGCATCAGGCGGATGAGTTCGTGCGGATCGACGACATGGTGAATTCCGCGAAGGTCATGGCAATGGCCGCCCGATCGCTGCTGCTTGGCGCCGCATGAGCCTCAAGCGAGCGGCGATTTGGGCTTTGCTGGGACTGCCGCTGCTCGCGGGGCCGAATGCTCATGCCGGGGAGCGAGCCATCATCGGCATGCAGCTCGAGCCGCCGATACTCGATCCCACCGCAAATCCCGCCGCCGCCATTTCAGAGGTTCTGTACGGCAATGTGCTCGAAGGGCTGGTGCAATTCGCCGCGGATGGTTCGGTGCTGCCCCGGCTCGCCGCCTCATGGGACATCTCGGACGACGGCCTTACTTATGTCTTCCACCTGGTCGCCGGCGCCCGCTTTCATGACGGCAGCTCCTTCGATGCTGCCGCAGCGAAATATTCGCTGGATCGGATCATCGCGGCCGGCTCCATCAATCCGCAGCGATCGCGGTTTGGCGCCATTCGGTCCGTCGAGATCGTCGATCCCAATACCGTCAAGATCGTGCTGAATCGGCGCTCCGGAGGGCTGCTCCAGTCCTTGGCGTTTGGATCGGCCGTGATGGTTTCGCCGCAGTCTGCCGCCGGCAACGCCATACGCCCCATCGGCACCGGTCCATTTCGATTCGGAAGATGGCGGCGCGGCGATTCGATCACTCTCGCGCGCAATCCGGACTATCGGGGCCCGCCCGCGGGATTGGAAGAAGTGACGTTCAAATTCATAACCGATCCGAATGCGGCTTATGCCGCGCTGATGGCGGGCGATGTGGATGCCTTCGCCAATTATCCGGCGCCGGAAAGTTTTGCGCAGTTTGCCGCCGATCCGCGTTTTGCAGTATTCGCCGGCACCACCGAAATGGAAACCGTGCTGGCGCTGAACGAGCGCGTTGCGCCGCTGGGCAATTTGTTGGTCCGCCGGGCGATTGCATACGCATTGGATCGCCGCGCCATCATCGACGGTGCCATGTTCGGCTATGGCACGCCCATCGGCAGCCATTTCCCGCCGCGCAATCCGGCCTACGTCGATCTGACCGGCATGTATCCGCATGACATCGCCAAGGCCAAAGAACTGATGACGGCAGCCGGGTACCCACAGGGCTTTGCCATGACGCTGAAGCTGCCGCCGCCGAGCTACGCCCGCCGCGGCGGGGAAATCGTGGCCTCGCAGTTGGCGCAGATCGGAATTCGACTGCGCATCGAAAATCTCGAGTGGGCGCAGTGGCTGGACCAGGTCTACAGCCGCCATGCCTACGACATGAGCATCGTCGGACACGCCGAACCCCTGGACTATGATATCTATGCCCGCGACGATTATTATTTCGGATATTCGAATCCCGAATTCAAGGCGCTCATCGCTGCCTTGGACGCCAGCGTCGATCCTGCGAAGCGGCGCGACTTGCTGCAGCAAATCCAGCGCAAGCTGGCCGAGGATGCCGTCAACGGTTTCCTGTTCCAGTACCCGAGATTGGATGTCTGGAATGCGCAGCTGCAGGGAATCGGCTTCGACAATGTGCTCGGCGCCATCGACGTGAGCCGCGCCCACTACCGTGAAGCCGGCTACGCGTCGCGCTTCGACGGCGCCGCGCCCGGTACTTTGGCGGCGCGGCCGTTTCGAGGCGCCGGCATCGTCTTCTCGGCGGCGGTGCTGCTGCTGGCGGGTCTGGTGTGGCGCCGTTTCGGCGGCCCGTATGTCATGGGGCGCGTCGGCGTGCTTGCGGCAACGTTGCTGGTCGCGACTGCGATCGTATTCGTCATCGTGCAAATCGTGCCCGGCGATCCCGTGCGTTACATGATGGGATTGCAAGCCGATCCCGGTACCGTGACCTTGCTGCGTCATCAATTGGGTCTCGATATCGCGCCCTTGCAGCGCTACCTGCGCTGGGTCGCCGGCTTGCTGCACGCCGATTTCGGCTTGAGCTACACATATCGCGTGCCGGTAAGCACTCTCGTGGCTGAACGGCTGCAGGTATCGTTGCCCTTGGCGCTGTATGCCTTGTCGCTGTCCACGGCGCTGGCCTTTCCGGTTGGATTATGGGGCGCGGCGAAACGCGGGCGCGCGAGCGATTTTGCCTTGAGCGGACTCACACAACTGGGTCTGGCGATCCCCAATTTCTGGCTGGGCATGTTGCTGGTGCTGCTATTTGCCATCGGATTGCATTGGGTTTCCGCAGGCGGGTTCCCCGGTTGGGAGGCGGGATTCTGGACGGCGCTGAAGGCGTTGACACTGCCCGCGATTGCCCTGGCCATGCCGCAGGCCGCGATCCTGGCGCGGGTCATGCGCGGGGCGCTGATTGACACGTTGCACGAGGATTACATTCGCTCGGCGCGCGCCAAGGGCGCCGGCGAGTGGCGGGTACTGTGGCGGCATGCCCTGCCCAATGCGCTGATTCCCGTCCTGACCATCCTCGGCATGCAGTTCTCCTTTCTCCTGGCGGGCGGCGTGATCATCGAAAACGTATTCTTTCTCCCCGGATTGGGACGGTTGGTGTTTCAAGCCATCGCGCAGCGCGATTTGATCGTCGTACAAAGCGTGGTGATTATTCTGGTGTTCGCCGTGGTGACGGTGACTTTCTTGATCGACCTTGCCTATGTACTCGTCAATCCGCGATTGCGCGCGGCGTAGGCCATGAACGGCGCCGCCTCGCGCAATCTCAGTTTGATCGCCGGCGTATTCATCACCGCATGCTTCATGGCGATCGCTGTCATTGCACGGTTCTGGACACCGTACGATCCCGCTGCCTTGTCCATTGTCGACAAGCTGCGCGCGCCGGATGAACATCATTGGTTCGGCACCGATCAACTCGGCCGCGACGTGCTCTCGATGATCATGGCTGGCGCGCAAACTTCCGTCGGGGTGGCGTTGCTGTCGGTGGCGATTGGGTCGCTCGTGGGTGTGCCCGCAGGTTTGCTTGCTGCGGCACATCGCGGCGGGATCGATGAACTCGTGATGCGCGGCAACGATTTGATATTCGCGTTCCCGGCCCTGCTTCTCGCGATTCTGATCACTGCCGTGTTTGGTCCCGGCGCCGTCAACGCCATCATCGCCATCGGCATATTCAACATCCCGGTATTTGCGCGCGTCACGCGCGCCGGAGCGCTGCAGCTATGGGCCCGCGACTATGTGTTGGCCGCACGCGTTGCGGGCAAAAGTCCGCTGCGAATCTCCTATGAACACATGCTGCCGAATCTCGTGGGGTTGCTCGTCATTCAAGGCACGATTCAATTTTCCCTGGGAGTCATTGCGGAAGCCGGACTGTCGTATGTCGGCTTGAGCGCGCAGCCGCCGATCCCCAGTTGGGGGCGCATGCTCAACGAGGCGCAAACCTTGACCGCGCTTGCGCCGTTCCTGGCCTTGTTTCCGGGCTTCGCAGTGCTGCTTTTCGTACTGGGGTTGAATCTCTTGGGCGAGGGATTGCGGCAATCGCTCTCTCGTAAGCAATGACTGCGGCCAATCTCTTGGAAATCGAGGCACTGAACGTCGTCGTCGCTGCGACTCCGGTCATCAAGAACCTGTCGCTCGAGGTCCGCAGCGGCGAAATCCTCGGGCTGGTCGGCGCCTCGGGATCCGGAAAATCGATGACGGCGCTGGCGATCATGCGGCTCCTGCCCGCGGCCGCTTCGGCGACCGGCGCGGTGCGTCTGCGCGGCGAGGCGCTCAACAATAAGAGCGATCTGGAGATGCAAAACATTCGCGGCCGCGATATCGGCATGGTTTTCCAGGAGCCCATGAGCGCCTTGAATCCGTTGATGCGCATCGGCGATCAAGTGGCGGAGACGGTGCGGTTGCACCGCTCGCTGTCCAGCATCGAGGCTCGGTCTGCGGCACGCGAAACACTCGACCTGGTGGGTTTGAGCGGCGAGCAGGGCGAGCTCGGCAAATTCCCCCATGAATTGTCCGGCGGCCAGCGGCAGCGGGTGGCGATCGCGATGGCGGTGATCATGGCGCCGCCGCTGTTGATCGCCGATGAACCCACTACCGCGCTGGACGTCATTACGCAGGCGCAGGTATTGCTTCTGCTCCGCGACCTGGCCCGCACACGCAATATGGGCTTGATTCTGGTATCGCATGATCTCGCCGTGATTGCCCAACTCGCCGATCGAGTTGCCGTCATGCAAGAAGGGCAGATCGTCGAGCAAGGGTCAACGACCCAGGTTCTGCGCGATCCCAATCACCCGTATACGGCGGCGCTGTTGGCCGCCGCGAAACTGCAATCAAAGCGCGGCGTGATGCAAAAGGGCGGTGCCGTGGTATTGCGCGCCTCTGGCATCGTGCTCGACTACCCGCGCAAGAGGCGCTCGTTGTGGCATGCGGCGCCACCGCTGCGCGCCGTCGACGGAGTGTCGCTGGCCGTTCATGCCGGAGAAACCGTCGGCCTGGTCGGTGAGTCGGGTTCGGGGAAGTCCAGCCTGTTGAAGGTAATTCTTGCGCTGCAGCGATCTTCATCAGGGGAAATACGATTGCTGGGCGATGAATTCTCGA
>Ga0210388_10003132_pt1 | contig 12947 bp, 12 predicted proteins | sample IncBWC19OmetaG_FD_155485 | JGI IMG/M metagenome (GOLD analysis project Ga0210388, IMG submission 155485) | Forest soil microbial communities from Barre Woods Harvard Forest LTER site, Petersham, Massachusetts, United States - Inc-BW-C-19-O ... | reverse complement strand
GAGACCGCCAGCCGCGGTAGCGCCCTGATCTCCGCTCGCCGCTCCCTCCGCGCCCAAGGCCGCGCCCATCGGCATGTCGCCACCCGCGCCACCCGCTACCGCGCCCTGCACTTCTGGAGAAGCGCCTGAGAGCGCCTTGGCGGCTGCTTGGCCCAGACTGGCGCCGTAGTGGATCGCAGCGCTCAGAGGGTCGACGACTGGCAACTGCGCCGCAGCTGTGCCGACTTGCTGGAGGTCGCCCCCCAGACTGGTCAGTGGGTCTGGCGAGTCGGACGGGTCCACGGAACCACCATCGTCGTAGCCCTTCCGTACACCGCCACCGCGGGCAAACATGGCGATGATCTTCGCAACATCAGCCACATCGCCCAGCGCGTTGCTGAGGCCGTTCCCGCCGGAAGACGGTGGAGGCTTGGCAACCGCCAGCGAGAGGTTCTGCGGCGTGTCGTCAGGGATGTCCAGACCGCCGCCGTAGAGGTCGGCGTTGCCGCCTCCGGCGGATCCGCCAATGTCCCGGCCGACGCGCGCGAAGCCGCCGCGGCGCATCGGAGGCGAATCGGTATCGGGCAGATTTTCCGAATCTGGGTCGCCTTGAGAGAACAGGCCGGAGACGCTCTTCGTGGCCGATTGGCCAACCGGAGATTTGGCCAGCTTGTCCAACGAACTTCCGAGGCTCGCGATCTGGTTGGCTTGGCTCATCATCGACGGGGGAGCGCTCGCAGGCTGCGCCACCGCCAAGCGACCGACGGGGAGGCTTGCCGATGGGACGTAGGACAGACCGCCGCGCGGAGATCCAGAGGAGGACGAACCATAGAGGCCGCCGCTAGCGTAGGGGCCGAGGCTGCTCCCGGCGTACTGCGAAGGCCCGTAGGTCCCGGTCGCTTCCAGAAGCGCCGCTTCCTGTGGTTCGATCATCGAGCCGCCGTAGGCTCGTTCCACGCGGGCGAAGTCGTCGTTCGCCGGGATCAGGCCGCCCTTGTAGAAGTGGCCGCGCTTGGCCGCGTCCTCGGTCGCCTTGCCATAGTCGACCGCCTTGAAGCCGCCGACGTCCTTGACCGCATCAGGCCGCTTCTTTTCGACGTCCTGGGCGATGAGGCCCATGCGCTCGGTCGGGTCGCCCTTGTAGCGGAAGGCCACCACGTTATCGCCGGAGAAGGTCTTGCCGACGACGCGGATGTCCTCCTTGAGGCGCTCGTCGGAGAAGATGCTCTGTGGCTGCGTCGTCGTCGTGGTCGAGCCCGAGAGAGCGCCGGTTCCCTCGGCGATGTTCGCCAGGAACTGCGCGACTTGGAACGGATAGGACTGCTGCTGCAGGAACTGGTTGTATAGCGCCGTGTCGCCAGCCTGCGTAGTCTGCTGCTGCGTCGCGCCGGCCGCCTGCTCGGCTTGCCCTCCCGCGAGGCCCTCGCCCTGAACCGTCTGGCCCAGCGCGCCGAAGCTCTGGCCCGTCTGCTGCAGCGCCGCTCGATTGGCCTGTTGAGCCGACAGGTCGACGCCCTGCTGCTCCTGCGCCGTCGCCAGGGCCGTGTTGTAGCCGGTGTTCTCGATCCCAGAGTAGATGCTCGCGTTGCCGAGATTCTGTTGCTCCTCGAGGTTCGCCGCCGCGATGCCGGCTCGGTCACCACCGAAGGCGCCGGACGAGATCGCATCGCCGAGCTGTCCAGCCTGTTGCTGCTGGTTGTTCTGGTTGAGCACGTTCGCCGTGCTGCCCAGGACCTGGGATAGGTAGGGACTGAGGTACTGGCCGATGTTCGCGCCGGTCAGCGCGGTCGGGTCGACGGCCTGCGAACCCGCAGCGGTGTAAGCGGCTGCGACGTCGTTGTAGGGCTGCGCCGACGTCGCCGCCGAGTTGGTCTGCGCGATGCCTTGCTGCTGCTCGGCGTTGATGGGGGCGACGAAGGCGTTCGGGTTGGTCGAGTACTGCTGGAACGGCGTCGCCGCGACGTTCTGCGCCTGCGTGTTGACGGCGTTATAGCGGGCCAGGACCTCGGGCGGGACGCTGACCTGGGAGGTCGAAGTTTGTGTCTTGCCGCCCACTTCAGCCCTCTACGTGCTGGGGGTGGCCCTTAGGCCAGTAGATCCAGTAGGCGCCGCTGTTTGGACCCATGATGCGGGTGTACATCCGTACCTTCGCCTCGGTCCGGTGCGACGACAGCACCCCGATGAGCAAGGGCAGGCCCAGCGAATCGGCGAACCATTTTGAGAACTCGGCCAGGCGCGCCGCGCGGCCGCCGCTCGCCTTGCGATACGACGGGTGCACGAAGATCGCTTTCTCCTCGATCATGATGGCGTCGGAGTACCAGATGCCGCCGACGCGCAGCAGCACGGCGCCCTCTACCATTTCACCGGGCTCGCCGATCGCGCCGACCACGCCCTGATGCATATTCAGCGCAGACCAGATTTCCTGCAGCACTTTGTTCTGGTTCGCCGGCACGAAGCCGTTCTCCTCGGTCCCCATCATGGCGAGTGTCATGATCTGGTCGAGGTCTTCGGTCGTGGCGCAGCGGACCTTGAGTTCTGGCTTTGCCTCAATCGGGAGAGTGGTGCCGTCCGCCATCAGGATTTCGCCGGGCCGGGAAGCTTCCTGAGCGTGTCGATCAACTCCTTGCGGACATGCAAGACATAGGCGTCGAGCACCTTGTGGCCGCGATCTATGTCGCCCCCGCCTGCGTCTCTGACCTGATCGGGTGAAAGCACGTATTCGCCCCCGGCCGCGACGATGGCCACGCCTTTGCTGTTATCGTCTGTTTTTCCGCCTTTGGCGAGATGCTCGCCGTAGGGGCCACTTCCCTGCCCGTAGGGCCCCTTGGAACCGCCGCCGTAGGGTGTGCCGCCGAACATGCGGCGCAGCACCTTGAAGGCCGCCATCGTTGATCCCTCGCCATGTGCACTGACCACATCCGCAGGTAGCACGTATGAGCCGCTGGGTACGTGCATAGGTAGATGATCTGTCCGCCCCGCGACCGAGCTGTGGATCGGCCCGACGTGCATCGGGGCGACGGGTTCGGGGGCGCGGAACGTCTGCCCCGGCATCAGGAATAACTCACGGTGAGGACCTGCGAAGTTCCCGGCACGATCACGAGCCCAATTCCCACCGGCAGGTTGACCACGTAGAGGCCAACTGCCTCTGGGATAACATAGATTTCGTTAAGCGGCGCGGCGACATTGGTCGAGTCATAAGCCGCGCCCGTGCTCGACCCGGCCGTCGTCACGCTGATCGTGCAGAGGCGCCCGGCGCCGCTGCGCACGAGGGTGGCCGCGGCGATGCCCGACTTGTTAATCGCGCCCTGGACCTGCAGGTAGGTCGTCGCGAGATTGTTGATCGCCTGCAGGATTTGCCGCTGGACGGTCAGTTGGTCCGAGGCAGAGACGCCTCCAGGGCTCGGAGCGGCAGGTGATGGAGGGGCGCCGGCCATCAAAGCGTCCCCATCGTTGCAACGATGCGCAACGATGCTAGAGTGGGCGCATGAGAACGCTTGATGTCGACTTTCTGCGCCAACTTCTGAAGTACGACCCAGAGACCGGAACGTTCTGGTGGCTCATGCGCCGTGGAGGGACAGCGAAAGCTGGAGACGTGGCTGGCTGCACCAAGGCTGGCGGTTACCGTGTTTTGGTAATCAACAACCGCCACTACATGGCGCACCGAGTCGCGTGGGCGCTTGGGACTGGCGTTTATCCGACCTTGGAGATCGACCACATCAACGGCGATCCGTCCGACAACCGGCTGTGCAATCTGAGAGAAGCGACGCGCGCGCAAAACTCGTTCAACGGTCCAATTCGCACAACGAACAAGTCTGGCTTCAAGGGTGTTTGCTGGTCCAAGAAAGAGCAGCTTTGGCGCTCCACCATTTCGGTCGCCGGCAAACAGATTTGCCTTGGATACCACAAGACGCCGGAGAAGGCTCACGCAGCGTACTGTCGAGCGGCAGACAGAATCCACGGTCAGTTCGCAAGACATGGCTAATATTTTCCGGCCGGCGCAAATCGATAGCGCATTCTCCCCATGCGCCAAAAGCTGCCCACGTCAGCACTCCCTATCGTCATGGAGACCAGACGTCCCCTGAATCTCGGAGTGAAATACTGTGTCGACTGCGTGAATGTGTATGGTCCGTATGAGACCGGCGCATCTCCAGGGTAGTCTACTACGTTGAACGTGATGCTTAGAGTCGCATTCGCTGGACTTCCAAGTTGACCAAAAATCGCGTCCGGCCAAAACTGGTCAACAAATACCTTAACGTCTGCATCTGAGGATTGATACGTGCTTCCGGTTACATCCGCCAGGGTGAAGTAGCCGGTCGTAAAGCTTGATACGAGCGGTTGCCCATTGGCGTCTTCGCTAACTTCATGCTGGAAGAGCGACAGCACGTTAGGGTCGGCGCCGATCGGAGGCCCAAGCACGGATTGATCTACCCATGCGGAGCGAGCGAGCGCGCCGACGTCCCAAAAGCCGGTGACGTAGTTGTACTTCACGTAGGCCGCGACCTCGCCGCCGCTAGACAGCGTCGGCAGATACCAAGCCACCTCGTTGAACCGCGAGTTCACCGCGACCCTGATCTTGCTGAGATTGCTGGTGTCGAGGTCCTGAAAGGCCTCGTCCCAAACCGGGCACGGTAGGGGTTGGACGCCGTTCGAGGTCAGGCTGAAGAACTGCGACGGTCCCATCCAATAGACCGCTCCGTTGGCCGAGGCTGCGGCCTTTCGAGAGATCAACCCGCAGCCTGTGCCGATGATGTTGAAGCCGTAGATGTCCGGCAGGTTGATGTACTGCATCGACCACAGGTCGAGGTCGGTCCACAGCAGGCCCTGTTGCGGCCCCTGGATACCGCCGACGATTTTGGATCCCCGCGTCAGGCGGAAGGCGCCGGCCTGGTCGATCGGTGTGCCGATCCAGTTGTTGAAGCTGGCGACGTCGCACCAACGAACGAGCAGAGGATCTTGGATTCCGGTCTCGGTAGAGCCCCACGCGACAATCTGCCGCTCGGGCATCGCGACAAAGAACCCGTCGTTGAGCGGTGGCGCGTTGGCGATGACGCTTGCCGTAGGCGAACCCGAGAGAGGATCCCAGGCGTAGATCGGCTGGAACAGCGTGCCGTTGATCGGACAGGCTAGAAGGACCTCTCCGAAGTTATCGAGCGTCCAGTCTGTCGCACCGATCGGCGTGCCGATGCCGGGCGTCACGTTGGTCCCGGTCCCGTAGCCGCCGCGGCCATAGCCCCCGATGCCGTAGCCGGTTCCAGGACTGTTGGCCCCGATGCCGAAGCTGTAGAGGTACCGCGCATTCCCACCGTTGATCGAGCCGCTCGTCGAGGACGTCGCATTGGTCGCTGCGTTGATCGTGAAAACGCTGCTGCTGGTGACGCTTTGGACGATGTAGTTGCCGTAGAGCGTCACCCCTCCGACGGTCGTTGAGACCAGCACCGGATAGGTCGAGCCGACTGCGTAGCCGTGGTTCGCCAGCGTGACCGAGATGACGTTCGAGCCATTTGTCGTGGCGAAGGAAGCCACCGTCGTCGTCGTCGAGGTAGACGTGGCCGGCAGCGGATTTCCCAGCACGTCGACCGAGACCACGTCGTAGATCGTGTTGGAGACCTGCGTCGCCTGGTAGAGGCCGAACAGCACGATCCCCCCGACGCTGATGTGCGTCAGGATGTAAACCGCGTCGAACGAAGTAATCCCGGTGGTCGTGGCGTCGGTAATCTCGACGACCGGACTTCCGGATGTGGTCGAGGCTGCGGGCGTGACGTTGTCCGTCGTCGAGGTCGGAGTGATGTTCTGCTGCGAGCCACTGGTGATGACCGCGAGCTGCGCTTGGCCAGTCGAGCCGACGTTCTGCGTGCCATAGGCGAGGTGCGCGACGTCGTTGGTGTCTTCCCACGCGGCCAAGGCCCGGATGACGGCGGGAATGCTGACGGACGCGAATAGCCGACACCCGCCGAGTTTTTGGCACATAGGCGCGCCGGTGTTGTCGAACATGTAGCGGATAAGCTGGCTCGCCGAGAGGCCGTATTGATTGGCCGCTGGCGTGCGATTGGTGTTTACGCCGTCGACGAGTTGGACGGGGGCGTGGGGCATTAGGCCGCCTCGGCGTACCGATACGCCTCGTCCGTTAGTTTGTTTTTCTTCAAGCAGTTCTCAAGCCGCGGGATAATTCGGAGGTTCCACGGGACGTGAAGACCGCACACCGTCTCACCCCGGAGCGGAACGATGTGGTCTACCGTGTGCGCCTCGCCGCTCAGTTCGGTCAGAAGTCGGCTTTGTTGATAAAGCTGGCGTATCTGCTTTCGCTGCTCCCGCGTTAGCCACTTCGGAGTGGCCTGCAATTTTGCAGCGCGTCGCTGAGCGAGATAAGCTCCCATGCGGTCGCGATTACCTTTGCGCCACGTTGCAGCGGCCGCGTTCCGGCGCTCCTTGTTTTTCTCGTGGTAGGCAGCGTCCTTCTTTTTCACCCGATCGATATTCTTGCGTCTGTAAGCCATCACATCAGCGATTATTTTGTCCCTGCATCTCGCGTACCGATTGCGATTTTTTTCCTGCACGTGACCAGCGTTGGCAGCGACCCATCTTTTCTTGCGCGCTGCAACTCGATCTTTATTTTCATGGTGCCAGTGGCGCGCCTTGGCTGCGTCACACTGTTTACAGTTGTAATGGCGACCATCGGCCTTCGCTTTGTTGACCGAGAAGTCGTCAAGAGGCTTTTGCTCGTTGCAGATGCGGCAGGTCTTCATCTGTCGGGGGTCGCTAAGGTGGCTGGCGGCATTGAACTCCACGCACTAGCTTGGAATTTCTTCTGCGCCTCTTCGAGTTGCACCCCACTCATGGCGGTCTTGTAGGCCGCCTCCCAGCTTACGCCCATACCAGCCTCGTCGACCTGACCCATCGCACCGAAGTCCCTCTGGAATCCTGTCACGTAGATCATTGCGGCCGCGAGCAATGCATCCGGCATCCATTGGCTGATGAAGGTGTACTTCGTCGTGGCGTCGGCCTCGTTGTCGGAGAACTGGTAGAGCGACGGCATGCGGATCATGCCGAAGATTGTCAGCGGATAGGCACTGTCGGGGACCGGCCCGAGCTGGAAGATGTTCGAAGTCATCCCTGCGGTCGCGAAGTCGCCACCGATGGGAGCGAAATACTCCGGCGGTCCCTGCGTGCCCATGCCAGGATAGACGTTCTGCAACCACTCCTTGGAGACCGGCGTCAGCGGGATGAGGGAACCATCCACGTTCACCCAGAGCGTCTGAGCGATGACGAAGTCACTCGTCGGGATCGAGAGCGTGTTCTGGCCGGCAGTCAGTGTGTAGCCGTTGCTGGTCTGGAGCGGTAAAAGTTGCGCCTCGCGCTGAATCCGAAGCTCGCTGTAGTTTAGAGCGTTCGGGATTAGGTCATTGAGCTGGCCCGACGGGTCATTCGAGAACTGAAGGACGCCGCCGACCGAGGCCGTCTGCATCACGGCCAGCGTCGCCAGCGCCTGGATAAAACCGTTGTAGCTGAGGGCGTTGGTCTGCGGGACGCTCACGGCCCGACCTGGGGGAGCTGTTGCATCGTCCGCGGCCGGCCCGCGTCGGCCGTCACCATCCGCGTCCCGGATGTCAAAAGGCCTCCCGCAGGCACGGGGCTGTAGGTCTGGTAGGTGAACGACATCGCGCCGGTGACAGTGACGCTAAAGAAGCCGCACGCCAAGCCGTTCGACAGGCCCTCGACCGCGATCTGATCGTTGGTCACCAAGCCGTGCGCGCGCGAGCAGGTCACGCTGACCGTCGGCGAGCCGTTCGCGGTCACCGAGATCAGCGACAGCGGCACGCCGAGCGGGAAGGCGTTGTACTGGGTCTGGTTGACGTCGAAGGGCATGATTGCGTGCGGATCGAGCCCCACACCTGACGCTGTGGCGGGGTTTCTACCAATCGGCCCCGTGGTAAGCGCCAGGCCCGAAACGGTCGCCAGCGACGTCGTGGCGGGCACAGGGAGGCCAGTTGTCGGGTCTGTCGTGCTTCCCGTCGTCAGAGTGAGGAAGTTGGGCTCGTCGACTTGGAAGGGTTCGGGGAAGGGGAGAAGGACGGGGACCGGGTCGCTGGGGATGATTATTGCCCTGAGGCCCTCTTGGGGTACGTCCAGACAACGATCGCAGACGAAAATTTGCAGCGGCAGGATGGCCGCGCCGCGCCATTCGTGCTGGTTGTGGAGATCGACGCGATTGTAGCGGAAGCCGCAGCGCTGGCAGATGGCGTGCGCTTCGGGCGCCGTGGGGTTGGTGCGCGCGCGGCCGGTCTTTGAGGCGTAGCTCATTCTGACGACCGCGCACGTCTGACCGCCTCGCGCGCGGCCGCTGCGACGCGCATCCGATCGATTGTTTCCGGCTTGAACGGCGCGCGCTTCTTACCGGTGACGGCGGCTTTCTGAGCGGCGCGCGTCGCCTCAGATACCCCCCTCGCTTTGGCAGCGATCCGCATCTTTGCCCGAGTCTCTTCGGTATGCCTGTGGCGTGGCTTTGGCTCCTTCGGTGCCGGTGGGGGCTTCAGAAGCGCTTCGGCGGCTCGGCGAGTTTGCTGGGCCGCCTTCATCCGCGCCTTGGTCTCTTCAGTTACGACTCGGCCGCGCCGCTTCTCGACGGCGCGCGCTATCGACTCGGGCGAATGCTTTTTGCCGTAAAAGGGATTGCGCTCGCCCCTGAATAGTTCGCTGCTTTGCGGTCGCGGCTTCCCCTTCAAGGCCTTGCTGATCTTCTCTCCCACGCCCGGCGCCGCTTTCCGGCCCCGCCGCGCCAAATTCGCCGCCTTCGTGCGCTCGGCGACATCTGGTCGCGCCATGGCATCACGGCAGGCGGCTTTGTGGCGGTCCCGAAACTCCGGATTGGCAAGCCGCTTCTGCGCAGCCGCGGACATCTTAGCTCGCGTTTCGGCATCTGGATCGAGGAGGCCATCGCCCCCGGCGGTGTGGTTCGCCAAGTTCTCGCGGCCATGAAGGCCGATTCGTTGCATCTCAAGCGCCAGCGCCTCACCGTCCGTCAGGCCGTCGGCAATGATCTTGACCTCTGGCCTTAGCCCAGCGCGGCGAAGTTTCAGGATGATGTTCCGATGGTGCGGGCCGCGAGCGCTGGGGTGGAAGCGATTCGCCCGCTCTCCTGAACCCTTACCGACATAGAAACATTGGTCGGTGTCCGGCCGCCAGTGCTCATAGACGTATGCCATTTCGTGCCTCATCTGGAAAAATACGATCCAATCTGAGGCAAAATGTACTGGGACGCAACTTCCACGTTCTGTTCAGCCGCCACGAGGTATGACGCATCGGCCACCGCCTTGAACACCTGAAACTTCTCGAAGGCATAGGTCAGCGAAAGTTCGGCGACCAGCGCGTCAACGAAGGCCTTGAACCAGACCGGAGGGATATCGACGCTGCCACCGTTCGCTAGGTTCGCGTCCATCAGCTGCTTGACGGCGTAGTAGCTGATCTGGGGCCACGTTCCGTCCGGCGTCAGGTAGGTGGTGAAGGTTGGCGCAAGCAGGCGGTTGTTCCAATATGTGCTCGGGACTCCCTGCTGGTTCTTGTTCGTGTACGACGCATATTCCGAGCGCGAGATCGGCAACATGATCTGGTCCGACTGGTCCTCGAGCCCGGGGTTTTGCGTGCGATACATGTCGAGGATCACGACCACCGCGGGATCCACCTCGTAGGTGGCCTGTCCCTGAGTGAGCGCCTGGGTGATCAGCTCGACCTGCCAGAGGTTCACGCCTTTGTTCGAAAAGTCCATGCAGACGAGGTTCGCCGCCATGCGCAGGTCGAAAAGATGCTCCTGCAGGATCGCGGTCTTTTTGACATCGCAGCGGCTTAGCGCGTAGAGGCCGGCCTCACCGAGCGTCGGGGCGAAATTGTAGGTGTTCGACAGCGCCACTTTCGCCTCCTAGGGACCCTTATAGCGCGCCCGGCTCACTGCACCTGATAGATTTTGACCCGGTAGCTGTCCGAGTGGTCGCCCAGCGTGTCGGTGAACTGCGCCGAGCCGTTGAGAAGGTGCGTCGCGTTCGTGGTGTCGTTCGTCGGATCGTACTGCGAGTTGCTGTCGTACTTCACGGTCGCGGTTTTGCCGGCGAGGCCGGTCAGGGTCGCGGTGAAGGTAGCGCCAGAGCCGCTGACGTAGCACCCTGCGCCCGACGAATTGCTGCTGCGGTCGCTTATGACAAACAGCCACGTCGCGCCGCTGTATGTCTTGCTCATGGCCGATCCGGGGCACGATGACGTGCCGGTGGCGTAGGTCAGGATGCCGTTCGTGCAGCTGGTCGAGACTGTGCCGTTGAGGTTCTGCATCGAGCAGAGCCCAGAGGTCACGGCGTTGAGTTGCTGGGCGTAGGATGTGACCGTCGTGTCGATGTAGGTGAGATTTGCGAAGACAGCCGCAGCAGCAGCGCCCCCCGATCCAGTGTCGTTGAGGCAGAACTGATCGCTAGTCTCGTCGTGGCAGAAATAGAGGATGCCGTTCGCGCCGTTGATGAACGCCATCCAGACTTCGGAGTTCACTTGCACGGCGGTGGAGCGATACTCATTGCCGTTCGGATAGCAGAGGTTGGACGTGGCGACGCACCCGCCGGTGCTGACAACGCCCCCTGTCACCGTTATCGTCTCCGACGAAGACCCTCCCGTGGCCGCCGCGCTCATGACCGCGTGCGTGCTGTCGGTGATACTGCTGATCGTCGTGTTGGTCGGAATGCCGGTCCCCGCAACCTTGAGCCCCACCCAATTTGAGCTAAAACGTGGGCTGCTGCCGGGGATTGTCAGCGTCGTTGATGTGTTGCTGACGCCGCCAGTGAAGGTGTTGTTCTGGCTAGAATAGCCAAGCGCGTCGGTGCCGGTGTCGAGGAACGGCCAGATCGCCTTGGTCCCGAGACCGCCCGAGAGAGATACGAGCACCTGGACGCCCATCCCCTGCACCCAGAGGCAATCGTAGGGGATGGTGTTGTAGTCGGTGACCTGGACGCTCGCGCCGGCCCCACAGTAGGAGCTGTTGTTGTACCAAGGCGCGATGTTTGGATATTGGTCATAGGCAACGATGCTCGGCGCGGCGAGGGCGGTCTGAGCCGTGGCCTGGCATCCCGATAGCGATGGGAAGATGGTGTCATAGGGCACCCAACCGGCCTGGTTGTAGATGATCACGCGGGTGGAGTCGAAGCCCTCGACGGCGGTGATCTCGGTCGGGACGTTGCCTTGCTGACCAGCCCCGGAACCGCAAGGCGGCTCGTCCACCCAGGAATAGCCGATCACATTGCCACAAGCGTTGTCGGTGGCGCAGAGGGAAGCAATCGACGCGACCGAGTGCGCGCTGGTGTTGCTCGCCGGGTCGCCACCACTGATGATGTATTGGCCCTCGGTCTTGACCAGGGGCAGGCTCGCCGTTGTGTCCGCGCCGAAGCTCGTGGGCCAGTTGTAAGCGTTCACCCCGAAGAAGATGTTGATCCCTGCCGCCTTGGCCGCGACCGCCGAGTTCGCATAAGAGCCGCTGTGTCCCGTCTGCGTCGGGACCTGAAACCACACCCCGAACGGGATGAACGACGTGTTCGCCAGCGGCGTCGAGGCGTTGGCGAAGGCGTTGTAGTAGGTGGCCGGGAAGTTCGGCGATGCGCCTCCCGGGCTGCCGTGGGTCCACGCCTTTTCCAGCTTTGGAGCGTCGGTGGCCGGGAAGTAGACCAGCGGAATGATGCGGGCGTCATCTGGGCCGACAATCGGAGAAGCAGCCACCACGCCCGCGAGAAGCGACAATATCGCTCCGAACAGGACTGCCCATTTGCTCATTGGTGGAAGCTGAACGCCGCGATCTGAGCGCCTTCGTTCGTGGTCCAACTGACTGAGCCGGTGACAGATGTGGTCGCCGAAACGACCAGCCCACACCAGTAGACCGTGGGGGCGCCTCCCGGAGGAATGTAAGACCCCATGGTCGCGAACGAGCCTCCGCAAACGGGCGCGGACGAGCCTGTCGCGGTAGATCCCGTGGTGACGATCAGCTCGTTCGCGTGAGCGAGCGTGCCCGTTGCCGGCGCCGACAGCGTGCTGGCGAAATTCGACTGCGCCCAAGTCGTTCCTACGTCCTGCGGCGAAGACGTCGCCAAGCCAGTGACGCAGTTCACCGCCATGCCGATGGCGCTGAATGTGGACGTGGTGAAGGTGACGGTGTCGCCGCTCGGGAGCGCCGTTATATTCGTGGCGATCCACAGCGATCCCCAGAGGCTGTTGTTGGTCTGGAAACTCGGGCTGCTGGTGACCTGGGTGTAGGTGTTGCTTCCGGTCTGATCGACCAGCGTGTTGGTCGAGGCGGTGATGTTGAGGTTGTCGGTCACCATCACCAGGATGGCGCTGCCGGCCGGACATGTGGCCGTGGTCGTGACCGCAGCGGGAACGCCTCCGCTGGCGTTCTGCGCCGAGCCAATCCCCGTCTGCGTTATCCCGACGCTCGCGGCGCTTCCGTGTGGGAACCACGCGAGCGCGGACGTCGGCGCGAGCAGGCACAGTCCCGCTAGCAGTCCAAGAAAGAGACCAAGCCGACGCATCACTCCTGGAAGCCCCATGCGCTCATCGCGGCGTTAGCGGCGCCAGTACCGCCGGCGGGGCATGATGCGACAATTGTGGTCCCGGTCGCAGACGCAGGAATCGGCGGATTGAACTGCACGATCAGGGGCGCGCTCGGGATCGTCGCGAGCGGCTCATACGTATAGGTAAAGCTCATCGTGCCGGTGATGACGCCGGTCAGCGTGCACGTAACAGCCGCAGCGGCCGTCGCCCCGTTCGAGGTCATGGAGAAGCCGGCGATCTTGGTAGTGTGACCAGCGGTCTGAGCAAGCGTGCAGGCGACCGTGCTGTTGGCGACGTTGCCCGAGGAGCAAGTCTCCATCGTGCCGGGCGCCTGGCTGACGCGGACGGCACCGGTGATGGTGAGGGATACCGGAGAGGTTTGCGCGGTGGTGTCGGCGGGG
>Ga0210388_10003131_pt1 | contig 12947 bp, 11 predicted proteins | sample IncBWC19OmetaG_FD_155485 | JGI IMG/M metagenome (GOLD analysis project Ga0210388, IMG submission 155485) | Forest soil microbial communities from Barre Woods Harvard Forest LTER site, Petersham, Massachusetts, United States - Inc-BW-C-19-O ... | reverse complement strand
GTGAAGCGTACCAGAGTATCCTGTTTTTTTGCGGCGGCACCGGAGTCGATCGAGTGAGCGGCGAGGGGTAGGGCTTCGGCGATGTGATTGGCCCGGCCGGCGGCCACGAGCGCGGCAGCGGCGTTGAGCAGGACGACGTTCCGGCGCGGCGATTTCTCTCCCTGCAAGACGGCGCGGATGATCGCGGCATTCTCCGCGGCGTCACCTCCGGCAATCTGATACAGCGGGGCACGGGCCATGCCGAATTCTTCCGGCTCCACTTCATAGGACCGCACTGAACCCTCGCGGGCTTCGGCGACGCGAGTCGGGCCAGTGATCGTGATCTCGTCGAGGCCGTCGAGTCCATGCACGACCAGAGCGCGATGCAGACCCAGCATGCTGAGAGCCTCGGCCAGCTTTTCCACCAGGTCGAGCGCATACACACCCACGACCTGGCCCGACGCGCGCGCGGGATTGGTGAGCGGGCCGAGCAGGTTGAACATGGTACGCATACGCAACTCGCGGCGCACGCCCTGTACCTGCTTCATCGCCGGATGCAGATTCGGTGCATATAAAAAACAGAGGCCGACTTCGCGCAGGCACTCAGCGGAGCGCTCGGGCGAGAGCTGAATGTTGATGCCCAGAGCTTCGATGACATCGGCCGAGCCGCATTTCGAGCTGATGCTGCGATTGCCGTGTTTGGCCACGCGAACGCCGGCTCCGGAGGTCACGAAGGCCGTGGCGGTCGAGATATTGAAAGTTCCGCTGGCATCGCCGCCGGTTCCACTGGTGTCGACGAGGGCGGAGTCGAGCGGGGCCGAGTCGGCCAAGGCGTCGCGGCCCGTGCCACTGACCGCGATCGCATCCGCGGTACCGGTTCGGTCGATGGGCAAGGGCGCTGCGGCGGTGCGAATCGCTTCGGCGAAGCCTACGATTTCCTCGACCGTCTCGCCTTTCATGTGCAGGGCGACGAGCAGCGCAGCGATCTGCGCGTCAGTACATTTGCCGGCCAACACTTCGGACATGACTTCGCGCGCTTCGGCGCGAGCGAGTGACTGGCTCTGGTTGGCGAGGCGATGAAGTGCGTCGAGGATCATGCTTTAGATGGAACTGGTCGGCTGGAACCAGTCAGCCGGAATTGTACGGCATGACTGGAGTTCGCCGCGATCCGGACTTCTGATCGTTCGCAACGGTCAGACCTGCTTCGCGACGCTCAGGTGATCCAATCTTTCCGCGAAGTATTCGCGCCACTCATCGGGCAGCGCGGGCGTGGCAATCGCCTTGCGAAGGAAGTCGAGATTGTAGCGATCCGACGCCAGCAGCGAGTTCATTTCGGCGACCGTGATGGCGTCCCGCTCGCGAGTGAGTAACTCGAAAGCATCCCCCGCAGCGACGGAGCCTTCCTGTTCGACCGAAAAGTAGACACCGCTGCGGCCGCTGGAGAGAAAGCGGTCGAGCATGTCATCGCGCCGGAACTTAACCGCCAGTTTGTAGCAGGGAGTGCGAGTCTGCCGAACCATCACGATCGCGGAGCCAACCTGAAAGCGGTCGCCGACGTGAAGATCGTCCTCGAAAAGCCCGGTGGTGGTGAAGTTTTCTCCGAACATGCCCCATGGCATATCGATGTCCGGCAGCTCCTGGCGCCAGTACGGATAATGTTCCGACGGGTAGCCGTACACGGCTTTGTATGGGCCGCCGTGAACGCTGAGGTCGGCCTGGCGGTCGCCGTCCAGGTTCAGCGTGTGCAGCCGCACTGGTCCCGAGACCGGCTTCTTGAAGATTCCGGTGCTGACGGTCGTCCCGTTGTAGATCGCGAGTTGCGGACGGCTGACGTTCAGGGACAGAATTTTCACGGGAACCTTTCGACGAATCCGAACTTTGACCGATTCTAAATTGCGGATTTGAGATTGCGGATTGAAGAGTTACGGGCGCCTTACCCCTCTGAGGTGCGAGCGCGCCTCCGAAATCAGCAATCTAAAATCAGCAATCTGAAATAAGCCCGAGTGGTTGGATGTAGGGCTTGGCGAAAAGTCGCATGGGCGACGTTTGCCCTATCCGCCGGGCTTGGATAAAATCCAAGGTTTGCTGCCCTCGGTCGATAGCCGCAAGCAGAGGTCCTGCCGATTTCCAGCTGACGAGCAATTATGAAAATTCATGAGTATCAGGCGAAAGCGATTCTGAAAAAGTACGGCGTAACCGTGCCGCGCGGGGCGATGGCCGCTTCGCAGGACGAGGCCGAAGCCGCCGCCAAAGAATTGTTTAATTCCGGCGCGACTGGAGTCGTCGTCAAAGCGCAGATTCACGCGGGCGGACGCGGCAAGGGCGGCGGAGTCAAGATCGCCAAATCGGTGGACGAAGCCGGCGAGTTGGCGTCGAAGATGCTGGGGATGAAACTGGTCACGCACCAGACCGGGCCCGAGGGGCGCATTGTGCGGCGCTTGCTGATCGAAGAAACGCTGCCAATCGAGAAGGAACTGTACCTGGGAATTCTGGTGGACCGCGCCGAAGGCAAGCCGGTGTTCATGGCGTCGGCTGCGGGCGGAATGGACATTGAGCAGGTCGCGGCGGAAACTCCGGACGCGATTTTGAAGCAGCACATCGATCCGGGCATGGGGCTGGAAGCGTTTCAGGCGAGGAAGATTGCTTTCACGCTGGGATTGAAAGCAGGGCAAATTAATCCGGCGGTGCAGTTCTTGTCCAGCCTTTACAAGGCGTTTCTTGATACGGATGCGTCGCTGCTTGAGATCAATCCTTTTATAACGACGACCGACGGGCGCCTGTTCGCGCTTGACGCCAAAGTCACATTCGACGACAACGCTTTGTTTCGTCACGCCGACCTGCGCGAACTGCGGGATATCACGGAAGAAGATCCGCTGGAAGTCGAAGCTTCGAAGTACAGCCTGAATTACATCAAGCTCGACGGCAGCGTGGGTTGCATGGTGAACGGCGCGGGCCTCGCGATGGCCACCATGGACATCATTAAATATGCGGGCGGGATGCCGGCAAATTTTCTGGACGTGGGCGGCGGCGCGAGTTCCGAGCAGGTGGCGCATGCATTCGAGATCCTGCTGAGCGACAAGAGCGTGAAAGCGGTGCTGATCAATATTTTTGGCGGCATTCTGCGAGTGGATACGCTGGCCACCGGCGTGGTCGAGGCGGCGCGCAAAACCAACATCAAGCTGCCGATCGTGTTGCGACTGGAAGGAACCAACGTCAACGAGGGTAAACAGATTCTGAAGAACTCGGGATTGAACTTTATGGTGGCCGACACGATGAAGGAAGCAGCGGACCAGGTAGTGGCGGCGGCGCGGGGAACGCTTGGCGTGACGGAGTGGCGGTAAAAAAGGCAGGGGACAGGGAACAGAGTTCGGGGGCAAGGATCGAACTCGGCTAACTTGCTCGACTCCCCTTTTGCTGAAGCGAGGAATTCTTAGCTATGTCAATTTTGGTGGACAAGAAGACGCGGGTGATCGTGCAGGGGCTGACCGGCCGCGAGGGCACGTTTCACGCCAAGGCCAGCGCCGCTTATGGCACGCAAATCGTCGGTGGCGTGACGCCGGGCAAGGGCGGGACGACGCATGAAGGCTGGCCGATTTTCAACACGGTGCGCGAGGCCGCCGACAAGACCGGAGCCAATGCGAGCGTGATTTTTGTGCCGCCTCCGTTTGCCGCCGACGCCATCATGGAAGCGGCCGACGCCGAGATCGATTTGATTGTCTGCATCACCGAGGGCATTCCGACGCTCGACATGGTGAAGGCCTGGGAATTTCTGCAGGACCGGAAGTCGCGGCTGATCGGGCCGAATTGTCCGGGGATTATTTCTCCGGGAAAATGCAAGATCGGAATCATGCCGGCATCGATCCACAAAGAAGGATCGATCGGCATTGTTTCGCGCTCGGGCACGCTGACCTACGAGGCGGTGCATCAACTGACGCAGCGCGGAATTGGGCAGTCGACGGCGATCGGCATTGGCGGCGATCCGATTATCGGGACGAACTTCATTGATGCGCTGGACTTGTTCAATCGCGATCCGGAGACTGAAGCGGTGATCATGATCGGCGAAATTGGTGGCAACGCGGAAGAAAGCGCCGCCGAGTTTGTGAAGTCGCACATGAAGAAGCCGGTTGTGGGCTTCATCGCCGGACAGACCGCGCCTCCGGGACGCCGCATGGGGCACGCAGGAGCGATTATTTCCGGCGGCAAAGGAACGGCGGCGGAGAAAATCAAGGCGCTGGAGGCCTGCGGCATTCGCGTGGCGAAATCTCCGGCTCAGATTGGCGAGACGCTGGCCGCGGCGATCGGGGTCAACGCTTAAGCGCAGTTCACAGTTTCCAGTTAACCATGTGTCGACGCCATAAAGAACAAGCGACCAACGATTGAGGATCGACGACCGAACTTATGAAAACTCTGCAACGCACGTTTACCATCGTTAAGCCCGACGCAGTCCGCAAGAATGCTGTGGGCGACATTATCGAGCAGTTTGAGAAGAACGGATTCCGCATCCTTGCCATGAAGATGCTGGAGATTTCCAAGTATCAGGCTGAGCAGTTTTATGCCGTGCATGCCAGCCGTCCTTTCTTTGGCACGCTGACCGACTTCATGTCGAGCGGGCCGATCGTGGTGCTGGCGCTGGAAAAAGAAAACGCCATCGCCGACCTGCGCAAACTCATGGGCGCCACCAATCCGGCTCAAGCCGAAGAAGGCACGATCCGCAAAAAGTGGGCGACCAACATTGAACACAACGCTATTCACGGCTCGGACGCGGAAGATACGGCGCGGTTTGAGTTGAGTTTTTTCTTCGCGGGATATGAGTTGGCAAAGTAGTTCTCGGTTCTCAGTTCTCGTTCTCAGTTTCTGAAACTGGGCGCTGTTTTTTCTGAGAACTGAGAACTGACATCTGAGAACTGCCTATGCCGATGGTTCAAATCACGATGCTGCAAGGGCGTACCGCCGATCAGAAGCGCAAGATTGCGAAGCGGATTACTGATGCGCTCGTGGAAGAAGCGGGAGCGCGACGTGAAGGAATTATCGTCGCGTTCAACGAGGTCTCGAAGGAAAGCTACGCTTCGGGTGGCGAGTTGATGATCGACAAGAAGTAGCAACTGGCCGAGCTGTCCGTTTGATTCACGCAAAACAAGCGGGCAGGAGTGCCCGCTCCACACAATCTAGCCCAGCGGCTCGTACAAGTGACCTTCCACGCGGTCGGCAACCTTCGGAAGATCTTTTTTTGCGTGTTGCAGGAAGTGCGGAGCGGCGCGGTGGGCTTCGAGTGCGGCGTCGTCTTTGTATTGTTCGTAGATGAAGAAGCGGCGCGGTTCGGTTTTATGCCGATGCACCAGATACATGGCACAGCCCGGCTCTTTGCGGGATTGTTCGGTCAGCTTTTCAAACAGCGTGGTAACTTCGGCTTCGTGCCCCACTTTCGCCATCCAGGTAACCGCCAACACCACCATCGTTTCGCTCCTTCCCCGCTCACGGGTCAGCCGGGAGGACATTCTAGGCTCTTTTCGCTGCGCTCTTCAACTCCGCAATAAATTCCTCGACGAGAATGGTATGGTTGCGGTCGGGACCGGTAGAAATCATGCCGACCTTCGCGCCAGACTCCTTCTCGATGAAGGTCAGATAATCGCGTGCCTGCCGCGGCAACTTTGCGTGGTCCGTGATGCCTTCGGTGGAAGTCTTCCAGCCGGGCAGCATCTGGTAGACACATTCGATCTTGTCGTAGCCGCTGGCCTGCGCTGGTACATCGGCGGTGACTTTGCCGTCGATTTTATAGCCGATGCAGACAGGAATCTCGGGCAGTTCGTCGAGTACGTCGAGCTTGGTGACCACCAGCCAGTTCGTTCCGTTGATCATGCCGGAGTAGCGCAGGAGCGGCAGGTCGAGCCATCCAGTGCGGCGTGGACGTCCGGTGACCGCGCCGTATTCGTTGCCGCGCTTGCGCAGGTTTTCGCCGGCTTCGCCTTTTTCTTCGCTGGGAAATGGGCCCTCGCCCACGCGCGTGCAGTACGCCTTGGTGATTCCGATCACCGAGTCGATGGCGTTGGGCGCAACACCTGTACCGATGACCGCGCCGCCCGAAGTCGCGCTGGAGGAAGTGACGAACGGATAAGTGCCGTGGTCAATGTCGAGCATGGTGCCCTGCGCGCCTTCGAACAGAATCGATTCTCCGCCGGCCAGCGCCTGGTTGAGCAGTACCGCGGTATCGCAGACGAAGGGCGCGATTTTCTCCGCCGCCTGCGCGTATTCCTTGTACATCTTGTCGGCGTCCAGCGGTTCGGTGTTGAAGAGCGCGTGCGCGATCATATTCTTCTCGCGGACGGCATTCTCGATGTGCTTTTTGAGCAACTGCAGGTCGAGCAGGTCGGCGACGCGAAGGCCGCGGCGGCCCATCTTGTCCTCGTAGGCTGGGCCGATGCCGCGTGAGGTGGTGCCGATCTTGACCCGGCCGGGAGCATTCTCCGCCGCCAGTTCGATCATGCGATGGTAGGGCAGAATGACGTGGGCGCGGTTCGAGACAAACAGATGGCCATCGACTTTCACTCCGGTCTCGCGCAGCGCGCCAACTTCCTTCAGAAACGCAATGGGGTCGAGCACCACTCCGTTGCCGATCACACTGCGGCAACCGGCGCGCAGCACGCCGCAAGGGACAAGCTGCAGAATAAATTTCTTGCCGTTGATGATGACGGTGTGGCCGGCGTTGTGGCCTCCGGCATAGCGGGCAACGACGGTGAAGTTCTCCGACAGAACGTCGACGATCTTCCCTTTGCCCTCATCGCCCCACTGGGCGCCTACGATGACTGCGGTCTTGCCTTTTTTCACGTACAACTCCATGCCGGGGGCCTGAACAAGCGCGATGCGCTACACCCGGGTCCGCACACTCCTCGCCCGCGGGAATTCCTGCACAAAAAATTCTAGGGATAGAAGCGGAGAAGACGTGTACGAACTATCTTATCGTGCCGGTGCGGCGAATAGCAACGCGAGAGCAGGGGCCAGGGAACAGGGAGGAGGGGCCAGGGATTGCGAGATGGATGTGTGGCCGCACGTGGCTTTCTGTCCGCTGAACGTTGCCGCTGAGCCTCGACTCTTCCTCGGCCCACTCAGGGTAAGATTGAAGAGACGACACGGCTGATTGTAAGGAGAAACTCCGTGAAGAAAGTTTTTCATTTCGACGCTCCGCGCGAAAAATATCATTGCGATGCCGCGATCCTGTGGTGCTTCGACAACCGCTTTGAGCTGGGATTTCGCAAGTTCCTGAAAAGGGCTGGAGTGGTGAATTCCGATCCGGTCAAGGTCGCCGGAGGGGCGAAGTGTCTGGCTTCCCCGGAACATGAGGCGGACCGCGCGTTTGTGCTGGACCAGATTCGCAAGTCGATGCGGCTCCACGGCACGCGGCGAGTGATCCTGATGGTGCACTCCGATTGCGGCGCGTACGGAGGGCTAGCCGCATTTCGCGACGACGCGGAGGCCGAAGCGACGCATCATCAGGTTGAATTGCAACGGGCCGCCGACAACCTGCGTGCCGCGATTTCGGGAATTGACGTTGAAGGATACTTCGTCGACTTCGAGGGAATCTGGGATGCGGAGATCAAGGTGGAGGAGTTAACGGTGGTTCATGCCTAAATTCGAACACCATATTTTTGTGTGCGGCAACCAGCGTCCAGCGGGGCATCCGCGAGGATGCTGCGATCCTCAGGCGGAAGCCCGGCTGCAGAAACTATTCAAGCAGAAGCTGGCCGAGCGCGGACTCAAAGGCCAGGTACGCGCGAATCAGTCCGGCTGCCTGGATCAATGTGAGCACGGACCGACGGTCGTGGTTTATCCCGAGGCGGTCTGGTACGGACGCGTGACCGAAGCCGACGTCCAGGAGATTGTGGAGTCGCACATCGTCGGAGGAATTCCGGTCGAGCGGCTTCGCATGGCCGAGGGCTGCTTAAATACGGCGACGTGTGAGCATCGCAAATCCGGCGGGTAGCGGCGCGGAGAGTTGCATTATCCGCGCGCTAATGTTTGAATAAAAAGATTCAAGCAGGGCGCTTAACTCAGCGGTAGAGTGCCACCTTCACACGGTGGAAGTCATAGGTTCGAATCCTATAGCGCCCACCATTCACCAACTGTTTGCGGGATTTACCGCGTGCTCCGTGTCCGTGAATGTCCCGTTGGCTCATTTCCGGCCGTTTCTTTCTACGCGAGAACCATTCGCGCAACACTGGAATGGGCTGCGCGCTTTTTTTCGCTGACCGCCTGAGTGTAAATGTTCATCGTAGTTCGCACGTCGGCGTGCCTCAGCAGTTCCTGCTGGACTCTCAAGTCCACGCCAAGCTGCCGCAGCATGGAGCTGTAGGTATGCCGAAACGTGTGCCATCCCACAGTGCTGGTGAGCCCAGCTTTTATAGCGCCCGGCTTGATGTGGTTCGCCAGGACCGCAGTTGATCGCAGTGGAAGTTCGCCGGCTTTCATCGGGCTGGCAATCACCCAATCGGGTACCCGTCCGAACTGAGAGGCCCGCTTGCACGTAAATAGTATTTCAGCGAGAACTGCATCCAACGGTAAGCCGGACACGACCGGGTGGAGAAATGTGTGGCGAGCAGTGCCAGCACGCCTTGTCCGATCAGCGGCACCAATGTGGAACACTCTACTGGTTACCCAGCTTTGCCATTCTTCTTCAGTTTCTCGCACACAATTTAGCAAATCGGCCGCACTATCAGAGGTTGGTTGCGTACCGAGAGTCAGCCGTCATCCGGGCCGCACTTTTGCTTTCGTGGACGGTCACCCGCACACAATTGGCACACCGCCTGGGGGTCGCAGAAAGGCTCAAGTAGGCAACTTCCGAATGGCTCGTCACTGGGGAAAAACGCGAAATAACAGGTGCCTTGGCGTCATGCCCACGGGACACTGAATCCTCGATACACAATTCGTCCCTGCGCTATGATGGCTCGTCGTCAGGCTTGCTTTCCTCCACGGAAAGACCCAAAGGAGAAATTCCATGGCAATCAAAACTCGACGCAACTTCTTTGGCAAGATCGCAGCGATCGCGGCACTCGCAACCGGTTCGCCGAAAGTATTCGCTCAACAAGCGACTCAGCAGGCTCCCCCTGCGCAGGCCCCGGTTGCTGGCCCACTCGCGCCTGGAAGCGCACCCGCGGGCGCACCTCGCGGAGATTCGCCTCATCGTTCCGGCAACGGTAACCACACACACGATGGCATCTACTATTTCTCCGGCACGGGCTCGAATGACGGCTATCCCAAGGAGGATCACGTCCTGGTGACGGATCCATTCGAAAAGCACGTTACGCGCGCCATGGACGCGCTCAAGAAATCAGTCGAGCGTGCAGGCTGCACTATGGACAGCATCATCCATCTCCAGGTTTTTCTCTGTCTGCCCCTCGCCGACGGTATCTCCATGCCGACCGGTAAGGCACGGTTCGATGCCCATAAAGCGCAGTACGACGCGTTGAACAAAATTTACGGGACGTATTTTTCCCCAGGCAAAGCTCCGTCCCGCGCCTGCATGGCTCTGGAATGGATTCCGGGGGATTCGCTTATTGAAATCGTTGGCAGCGCACTGGTCGTCAATCCTCCCGCCGATAAATAGTTGGCGATGACCTGGAGAGGAAACTACGCATGAACTTGAAGTTCACTTGGAATCGCCGTTCATTTCTCGCTGCGCTGGGGGCCGTCAGCGGCAGCCTGTTCGCTCCAGCTAAATCAAATGCTGCGGGCAGCTTGGGCAGAAAGCCCAAGCCTTCTGCGCCTTCTCTCGACGGCAGCCCCATCGTGCCCATCACTACCGGTCTTGGTTCTACTGGCGACATCTATGCCGAGCTGGGAGTCACACCTCTCGTCAACATCAACGGCACGGTAACCGTCATCGGTGGGTCAGTGATGCGGCCGGAGGTCATGGAGCTGATCCGGAGAGGCAATGAGCACTTCGTTTTGCTCGACGAGCTCGAGGTCGCTGCCGGTAGGTTCATTGCGAAACTGTGTAAGTCCCCCGCCGGCTACACCGGTCTGGTGACGGGTGGCGCGGCCGCGGCCATGGTGGTCAGCTACGCCGGCATGATGACCGAAGACCTCGAGCCGCGAATGCGCGAAATTCCCGACGTCAGCAATTTCCCCAAAAACGAAGTCATCATCCAGAAGAGCCATCGCTATCCGTTCGACCACCAGATTCGCCAGACCGGCGCGAAGCTGGTCGAAGTCGAGACGCGCGAAGAGATGATCGCCGCTATCAATCCGAAGACTGTGGCGATCCACTTTACGAATATTTTGTCCGACAAGGGCAAGGTCAGCGGGCCGGAGACCGTCGAAATCGCGCGGGCACACAACCTGTACAGTTTCAACGATGCGGCCGCAGACGTGCCCCCGAAGGAGCGGCTCTGGGAGTATCCGGCACTCGGCTTCGACATGGTCACCTTCAGCGGCGGCAAGGATATTCGCGGGCCGCAGGCTGCCGGCATTTTGATCGGCAAGGAAGAGCTGATCCATTACGCCTTGCTGAACATGAGCCCGCAGGAAGATCGGATCGGGCGTTGCTGCAAGGTCGGCAAAGAGACCATTTTCGGCATGCTCAAGGCGCTCGAGATGTTCGTCAACCAGGACTTCGACGCCTCGCTGAGGATCTACGACGAGCGCGCACAGGTCATCACCGACGCGGTGAAGAAGTTCGGAGTGATGGCGCTTCCTCGCCAGTTCAACCCCCAGGCTCTCGGCAATGTGACCCCGCGTTATAGCTGGCAGATCGATCCCTCGAAGCTCAACATCACCGGACGGGAAGTCATGCAGAAGCTGGCCGACACCCGGCCAATCGCTATCGGCAGCATGGGCGCAGGTGCGAGCGGCATGCGCGGACGAAACCCGGACGCGCCGGCCGCTGATAATCACGGCGAGCATCTTAGCCACCCCAATGGCCACTCCAGCGATCGCGATCCCAACAGCTTTGGCTTTGCGGTCTGGCAACTGAAAGACGGCGAGGACAGGATGATCGCGGATCGCCTGGTCGAGATCTTCAGCGCAGCTCCAAAGGCCTAGGCTTTCGACGAAACAACGACCGCAATTCTGCATTCAGTGGCCCAAATTGTGGCGGCAGCGAATCGATTCAGCTACGCGGAAAAGAGGCGGCTTGTTGGAGCCGACAGATTGGGTTCTGCGCCGATCGGTCGGCAATTCGGAACTAACCCGCTTCTCAAACACTGAAGCGTCTGAAAAACGACGTCGCCGAACCATTTGGTCACAGGTTTGTCCGCTTACCGACAGTCAGTCGACCTAATTTCGGCGAAGTGGTGCTCTTTATGACAGCTTCAAGGGGTTTCATCACGGGATCATACCTTTCCTTGGCGTAATTGGAGAGGCGGGAAGAAGCCGTACCTCGGGATGTCGGGATTCTTCGTAAAGTGGGTTGCTGTTGCCTGAAAGTCGGCGGGCGGTTCAGTGTTGTCCACCAGAAGATTTGTTGGTCGCAAGCGAACGACTGAAGATGTTCGTAGGAGCGGCTTGGAGTCAGTCTCCGTGATTTGCATGTTCTCGTCTGTTGCTTCCTTGTAGGCGATCAAGGGCGAGTCGAGAGCGACAAATCCTGGGTGTTGCATGCTCCGTGAACGGCAGTATTCGAACAAGCCCGTTATGAAAGCCGAATACGAAATGGCACAGAATCCGGCGCCGCGGCTGCCGCGCGGTTTGACCTCCAATCTCGAGATCACGCGTCATCACGTCGAAATAGACATTAGTGGCGTTCGTAAAATGCCAGGCGTTAAAGGATGCGTTCGACGATTCCTTGAGAAATTCGCCAGCCGGCTAGCCTTCTCAAGTCTGAAACTTTCTCCCGTTTTGGCACCATGAGTGGCCTCAGGCACGTTGTCTTGTGACCTAGATCACAGAAATGCGCCGGTCTGCCAGCAGACAATCGGCCTGTAGGCGCCACTCCCGCAATCAATCGACGGCCAGGACCAGTTCACAGCAGACATGTGTGGTGCATTTGATTCTTGAGAGATGAGCAATTGTGAACAGCCCTGGAATTGCAGATCACATTAAAATTTTTGCAATTCCAGGGAAGTCAAACCGGCGACCAGGGAGGTCTCGGCCCTGCTGAATGACATGAAGCTGAGGGACTCAAACCTGTGAGCCACGAACTTTGTCACAAAGCCTGTCGAGTTCTTCTCGTCTCCTCTCTGTGTCTTTTCGTCGCGCTCGCTTTTGCCGCCGGCCAGGTGAGCCAGCAGGCAGCTGGTAAGAACGCCCAAGCCGCCAGCGCACCTACGGCCGCGGCGTCTTCTCCCGAAGCGTCCAAGTACGTGGGGGCCGAGACCTGCAAGACCTGTCACGAGGAGATTTATAACGCTTGGGAGAAGACGCCGCACTGGAAGACCACACTCAACACAAAGGGCGGTCCCTCAAAGCAAGGTTGCGAGGGTTGTCACGGGCCCGGAGCCGACCACGTGGCCGGCGGCGGGGACAAGACCAAAATATTTGTGTTCGAAGGAAAGTCGCGGCGGGAGACTAGCGCTCGGTGTCTGACCTGCCACGGCGAAGCACATGAACAATCGCGTTTCTCCGAATCTGCTCACGCCAGCAGCGATGTGGGATGTCTCGACTGCCACTCGCCCCATCACGCCAAGGAAAAAGAGTTCCTGCTAGTCCAGGAGCAACCCCAGTTGTGTTACGGATGCCACGTCTCCGCTAAGGCGGACTTTGCCAAACCTTATCGCCACCGCGTCAGCGAGGGCTTGATGGAATGCGTGGACTGCCACAACCCGCATGGTACAGCAACCGTACGGCAGCTACGGAGTCTGCCGAGCGGGGACGCCGTTTGCTACAAGTGCCACGTCGATAAGCAGGGTCCTTTTGTCTACGAACATGTGCCGGTGAAGACCGAGGGCTGTACAAGTTGCCATTCGCCCCACGGATCCACTAATCCGAAGCTGCTCAATGTGATGCCGGTGAACATGCTCTGTCTGCAGTGCCACACGTTC
>Ga0210388_10003130_pt1 | contig 12947 bp, 12 predicted proteins | sample IncBWC19OmetaG_FD_155485 | JGI IMG/M metagenome (GOLD analysis project Ga0210388, IMG submission 155485) | Forest soil microbial communities from Barre Woods Harvard Forest LTER site, Petersham, Massachusetts, United States - Inc-BW-C-19-O ... | reverse complement strand
AATAGCCGGTGCCAAACTCAAAGGTCTGCCAGTCGACGAGTGCGAGGTAATCGGGCGGATGATTGGTGAGCGCAGCGGTCATACTGTGTGCCCCGAAATACTCGAGCATCGTGGGGTTCCAGTCCAGGCACGGCGCGGGGTTCACATGGCGGGAAAGGTAGTTCAGCATCAAACCCTGCGGCAACGCGGCGAACGTGGCACCTGCCGGGACATGTTTTTGCATCCAATCGAGAGCGCGATTGAAATTTTCGCCCTCGACGGAATGCGCTTCCTCGCCGCGTGCATAAATCACGTCCCCCCCGTGTCCGACGGCGAGCGTCTTGTCGGAATAAAATTTCGCAGAGACCTCTGCCAGCCGGAAACAGGCGATGGCCAGCACGCCCAGCGCCGCAAATTTGAGCAGACGCAGTGGAACCTGCCAGCGGACTTCCAGAAATTCCGGCAGCAGGCGAAGGAAAAGATACATCGCACAGACGAAGGCCGGCATCGCCAGCGCAAAGCCCGTGTGCCAGATGCGCGGAAAAAGCCCCTGTTTCGCCAGCAACAGCAAGGCAAACACGGACCATAGCAGCGGGAAGATGATTTTATGGGAGCGTTCGCCGCGGTTGAATTCTTTTATGAGCAGGAACACGGCGACCAGGCAGAGCAGCGGCAGGCTGGCGCCGCAGTTCAGCCAGTCGAACTGCATTGCGGCGAGCCACAAGACGAGCATCGCCCCGGCATTCCATAGCCAGCGTGCGTACGCCGGAAATTTCTCCGTGGCGCGGAAGACATACGCCGTCACGGCTACGATGCCGGCGGCGACCAAAAAATGAATCGCCGACTGGCGGATGTGTTCAAAGGGATAATCCAATCCGAGTGACCACTGATAAAACGGATTTTTCACCACGCCGCCGGCCAGCGCCGGACCCCAGCCGAAAAATTCCAGTCGCAGACTTTCACCTGCGCTTTGTGTCCGAAAAAATAAAAGGAAAAAACCGATGACCGGCAACGTCGCAGTGGAAAAAAACACCACTGCCGATTTTTTGACAATTTCTTTCCGCGTCCTATGAACAATTACGAACGCAGTCACGACCGCTGCCGCCAGCGCGATGGCGATGTCCGGCTTGGTGAACAAAACGAGCCCGAATACGAATCCGGCCGCGCCAAGCGTGCGGATCTTGTTCGTCTCCAGCCACCGCGCGAGCAGTGCCACGGCAAACACGGAAAGCGCGAGGCCGTGCAGCATTTCGTGCGAATACGGTGCGGCATAATTGTTGTTGCCAATGCCGTTGTACTGCGCGAAAGCGAAGACAATTGTCACCGCGCTGGCGATGATGGTGGCAGCCGGCGTGCCGCAAACCCGTGCGAACTGGTGATAGATGAGCACGAGCATCGCGCCCGTGATCAGCAGGTTCGAGACAATGATCGTCTGGAACGATGCGCCGAAGCAGGCAAAAAGCGCGGCATGGTAATATTGCGAGAGCGGGCCGCCGGCGAGATAAAACAGGTCGCGATACAGCGTCGCGCCGTGTTCCAGACGCCATGGGATGTATAGTTGCAGGCCAAAATCAATGACCAGGTCCGGCCAGCGCCGCCACGTCAAGAAGGCCGCCACCGCAAAAACCAATGCCACGATCGCCAGCCCCGGCCAGAAAAACGGGCAGGAACAGATTTTTTCTTCGGGGGGATTTTGTTCGTTGCCGGACACAGATCAAATTTATCTGATTTACCAATTTCTGAAATACCAACCATTTCCAAGGTTGAGTTGGATCGGGTAGTCATCCACATAAGGCAGATTGGTGATTCCATATTTGGAATAAATATATTCAAACCACACATGGCTATGAAATTGGCCAAATTCGACCAATTGCTCATTTGTATCCAGGAAGAGAAGTTTCATATCGTATTTCTTCAAACCTGCATAGGTATCCGGCCTTAAAATATTGTCTTGTTTGGCTTTTAGGACGCGCGTTGCGATTTCAGTGAACTCTTTTTTTCTTGTTTCATCAAAAAATGAATTTGGTCGGTAGAGTGTTCCTTTCAGCATGTAATTCGTACCTGCTATTGCCAGCCCGGTAAATAATGTAAATGCGATGATATATGTTGCAGCTGGAACTAATGAATAAAAGCGCCGCTTCTTCCAAGACAAGAAAACGAACACGAGGTTCACAAAAAAGAGAGATAAAAAGGCAAGGAACAACAATATTCCAAACGAATCTAGAAGCTCAGATTTGGCCCCTAAGACTAGCGCTCCATAAAAAAGAAACCCAAGAGCAAAATTCGATGCTATTAGGAGTCTCACGGGCTTGCTCAACCGATGGCGAGCAGTTCAACCTCGAAGATCAGCGTGGAATTCGGCGGAATCGCGCCGGGATAACCGTCGCGGCCGTAGGCGAGTTCGGGCGGGATGGTGAGCTTCACCTTGTCGCCGGTCTTCATCTGTACCACGCCGAGGTCCCAACCGGCGATGACTTCGCCCGCGCCGAGCGTAAAGCTGAAGGGTTCGTCACGGTCAACGGAGCTGTCGAACTTTTTGCCGTCGAGGAAAGTGCCGGTGTAGTGGACGGTCACGGTGTCGCCGTTTTTAGGCGCGGCACCGGTGCCGGAAACGAGTTTTTCGATTATGAGTTGGGTCTGGGCCATATTGGATGTTTGCGCGACGATAATTCGCCGTGCGAACCGTGTCCAGCATGGATTGAAATCAGTTCGTGGACGTCGCGGGCTTCGGCTGCGAGGCGGTGCGGATGACATTGGCCGCGCGGCGGGCGTTGTCGGAAATCAGCTTCAGCTCCGGGCGCAATGCGGGATTGTCGCCGTGTTTGAGGATGAGCCGGTCGGCGTACCCGCGCACGATGGTGAGAATATTATTCAATTCGTGCGCCACGTCGCGGCTTATGCCGCGGTCCCCATCCGTGGGTGGCGTTGGCTGGTTATAACGAGTCCCCGACGCCGAGGCTTCCGTTCCCGGCGTCATTTTTTCGTAAATTGCATCTAGCGATGACATTTGCGTTCATTAAGCATAGGGCAGGCCAACTTTCCGAAAACATCTTTCATCCTGAATTTCGTCTAATAAGCCAAAGAAATCCAACAACAGCTCCATCCAAAATATTGGGCAATACACTTTTGTCTTTGTCATGGACAGAGCAATTAAACTCATGTTTTGTAGGGTGAAATCTAACACGACGAGGCTCTCTCATGCTGCCCGCCGCCATACGACAGCGAACGCGCTGGATTCCGGCCGGAATTTCCCTAAACTCTCCGGCTCTGAAATGAACCTCGCGCCCGACTCCATCGGACTCATCGCCGGCAGCAAATCACTGCCGTTTGAGTTCGCCCGCCTCGCGCGCGCCGCCGGCATCAAACGCATCGTCTGCGTGGCCTTCGAGGGCGAAACCGACCCGGAACTGGCCAAATTGGTGGATGAAATCGTCTGGTTGCGCGTCGGGCAGGTCGGCAAAATGATCAATGCCCTTACCGAACGCGGCATCACCCAATGCGTCATGGCCGGGCAAATCGCTCCGAAAAACCTCTTCGACCTGCGCCTCGACCTGCGCGCCATGACCACCTTCCTCAAGTTGAAGGAAAAAAATGCCCATACCATTTTCGGCGCGATCGTGAATGAATTGAAAAAAGACGGGGTGGATGTCATTGAAGCCACGCCGTGGCTGGCACCCATCATGCCCAGCACCGGCTTTCATCTTGGCCCGAAGCTTTCCGAGGCGCAAAAAGACGACGTCCAGTTCGGCTTCCGCATGGCCAAGGAGATTTCGCGGCTGGAAATCGGCCAGATTGTCGTCGTCAAAAACGGCACGGTGCTGGCCGTGGAAGGTTTTGAAGGCACGGACAAATGCCTCGCGCGCGGCGGCGAACTTGGCGGCAAGGACGGCGGCGCGGTGGCGGTGAAAGTCGCCAAGGTCGGCCACGATATGCGCTTCGACATCCCCTGTTTCGGCCCAAAAACGCTGGAAACCTGCGCGGCGGCAAAAATTTCCGTGCTCGCCGTGGAATCCGGCAAAAGCATCCTGCTCGAACGCGAAACCGTGGAGCAATTGGTGCAGAAAAATAAAATCTCGATTACAACTGTCGTATGAGAGAGCGGACGAAAACAATTCTCAGTTATGCTTTTTGCGCACTGATTCTGACCGGCGTAATGATTTGGGGATGTAGTTGTTTCATGCCAAAACCTGACCCACTAGTGGGATGGAAAGTGATGGATATTGGCAGAGAGAGAGAACCGGTGAATGATATTTTAAAGGGAGATTACCAAGATTTCATTGAAAAAATACCACCGGTCGGACCTAAAGGATCTTACATCAGCCCTATTTTTATTTATGAGGATATGACAGGGCAACACGCTGTTAATTTTGAATACTTCAAAATTAATAGAGATGTTTGGAATTACTATTTATTTTACGATAAAAATAATAAACGCATAAAAGTAATTAAATATTATCTCGGCCATTCAAGTTGTTAAAAATTTCCCATGCTAAAATCACACGAACTCCTCGGCTTCATGTCGCCCGCGCTCGCGGCGGACATCATGAGCTTCACCTTTGAATCGGACAAGCCGGCCTACCGCGCCACCGTCGCCGCCGTCGCCCAGGCCAAGCACGTCCGCCCCGTGTTCCTTGAACGCCAGCCGCGCGACCAGCGCCATGCCACCATGGTTTCCGCGTTAACCAAACCGGCCATGGACGCCGCCGCCGCCGCCCTGCTCCGCGCGTGGCTCGTCAAAAAACACGAGGCCATGCTCATCGATTTCTTGAACACGCTCGAAATCAAAAACGACAAGGGCGTCGTCGAGGACCTGCCCGCCGCGATGGATGATGTGAAGTTGAAGTCCGCCGTGGAGTTGCTGCTCGGGAAGTATCCGCATGAGACCGTGAGCGTGTACCTGAATGCGTTCAACGACCTGAACGGCGCGGGCTGGCCAAACCTGAAGGCGTTACTGGAAAATGACTCCCGCCTGCAACTCGGCAATCATTGAGAAGCGTTACAGTTATTGCGTGCCATTCGCGGGCAAATAACTGAATCTCGATAAGCACCGGCGCGTTTTGGACTGCGGCGGGAAGTGAAGCGCCACGCCGCTTTAGCCCGCACGGAAATTTATCGAACATTCAGAAGCTGCACGTGCGCACGAAAGCGGTGTCGCGGCTCCGCCTTGCCACCGCAGTCCATGACACTGATCTCCAAGCGAGGTTATCTCAATAATTCGGTAGCCGCAGTAATTACCAAACTGCCTTTCCCCTCATCCTAACCTTCTCCCTCAGGGAGAAGGAACAGCAGTTGGACATTTCCGTCATTTCGGTGATCACTCGAGCCGTCGGCCGCTTGCAATTCGCCAAGAAGCCGGGAGCGTTTCTCCCTCTCCCCAAGGGAGAGGGCCGGGGTGAGGGGAAAGTAACCGTCATTTCCGCAGCACTGCTCAAGCACGCAGCAACGCCTCCGCATGCTTGCGCGCGGCCTCCGTCTGGCCGCCGAGCATCCGCGCCAGCTCGGTCACGCGCGATTTCCGGTCGAGCAAAGTGATTTCCGAGATCGTCCGGCCGTTTTTCACCGTTTTGCTGACGACGTAATGCGCATCCGCCGCCGCCGCAACCTGCGGCAAATGCGTGATGCAAAACACCTGCCGTTTCGCGGCGATCTGGCGCATCTTTTCACCGACGGCATTGGCTGTTTCACCGCCGACGTTCGCATCCACCTCGTCAAAAACGAGCACGGGAATCTCGTCCTCCGCCGCCAGCACGGTCTTGAGCGCCAACATCACGCGCGCCATTTCACCGCTCGATGCGATCGCCCGCAACGGCTTGACCGGCTCGCCCGGATTCGGCGCGAATAAGAACTCGATTTCGTCCAGGCCGCTTTGTTTGATGGTAGCAGCCGACGTAAGGAGGCTCTGATTTTCATTTGATTTGAGCCTCGTCACCTCGGCTGCTACGGAATTGATGGCCACATCAAATTTGCTCTGCTTGAAACCCAAATCTTCAAGCTGGTTGCTGACGGCCTTGGCGAGCGGCGGAATCATCTTTTTGCGCGCGGCGGTAAGCTTTTTGCCGGTGGCCTGGAGTTCCGAATCCAATTTTTCCAGCGCCGCATTGAGCCGGGCCAGTTCGGCGTCGCGCGATTCGAGCGCTTGCAATTTCTGTTTCGCCTCGTCACCGAAGGCGATGACCTCGGCGATGCCCGCACCGTATTTACGCTTGAGCGTGTGAAGCAGGTTCAGGCGCTCTTCCAGTTCCGCCAGCCGCGCCGGATCCACGTCCACCTTGTCGATATAATGCGAAACAGCCGATTGCAGCTCACGCAGGGTTTCCGTCGCTTGCGAGTGCAATCCGGTTAAGTTCTCTGCGCCGGAATCCACCCGCTGCAATTCGGCCAATACCCGGCCGACCGCACCGGATTGGATGAGAAGTGAACTATCGCTCTCGCTTAGGAGATCAAGCGCAGCCTGGCTGAGCTGCAATAGCTTCGCGGCATTACTGGTGCGATGAAATTCGGCCTCGACCTCGACATCCTCGCCGGGTTGCAAGCGCGCGGCGGAAATCTCCTGGACCTGGAAGCGCAATAGGTCGAGTTGTTGCGCGTAAGTCTTTTCATCCACGATGAGCGCGGATTTTTCCCCCTCCAATACCGTGCGCCGGCGGACCATCTCGGCAAACGCTTCGCGCTGTTCATCCAATTTCCCGAACGCGTCCAGGATCAAGAGCTGTTTCAACGGATGCAGCAAGGATTGATGGTCATGCGGGCCGTGCATGTCCACCAGCCATTCGCCGATGCTGCCGAGCGTAGCGAGCGTGGTGGGTGAACCGTTAATGAACTGGCGGTTTGTGCCGGCGGCGGAAAAAGTCCGTTTAAGAACAAGCTGATTATCCTCGCACGGCTCAAGGCCGTTGTCCTCGAGAAAAATTTTGAGCGGCGCGCGAAGGTTTTTGACATCGAACACGGCCTCGACCGAGCAACTATCTTCACCGCTGCGGATGAGCGTGCGGTCGGCACGTTCGCCGAGGACGAGGTTGAGTGCGCCGAGGATGATGGACTTGCCCGCGCCGGTCTCGCCCGTGACGACGTTGCAACCCGACTGGAGTTCCAGCGTCAGGTCGCTCACGAGGGCGAGGTTTTTGATGCGCAGCGTCGTCAACATGGCCGAATTTTCTGCCACAGCTAAACACAGTTGGGCACAGATTCAAAAACGAAAATGTTTTTGACATGAATTTAAATCCGTCTGGACATGGCAAACTACGGATTTAGCATTCCATCGCCATGCTCGACAAACCAAAGGCCATCTTGGCGTATACGCTTTCTTTCACCAAGCATGAATGGAATTTTGAAGATTACCCCGTTCGCATCCGCAAACAAAAGGGAGTCGAAAACTCAAACCATGTCTATTCTGCTCAAATTATCCATTGGTGGGTAGTTGGTGGTCTTGGGCCGAATAAGAAAGCTGCCCTTGAAGAACTCAAAAGGAACTTTGTTTCAGTCTGTTCAAACCGAAAAGAAATGCCGCGACCCGGGACAAGTGTGCCAATAGAGTTTGCTTCAACGCGTAAAACGAATGAAATACCCCAATATTTGATTTCTGACTTCTTGGAGCATATTTTGGGATTCAGCAAACAAGACCAAAAGTTGGTTTTCATTTCTGATGAATCATCTTTATGGGACTTCACATCGGAACGTGATTTGCATTTTTATTACAAAAAGATATCGGAGCGATATGAGATTAATGTGAGTCAATGCGAAGGAGCAAAAGTTTGCGAAATTCTCAAACTGATTAATGAGAAATAGCAGTCACACACTTTGCACCTTTGCGTTGATTTCCCGCTTCTGTTAAACTGCACCCGCATGGCGTTTGAGTTCATTTTTCTCGGCAGCGGCACGTCGCAGGGCGTCCCGCTCATCGGCGTGGATTATCCGCCGGAGTATCTCGCGAACCCCAAAAACTGGCGGACGCGTCCGGCCATTTATGTCGCCACGGACAAGGTGAAGCTGGCAGTGGACACGCCGCCGGAATTCCGCATCCAGTGCCTGCGCGAAAAAATCAAGTGGCTCGACGCCGTGCTGGTCACGCACGCGCACGCCGACCACATCCTCGGCATGGACGATTGCCGGCGGTTCTGCGACCTGCGCGGCGACACGACGATCCCAATTTACGCCAGTGAGGAGACGATGGTGCATCTGCGGCGCGTATTCGTTTATGCCTTTCATCAAGGCCCGTGGCCGCGCGGCTATTTCAAGCCGGAGGAACGCGTCATCACCGGCCCGTTCGAGATCGGCGACCTGAAGATCACGCCGCTCGACCTGCCGCATGGCCGCTGGACCACGACGGGCTTTCTTTTCGAACAGGATGGCAAAAAGCGTCTGGCTTACATGAGCGATGCAAAGGAAATCCCGGACGACGTCCTTGAAAAGGTCCGTGGGGTGGAAATCGCCGTGCTGGACGCGCTGCGTCCCGATCCCCATCCCACGCACATGTGCCTGGATGAGGCATTGACCGCGGCGCGACGCATCAATGCCGGACGGACCTACTTCACCCACCTCACCCACCACTATGATCACGACAAATCGCAGGCGGAGTTGCCCGAGGGCATCATGCTGGCATGGGACGGATTGAAAGTGACGAGTGACACATGAAAAGATTGGTACTGCTCATTGCCGCGATGCCGGGCTGCATATCCGCGCCGCCGCTGCAAGCCGCGTTCACGCCGGAAAATCCGCCGGAGATGAAATCCCTAGCCGCGCATGACACACCGGCGTGGCATGCGGCAAAACTTTTTCAGCACGGGGCGAACCTCGGTAATTACCTTGAAGTGCCGCCCGGCCAGGGTTGGAGCGTGACCTTTTCACCGGATGAAACAGCGGCGATGAAGCACGAAGGCTTTGACCACGTCCGTGTGCCCGTCGGCTGGCAGCATTACGCCGGGCCCGCACCGGATTTCACGTTGTCACCGGAAATTTTCTCGCGCGTGGACCTGGTCGTGACCAATGCGCTCGCCAGCAAGCTCGCCGTGATGATCAACATCCATCATTTCGACGAGCTCGATGAAAATCCGCAGGGCGCAACGGAGGAGTTTTTGAAGATCTGGGAGCAGGTCGCCGCGCATTATCGAAAATTTCCGAGACAACTCGCCTTTGAACTGGATAACGAACCGCACAGCCACGCGACCACGACCTTGATGAATCCCATCTATGCACAGGCCATCGCGGAAATCCGGAAAAGCAATCCCCACCGGACAATTTTTGTCGAGCCGGGCAACTGGGGCAGCATTGACGAACTCAAAAACCTCGTTCTACCGCCAGACGACAACGTCATCGTTTCCATCCACTGTTACGACCCGTTTTATTTCACGCATCAAGGCGCGACCTGGACCGGCGGCGAAACGCCGGTCACGGGTATCGTGTTTCCCGGCCCGCCCGCCACCCCTCTCGTGCCGGACCCGAAGTTGAACCTCAAACCGCGACTGCTCAACTGGATTGAGAAATATAACACGCTGCCAACGGATAAAAATCCGAGCAGCCGGCTCGCTTTCGAGACCAAGCTGAAATACTGCCGTGCCTGGTCGGATTTTTACGGGCGGCCCGTTCATCTGGGGGAATTCGGCGCCTTCACCAAGGCGGACGAAACCTCGCGCGCAAATTTTTATTCCGCCATGCGCCGCACGGCGGAACAGGAGAAGATCGGCTGGTGCATCTGGGACTGGAGCGCCGGATTCCGCTACTGGGACCAGCAAAACCACCAGTCCCTGCCCGGCTTGCACGCGGCGCTTTTTGACCCATGACCACCCCCGTTTTTTACGACACGCACGCGCATCTTGATTACGACGATTTCAAGCCGGATTTCGCCGGGGTGCTGACACGCGCGCAAAATGCGGGCATCACCAAGATCATTTCCATTGCGACCGACCTCGACAGCAGCCGGCGCGCCCTCGCGCTGGCGGAGAAAAACGAGATGATCTACGCCGCCGTGGGCTGGCATCCCGGCAACGCGCATGAGGCCCCGGCCGACATCCGCCCGGAACTCCGCGAACTCGCACGCCACCCGAAGGCCGTCGCCATCGGCGAATGCGGGCTGGACTATTATCGCCTGCCCGGCGCACAGGGCGGCAGCGCGGCGGACGACGCGGCCTACAAAAAAAAGCAGGCGGAAATTTTCGAGCAACAGCTCGAAGTCGCCGTGGAACTCAATCTGAATTGCGTGATCCACCAGCGCAGTTCCTTCGACGACCTTTTCGCCCAGATCCAGCCGTGGTCAAAAAAGACGCGCGGCGTGTTCCATTGTTTCGGCGAAAGCGTGGAGCGTTTGCAAAACATTTTATCGCTCGGCTGGCTGGTCAGTTACACGGGGATCGTCACGTTCAAAAACGGACAAAACATCCGCGATGCCGTGGCCGCCACGCCGCTGGACAAGTTCATGCTCGAAACCGACTGTCCTTACCTCGCACCCGTGCCCTACCGGGGCAAACGTTGCGAGCCGGCGTACGTGAAGGATATCTCCGAGACCGTCGCGCAGGTGAAACAATGTTCCTTGGACCAGTTGAGCGCGGCGACCTGCCACGTGGCGCATGAGTTTTTCCCGAAATTACGGTAAATCCAGGGCGTGTCTCATTGTTCACCCATCCGTCCCGTTTTACGGCATAACAAGTTTTGCCGCGCCTCGGCAAATTACGGCAAAGTGTTCCGCTTTTAGACCATTCAAAAGGGCATTTTTTCCGCCGCCCGACAAATCCTCGTTTTCACTAGGATTTTCCTGGTTAAAATTGCCGATACCACGCTTCCTTCGGATACCTGAATTCGGGTAAACTCGCCCCTTAAATCTGGCATCGCAATTGCGATTGGAGGTCTCGTTGGTTGAATCATCCGGAACCGGATGGCTGACACAAAGAACAAAACAATTTAAGCCCGATGAAAAAATTATTCCTGATCCCGCTGGCGGCCCTGCCGCTGATGCTGTCCTCCTGCTCCACGCCGCAGCCGCCGCAGGCGTTCCACAGCACCGACAATTCCGCGCTGGTGGTGGACGTCCTGGACAACCACAACAGCCGCGTGATCATGCCCACCCCGTCCGGCCTGATCGCCAATGCGAACGTCGTGGACTACGCCAAGAAATTACCCCAGCACGAGACCGTGGTCATCATTTTGGAAAATTACAACGAACCGCAGATCGGCGACCAGTTCCGCGACCGGGGCACGCCGTGGTTCATCGGCATGCGCTGCCTCGGCTATGAACACATCGTGTTCCTGCAGGGCAATGGCTCCGCGAATCCCGAAGGGCTGTCGACTCTCGTCAGCTACGACTGATTTTTCATAGGTTGGTTTGGTTCAACCCGCCGGCGAGTAACCGGCGGGTTGTTTTTTTTGATACCCCCTTTGGAAAAGTTTCCCGGTCGCTTCCTCTTCAAGGAATCATCGCGGGCATCCGATTGAACTGCGGGTTTTCGTTGGCGGGTGAGGCAATCTTATGGCGGCAACGGCAGCGGCAGCGGCAGGCGGTGCAAACTCACGGCAACAGGATCAAGCGGTAGAAACGGCTGCAATCGCCGTTGAAGATGTTCGTATCCGCAAACCCGCAGGTGTTGGTGACGGCGGTGACATCTCCCAGCATCTGCCAGTTTGCCGGCGCAAGATTGGTGCTGTAATCAATCTCGTAGTTCAGCCCGGCCAGCGACTGCCAGTTAAACTGCAAGCCGCCCCCGGAAAGCATCGCGTCCGCAAATTTCACCGCCGGCACGGGAATCACGGACACATCGTCGAAGCCAAAATAGTTCGGATCGTTTTCGGCACCGAACTGCAGCACGGTATCGGTGACGTTCGCGGTGACCAGAAATTGAAAATTCGTCCATCCGGCGCTCGCCGGCGGATCGACCAGATCAATGAGATTGGTGCCATTCCAATTCGCGACGAATTCCTGCCGGTCGCCGGCGGACGGATTGTTCAGCCAGAATGACAGTTGATATATCTGGTTGGTGGCCGTCGGCAGCGTTTGCGTGAGCGTCGCCAGAAATCCGCTCTCCCCGAGGAACGCGCCAAAATTTCCGGAATGCACGGTGCCCGATGCCTCCGCCTCCGTCACCACTGCGTCATAAATCGAATTACCAATAACAGTGTCGCCGGCGAATGTCCAACCGGTGAAATCCCCCGCCTCGAAACCGCCGTTCATCACGATGTTCTGGCCGATGGCGAGCAGCACGCCGATGGACTGGACGCGCGCGGAAAGTTCATTCGTGATCATCACCGGGGCTTGATAATTTCCGCACGGCAGATTTTCCGCGCCATCCAATTGCAGAAGAATATTCGTGGCCGTGCCGGCCGCGAGCGTGCCGCCGCTCACCGAGGCCGACAGCCACGGCGGCAGGACGCCCAGCGACCAAGCCAGGTCCACCGCCCCGTTATTCGTCAAAACCACCGGCCAGCAGGTTTGCGAGAAAGGTCCGCCAACCGGCCCGACGGTCAAAAAGTTTGTCGCCGGCGAGACTGCCAGGTTATCAACGGTCACGAGCGCGTTGATCAGGTTTGTTCCATCCGGGGTGCCCCAGCCGGTGCAGAGGTCATAGCCGGTTTGTGCGTAGTACAGATCGGGACTTGAATAGCTGGTGTTGTCACCGGTGACCGTGTCGTGGAAGGTCGCGACATAATTTGATCCGCGGCAGATGCCGTAGATCGCTGGATTCAAAAACCCGACCGGCGGCTGCGATTGTAGCGCCGCCTGCTGGTTGACCAGCGCGGTGAAGCCCGCCCACAACGGAGCCGCGCAACTCGTACCGACGGCCTCCGCCTCGGCGCCATGGTTGTAAATCAGAAAAACATTGGACGCCGTCAGCGCCACGTCCGGTACGTTGCGGTAAACCGTCGAACCTCCGTTTGCAGTCATGTCCATTCCCAGTTGCCACGGTGGAATCGGCACCGACAAGCTGCTGCCGCCGCTGCTGCCGGAACCGCTGCCCTGGTTCCATACGGTTTCGGAAACATAATCA
>Ga0210388_10003129_pt1 | contig 12947 bp, 6 predicted proteins | sample IncBWC19OmetaG_FD_155485 | JGI IMG/M metagenome (GOLD analysis project Ga0210388, IMG submission 155485) | Forest soil microbial communities from Barre Woods Harvard Forest LTER site, Petersham, Massachusetts, United States - Inc-BW-C-19-O ... | reverse complement strand
TGGCGCTCACCAAAGACGTTCGCAGCTTTGAGCGATTGGGCGTGATCATGCAGCCTGAAGACAAGGACGCCGCTCTGCTGCCGCGAAAGATCGGCGGTTACTGGGCGATGATCCATCGGCCCATGACCACGACGGGCGCTCATATGTGGATTTCTTATTCCCCCGATCTGCGCCATTGGGGCAGCCATAAAATCATGCTGCAAGCTCGTCGCGGCGGATGGTGGGATGCGAACAAGATTGGTCTCTGCTCGCCTCCAATCGAAACGCCCAAAGGATGGCTGGTGATTTACCACGGCGTGCGTAATACCGCGTCAGGAAGCATCTATCGACTCGGCCTGGCGCTTTTTGACCTGAATCAGCCGGAGATATGCCTGCAACGCGGCGACTCCTGGATCTTCGGCCCGGAAGCCCCGTACGAGCGCGTCGGAGATGTTCGTGACGTTGTGTTTCCCTGCGGCCAGACCATCGCCGCCGACGGCGACACCATCAGTCTCTATTACGGTGCCGCCGATTCCAGCATCGCTTTAGCAACGGCAAGCATTCGTTGTCTTCTCTCGTGGCTCGACGGGAATTCCGGCGCAGGAGTCGAGTCTGGGATGTAAGGTGCGCCAACCGCACCTAAATACAGCTTCGGGATGAAGGGCTTAGGAGAGGGAGTTTCCCATGAGTGTTGGGACTATTACATGGCCGGACTGGCTGCCGAAAGTGCTTTGGTTTCGGCACAGGTGCCCTCGCTGCACCAGTATCGATTTCAAGCCGGCCGAGTTGCGTCCGTACGATGGTTTGCTCGCGTTGTTCTTTCTCCACCCGGTTCGCTGCAAATCATGCTGGCGCCGGTTCTACTGGATCGCTCTGCGGGCTCCGGAATAAGCTGCGGGCGCCGGAATAAATCGGCGGTAATTCGGCTTTGGCCTCGGCGGCGCGGGCGCATTTTTTTGGGCCCGGGCGACGGCGACTCAAGTGGCACGAAATGTTCAACTTTGTGCGACCGGGACCCCGCGAAATGGTCGCTTAAAGTTTCGCAAAAAGCTCCGAATGGCCGCTTAAAGTTTCGCAAAAAGCGCGCACCGGTCGTTTAAAGCTTCGCGAAATGTTGAGTGGTGCGCCTGGAAATTTCCCGAAACAGGTGTAGTTGGTCGCTCAGAATTTCGCATTTCGAATGAAAGGGTCGCAAGTAATTTCACGGATAGCGGGTATGCGCACGCTTAACCGGCCTTAAGTGCGGGTTATGTGGGCTTAAGTGGCAGTTCTCTGCACGATTTTGCGCGGCGGGCGCCGTGGCTACCCCGCTTCCAACTCGCCGCCGACCTCCGCAGTCTATGCAGCCGCAACGCCCCTGCGAAGGCTGGAAAGACCGGAGTCGGGGGAATTCTGCCGTCATTACTAATTACTCGTTCGGGTCAATTAGACCCTTGACTTTCAGTGACCTACCTCTCATACTTTGACCATCATTGTCAGTGACGTACGTCACATATTTGGGCCATCAAGTGTCGACTGATTTCCCCCGGGAGGCATTTCATGACGGACACTAGGACCTTTCTAAGCAGAATTGCTTCGAAACTTGCCGTTCTGGCAGGGGGTGCAGTCGCTCTTTCGGCCGCAAATACGCCCGCACAACCTATCCACCTATCCACCGCGCCCCCCGGGGAGTCTTCCGCCACAACTCGAACCCCCGGATTCAAGGTGCCCGCGAAACTTATCCTCAAGCAGCAAAAGTCAGGATTTGGGTCGATTGCCCAACACGACTCGCACGATTCCCACGATTCCCACGCGTCACACGACTCCCACTCCTCTCACTCGTCGAGTGCGTACTGAGCATGGAAGCACCTGACAGCGCGAGTTCTGAAGCCTCTCCAAAGATCGCGGTGAAAGTCGACCTGAGCGTCACGGGAACCGAATCGCTGATGAAAGCCTGCTACTGGTTTTCAGTCGACTTCGTCTGCGAAATTCATAAGACCGAGGAAACGAAGGCCGAAGTAGTTCTTCGCCCTAGGAAACCCGCGTCGCCCGCAGAGCTCGCGAGCAGGCGGGAAGATTTTATCTCGAGCGTGTTGGATTTCGCATTGCGAGAGCGCATAGAGGCAAAAACCGCTAGCATCCGCGATCTTTTGATGGCGAAGGCCCTTTCCGAGGCAGGCATTCTTGAAGACGAGCCACAGGGTGTTTTCGGCGATGCCGTAGAAGAGAGTAAGACCGACGGCATGTTCAAGATCCTCGGCAACGCATAGCGAGGACGGAGGCGCCAAATGGCGCGCACTTTTTTCCCCTTTGAAAATCTCACGCCGAGCCCTGCCAGCTTCTCACTGCTGCCCTTCCGCTTCACACGTCTAAACGGCAAAGAACTAATCGTCAACGAAGCAGGCGAATTCTTGATTGCCCCGAATGGGACGGTCCAACAGTTGGCGGACCAGCGACTCGATACTGGATCTGAACTTTACCGAGACCTGAAAGCAAAGCAGATTGTTTTCGACGAAGCATCCTCGCCCCTCCTAGACCAACTGGCTACAAAAATTCGATCCAAATTCGATCAGATAAACGGCGGAACTAAGCTCCACATTTTCGTCGTGACACTGCGCTGCGAACACTCCTGCCACTATTGCCAAGTCTCCAGGCAAACAACCTCTCGCGGACAGTACGACATGAGCACAGGCACCGCAGACCGCGCCATCGAGCTCATGATGGAGAGCCCATCAAAAGAGATAACCCTCGAACTTCAGGGCGGCGAGCCGTTGCTTGCATTCGACACCATCCAGTACATCGTCCCACGCGCTAAAGAGGCAGCCAAGGCAAACGGGAAGCATCTGAGCATTGTCGTTACATCAAACTTAGCGTGCGTCACCGATGAAATCCTCACATATTTTCGAGATGAAGGCGTCAAGGCGTCGACCTCTCTCGACGGTCCCGCATTTCTGCACAACAAGAACAGACCCCGGCCAGGGAACAACAGCTACGAGAAAGCCATCGAAGGCATCGAGCGAGCCCGCGCAATTCTCGGGTACCAGAACGTCGCGGCCCTGATGACAACGACAGCAGCATCGCTTGGACACGTAAAAGAAATCATCGACGAGTATGTACGCAGAGAGTTCCACTCGGTCTTCCTGCGTCCGATAAGCCCGTATGGATTCGCGATAAAAACCAAGCAAAGCACAGGCTACGAAATGGACCGCTTCCTAGACTTTTACAAGGAGGGCCTAGCCCACATCTTGGAGATCAACAGGAAGGGATATCGGCTCTCCGAGACCTATACCAAGATAGTCCTCACAAAGATTCTCACTCCGCATGGCACCGGGTACGTCGATCTGCAATCGCCCGCCGGAGAGGCATTAAATGTTCTTGTCTACAACTACAATGGCGATGTTTTCGCCTCGGATGAATCCAGAATGCTGGCAGAAATGAACGATCTGACTTTCCGGCTCGGAAATGTGCACAGGGATAGCCGGCGGAGCATTTTCCTCAGCGAACCTGCATTGAAGATGTTTCAGGTCGCCTGCACCCAATCTTTGGCAGGCTGCTCCGACTGCGCATTTCAGGCGTACTGCGGGGCGGATCCTGTATACCACCACGCCACCCAAGGAGACATGTACGGACATCGCCCCACGAGCGGCTTTTGCAAGCGAAATATGGAGGTAATCAGGCACCTGTTCTCTCTGATCCAGGAGAACGATCCCGAGACCATGCGCATCCTTTGGTCCTGGATTGCAGGGCAAACCGAAAAAAGGGAGCCTTCCTTATGCGCCTAACAACATCCGGAATCGCGCGGAACTTCGCAGGAGGAATCGTCGGCGTCGTGACCAAGTCTGACCTATTGGACCACCGTCGAGAAGATCGAATCAGGCTGCTAGGCCCGTCCACAACCGTCGTCGGCGACAGTCTAATCGGATACCGATGCGTGCTATCAGAGGGCAAACTCGACCCCGCGCCGACCATACCGTACATCCACCGGATTAGAGAAACTGACCACCTGGGCGACGGAGACATCGTTGCTCTCGAAGCCAAGACAGGACTTGTCAGATCGCTGTACCGTCCGTATGAGCGCCACCACCATCTGTTCGCCACTGCGCGGTGCAACAGCAATTGTCTGATGTGCTCGCAGCCTCCCAAGGACCACGACGACGTCGTCGCACTGACAGAGCGAAATCGGGAGTTGATCCGGCTCATCAATCCACACCCCAACTACCTGACGATCACCGGAGGGGAACCAACACTTCTTGGGGATAACCTTTTTGCCCTAATGGGACAACTCAGGGACGAAATGGCCGCAACAGAAATCCATATCCTGACAAACGGACGGACGTTTGCATGGCCGGAGTACGCGCGGAGGTTCGCACAGGTGGGTCACCCAAATATCAGCCTGGGAGTGCCACTCTACTCAGACTTCGCCGCTAGCCACGATTACGTGGTACAAGCACGCGGCGCATTCGATCAAACAGTAACTGGCTTGCATCAAGCGGCTCGCAATGGCATCCGCGTAGAAATCAGAGTCGTTCTCCACAAACTTACAATCCCGCGCCTGACAAAACTCGCCGAATACATATACCGGAACCTCACATTTGCAGAGCATGTTGCCCTTATGGGGTTGGAGTACATCGGGTACACCCCAAGAAACATCAACGAACTCTGGATCGACCCCTATGATTACCAAGATCAACTTGAGGAAACTGTCGAATACCTCGCGATTAGAGGAATGAACGTCTCCATTTACAACCACCAGCTTTGCATTCTCCGGCCCAAGCTGTGGAAGTACGCCAAGAAATCGATCTCGGATTGGAAGAACCTATACTTTCAGGAATGCGAGAATTGCAGCGCGCAAGAAAGCTGTGGCGGGTTCTTTCAGTGGGCAACGAAGAAGCACAGCGATCACATCCACGCGCTCTAGCCCGCGCTCCCCTGTCAACCCACAAAATCTCTAAGCGTCTGATTCCCCGCATCTTCCATTTGCCGATAATTAACTCCGCTTGGCGCATACTCGTTCCATGAGTAGCAAACAAATATCGACCGGGTCACAGGCCACAATCGCTCCACCTTCGGCTCCGTCACCTACCGTCTACTGCCTATTTGCTACCGGCTATTGGCTACTCCCGGCCTTCAGGTATGGGAGGTATGCATACGGTATGGACGAGGTATGGAAAAGGTATGAGGCCCTCCTCTAACTCCAACGAAATCAAATATTGGAGGTATGGCATACCGGGGGGGAGGGGCACCCCCCCCAAAAAAGTGACACCGCCAAGCCCGGCAACCGCCCACTGTCCACCTGCCTAGTAAACTCGCTGACTCGCCGACTTGCCGCGTCGTCAACTCGCCGCCTTGGTCGCTGCCTTTCTGATCCTGTTCGCTGCCTCACCCACCCCCCTCCCCCCTATGCCGAAAAAACGAACTGTGAAACCGAGAAACTGGCTGCGCTGCGAACCTCAACCAAATCAATCCGCTGCGCGCACCGCGCCAAGACCTCGCAGAAACACAGATACTGTGAATCTGTGAGCGTTCTGGAACTCATTTCGAATCTGGGCCCTGCACACAGCGCCTTCACAGTTTCACAGCGTCGTTTTTGATCTTCCCGCTTGTAACCACAAAGCACCTGCGCGCGTCTCATGTAATGCTTATTGAGACTTAGGAGGATCGATGCACCGTTCACAGTTTCTCTATTTGGGCGTCTGTTTAGTGCTTGCGGCCTTTGGATTCAGCCTTTGGATGCACGCCGAGACGCGAGGCGGTGTTCCGGCCCCGAAAGACGACGCTGCTCTTGCACAAAGCTCTGGTAAAGAGACTGCGATATTCGCTGGTGGATGCTTCTGGGGAACGCAGTCGGTGTTCGAGCGCGTGAAAGGAGTCGTTACGACTACAGCCGGTTATGCAGGCGGCTCGGCGGCTACGGCAACGTACGACCAGGTGACAACGGAAACCACTGGCCACGCGGAATCTGTCAAAGTTGTCTACGACCCTTCGAAGATTACGTATGGCAAGCTGCTGCAGATATTCTTCTCGGTCGTCCACGACCCGACGCAGCTTAATCGGCAAGGGCCGGATGTGGGAACTTCGTACCGCTCGGCAATCTTCTATACTAATGAGGAGCAGAGGAAGATCAGCACGGAATACATTGCGCAGCTGAATGCGGCCGGGGTATTCAAGAAGCCGATCGTGACCGAGGTTACGCCGCTGAAGGGTTTCTACGACGCGGAGTCTTACCATCAGGACTACGCTCTGCATCATCCGGACAATCCATATATCCTGGTGTGCGACCGGCCCAAGGTTGAGGCTCTCAAGAAGGAGTTTCCCGACCTGTTCCAGAGTTACAAGGGCGAGTGACGGAATACATGGGCAGGCAACGGCAGAGTCTGATTTTTTTATAGCCCGAGAATTTCTGTTTCGCATCTTTATAGCCAGAGAATTCCTGTTTCGGCTTACGTGGCAGCGGCCGTGCGCGATTCGGGCGAGTTGCCGGTCGCTCGCCTGAAAAATACACGTAACTCAAGAGAAATCGATTCGCAGCGAAAATGGCTGCACTGCCGCTGTAGGGTAGTGGGTCAATTTGAAGGAACTTTCCCTCAGGGGCTAAAGCCCCCATTCATTCGACGCTATTTACGGCACGACTGAAGTCGTGCCCCTTCAAAGCACATCCGAATCGACCCACTACCCGCTGTAGTGGGTGCCTCGCCTGCGCGCTGTCTCGTCGCCCGTGCGCAAAACGGCCGAAGTTCCAATCCCTTCGCCTCCGCTAGCAATTGAGAACAAGCGGTCTTCCCGAAATGAAAACGGGAATGAGTTTTGCGGCCTCGCGAAGCGCGAAGGTGATCTGCGCCCTGCGCATGAGGGATTCTGACATTCCTCTTTTGAGATTCAAGCCACCTTTGGCACTCCTCCATTAGATTCCGTGCGTTTGTCGCGCTGATCCGCGCCACTATGTGGGAGCATGAGGCACGAACACGAGACATTCCCTGACCGTGGATGGTTGCGCACGGGTGATGGATTTCCCGAATCGGCAGCAGCCTTATCTTTCCAGTGACGTAACGCGCCTCCGCAGCCGATGTGCTGTTCGGAAGTTATTGATCGCCGGAAGACCGCAGACGGAGCCCACCCATGAACAGCGAGCCAAACCATTCCTACCGTAGACGACGCCCAGAAAAAACCTCGCATTGTTTCTCAGCTCATGTAATTGGTTTCGCGTGGACGCGCAGCAGAGTTTGCCGGCGGGCGCTGATGGCTCTGATGTTTGCCGCTCAAGTCAGCGCGGCGCAAAGTGTTTTTCCCGCCACGGCGATCGGCACGGCAGCGGCGCAACAGGCTGTGATCGTGGTGGCGCGAGCAGCGGGCACGGTGGATCATGAAACGTTTGTGACTCTGGGCCAGCCAAATCTGGACTTCACGCTGCCCTTGATTCCGGCAACGAGCTGCACGGGCATCACGCTGACACTGGGCGGGGCCACGCCAAGCTGTAGCCAGTCGGTGACATTCACTCCGACAACGCCCGGCGTGCGCATCGGCGCAGTCGAGCTATTCGACGCGGGCGGCAATCTTCTTGGTGAAACGCTCGTTTCCGGCGCGGGAGTTGGCGGCCTGGCGGTTCTGGTTCCGGGAAACACGCTGCCCTTTGCCGGTGATGGAAACCATCTGGATCCGGTGCAGGACGGGATTCCCGCGCTTACCGCGGAACTCGACTCGCCGACGAGCGTGGCGATCGACGGAGCGGGCAATGTGGACATTGCCGACAGCGAGCACAACCGGATTCGCTTGGTGAGCGCGGCGACCGGCCTGATATCGACATTCGCAGGAACGGGCACGGCGAGCTATACGGGTGACAACGCGGCGGCAACCGCGGCGACGCTGAATTCGCCTTCGGGCGTGGCGCTTGATGGAGCGGGAAACCTGTACATTGCCGACACCGGCAACAATGCGATCCGCCGGGTGGATGCGGTGACAGGCATCATTACGACCGTGGCCGGCAACGGCTCCGGTTTGCCCGGATTTGGTGGCGACGGGACACTTGCTACTTCGGGGACGGTGCTGCTGGACGGCCCACAGGGAATCTCCGTAGACGCGGCGGGAGATCTTTATATTGCCGACACCAATAACCAGGTGGTACGCGAGGTTTCCGTTGCGACGGGCGACATCAACACGGTGGCGGGCGAATACTTCGGCCCCTTCGGCAACGGAATCGGCGGATATAACGGCGATGGAGAACTGGCCACGGCGGCGACGCTGAACCTTCCCTATGCGGTGGCCTTTGACGCGGCGAGCGACGTGCTGATCGCCGATGCCGGCAACAATCGCATTCGCGAAATTAATGCGACGACGCTGAAGATCTCGACTGTGGCGGGCGACGGAACTCCCGGCTTCAGCGGCGACAACGCAGCCGCGACCTTGGCCGAGCTCAACGCGCCTACGGGCATCGCGCTTGATCCGGCGGGCAATCTGTACATCGGGGACTCGCAGAACAACCGCGTCCGCAAGGTAAACGCGGCTAGCGGGGATATCAACACTCTGGCCGTCAGCGGCGGAGAGTATTTGCTGGACACCGACAGCATCGCGAACACGATCGCCGTGAAGGGCCCACAGGGGCTTTTGGTGGATGGCAAAGGCGATGTGTTCTTCGCGAACACTCTGAGCATGCAGGTGTGGGAGATCGAGAGCAATGTGGCGGCGCTCGACTTTACGGCGACGCCGGTGCGGCAGGGAAGCGTGTCGGCTCCGCAATTTCAGACGGTAGAGAACGACGGCAACGATGTTGGCAGCCCCATGGCGTTTACCTCGATCACAGCGGGGACCAACGCAGAGGTGGACACGACGATCGCCGCTGGCGCGTGCGCCACCACCTCGCCACTGGCAGTGGATGGCGAATGCACGATCGGTGTGGAATTCGCGCCTGCCGCGACGCCGGTGTTGACCGTGAACACCACCGAAGCTGGGACGGTGGACGCCGCGTACACCACGGCTGCGGCCGTGACTGGCCCCAATTCGCCCTTGGCGATTACCGCCGTGGGCGTGGCAGAGGCGCTGAACTCGACTACGACCGCGGTGACGGCGACGCCCGATCCGTCACTCTTCGGCCAGAACGTCACGTTCACAGTGCAGGTGACGACGGGAACGGGAACCGGCGCGCTCAACGGAACCGTTTCGATCACGGACACCTTCGGCGGGGCTACAGCGACGTTGGCCACGGGACTGGCCCTGAACGCTACCGGCGCGGCAACATTCCAGACCGCGTTGCTGGCCGTGGGCGGGCACTCGATTGTGGCGAACTATAGCGGCGATGCGGGGCACGGCGCGAGCAGCTCGACCGATAGCGGCGTGTCGGCGTGGAGCCAGGTGGTGGAGGAGCAGACCACCATCGCGCTGACTTCAAGCGCAAACCCATCGCAGGTAGGACAAAGCGTCACCTTCACGGCGACGGTGACAGCGCCGGATGGCGGAGGAGTGCAGCCCGACGGCACGTTGTCCTTCATGGATGGAACCACGACGCTCGCCGATGTGCCGCTCACCGGCGGCGTGGCAACATTCACGACGGCGGCGCTCATAGCCGGTGCGCATCCGATTACGGCAATCTACAGCGGCGATGAAACCAAAGAAATTCTCGGCGAAACTTCGGCGGTGCTCACGCAGGATGTGCAGGCTGCGGCATCCCTGGTTGTGACGACCTCGGGCAGCCCGTCTAATTATGGCGCCGCTGTGACTTTTACCGCGACTATCGCGTCCGTCGCGACGACGCCGGCTAGCGGGGTCGTGAATTTCTTCGACGCTGGCGTCAAAATCGGGACGGGCACGCTGAACGGTGGGAATCCGGACATCGCGACATTCACGATATCGACGCTGTTGGTGGGGACGCATCCCATAACCGCGACATACGCCGGGGATAACTTCAACACCTCTGCGGCCTCGGTAGCGATCAACCAGGTGGTGGTGCAGACGGTAACTGCGGACGCGCTCACTGCGCTGCCGAATCCCGGAGTTCAGGGCGCGGCGGAGACGATTACGGACACGGTAACGATCACGCAGGGAGCCGGGACGGCGACGGGCCTGGTGACTTTTACCTCGGGGACGACGGTGCTGGGCACGGCGACCCTGACCGCGGCTGGAACCGCGACGATCAACCCGGTATTAGCGCCGGGGAATTACACCATCGTCGCCACCTACGCCGGCGACACGGACGACGCGGGCAGCCAATCGGCCCCGGTTGCATTAACGGTTGAGAATTCGAGCACAACGACGGTGACGTCGACGCCCGATCCTTCGCTGTTCGGGCAGGCGGTCACGTTCACGATGCAGGTAACTTCTGGCGCCGGAGGCACAATCCCCTCGGGGACAGTGACGATCTTCGACACCTTTGGCGGAGTGAAGAACATGCTGGCCACGGGGCTGGCGCTGAACGCGACCGGTGCGGCAACGTTTATGACATCGACGCTAGCCGTGGGAGCGCATTCGATTAGCGTGACCTACAGCGGAGACGCGTCGCACGCGGCGAACACTTCGACTGACAACGGCGCACAGCCATTGAGCCAGATCGTGGAAGAACAGACTGCGGTCACTCTCACTTCCAGCGTGAATCCTTCGCTAGTGGGCCAGAGCGTCACCTTTACTGCAACGGTGACTGCGTTGAACGGCGGAGGAATCCTGCCCGACGGGACGGTGACCTTCATAGACGGAGCGACAACGCTGTTCACAGGACCACTCGCCGGCGGCGTAATTACTTATACGACTGCGTCGCTCGGCAACGGTCTGCATCCAATTACCGCGGTCTACAGCGGCGACGCGACCAAGGAGATTCTGGGTGAGACGTCGGCGCTGCTGAACCAGATTGTGCAGGCACCGGCAACGATTGTGGTCACGACGTCGGGCAGCCCTTCGTACTTCGGGACCCCGGTGACCTTTACCGCGACGATCGCATCGAGCGCGACGATGCCGGCCGGCGGAGTTGTGAATTTCTTCGACGCAGGCGCAAAGATTGGAACGGGCGCGCTGAGCGGCATTGCGCCGGACATCGCGCAGTTCACAACTTCAGCGCTGGCCGTAGGGACACATTCGATCACCGCTACCTACGCTGGAGATAATTCCAACACCGCGGCGGCTTCGGCGGCGATTTCGCAAGTCGTAACGCAGACGCAGACTGCTACCACGGTGACTGCATTACCATCGCCGGGAATTGCGGGCCTGGCAGAGACGATAACGGCAACGGTGACGATCACCCATGGCACGGGCACGCCCACGGGACTTGTGACGTTTACCTCGGGGACAACTGTGCTGGGCACGGCGAATTTGAATGCGGCAGGAACGGCGACGATCAATCCAGCCCTCGCGCCGGGCGCTTACTCGATCGTGGCCACTTATGCGGGCGATACAAACGATGCCGGCAGCGTGTCAGCGCCGCTCGCTTTGACGGTTGCGCAGGCGACGACTGCGACGGCACTCACCGTGGTTCCCAATCCGTCCTCATGGCTCCAGTCTGTCACCTTCACGGCGACGGTGACTGGTAATGGCGCGGTTCCAACTGGGACAGTGCAATTCTTCGCCGGCGGCGTCTTGATCGGCGCCGGGACGTTGAACCTGAATGGAGTGGCCACTCTCAATTACGCGAGCCTCGCCATCGGGACATACGCGATCACGGCGACTTATCAGGGTGACGCCAACGATGCGGCGAGTACGTCGCTTCCAATCAGCCTGACAGTGGGCAAGATTCCTACCACCACCGACTTGGGCAGTTCAACGACGAGCGGCGCTAACTCGCAGACGATTCTGGTGGCCACGGTGGTTGGGAACGTGGGACCGGTGCCAACAGGGACGGTCACGTTTACGAACGCCCTGACGACACTGGGGACGGCGACGCTGGACTCGACCGGCGTAGCCTCGTTGCCCTTGAACCTTGCCGCGGGCACCTACGTCATTGAGGCCGTCTACAGCGGCGATGCGACGCACCTGGGCTCGACATCGCTGCCGATCACTGTGACCACCGATCCGGTGGGCTTTACTCTGACAGTTACGCCGACGACGGTGAGCCTGAAGACCTCGCAACATGCGCAGCTCGGCTTGATCGTGACCTCAGAGGGCGGATTCACCGACACAATCGCGCTGGGTTGCCTGGGATTGCCTGCAGGGGTGAACTGCCACTTTGCCAGCCCCACAGTGATGCTGGCGGCGAATGGAGCTTCAGCTGCGCAGTTGACCATCGACACCAATTCGCCGTTGAGCGGCGGGTCGGATGCTATGAACGGCGCTATGAACCGGCACCGCGGGAGCGGCGGGGCGATGATGGCCGGCTTGCTGCTGCCGCTTAGTCTCCTCTTCGGCTTGACCTTCTGGCGGCAACGCAAGCGCATGTCGGCAGTGTTCACGGCGTTGCTGCTCATTGCGCTATCGGCAGTTGCGCTTGTGACTACAGGCTGTAACGGCATCAGCACAACCACCGCGGCGCCGGGAACCTACACCATTCAGGTTGTCGCGTCAGGCATTACGACCGGTGTGGTCGAGACTCAGAATGTTTCGCTGACGATCACGAAGTAAAAGCCGAACGTTCCGTGGCGGCGAGCCGCTCAAGAGAGGCACGACGATGCTTTCTGAATTTGGGAAATGGCGGAGCGGTGGTCGATGTGCGGGCGCGGCCGCGGGGACGCGAGCAGTCGCAATTCGGGTGGTTGCGATTCTGGCTCTTGCCGCGGGCCTTGCAAGTTTGGCGCGGGGTCAAGCTGCTCCCTCGGGTGACGAAGGGGGGCTGGGCATCTTTGCGGGCACTACCGGCACGGGATCTTACGTGCAATACGGCGAACGAAAAATGCTTGGCGTTACGGGATTCGTGGATGCTGATGGGCGGAGACAACTGGGACTTGAAGCCGAGGGGCAATGGGTGGAGTTTCACCAGTCGTCCGACGTCCACATTGAAACCTACTCGATTGGAGTGCGCTACCACTTCGTTAAGGGCAGGTTCCAGCCGTACGTGAAGGGTCTGGTGGGGTTCGGCGATTTTA
>Ga0210388_10003127_pt1 | contig 12952 bp, 10 predicted proteins | sample IncBWC19OmetaG_FD_155485 | JGI IMG/M metagenome (GOLD analysis project Ga0210388, IMG submission 155485) | Forest soil microbial communities from Barre Woods Harvard Forest LTER site, Petersham, Massachusetts, United States - Inc-BW-C-19-O ... | reverse complement strand
CGGACATGGCCGTGGTTACGCTCGGTTCGGACACCGGCGGTTCGATTCGCCAGCCTGCATCATTCTGCGGCGTCGTGGGCCTGATGCCGACCTACGGCCGCGTGTCGCGCTACGGGCTCATCGCATTCGCCTCGTCGCTCGACCACATTGGACCGCTGGCCAAGACGGCCAAGGATGCGGCGACTGTGTTGCGCACCATCGCCGGCCGTGACCCCATGGATTCCACTTCCGCCGACGTTCCCGTGCCCGACTATGTAGCCGAGCTTGACAAACCAATTCGCGGGATGAAACTCGGCGTGGCAAAAGAATATTTCGGCGAAGGACTGGACGACGAAGTTCGTCACGCGGTGGAGTCGGCAATCGACAAACTGAAAACGCTGGGTTGCGAGATTGTGCCGGTATCGCTGCCGCACACCCCGTACGCCATCCCGACGTATTACATCATCGCCACCGCGGAAGCGTCGTCGAACCTGGCGCGCTTCGACGGCGTACGCTACGGCCATCGCGCGCGCGGAGTGAAGACGCTCTCGGAAATGTATCGCCGCAGCCGCGACGAAGGTTTCGGAGCGGAAGTGAAACGCCGCATCATGCTCGGCACCTATGCACTGAGCGCCGGTTACTACGATGCTTACTATCTGAAGGCGCAGAAAGTGCGCACGCTGTTGACGCGCGACTTCGACGAAGCCTTTCGCAAGGTGGATGCGATTGTGACGCCGACCAGTCCGACTGCGGCATTTCGCCTGGGCGAAAAGTCCAACGATCCACTGGCGATGTATCTTGCCGACATCTACACTGTGACGGCTGATCTGGCGGGCATTCCCGGGATTTCTGTGCCGTGCGGTGAGACGAAAGAAAAGCTGCCGATCGGATTACAGATTTTCGGGAAGCACTTCGACGAGGGTACGATTCTGCGGCTGGCGCACGCGTACGAGATCGGCTAGCGGGTAGAAGATCGAGCCGTCCCCAGACTTGCTCTCGGGCTACTCTGCTGAAAATTCGTAGTAACTTTCCCCAGCGCACCCGCGACACAATACTCTTCCGTCGCGCCGCACTTCTCTTCGAAAATTAATGCCTTCGCCGCATTGCTCGCAGGTTACTCGCTCGCCTTTGTATCCCGGAAATTCTTCGGGCGGGAGCTCGACTTTCACCCATTGCGTGGTGAAAAGATTGTCGTCGGAAATTTCGCGGTAAGCCTGCATCTGCTGTTGGTTCTTGTTTTCGATCTCAGGATGCATTTCTCGCGCCAGCGCCTTCGACGATTCTTTGGCGGCGACCCGGATCGCCTTGCCGTTGCTCACATCGACAAACGTGGCGGCAACCTTGCCCCAGTCGCGGAATTTGAGCGCGCGTTTGCCTAACCGGCATCCGGTGACCACGGCGACCGCGTCGGTGGCGCAGCGATCGATCTCGACGAAGGTGACCAGACGCTTCCGATCTTTTCCCTGCGGATCGTCAACGCCAAGTTTCTGGAGGCCGAGCATCGCGAGGCGCACGCCCAGTACCTGCCCAGCACAGAGGTGGCCGTGGGCAACTTCAGCGTCGCGAAGATATTCGTCGAGGGATTTCACGGGGAAAAGCTGTCAGCTTTCAGCTATCAGCCTTCAGCTTAACACTGCTCCGCGCCTGATTCGGCAAATCGGAGACATCATTTTCTGCGCCAGCGGACTCCGTCCTTGGTGATTTCTACGATGACGCCGGCGGCGGTGAGGTCGGCACGGCGTGCGTCAGATGTTTTGAAGTCGCGGGCGGCGCGGGCTGCCTTCATCTCACCAATGATTTTCTCGATGTGCGCATCCGAGAATTGCCCTGCCTGGGTCGCTTCCCGCAGTTGGTCGCTCACATCTTTGTCGCGGCCTTCGGTGGACGCCCAGTCGAAGACACGCTTCATCTTCGGGCCATCGTCGTCGTCGAGTACGGCAAAGATCTCGTCGAACTTACCCAACGCCGTCAGCAGAGGCGCGACATCATCTTTCTTAATTTCGCCGGCATCGAACGCGGCATTGGCCTGCCGCACCATTTCGAAGATCGCGCCCTGCGCTTGCGCAGTATTGAGGTCGTCTTCAAGCGCGGCGCGCATGCGAGCGACCGTCTCCGCTGCGAGCGTTTGTATGGCGGGATTTGCGCCGTCAGCAAAGCTGCCGGAGGTTAGACGCAGGCGAAAATTTCGCAGCCGCTCCACCGACACCGCGGCCTGTTTGAGTCCATCAAAAGTAAAATTCAACTGATTGCGATAGGGAACCGAGGTGAGCAGATATCGAATCGACGACGGCTTGTGTCCCTTCAGGACCAGGTCGCGCAAGGTGAAAAAATTTCCCAGGCTCTTCGACATCTTCTCGCCTTCGACGAGCAGGAAGCGGGCGTGAAACCAGAAATGGGCGAAGGGCTTGCCGGTGAGCGATTCCGACTGCGCGATTTCGTTTTCGTGATGCGGGAAAATCAAGTCTTCTCCGCCTGCATGCAAATCGAAGCTCTCTCCCAGTTCCTGCATCGACATCACGGAGCACTCCAGATGCCAGCCCGGACGCCCCGCGCCGATCGACGTATCCCACGAGGCCTCGCCCGGTTTGGGCGCTTTCCACAAGGCGAAATCGCGAGCGCTGTCTTTGTCGTATTCATCGACGTCGACGCGGGCGCCGTCGAGCATTCCCTTAAAATCTTTCTTGGAAAGTTTTCCGTACTCCGGGAACTTCGCGATGCGGAAGTAATACGATCCATCCTCGGTGCGATAGGCGAGATCCTTCTCGACCAGCCGGGCGACGAACTCGGCCATCTGGGGAATGTTTTCCGTCGCTCGCACGAGTTTAGGCGGCTCAATGTTGATCATCGCCGAGTCTTCGGCGAATGCCTGCTCATACTTGCTGGTGAACTGCTGCACGCTGACCCCGTCGCGGGCGGCGTTGCGGATGATCTTGTCGTCCACGTCGGTAATGTTCATGACGTGGCGAACGGTGTATCCACTCTGGCGGAGAAACCGGTAGAGAAGATCGACGGCGACGAATGTGCGGAAGTTGCCGATGTGCCCGTAGTCGTAGACCGTCGGGCCGCACGCGTACATGCGGACTTCCCGGTCACGGAGCGGCTGAAACTCCTCGATTCGCGACGACATGGTGTTGTAAAGGTGAAGCGCCATAGGGATTTCGAGTGCCGGGAAACGAATCTAAGATTCTAGGGTCGGCGTGAAAGTGGGTCAAATCTCCATCAGACGGCCGGAGTCCGCGCTGGGGGCAGGGCGTGCGCGTGTTCGCGCAACCGTTGTTGCACCAGGATCACGTAATGCAGCGCGGAAACGACGGTGAAGATAAAAGTCGCGCGCAGAAATTCTGTTCGCGCGATCCAGATCCATCGCAGCGGATAGATTTCGAACAGAAGCACAAAGAACACCGCACTGATCTGCGAGAACGTGTTGGCTTTGCCGAAAATGCTGGGACGGAAGTTTCGCAGCCCGGCAATCGCGAACAGCACGGCGCTGGCCGCCAGGATCGAAATGTCGCGGCTGAAGACGACTACCGTATATTTCCACGGGATCTTGTGCAGGATCGACAGGATCAGAAACATCGTGCTCAACAGCAGCTTGTCCGCAATCGGGTCGAGATACTGCCCGAGCAGCGTCTGTTGATGCAGCATCCGGGCGAGCAGTCCATCGAGACCATCGCTGAAGCCCGCGCCCACGAAGACGAGCAAAGCCCACAGATACCGCCCCTCGACCAATTGAATCACGATGAACGGAACGAAAATCATCCGCAACAACGTCAGCTGGTTAGGCGCTGTGAAAAGCTGCGAGAGCTTCACGCATGTTCCTTCGAATGCGATGGCAACACGTGAAACGGTTGAATTCCCAGTCCGTGGATGTTCGAGGGCGCAAGAGCCGTCAGCGGATCCAGTCCCGTCTTTGCCAGGAATCGCTGGGAAAGAGAAGACAGGCTACCGTCCGGCAGATCGAGCACGACGCGCTCGATGCGGTGCATGGGGAAGAAGACGATGGTGGGGTGGAATGGCTCGCCCTCTCTGGCCATAGCGGCAATGTCTTCAAACGACGCCAGATCGGCCCCGCTCATGCGAAAGCCCTCCGTGCCCAGCGCCAGAATCATCCCCCAAAATTTTTCGCGGGGATTACCCAGGCTCACAATGACCAGAGCGCCGGGAAGAAACGGGTCGGAGGATTCAGCAACGCCGCGGCTGGATGTTTTGTTTTCCACGCGAAGATTGTCGCCGGGAGAAGCACGCATTGCAACCCCGGCCGCCGGACTAAGCCGTTACTCCTGCATGCCGTCGAGCAGCGAGCGGAGCTTGCCGGAGCGTGACGGGTGACGCAGTTTGCGCAGCGCCTTGGCTTCAATCTGGCGGATGCGCTCGCGAGTCACGTCAAACGACTGACCGACTTCCTCCAAGGTATGTTCCGAACCATCGTCCATGCCAAAGCGCATGCGGATGATTTTTTCTTCCCGGGGACTGAGCGTGCGCAACACGTGGGCGGTACGTTCCTGCAGGTTTCCGTTGATCGCCGCTTCTGCGGGGGAAACTTTCGTGCGGTCTTCGATCAGATCGCCCAGATGCGAGTCGCCCTCTTCGCCAATCGGAGTTTCCAGCGAAATCGGTACTCGCATGATCTTTTTGACCTTGCGCACCATGGCTTCCGGGATGTCCATCTGCTTGGCAATTTCCGCCGAGGTGGGTTCGTGGCCCAGCGATTGCACCAGTTGCCGTGAGGTGCGGATCAGCTTGTTGACCACTTCAATCATGTGTACGGGCAAGCGGATGGTCCGGGCCTGGTCGGCCAAAGCCCGGCTGATGGCTTGACGAATCCACCATGTGGCGTACGTTGAGAACTTGTAGCCGCGGCGGTACTCGAACTTGTCGACAGCCTTCATCAGCCCGACGTTGCCTTCCTGGATCAAGTCGAGGAACTGCAGGCCCCGATTGCCGTATTTCTTGGCAATCGAAACCACCAGGCGCAGGTTGGCTTCAATCAGCTCGTGCTTGGCCTGCTCCGCGCTCATTTCGCCGAGGATGATGGCGCGCTGGGTGCGATGCAGTTCCGGAAACGTCATTCCGGCTTCGGTCTCCAGCCTCGTCATCTCGACGCGATGTTGGCGCTGCGCGGCGCGATATTGTTTCTTGAGATCCTCGCTGCGCGTTGCGGCGATCTTTTTTTCCAGGCCGCTGATCTGGCGGTCGAGCGAACGCATGACTTCGATCGTCTTGTTCACCCGCTCGGCCAAACGCTTCTGTTCGGCATTGGTCAGGCCCAGATCGCGAATGATCAGCGAAATCTGCACCATCTCGCGTCCCAGGTGAGAACGGCAGCGAAGGTGTTCGCGAGCCTTCTTCTTGGCGGGAATAGTCGTCAGCTTTTCGGCCAGGCGGCAGGCCGTCTTGTAATGCTTGCCCAACTGGTCGATCTGTTCCGTGACTTCCTCGATCCGGGCCGACAATATCTCGTCTGTAACTTCTTCTTCGTCGAATACAACCGTGTCTTTGATCGAGCGCAACCCGTGCTTCAAGTCCTCGCCCAGAGCCATTACCTGCAGGATCACGATGGGCGAACGGGAAAGAGCTTTCAGCTTCTTGAGTTGTCCGCGCTCGATGCGGCGGGCAATCTCCACTTCTTGTTCGCGCGTCAGCAAAGGCGACGCACCCATCTCGCGCAGGTACACGCGGACTGGATCGGTGGCCGCATCCGGTGCGCCCGGAGTCAGGTCGAGTTCGACCTCTTCCGATTCCTTCGCAATCCCGTGTTCGAGGGCGGAGTAAGGCCGAGGCTCGCCCTCCAATACATCGAGGCCCCTCGTGCCAATGGAAGCGAGCATGTCATCAACTTCCTGCGGCGAATGCACATCTGCTGGAATCAGATCGTTCTCCTCGTCGTCCGCGACATTAATCCTGCCTTTTTCTGGCATCAATCGGTTCCTGGTGTGGTCAATGGTCAAGTGGAATACTTTCCCGGTACAACCGGCGTGGAGAGAAGTAGGCCTCGGTAATCCAGGGTTGCCCGCTCAACGGAAGCCGGAATCCGCTATGATCTGCAGTTCAAGCTCGCGACTTTTTTTCGTCGCGACGGTGAAGGACCTGTACCAGATCTCACTCTTTTCCGTTTGGACTTCCGCCCTTCAACCGCGCTCGCAGTCAGGGCCGGGAGCGTAGGAGTATTCTCCCCCGTTGAGAATTAGCAGCTATTTTTAGCAGCCCTTTGATGAGATCGGTCGCCTGATCGAAACTACCACCCACTACCGCACTTTATCACATTCTGGCGGCTGATCTGTGGCCGGTGGAATGTGGGACGGGATTTGGCCAGATTTCAGCTCCTGGGTCGGCAAAGCCGCGCCGCGGGTTTCCCTATCCGCGGCACAGCAGCCGATTGCGGACGTGGTAAAATCTAGCTGGCTATCCCAAATGGCCCGCCCTTGCCGTGACCACTTTGGCCGCAAGTGCGTGAAAACACATAGGCGCGTAGCTCAGTTGGTTAGAGCGCTACCTTGACACTCTAACGAGACACGAAGAATCAAGGAGTTAGCACGCACTCCGGGAACCCAGAAGCACGGAAAGAGCAGTCAGTTCTGGGTTCGGTTCCCACGTTCGTTCCCATGCGGCAGGCGGGCATCTGGCATAAGACCCTCGGTTTTTCGTGGCATTAATCCTCAGATCGTCGCGCCGGTAATATCGAGAAAAATGGCTAGACCGAAGCAGGCTGCGTTCGTCCCTCCGTCACTTCCTCCGATCAGGGCCATCCCCATTCTTGAGAACTTGATAGCACAGTCTGATGGGGTTTTGAAGGAAACGTCGGACCCAGTGCGCCAGCAATGGGCACACAATGGGAAAGGCGCTCTCATCGCCGCCCTCGGAAATCAGCGTCCAAACGTGGAAGCATTTATCGCTGCACAGGAGAGCGGATTTTACTTCTCGGGATGACCAACGCGATGATTCGAGAGCAGAATGACGACAAAATTAGACAGATGGTCGCGCTTCACATATTCATTGTCTCACTTCAGTTCGACCAAGCCCGGAAGGTTTATCACGGCTTAGGAGTCGGCGAGTTCGGCGTAGGCGGAAAATCGGAAGGCTTACCTCCACACAATGTTGTGGCACGAACAAGCGCTGTCACGAATCGCTCAGCTCGCTCTTCGGATTGAAACACTACAAAAAAGTTCGATACGCTGCTTGTCTTATTAAATATTTCCGTGCCATCTCCTCGACCTGAATCTTTGAAACCACCCAGTTCAATCGAATCGGTCAGGTCTGATGTCTCGAACCTGACGAGTGCGAGATCAGCGTGCTTGAAGTCGGATGGCTGCACAGGATGGTGTTTCTTAATGAACTCCGAACTGACAACGGGGGTGGATTTTATCGATGTGGGGTCGATAGATCCCAGCGAGATGCGTTCCGCTTGATACGTTTCTCCTATCGCTATCCATGTGAATTCTGCTCGGGGAATGCCACGGTCGTCTTTGGTTTCCTTTGTTCCCACCGGAACCAAGAAGTTGTATGGCGAATTGTTTACGATCTCAAGTTCACATCGGTTTACCATCGAGATGAGCCGATGTTCAGGTTCCACCATTCTGTTCATGAACTCGATGGCGGTTTTTAAGTCTGGCCCTTGTTTTTCTTGTCCTACGAGCCGAATGGTGGGAAACATCACCACACTTGCGATGAGAAGGGTGCTAATGAAGGCCCTCATGCTCGGGAAACCTCGGGTTGCTAGGATGTACGCATTCCCAGCCTGTATCCTATAGGCGAAATGTAGCCGACAGAATACAGCCATGCTTAGGGTGTGGCAACAGAGGATGTTTGCGTCCGACTTGGGAAGCGAGTCCGAAAGCTCCGCAGGGGGCGAGGCTGGACGCAGACGTACCTATCGGTTCATACGGGACTAGGCCGCCCGTTTATCTCCAACATCGAGCGGGGCCAGAAGGAACCATGCCTTCGCTCATTGGAAATTCTTGCGGTGGCATTTGAACTGTCACTTTCGCAGTTGATGCGAGGGATTTAATCGGCCTGACCATTTGTGTAAGGCCAGACACGAAAACAGGGTTGATTACGTATGCCAGGCCTTGCTGGTTTGCGAACCATCGCCACCGGAGATTTCCCCCAGCCCTAAATCAGGGGCACTTTACCAGACAAGAAGTACAGATTGAGAATTGGCATCTCGGGTTGCGCGTTGCCCCCGCCGAACTCGCCTAGATTGTGGGGTCGTTGCCCAGTTCTTATGAGCATGAGTGACTGCAGATACAAGGCCTCGGTCGCCAGATACTCGTAAGGCTCTTCGTTGAAAAATTGCTCTCGCGACTTGTTGCGTCTGGCCACGACGGCGGCCCTTTCTTGCGCACTGGTTCCGGCCATCTGGCGTTCGAAATCGTCGTCCATCTCTTGTTTTTGCTTCATCCTCTTTTGTAGACCATCTACGACGCGCCTCGCACGATATACCAACTCTACGTTTGAAAGCGCCTCCGGTCCGTTGTGGTCGGTAGCTGTGCCTTGTGCATACAGTTTAGATAGGTTTCCCGTGATTCCTTCGGCGGAACTCAAACGTTTGCGAACATCTGCCACGTCTCCCGATTTGGCAACTTCTCTCCTGATATCTTGCAGTTGCGACATAAGCAGAACCGAAAGCTCTTGGCCTTTGAGAACTGTTGCGCGTAAATCGGCGTTCTCGCTCTTTCTCTCCGTAAGTTCTTTGACATGCTGTTGAGTCTCAGTTTGGCGCGACCGAACCTGAAAGTATGCAAGCACGATAACAAGAACAAAGAACGAGCCCCATAGTCCCTTCTTCCACTTCGGGTAACGTTGTTCGTCAGCAATCTCCGCCATGATGGCCAAGACAATCGTCAGGGCGGTCCCAAGGTAAACATCTATGTTCGGCATGGGCAGTCCTCCCCATCACGCTAGAAGTCTATACCGCCGTGGCATTGCACAGAGTGCTCAGTCGAAGGTACGCGCTTCAACCTCGATTCCAAGGAGCACCCAAGCGTCAAAAGATTAGGCTCCCGCCTTATCTAGATATGATTTCAATGCCTCTGCCAGAATCTCTTGGGCAGTCTTCCGTTTTTGCGCTCTTAACGTGCTCAATCGCACATACATTTCACTGTCAATTTTGAGCGTCAATGCGACGAGTTTTTCCTCTTTTGGCTTCTTCTGTTTCGAGGCGTGGAATGTAGGTGTTTTCATGGCTGTTCAGAGTTATGCAGTAGCAATTCCGGCAGTTTGATTCACGATTCGGTAAACCGTCGCTTTGGTCAGATTTAGCGCCGTGGCGATCTTTCCCAGGGATTCTCCCGCCTGATGCAGGGCCAGTACTTCTTCGCGGTTGCAGATTACGCGGGGCCTGCCAGCGTTCCGTCCTTTCGATTTGGCGCGTTCTAGGCCCGCGATGGTTCGTTCACTCAGCCGAATGCGTTCCTGCTTCGCTATGGTCGCCAGAATCGAAATAACGGCGTCTTTAAACAGTCCGCAGCTATCGAGGTACTGCTCCGTGAAGCTGCGGAAACCTACGCCGTATGATGTCAGCCTCTGCAAGTATTGAAGCGTACTCAATACACCCTCTCGACTGAACCTGTCCAAAGCCCAAAAGAGCACAATGTCGAATTCCCGGCGAGACGCCGCAGCGAACACCTCCTGAAATTGCTCTCTGTTCCCGTTCTTGCCCGAGAGATGTTCAACGTACTCTGAAACGATCGTCCATTCCTGTCTTGAACAGAACTCACGCAACTGCCGCAACTGATTTTCGGTGTCCTGCCCTTTGTCTCTAGTGGAAACTCGCGTATAAAGCGCAATTCGTTGTTTGTTCATGCGGTACGTATATACGTACACTGTACGTACGTCAAGACAATTCGTTTCACAATCGGTCGTTTCTGGAACGATCTCACAGGGAGCGACAAGTCCTTGATTTTCAATACTGGTAAGAAGGGAATTCAGACCCCGTTTTTGGAACGGTCTGCCCTCGGGCAAGAATGGATTGTCTATCAACCTGAACGCGAAACGGCCTAGGACGCCGTCAGCCGTTTCCGACTTCATCTCGCCTCAGTCGCCTGATTCGTCGGGCTGTAGCGGAATCCTAAGCGCCGCAATCACGCATTCTGAGGTAAGCCAGAGTCGCGCTCCTGAAGCAGTTCGATGCTCGATGCGTAAACAGTTCTCTTTACACTTAGAAAGATGGTCCCTTTCCTTGGATTTGACCCTAGGCCGGGGACGCCCCCTCGGGCTTCCCTCAACTATGCAGCTCGGCTCGGCCACGGAAGGCGGGCAAGGTCAATGAGTGTAATGGCGATTTATCGCCAATCAAGGTCATCAACCGGGTAAGACGGCGATAGTGGTACAAAAGCTACTTCGTTGGTGCCCAGATGTAGCGTCCCGTTTTGTCGATATAGCCGTTCTTGTCACCTACTCTGACACTCGCAATCCCATTCACAAATTCTCGCGCAACATCAAACTGTGGCTTGATGACGACGCGACCAGCGGTATCGATGTATCCCCACTTCCCGTTTGATCCAAGTTCGACGGTTGCAAGTCCTTCGGAGAATTCACCAACATCAGGATAGGTCGGCGGAATTAGCATCGTTCCAGTCTTATCGATGAACCCGTATAACTTTCCAATGACTACCGCGGCCATTCCTTCTTGAAAGCAACCCGGCCAATCGTAACGGGGTTGGATCACGACATCACCTGACCTCTCGATATATCCCCACTTCGTCCCGATCTTCACAGCCGCCAGACCTTCACAGAAATTACGCGCATCCACGAACCGCGCTGGTATGACCATCTTCCCATCAGGCGCCATGAATCCGAAGCTGCTTCCTCCATTGGGGTCGCTAATGTCTATGCCGGTCACGTTAAAAGTCGTCAATCCCTCCTTGAACCCGTAGGGAAGGTTGGCGCGGAGTGGAAGCATTTCGCCGCGAACGGTATCGAAGTACTGCCAACCGTGTTCCCCTCGGTTCAGGGGGGCTGAAAGGTATTGATCGTTTCTTTGACAATCCAATTCGTCGAATTGTGGCGGTGTCGTAAATCGGCCAGTGGTGTCGATAACACCCCACTTTCCGTGGGATTCGACAGCCGCAACACTATGGAAAAAATCGCAGACGTAGTCAAACGCGGCGGGGATGGTGAACTCGCCGGATTCGGCGATAAATCCCCACTGGTTCCCGATCTTCACAGCCGCTAGGTGTTCCGAGAAGTTGTTCGCATCATTGAAACGCGGCTCGATTGCAATTCGACCTGTCGCATCGACATATCCGAACTTGCCATGCACTGAGATAGGGAAGAGGGATGGAGCGCCAGAACCGCTCACCGCGAATGCAATCCATAGAATGAAGAGCGTAGAAATGCGCACCGCGGTCTGAACGACTGTCATCTTGGATGCCATTTTAGTCTTGATTGTCGATAACAGGCGATTACACGTTTTGATCCCGGAAAGCAGGGACGGGCCGGTCAATGAGCGCTATGGGGATATTTCAACAGTTATCGTTCAGCCACGCCTTGGCTTGTTCGAGCGAGCAGTGCGTAGTTCGCGGATTGCCTCCATCCGGTGACCAGTTCGGCGTAGTGATCGTATCCGTTCCGCGACATCGGAAGGAACGTTGCAGCACTGTAGAGGTCCTCAAGGCACAACTAAGCTGAACACCTCTCCGACGCCGTCGGATCCTCCCAGAGTGGTTGTCCCATAGAACTTGCCTTTGACTGAGATCAGGCCACCAAGCGCCCAAGTGCCATCGCCGTGGGCGCTGCCGCGGAAAGCATGCAGCGTTGTCTCCGTCCACGGTTCTCCCGCGGCTGCGGGCGGGCTCAGTTCAAAAACTGTGCCATTCGCGCTTATAGTATTGCCTGCCAAACCTCCGCGAGCGGCTGTGCCGTAAATGTTCCCAGCTTTATCGAAGCTGAGAGTGCCAGATGGATTCGCACCGTCCACTCCGCCGGTGAAAACGTAGAGCGTTGTTTCGGTCCAGGGGTCTCCGGCAACAACCGGCGGCGTGATTTGGAACACCCCACCGCAGACTTGATCCGTGCATCTGTTGACGCTGCCCGTGCCATATGCAATGCCATAAATGCTGCCTGTGCTTCCAAACCTCAGAAATCCTGGACCGTTGATTCCCCCAGACGGGAACGCATAGACGACATTTTCGGTCCACGTTCCTTGGTTATTTACCAGTTGAAAGATGATGCCGCCAGCTGCTCCGTAAAGCGCGCCCGATGGATCGAAGATCACACCCGTCGTGGGAGACGACCCATCGCCAGGAACGGTTCCAAAACTGTACAACACCTTCTGAGTCCAAGCCCCGCCTCGCAAGGATGGCCGAGTCAGTTCGAAGACCACACCGCATCCAGCACCGCGACAGCTGCCTGTATTGCCACCATAGACCGTGGTCCCATAGAGATTTCCCCCAGGACCGAAAGCTAGATTTGCTGCGGGGTAGGCCCCGCGAGTGGCGTCCGCGGGAAAGATATACAAAACGGACTCGGTCCAGGCACCTCCGGACGTGGTGGGAGGCGATAATTCAAACACCGTGCCCTCGTCGCCGGGACCGCCGCGCGTCGTTGCACCGTAAAGATTGCCTTGGCTATCGAAAACTAGCGCACCGTTTGGGTTCACGCCGTCGGAGTCACCCCCGTTGAAGGTATAAAGAACCGTTTCGACCCAAGGACCACCCGCTGTAACGGGGGCACTCAACTCGAAGACGGTGCCACACCCCACGCAGGAACTCGTGGTCCCGCCACCGAAAGTTGTACCGTATAAATTGCCAGACTTGTCGGGAATCAGACCTGCATAGGGTCCCGCGCCGTCAGTACCATTGTGAAAGTTGTAAAGCACCTTCTCCACCGGCCCCGAAGCAGAGGCGTTGCTGTTTGACAGGACCAACACGACTACGACACTGGCAACCGACGCGATGGCGCGCGTGCAAGTGAATGCGGAATGCTTTTCTGGTTTCATTAGGAATCTAATCCTCCATGATTGGGACCATCTTTG
>Ga0210388_10003126_pt1 | contig 12953 bp, 11 predicted proteins | sample IncBWC19OmetaG_FD_155485 | JGI IMG/M metagenome (GOLD analysis project Ga0210388, IMG submission 155485) | Forest soil microbial communities from Barre Woods Harvard Forest LTER site, Petersham, Massachusetts, United States - Inc-BW-C-19-O ... | reverse complement strand
TCGGGATAGGTCGCGTGAACGAGAGCCGAGGCGACAGGATAGACATTGATTTCGTCAATTCCGGCGCGAAGACGATCCTCAGTACCACCCAACTCCACCCAGCAAATCCGCCGACACTAGATTTCCAGTTCACTCGGGGCAAGCGCAAATCCGTCTCTTCCCAATTCAAAGCCGCCCGGCGACCTCCAGTGGATTTCGATCATCTGGTTAGCTTCTTCATCGCCCGTTTCCCTGATGATTTTGAGGGGCAGGATTTCCATGACGCCGAACGTAGGTACAAGGAAGACGCGGCGCGCACGCTCAAGCAAAAACTTGGAAAGGTTACCCTTGAAACCCTGCTTCGTGAAAAGAGCTACTCGCTCGTTTGCGAGATTGCGAAGCACGTCGTGCGGAGCACGAACCTCGTTTTTCGGATCGAGAAGGCGAAATTCGCTGACGCCGTTGAGAACCCAGTGAACCATGAGCGATTTGCAAACGCTCTGTACGATCTGCTGTACGGCTCCGGCGAAATGGAACAGCGATTCATGGCATTCAGCGGTCTCCTCTTGGAGATGGGTGTAAGCAAATGGACAGTAGCCACCTACTTCCAATTCCTCGCATCGGATGGCAAATGGATGTTCATGATACCCACGATCATGAAGCGCATGGCGGACGTGCTCAAAATGTCGCTAAACTACAAGCCAGAACCGAATTGGCTCACGTATTCAAAACTTCAAGAGTTGGCTGATCGGGTGGAACTAGAGTTACAGAATCGAAAACTGATGCCGCATTCGCGGATTGATGTCCAGGGGTTTATTTGGGCTTCGATCGAGATCGAGGAAGGCAACTATGGGAAGAGCGAGTAGCAAGATAGAAACGGCGTAAGACACGGCGAGAATAGTAAAGCCCGCAGCTACCGTGGCGGGTTTTTCTCTTGACGAGGGGGTCACTCGGGCTTGGCCGCCAGATGAGCAGGGCAATACTTGCGACTGTACTCGGCCGCACTTGTCACACTGTTAGCCTTGCTGTGGCAAACTCGCAGCGCCATAACTCACCAGCGCACCGAAACCCTCCCGCCAAGCTCCTGTACGGGAAGGGCTGGGGACTGGCTTCGCACAGACTCCGGCAAGAAAGAAGAAGAAAGAGCCAAGTTCGCAAATCGCGACGATTGAGGCAGCCAGTAGCAGGATGCTTCCTTAGCCTTCACTGTGTTCACAATGTGACCATCCGAACGAGAAGGTGTTCAATTTTGAACGAAGGCAGAAAAGCCCCCTTTTGCTTTACGAGAATCGACCAGCAAGCGCCGGCAATGCAAAGAGATTTTTGAGTGTAATCGTTCGATCACGATAGTGATTGTCAGACAAGCCTTCTACCAAGCAGACAATAGCGGCTGGCGTGCTGTCCGTCCTCGCCCGGTAGTGAGCGCCACATCGATGCTTCGTCGACGGTGGGCCTCCCAACGATCTCATCCGATCCAGGCGCAGCCGCTCAGCTCGATCAAGAACTTCAACCCGGGATACACCTACCACGATCCACGAAGGCTGCGCCACAAAGCTATACGCCTCGCCTAGACGACTCCATATGACGCGAGATCGTCCAAAACCTGGAACACTTTGTTAGTGCCGGAACAAACTCTTTATCACCAACTCTGACCAATTCCCATCATCCCACATCCACCCAACAACTTAGCTAGCGCTAGCGATTGGCCGTCAAAATGCATCCGTTCCGTTGTCGTACCTACCTGCCCTTTTGGCGCGCTATGTCAGAGCAGTGCACCTTTCTCCGAGCAATCCGCGACACGACGATTGTGCATACCCTTGCGCGTGGCCTCGGGAAACTCAAGCAACTCAGCGTTCGAAATCGCACGAACCCAAGCATTAGCGTGCGAGTGATGAGAGCGGTAGCCACTGGAGGCTGCATCATATTTATTTTCGCAGCAGGTAAGCAGGCCGTCTATCCCAAAACGTCAATTTGGACCTCACACATCGTCTCTATTCTGTTCGCCATGTTGGCGGCTGCCATAGTTACCTTCATCGTGCTTGAGAAGGAGTGCAAAGAGGCGTTGTGCCAGTCAGAGATGCAGCATCGGCTTCTATTCGACAGCGATCTGGTGCAAGGGTGCGTGGTCGATCGGGAGAGCCCCAAGTTTGTGACGGTGAATGAAGCCACATATCGACAGTACGGTTCTTCAAGTCGGGGCCTTCTAACGACGCTAATCGCGGACACCCGGTCCTATGAAGAGCGTCCCGATCTTTCGAAAGCCACGAGCGAAGGGAGTCACCAACTCCAGGAAGCCACGGCTCGGGGGCACCGGAAGAAGAACGGCGCAATCATCGAGGTCGAGATTGTCGGTCGTGAGCTGTGTTTCCATGGAATCGACCCGGAGTTAGTGCCGGCGCGTGACGCCACGGAGCGCAAAAGGGCTGGGGAAATAGAACAGAGGCTAGCATCCATCGTGGACTTCTCGGAGGATGCCATTATCGGAAAGAACATGGATTGTGTGATCACAAAGTGGAACCGGGCAGCGGAGAGGATGTATGGCTACACGGCGGCTGAAGCGGTTGGGCGGAACTTGTCCTTGGTATTTCCCTTAGAAAGGCAAGTTGAAATACCAGCCATAATGGAGCGGATACTGAGTGGGCGGTCGATCGTAAGCCTGAAAACTCAACGACTCACCAAGACGGGCTCAATCCTAGAGGTGTCAGTGTCGATCTCCCCGATAAAGGATGCAACCGGGCGAGTTACAGGGGCGTCGGCGATTGCTCGGGACATCACTCAGAGCAAACATTCCCAAGAGCAACTGGACCTGCAGTCAGCAGCCCTTCAAGCGGCTGCCAATGCAATCGTTATCACAGATTACCAGGGCATCATCTTGTGGGTGAATTCGGCGTTTACAAGGATGACCGGCTACGAAAAGGAAGAGGTATTAGGAAAAAGCACCCGGCTGTTGAAATCCGGAGAGCAGTCCGAAAGCTATTATGCGAATCTCTGGTCGACAATCTCATCAGGCAGGGTGTGGCAAGGCGAGATCATCAACCGTCGGAAAGATGGAACGAACTATACCGAAGAGATGACAATTACACCAGTAACGCGGGATAACGGCAATCCGGCGAATCGATATTTCGTTGCCATTAAGCAAGACGTCACCAAACGTAAACGGTCCGAGGAGATGCTACAAAACAGTGAAAACAAGTATCGCGTGCTGTTCGAGGACTCGGCCGACGCGAACTGGCTGATGGACGAGAAGGGGTTTCAGGATTGCAATTCAGCCGCGCTGGAGATGTTCGGATATTCGGCCGAGGCACCCATGCTTCACCCAGCCGATATCTCGCCTCCGCACCAGCTCGATGGCACGCCCTCTCGAACGGCGGCTGACCGGAAGATTGCCGCAGCGTTTCTCAATGGGAAGGAACGTTTCGAGTGGTTGCACCAGCGCAAGAACGGCAGTGTGTTTCCGGCCGAAGTGTGCCTGACGGCATTGACGTTGAGCGGGCGGCCGACGCTGCTAGCTACCGTACGCGACATCACTGAGCGTAAGCGAGTTGAGGAAGCGCTGTTGTTCAAGACCGCACTGTTGGAGGCGCAAGCCGAGACAACGATCGATGGCATTCTGGCAGTCAACGAGTCCGATCAGATCGTACTGACAAACAAGCAATTTGGGATCCACTTCGAGATCCCCGATGAAATGCTGAGCGCAGGAGACGATCAGATTGTGCGAAAGCATGTGGCGGACAAGGTGGAGGATCCCGACGCCTTCGTCGAGAGGATCAAGTACCTAAATGAACATCGGGATGAAAAGAGCAGGGACGAGATCAAATTTAAGAATGGGAAGGTGTTCGACCGGTACTCTGCGCCACTCGTCGATGCAAGAAGGCGGTATCGCGGACGAATCTGGTATTTTCGGGACATCACAGACCGCAAGCTCGCGGAAGAGCGTATCCAATACCTAGCCTACTACGACGCTCTGACCGGGCTGCCCAATCGGAGTCTTCTTCAGGATCGCCTGGATAAGACTCTCGCTGGCGCTCGCCGGCAAAGGGACAAGGTCGCGCTTCTGTTCCTCGACCTAGACGGTTTCAAAAACATCAACGACTCCTTGGGCCACTCGATCGGCGACCTCCTTTTGAAAGAAATCGCAGAGCGGCTTAAGAAGTGGGGACGTCAACAGGACACCGTCGCTCGGTTGGGCGGCGACGAATTCCTCATCGTGCTGACTGACGTGAAGGACGTGCACGATGTCGCGGTGGCCGCTGAGCGCCTCATGGATTCCATGACCGCTGCATTCGTTGTTCAAGGCCACTCCCTCAGTGTTGGCTGTTGCATCGGAATCAGCATTTTTCCGGAACACGGTGCGGAAGGCCAAACGCTGATCAGCCGAGCCGACGCGGCCATGTACAGCGCCAAAGAGTATGGACGTAACAACTTCCGGTTCTCCACGGAAGACATGAATGCCCAGGTAGCGGAACGGTTGACTCTAGAAAACAGCTTGCGATCGGCACTGGAGAACAAGGAACTATTCCTGATGTATCAGCCGCAGATGGATATTGCCACAGGGAGGGTCACCGGGTTAGAGGCGCTCCTTCGGTGGCAACATCCGGACTTGGGCCTTGTGCCGCCTGACAAATTCATACGAATTGCTGAGAACAGTGGTCTGATCGTGCCCATTGGTGAATGGGTGCTTAGAACAGCCTGTTCTCAAGTTCGGCAATGGCAAGAGGACGGCCTGCCTGCGGTGAAGTTGGCGGTAAATGTATCAGCGGTGCAGTTTCGCAGAGAGGGCTTCTGCGATCTCATCCGAAAAGTACTGCACGAGACTGGCCTTGCCCCACAGTACCTCGAACTGGAGTTGACAGAAAGCTTGCTTCTGGCGAACGCGGACGTAATGTTGGCCGTCGTTCAGGAACTAAAAGCCATCGGATTGACGCTTGCAATTGACGACTTCGGGACCGGTTATTCCAGCTTTGCCTACTTGCGACAGTTTCGAGTCAGCAAGCTCAAAATCGACCGCATGTTCGTGCGGGATGTCGCCGTGAACCCTGACGATGCAGCCATCACAGCCGCGATCATCAGCATGGCGAAAAGTCTGAATCTCAAGGTAATTGCCGAAGGGGTCGAGGACGAAGCACAATTGTTATTCCTACGCGCGCATCATTGTGACGAGATTCAAGGGTACTACTTCAGCAGGCCCTTGACAGCCGACAAAGTTGCTGGCAAATTGCGAGTTAACCTTCCCGGATGGCAAAACAAAGGTGAGACCACAGAAAACAATCGTGACCACAAACTCTATGAGGTGGGAATTTCGCTTATGTCGATGGGACTTGCACTCTTGGTGTCTTCCGATCCAGCTACGATTCAGCAGTTCAGCGTCGCCCTGCGAGAGTTGTCTATCTCGCCGGACTCATGTCAGGACGCAGCAAACGCGGAACTTCTCCTGAAGAGCCGAAAATTCGATGCAGTCATCGTTGATCTCCAACTAGGAGGGCAGTCAGGACAGATTCTGGACCAGGTGCGACTTTCCTCTTCGAACCGAACAGCGGTGACGTTCGGCATCAGTGACAACGATCCGGGAGCTGAGGCAACTTTGCGCCGGAAGTCGCAGTTTATCTTCGAGAGACCCCTTTCAGCCCAATCGATCCACAAGACTCTTAAACCGGCATACGGGCTCATCCTGAGAGAACGGCGACGCTATTTCCGTCACCCAGTCTCTATTCCTGTCATCATCGAGCGGGAAGGCAGGCAGGACGTTCCCTGTAGCACCATAAACATCAGCGGAGGAGGAATGGCTCTGAGAACGGAGGCTCCGCTTCTTCCCGGAGAAAGCGTTCTGGTTCGCTTCACTTTGCCGGATCACGAAGCACCGTTTCTGGCGCAATCAACGCTCTGCTGGTCAAAAGCAGGACACTTCGGAGTTCGGTTTGCATTAGTCTCAGACGAACACAAGTCACAACTACAGACGTGGCTTTCGGAAAAGCTTGAAGAGACGCTTCCCGAATTCGTCGCTAAACAATTCCGAAAGGCGGGCATCCGCCCCAACTGACGACGCGGACAACTGCCACCACGTTGGCTTCGAGACCCGACGCACTGAGTAACCTCGAATGTTCAAGGTCGTCGCGCGGCCGCAAGGCCGCTCCATTGGCCATGTCTTCGGCTTTGCGTTGCCTTCGGAACGGATGTGGTTAACCTCTTCGGCGAGGGATTCGCGGATGGCGCTCGCGCTTGTCGATGACTCGACACAGGAGTGGTGAGGGCATTAGTACCCCACCTAAAGTGAGCCGCAATCAACCAAAAGGTGATCTTCGTTACATCGGATAGCGTAAGAGTTCGTGTACGCTCAAATCATGTACCGAATCCGTAAAGGCAGTAATGGTACGGCTCTCGTCTGTCTTGCCTGTGCTCACACAGAGCATATCCAAGACTTTCAGGGAAGCGCTGAGAATCCGCGAACACTCGCGGCTCACTCGATGCTCAAGCATGTTGACGCCGAGCACAGCCGTGAGACTCATGCGCGCGCGATGGCGATGATTAGAAAGCGGCACAACAGGCTCCGATAAAATGCCGCTCTCGGTACAAGTGATAACCAGAGAAGAACTTGTCTCCTGGACCGCGGTTAGAAGGGATAACGCATGCGAAATGTCTTTATAGAGAAGTGGCCTTCGATGGTTAAGTTCGTCCTAGTGGCTGGTGCATTGTTGTTTGTCATCATTCACTGGGCTTGAATCGGAGTCGTTCAGCGACCCATTTCCTGATTGTTGCCCTCGAAGGTACTTTGTCACTATCTAAGCAACGCGCTTAAGCGCGCCCTGCCTGTACAACCCTCCTAAGAACGAATCGTGTGCGGAAAAACGTTGGTTGCCGGTTCGGCTTCGCGCGATTCGGACCGGAGCGCTAGCGTTGCCGGATTTCAAAACTGCATCCCCACCAGCAAGATACTGATCTTGATGTGGCGAGCGCCGAATCGGATAATCAGTTTCTTCGAACAAGCGGGCTCTTGGGCGTCTTTGGGCAGTGAAGAGGAGCCATGCATGACACCTGCAGCAGCGGCTAAGGGCCGGAGTAAATTTGATCCATTAGCATTTCTTTCGACCATCGACCGCGGTCGGAGGGCAGTAACTTTCGCCAAGAAGCAACGCGCCTTTGTTCAGGGTGGCCCGGCCGATGCTGTCTTCTATATCCGGAAGGGGGAAAGATAAGGCTTACCGTTGTGGCGGTCAGCGGGAGAAGCCACAATAGGCATTCTGAATGAGGACGCCTTCCTTTGGTGCGATCTCGCCGCGACGATTGCTCGTGAATATCACATTTCTCCGACGTCTCTATGATGCTCGTCGCGGTCAGGCCGGGTGACCGAATGCATACTGCGAAGCCGCGGTCTGCCGGTTTGGGCACGCCAAGGATTGCTCGACATGGCGATGGATTGCAGGTCGCCTTGCCCGGTGTGGCGGGCGACCCAGAACAGCGGGGCCAATTAATAGTGGATGGCCGGATTTGCCTTGTGTTAGTCGGTGCTCCCGACGGAATAGGAGCAGGCCCATGCGCGTCACAAAGATTCTTGTGAATGTAAGCCGAGGCGATACCCGCGCCGCTGAATATGTGCAACGAGCTGATTCGACTCCGATGCTGATGACAAGCAGCCGTAAGCTGGCATTGCTCATGGACAGATTCACGGCCGAAGATGCGATCAAATCCCTGCAAACTCCCTGTGCAGCCCCGAATTGGAGTCCATACTGGTAAGCGCATAGTGTTCGCGCTGGATGGTCGACTCGCGTCAGGGCCGGAGATCGGGCCATATCAGGGATTGGCCCATCGCGAGATCGCGGCATGTGCGACGAAGGAGTTCGTGTTGCGATTCAAAGTCGACGAACTCGAAGCCATAGCGGAAGGCATTCCGTTGGCGAACCAATGCACGAATCGTCACGAACGTGTCCGGAAGCATGAAACTCAGCTCCACAACCTCGCCCAGAGGCGCCTCGATCGTCAACATGGCAGAAATCCCGGATTCGCTAAGGTCCACAGTACGGCCTGTCAGGATGCCGCAAGACCGGGAATTGATTGAGATATCAACCTCAAGTTTGAAGCGGGGCCGCCTACGGGAATCCGCAACTGTCCAACGGCGGCGCACCGCTGACGAATTCTCACCTGTCACATTCCCAACTATCTCCGCCAGGGACTCGAGGCGACCACGCCAGTGCCGGGAAACGGCATTTCAGTTCGGTATCCCAGCAGCCCGTATTTGGCTTATGGGAGCAGCTTACGAGGATAAGACGTGCGTCACTTAATGGGCCGTGCACGTCTGTTGAGTCTACGTGTCGCCCTCGGCTTTATGATCCACAAACGGCCACAGACAATCTGGCGGCCATTTGAACGTAGCCTTCGGCTTCGTGACGAGAGGCTCGGGGGACCCGGGTTCGTCAGCCGGTGTTCTTGGATCGGGCGATGAATCAGCGACGAGAAGCCTATTAGTCACGGACAATACCTCAACAAAACGGTGGCGTAGCGGTTCTCTCGGCTACGCCACCAGGGGAACAGATGGGCTCGGGAGGCCGCGTCAGTTCTTTACCTCATCTGCCATGCGTAACCAAACTACAATCGCTTCTTACAATTGTCTGTTCAGAAGTGTACAGTCGCGAGATATAGCGTCGATTGCCTTACGGCGCATCTTTCCTATCGCGTCGGGAATTTATGACGGGTAAATCTGCGGGCCAGCGCTGGTGATCCACAAGTCTCGACAAGCCGATAAGTCACACAACTCTTTCATTGCTCGTTGTGACCATGGCTGAAACCTGCACAGTGGGTCCGGGACATCCGCTTTCTTGGTTTCCCGACTAAACGCCTCATACTCATATCCATGGCCAAGGCGAGGATCATTCACGCGTTTAGAGACTCGAAGTTGAAGCAGCCTAAGCGACCCGCCTTTTAGTGTGGGCCTGTGCCCAGCGACCGCAATCTGGAAACTTACATCCTAGAGCGCCCCTCGGTTCCGAACCCAAAAAGCTTCTTTGCTCGACATCGTTCATCGACCCCCGGACTCATTGCAGCAGTTCCCAGAATCTTTTTCCCTTTCAGTCGCAGTGTTTTTGGACCAATCCAGGCCCCGACCCTGAGAATCTGACGCGAAGCCGCCCGCGTCCTGATCCAGTGCCTTTCGAACACTTCCCCTCCGTCAACTCACCATGGTTTGGAGGGGCATTTGGAACTACCTCCGCGGAGATCTGCAACGGGGAGCAATGGAAGAGTGGGAATTTCTGCCGACGCCGACGCCTGATCCACGATCTGGCAAATCGGGATTGGGATCCTAACTTGCATTGCTGATTTTCGCCGCGGCCAACAACTGGTAGATCGTCGCGCGCGATATTCCCAAAATTTCCGCAGCCTGCGACTTGTTGCCACCGACATGTTCGAGAACACGCATCACGTGGCGTTTTTGCAATTCCTGCACGGACATCAGGATCTCGTCCGGTCCATTTGCATCCCCGGATTGACTTCGCACTGGCTCCGGCAGGTCTCCGAGGTCAATTACTGTTCCTTCCACCATCATGCAAGCGTTGCCAATGACATTCTCAAGCTCTCGGACATTACCAGGCCATGAATAGATCGCCATCCTGGCTTGTGCTCGACGGGTCATACCGGCCACCGGTTTCTTGAATTCAGCGGCGAACCTGTTCAAGAAATGCCGTTCCAGGAGGAGCAGGTCCTCTCGTCTATCCATCAGACGAGGCAAAGGAATCTCGACCATCCCGAGGCGGTAATACAAGTCTTCTCGAAATGTTCCATCTTTCACCATCGAACGCAGATTGCGGTTGGTCGCTGCGATCACGCGGACGTCAATCGCGCGTGGAACAGGAGAGCCGATCCTTTGTATCTCCTGGCTCTGCAAAACGCGGAGCAACTTACCTTGCGCAGTTAGGGAGAATTCGCCAACTTCATCCAGGAAGACGGTTCCGTGATTCCCGTACTCAAACACGCCAATCTTATCTTGTGTGGCCCCCGTGAATGCGCCTCGGACGTAGCCGAACAATTCGCTTTCGACAAGCGTATCGACAATGGCAGAACAGTTGCAAACCGCGAAGGGACCCGATGCAAAGGGGCTGAGCTGGTGCAAGGCACGAGCCACGAGCTCTTTCCCGGTCCCGGTAGGCCCGGTTACAAGCACCGTCCGGAAATGTGGTGCGACCCTTCGAAGCTTCGAAAAGACGTCCAGCATCAATGGGCTGCGCCCTACAATCCCCGCAAATCGACAAGCATCAAGTAGTTCGTGCTCAATCGCCTGGGTTCTAAGCCGGGTTGCAGCATCGGACAACAGTTCCCCGATCCGACTCCGGAGTTTTTCCACATTAATCGGTTTGTTGAAGTAATCAGACGCCCCCTTCTGAATGGCCTCGACCGCTGATTCCGTGGAGTAGTGCGCCGTCATGAGTATTACTTCAGCCCCGGGATCCGCAGCTAAGATCCACTCCAGCATTTCGAACCCGCGAATTCCGGGCATCATCAGGTCAAGCAGGACTACTTGGGGACGGATCCGCTTGAACATTTCCAGGCCGATCGCGGAATCGCCTGCCGTGAGAACTTCCACGCCAGCATTTGATAGCGCGTCAGTGATCAACTCAAGGCTCTGCGCCTCGTCGTCAATCACCAGGAGTTTGGGAGTCTTGTGGTCGGGCATATACGGAACCCAGACATGTTCGACATCGTTCTGTCTGTTCGTACCGTATCAGAGTCGATTCGGGTCTGTCACTTACGGTGGAAGGAACCCCCTTGAGGGTACGGGCGTTCTTTGAGCGGCAGTGGACCCGAAGCCCCTCTTTATTATTCGGGTTGCCGAGTGCTCTGGCGAAGGAGTTTGCGTCCAGAAAGGTCGTTCGTTATTTCGCCGCTAGTTACCGAGAAGAAACGAGCGAATGCCGAATAGCGTGAACGGACAGCGAGATGCGGTTGGTGACACCCAACTTGTGCATCAATCTCGACACGTGGGCCTTGACCGTTCGTTCTTTGATTCCTAAAGGGTTTCCGATCTCCTTGTTAGACCGGCCCCCTACCAACATTTCCAAGACCTGGATCTCACGCGATGTGATTTTGAAACTGCCGCCCTGAAGGTCACGGCTCAAGAGGCCTATTGAACGTTCGATCACCATCGACATGATGCGACGTGGAATCCATACCGAACCGCGATGTACGGTGGAGATCGCTTCCACGAACTCGGGCCTCGGAGCAGTTTCATCAACGTAACCCTTCGCCCCGGAAGCGATGGCATTCAGGATGGTTTGGTCATCCGCACCCGCCCCGGTCACAATGACTTTCAAGTCCGGTCGACTGGCTCTCCAATTGGTGATGGTCTCAAGAAACATAGCCCCCGAGTGGCGGAGCATCACGACATCCACTTTTCGATTTGCCGCGACCTGGGAAATAGACGTAGCGATCAAGTGGAAACTGGGCACCGCGTCCAAGATGGCGCGCAAGCCCACAAATCGGATGGGATCATCTTCAATTACTGCAATGCGAATGATTGGCTGTGCGATCGATTTCACCTTCATCACTTTCTCCTTTAGATTGCTTCGCCCACTTGGCGGCTTCTCACATCGCAATGCGTGCAGCTCCGGCTGTTTGCTTGAACCGCCGCTCGTTAGCCGCAAGGAGGCTGAAGAGTCGAATCCGGTTTCATGGGAACTGATTTGTGTTGCATGTCGATGGCCAAACGGCGGCCGCGTTGTCAGAGGAATTGGTGTGTCGTGACTCACTAGTACACCGGCTGATTTCTGTGGGACAACTGTGGGGGGCAAGGAGATCTCAGCGGTTGTCTGTCCCCTCAGATTAACCTCCGATGAGTCGCGTCTCCTCGGACACATGTGAGTAGCTTCGCTTTTGATACGCGGGAGATAACACACGAGTTGTCCGGTAATGAAGCAGTATTCACGTTTATAGACAACTTAGCCATAGCGCTGCGCTCCTCAAGTGAGAATATGCAGCGACTGTTGGCATTCCACAGGGTCCGATTGGCGCGTCAAGCGCTGAGGCGATATCGGTTCTTCCCCGGTCTGGAACGCTTAGCGGCAAATACGATCTCTTCGGATGACGGAAGCAAGACCGCGAGTATCTGGCTATGATAGTTAGACAGTTGAAGCGACTCGAAGAATCGCCAAGGAAGGGCCTGGTTGCAAGGGCCCTGAAAGCTCCGGGCCTGTGTTGGCCTGTGGTCAGCCATTCGCGATCCCGCTCCGCCATAAGTAGGAGCGTCCCATTGAGCATAAGCGCCAGAGGAATCCTCGTCAACGCAACCATCCGCGAAGTCGCGGAGCGGGAGCGCGAAGCGAGGGCTGTGGAAGAAGCCCTGAACACGAGCAGGGCTCAACTCAAGGAGCTTTCCGAAAAGCATCTGGCGCAGATCGAGGAAGTGCACCGGCTTGAGGGCATCGCCCTCCGCGGCTGGCGCCGGTTTTCTAGTGATGGAGCGGCTCAAGATGATGCCCGCCCTTGCCATAATCCCAGTCATCATCGTCTCCGCTCGGGATGGTCTGGGCAATCAAAAGCGCGCCCTGGACGCTGGCGCGAAGGCTTTTCTTCAGAAGCCTGTAGATGATGCCGAAACTCTTAGCTCTTGTCCGACAGGCTCTAGGGGAAGGTGTACGGAAGGTAGCACCTACTTTTTGTGACTTGGGGAGGATATAACGACGGGCGTCCACTCTGTAAGTAACGAAGCGCCATAAGTCGTGGCAAGGGCAGCTCTCGCTCTAATGACAAGTACGGCCCGGGTTAGTGATATAGAAGAACATTAGGCTCTTTCCTGATCGAAAGCGCTTGCATTGCTATGTGGCCTCACTATAATCAAGTTAGCAGCGTGTGTGTCTTTGGGGAGCGTCGTGCGCAAACAGTTCCAACATCACCTTGTCGAATAGATCCCTCCGCGGGGGCAGGAAGTGTAGTCTTTCCCCAGGCGAGCCCCAGGCCCCAAGAAATAGACAGAGTAAGACTGAAAGTTCGTCTCG
>Ga0210388_10003125_pt1 | contig 12953 bp, 13 predicted proteins | sample IncBWC19OmetaG_FD_155485 | JGI IMG/M metagenome (GOLD analysis project Ga0210388, IMG submission 155485) | Forest soil microbial communities from Barre Woods Harvard Forest LTER site, Petersham, Massachusetts, United States - Inc-BW-C-19-O ... | reverse complement strand
CGAAGTGGATGTCTGACAAGTGCCCTCGACGCACAACAAATAGCCATCATGTCCACCGGCGGAAGCAAGTGCAATATCCGGGATATCGCGCGCGTTGTCAGCGGGAACACCCGTTCCTGCCTGCCAAGAGGGCTTTGGATACCCACTTTGGCAGATGATAAATCCTCCCTGTATTACCGATTGGGTGCAGCCGCTGGCACCACCGCTGCTGGAAGACAAATGGTAATTGCCATCGCCACAACCATTCGGATCCACGGTGGGATCGCACGATTCATTCCATACAGCTTCCGGAAGGTAGCCCTTCGCCGAAGAGAAATCCGGGCGATTGTTGGCTTCCCAATAGTTAGCGTCCAAACCGTTTTCCGCAAACATTGTTCCGCCCACTGCGACGTTGTAGGGCGTCGAAGCAAAACCGCTCACGTTCTGTCCGTTTATCGCGATACTTCCAACTTGAGGATCGCAGCCCGCCGGCCCGTTATCGCCGGAACTGACGAATACTGTAATGCCCTCCGCAGCTGCTTGTTGAAATGAAGAATTCAAAAATGCGTTGCCTTCGGGACCCAGGAAGGCTTCGCATTGACCGATGCTTGCGCTCATGATCGGCGCCAAGCGGTTGTCGACAATATATGAGATCGAAAGAAGACCGCCAAAAGTAGACGCTGTCGAAACCGAAGTGACAAGTCGCACCGTCGCGCCTGGTGCTACTGCTCCCGACCATTCGACGTCCAACTCAGCTTCGACCTCCGGCGGGCTAAAGTACAGAACACCTGGGTCTACCCCATTGATGTCAAAAATCGGATCTTTCGCGGGCAACTGGAATATTTGCCGGAAGGTTCGAACATCGGATAGCTCGATATCGGAATCCGCCCCTACGATCGCGATTGAAATGCCCGCACCAGTTATATTTTGGTCGAGCAAAGGTTTCGTGTTGTAAATCCTAGACCAATCGCCCGGGGCCAAAAAATGGCCTGGGTCCAGCACGCCCGGCGGTGTGAATTCTGTGCTGATTCCGGACTTCACCGGAACTAATTTGCCTGTAGCTGGGTCCCTGTGAACCTGGAATATCCTGTCGTACATATGTTTCGGCCTGAAATCGTGAAGCGAAAGAACGCCGCTGACTACCGGCGTTAAAGCCTGGGGAAGCGAAATGTCCAAAGAATTTGCAACGTGGGACTTGCCGTTCACAACGTAATTGTGAATTTCGGTGTGGAATGTCGTTTCGACTTGTCCAGCAGTGCCCGAAAATTCGATCCACTGCTGGCCTCGGGCGATTGAATTGAGGGTGAAACCGTGCTGGCCGAGCCAGGATGTAATTTTATCGATATCCGTCTGATGCGGCCCGAATTGCGCCGCGTATTGTTCCGGTTCCAACCATTGATGATAGTTCGGGGATTCCGAATCTTGTTGGCTGTCTATTAGTCGCTTTAAAGCCGCTTGTTGCTGATCACTTGGCTTTAGCAGGAGTACGATCCGATTCATGGGCAAGCTAGCGTCGGTTCGGCCACGATCATTGGCCGGCGTGGCTAGCGGATGAGTGGTGTGTGGAACACGAACTGCAGCACTGTCGTCAATTGCTTGCGTTATACGCGGCGTCGGTTGCATCGTAGCCGCTTGATCGCTCCCAGAAGATTTCTGAGACCTCGAACTGGAGGATTGAAACTGCTGAGCTCTGGCCATTGGCAGTACTACAAGTAATAGAAAGCCCACACTTACAAACACACTGATAGTGCCATGGCGTAGATTCATGTCCGACACACTCCCATTGAGGGAAACAGACGCGCGGCAGACTGGTTAGTTAGTTGAAGAGCCAAAAAAAATAGAAGTGCTGCGCGACTCGCGGTGTCGAATGTTTTTCCGTAATTACGGATGCCGCCTGCAATCCTTAAATGCGGAGAAAGCAGCCTCAGATCAGGCTTTTTGTGTACTGCGACTCTGCAGCCAGTCGCGAAATAACGGATAAGCATCGCGTCTGCCAACCCGCGGCAAAATCTGATTCTGAATAGCGCTATGAACGTCGCGGATTTACGCTTGTACCGGCTAACTGGCCCAAATTGTAGGCGTCTGAAAAGGAAGTTGTCGCAAGATCACAGAATACCTTCGGGAAATTAGGGCAGCGATCTGCAGATTTAGTTGAAGATCGGTACATAACGTCCGTCGCGGGCCGCCGGGAGCTGGCTGAGTTTAAACCTGAGGAGAAACCTTACATGCCATATCTATTGGGTCGGCGATTATTCCGGAACATTTTACAAGGGTTAGCGTTATTTATTATCGCGGTACCGACGCTGGCAGACTCGGTGAATTCGACGCAGCGAACTGTAACGAAGCTAGCCGATGGCGTGTACGAAATACGCCATAAGGACGGCCTTCCCGGCAACCCGCAGGGAAACACCACAGTGATCATCGGCGAGCGAGAGGTGTTCGTTGTGGATTCTTGCTGGCTTCCTTCCAGCGCTCGCGAGGACATCGCGCAAATTAAACAGTGGACCGATAAACCGGTTCGTTATTTGCTCAATACGCATTGGCACTACGACCACACGCTGGGCAATGGGGCTTACAGGGACGCGTTTCCGGGGCTTGCGATCATCGCCCATGCCGAGGCACGCAAGGCAATAAAAGGCTACGCCGGGCCTTATTTGGAAGATTTTTTAAAGACCGCCGCGTCGTACGAACAAATGCTGGACACCGGAAAGAGCCCGGACGGTTCAGCGTTGAGGGAAGGAGTTAAGAGCCAACTGAAGGAGCTGTTGCCCACGCTCAAGACTATCAGTACGGAGTTCGAGGCACTGCGGGGTGAGGTTCCAAAGCTGATCCCGGATCTGACCTTCGAGCGCGAGCTCGACGTCAACATCGGGAACCGTGAAGTACAGTTGAAATACTTTGGACGCGGCAACACTGCTGGAGACGCTATCGTCTATTTACCGAAGGAGAAAATACTGATCACCGGCGATCTGGTGGATCATCCCGTACCCTACTTGTTTGGCGGCTTCCCTGCCGAGGAAATCACCACGCTCGAAAAGATGGCCCAGCTAGACGCCGAGACCATCGTTCCCGGACATGGCGACGTGATGCACGACAAAGTCTACCTCCATCAGGAAATTGGTTTGCTTAAGACGGTGGTTTCCCAAATGGAGAAAGAAGTGTATCTACTCGGAGGAACGATTGCCAAAGATCCGGACACTATACAAAAGGCTGTGCGAAATGATATCGATTTCAAGGCGTTGCGACGGCAGTTCGCAGGCGATGATCCTGATAACGGCCAGTTCTTCGACGATAGCGTCGGAGACCTTTTGAAATACTCGTATTGGCAGCAGGATTGATGATGGCCAAAAGATAGGCCCATCGATGATGCAAAAGCTCGGCCTCCAATGCGGCGGACATTTTTCTTTCGTCGCCGGGGAAGCGTGGCTTGGAATCTTCGATTTGGGTTGGCACGGTAATCCGGTTAAACTCTGAGCAATGGAAGCGGGCCTGTAGCTCAGATGGATAGAGCAACGGTTTCCTAAACCGTGTGTCGGGAGTTCGACTCTCCCCAGGCCCACCATTTTCGCGGCCCGCACTATTCGCGTTAGGCTCTGGATTGTCCGGCACAAATCGGAGGATCCACTTTACCTGACTCGCTTGGGGACGATTCGGCGGAGTGTTCACGCAGGAATGATCTAAGTTCTCAAACCGGCCCGGTGTCACGGATATCCGCGTGAACTTTGTTTTAAGACCCCAGCACACTCGGACTGTCAATATTGACAATACACGCTGCGAGCGCGTCGCGGTATCGTGGCTGGGGTTAGACGTCACGCAGAGATAGAGACGCGAAAAGACCCCATCCTTGATGCGAATGCTCGAAAGATGATCGCAAGGAAAAGGAGAATCTCCGTGAAATCCTTCATGTTGGCTGCTCTTTTAGTGGCGGGAATCTGTCTATCGCAAAACTCCTCAGCCCTCGGCAGGACTTCAACTCAACCACAATCTAAGACCGCAGATAAAGATGCAACGGCACAGGAAATCGAGCTGATGCGGAAAGACTTGCGCTCGATACGGAAGCAACTCATCGCGGCCAATCTGAAGCTGACGGACGATCAAGCTACCAAATTTTGGCCGGTCTATGACCAGTACGTCGCGGAGCTCGTAAAGGTCAATAACACAAAATATGAGCTGCTCAAGGAGTACTTCGATAGTTATGGCACTCTGACGCCGGAGCAGGCCGACAGCATGACAAAACGCCTGCTGGAACTGGATGTGTCGGTGGCACAGCTTCGCCAGAAATACCAACCCGCTTTTCGCGCGGTATTGCCAGCCAAGGAAGCGGCTACGTTCTTCCAACTAGATCGACGCATCGCGATGATGATCGATCTGCAGCTTGCCTCGCAAATTCCGTTGGCACAAGAGTAGTTCGACAGTGATTTCGTCGCGTCGATGGCTTACTATCCGATGTGGGATGCCTGGATATTGCGACCACGGGCGTGATTGAAAGAGGGAACCGTAAACCATAAAAACAACTTTTGAGACGCGCGGCGCAGATGTGGAATGACATGCCTTATCACTTCGAGTTCGATTCGGCGGACGGGATTCTTCGATGCCGGTTCGAGGGAAAGATTAGCGACGCAGAGCTGAAGGAATATTATCGGGCCGTTGAAAAGTACGTGAAGTTGACAAACGCCCGCGCGGGCGTTTTGGATATGTCAGCGGTGAGTTCCTTGGAAGTCTCCCCCGACACGGTTCGCGAGCTGGCGAACTTGCCTCCGGCGATTTCGGATTCGTCGCGCCCACGGTGCATTATTGCTTCGTCCCCCAAGATTTTCGGAATGGCGCGAATGTTTGAGTTACAGGGGCAGCATACGCGTCCGAACCTGCATGTCGTTCGCACACAAAAAGAGGCCTGGGCAATTCTGGGGGTGTCGAATCCCAAATTCGAGCCGATAGAAACGGAATAATGGCCGGCAAAACTAGAAAACCTGTTTTGTGCTAACGCTTGATAGTTAGTTTCGTGGAATCAAACTCGTAGCCTTCGTCCTGAACGGTCTTCTGAGCCGTAGTGCGCAAGGACTGCTCGTCAGCATTCCGCGGCAGATCGAAATGACGTCGGATGACTTCTTCGCCTTCTGTAATGCGAATGAGCCACTTCGATTTTTCGGCATCCCAGGAAACTTCCACAAGGTCGGCAGTCATGGCGTCCTCCGCTAGATAATTTCAGCGACATTGTACGCCTGACCGTGCGGGAAGACGCATTATTTTGTGCCTAAGAGAGCTGGTTTTTGCGAAGATCCGGTCGTTCGATTCGGAACGTGTAGCAGCCTGCCGTCGTGCTGCGTACGTGGATATACTCGACGTCCGCTCGTGTGAAAAGCTTTTCGACCGCCGAATCTACGGTCCCATTTTCCACGTATTCCTGCGCCACAAGCCGACGGCCTTGGGCATAGACGTTCAGCGTTCTCGGACTATTCTTCAACGCGGCAGGAAAACCTCCGTCTTCGGGGTAACGCTCGCAGGATTTCGCATGTATGTAAACAGGTCCTGGAAGCGGGAGCTTCTCGAGGCCTTCGAATGCGTCGTAAGTAAACAGCGTGGCCTGTTCGCCGGCCGGGATTATTTTTAAGCAGTGGCGGCAGGGCGCGCTCTCCTTGGTAACGGCGGTATAAGCGGGAAAATTGTAGCGCGGATCTCTCTGTGTCGCTCGGACGGACTCAGCAACCTCGGTTGAAATAGCTACCACGCGCGCGGGAATCATTTTCTTCTCCTTTACCAGGAAATCCTCTTCAAGGGCCGTGATTAGTTTCTGAGAATCAGCAAAATGAAACTATCCACTTCTCGCGCGCAAACTTTTTCCTAACGGAGTCGAGCTTTTTCCACCGTGAAGAAGATTCGAGTACTGGCGACGCTCAGCCAATTTGGTGTTAGAATCCGCCATCCATGGAGCGAGCTGGAAAATTCCTAGGGCGTGCGTTGCGCGGACTCGACAAACCTGAAGCTGCTCTTGCGTGGCTGGATAGCGCATGGCCGCGCGTGGTGGGAAAAATTCTCGCTGCGCACACCAAGCCGGTTCGCTGCGAGGGCGGACGGTTGGAAATTGTTGCCGATGGGAAAGCCTGGCAGAAGCAGCTGGAATCGATGAAGAAAGAGTTTTGCGAGCGCGTGAATCAAGCCTGGGGCGGGAGTCTTGTTCGTGAAGTGAAGTTTATCTCAAAGCCCGGGCCCAAACGATCCCGCGAGCTTGACAACGAGCACACTCCGTTTATTCGCAGCCGCAAGGGCAATTAGCTTTCCTGCAAGATCTCACCCTGAAAGACATTGCACCGAAAAGAGCCGGCGAGACGCCAGCGCGACAAACCGTCGGCGCAACGAAAAAGAAAACTCAATCTCGCGCGCGATCCGACCGGTGCGCTGTACTTGCGTTTAGCAATCTCTCTCCATAAGATTAGTTGATCGCGGAATTCCGAGAGATCGATGACGATAAGTCGCGAAGACGTTTTGCGTGTGGCCGAACTCGCTCAACTTGAGTTGACTCCCGAAGAAGCCGAGTTGTATCGCGGCCAGCTGGACGAAATCCTGAACTACATCGGCAAACTCCAGCAACTGGATGTGACAAACGTGGAGCCGATGACGCAAATGTCGTTCGGTAGTGCCGAGCCGGCCGTTTCTTCCGGTGCATCACCGCGCGAAGCGGAACCAGACCTTCGAGAGGATAGGCTTCGCCCCTGCAATATTGCCGACGCCGTATTGGAGCAAGCTCCTGACGCTGCGAAGCCATTCTTCCGCGTACCCAAAGTGATCGAACGATGAGCGCTGTAACAGCATGGACGGTGGCCAGCATACAGGCCGCTTTGCGCGCGAAAAAGGTCTCGGCTCGCGAGATTGCGACGGAGTTTTACGCCAATATCGACCGGCGAAATCCGGACATAAACGCCTATCTGACGCTTTCGCGGGAGCGCGCGTTCGCGCAGGCCGACAGAGTGGACGTTGCCACCGCTTGCGGCGAGAAACTGGGGCCACTGGCCGGTGTGCCGATTGCCGTGAAGGACGTAATCAGCACGACAGGCGTTCGAACTACGTGCGGATCCAAGATTCTCGAGACCTACGTGCCGCCCTACGACGCGACGGCAGTGGCGCGATTGGAGAAGGCTGGGGCAGTCATCCTGGGAAAGACCAATTGCGATGAGTTTGCGATGGGCAGCTCGAATGAGAACTCAGCATACGGACCCGTACGGAATCCGGTAGCGATGGATCGAGTTCCCGGGGGGTCCAGCGGAGGCTCAGCCGCCGCCGTGGCGGCTGGAATGGCGGTTGCGGCCCTGGGCACCGACACGGGAGGCTCGATTCGCCAGCCTGGGGCATGTTGCGGGGTTCCGGCCATGATGCCAACATACGGGCGCGTATCGCGCTATGGGCTAATTGCATTTGCATCCTCACTGGACCGCATAGGGCCCTTTGCGATGAATGTGGCTGATACGGCTGCCATCATGTCGGTAATTGCGGGCCACGATGAAAATGACGCTACGTCGGCCGCATTTCCATCGCCCGACTACGCGATGGGAATTGAGCAGGCCGTTCAGGGCCTGCGAATAGGGGTGCCGGATGAGTACTTTGGGGAGGGGCTCGATAGCCAGGTGAGGGAGAAGGTGCTGGCTGGCATCGCGCTGCTGGAGAAGCTGGGCTGCCGGCGGGTTTCGCTAAAAATGCCACACACGGAATATGCGATTGCGACCTATTACATAGTCGCAACAGCCGAGGCTAGTTCGAATTTGGCGCGTTACGATGGAGTGCGCTACGGGCTCCGCGTCCCGGGCGCGACCCTGATCGATATGTATCGGAAGACTCGCGAACGCGGCTTTGGTGCGGAGGTGAAGCGGCGGCTGATGCTTGGCACCTACGCGCTCTCGTCGGGGTATTACGATGCCTACTACTTGCGCGCACAAAAGGTGCGGGCTTTGATCGCACGCGATTTTACCGAAGCGTTTCAGAAGGTAGATGCGATTGTGACGCCCACTACGCCAACGCCTGCGTTCAAGTTAGGCGAGAAAACTGCCGACCCACTACAGATGTATCTGGCTGATATATATACAGTTACAGGCTCATTGGCAGGGATTCCGGGCATCTCGGTTCCATGCGGTACAACGAAAGAGCAACTGCCCATCGGCATGCAGATCCTGGGCCCGCACTTCAGCGAATCGCGAGTTTTGCAACTTGCCCGAGCGTTTGAAAAGGCCGGCGGGTTTGGAATTTGACCGCGCAGCGTATGCGAAGATTAGCCCCAATTCTTGAAGTCCTGCAAGTGTCGCGGACCCGCTTCATCGCAATGGCCGAAAGCGTGCCGGAAAAGCTCTGGCGCAAGTCACCCAATACGGATACATGGTCGCCCGCGGAAGTTGTTGCTCACGTGACCATGGTCGAGCAATTCATCATTGCCCGCTCCCAGACGGTTTTGCAGGTATCGCCGAAGCACTTGCCGTTGCGCAAGAGAGTTCATTTGCCTCTGCTTCTAGTTGCGTGGCGAGTCCGAAAGCGAAAATCGCCCATTCCGATGGATCCGTCGTTAATTGCCGACAGACCAGAGACCCTCGATCGCTTGGCGACGGCGCGGGAAGGGACGTTGGCCTTCATCGAATCCACGCGGGGCCAGGATCTGAGTGCTTACCGGCTCCCGCATCCATTTCTGGGGAGTCTCAACATCTACGATTGGTTCCGAACGATTGCCTACCACGATTTACGCCACGCGAAACAAATCCGTGAAGTTGTAGAAACAATTCACCACTAGAGTTGAATTTTCCGTTTTGGAGCAAGAGATTGCATGTTGCTTCTTCTCCAGGGTTTCGCGTGATTTGCGCAAATCATCATCCAGAGAAGGGTTTCGATGGGTTTTGCTGTCCGCGAGTCCTAGGGGACTAGAACGGTCGGACTATTGCAGGGGGATTTGGTCACATTTAGGCTGCTGTAAGCATCAAAGTTTCGGAGGATGAGCATGGTGCGCATCAAATCCAGCCAAAAGATTTTTACCGAGGATGAAGTTTCCACCCTGACCGGCATATGCTTGGACCACCTCCGCGGCCTTGCGCGAAACAAGCATTTGGGGACTATGGCGCGGGCAGCCGAAGCGGCAGGAGCTGAGGCCGAAAAGTGGTTATTCACCAACTCGGAGCTTATGATCGTTACGGTTTTGCAACCGCGCTGCGATCATTGATTGCTGCGCTCTGCCGCAACTGGGTTCTCGCTTAGAGACCGATCCGTACACAAAAGCTAGTCTTGGTATTCCGCGCCGGAAAAGCACCCGCCGACTGCCCGCCCTTTGATCCTCGATTCTTCGCTTCCTTTTCGCTCCAGTTGCAGACTTCTTTAAGCCGGATTATTCTGGACGGCACTCGCCCTAAGGGGGCGCCAGACGCATCGTACTAATGGGCGACGAGCTTCTGGGCGGGATTCACGGGAACGATGCCGAATCAATCGCAAAAGAGAACCGACTGGGGCAGACAATTGCGGCGGTTGCTGCCGCTAGCAACAGCTACGCTCGCGATCGCGGCGATTACTTTCACCGCTTCCGCGTGGCAACCCGCGTCGCAATCCTCTTCGACCGCCCAATCAGGATCTCCTTCGTCGCCCGAGCAGTCTTCTTCTGACTCCGCTGCCAAGCCGGCGCCGTTACCGCGTGGGAAGAAACTTATGTTGAAGGATGGAACCTTCCAGCTGGTTCGGGAATATCACGTCGAGGGAGACCGGGTGCGCTACTACAGCATTGAACAATCGCAGTGGGACGAGATGCCGGAATCTCTGGTCGACTGGAATGCTACGAAATCGGTGGAGGGAGAAGAAGCGAAGCGCGATGCCGAAGTAGTGGCAAAGGTACATGCGCGCGAATCAGGGCGGACGGCCCAAGGCCTCGATATCGATGCCAGTCTGGAGGTTGCGCCCGGGGTTTTTCTTCCTCCCGGCGAGGGACTCTTTGCATTCGACGGCAAAGGGGTTACCAAGATTGCGCAAGCACCTGCGGACATCAAGTTCAGCAAGAAACAAATGCTGAAGCAGGTGTTGATTCCAGTTCCCATTGTTCCGACGCGACATACGGTGTCGCTGATCGGACCTCGAGCAAAAGTTCGTCTCAAATCCGGAATAACGGAATTTTATATGCGCACGGCAGATGGACGGGAGCCGGAACTGGAGCTGTTACGAGCGAAGGTGAAAGGAGACGAGCGATATCTTGAGAATCTCGACGAACTTTTCAAGGAACAGGGAACGACGGGGCAGACTACGGTGCTGATGCAACGTTGGCTCCTCGCTCCTGGAGTTTATAGATTTACTCTCGAGCAACATCTGGACCCGGGAGAATATGCCCTGGCGGAAATAGTGAAAGGGGGCGGGACAAATCTATACTTTTGGGATTTCGGACTGGATGCCACGCCCGCGGAAGGGCCCGCAAAAGGCAGCAAGTAGAGTATTTCTAATTCTTCACTGCTGGTTGCTCCTGCAGCAGCTGAGTCAGCAAGGTCGCCAGCGCGGCGACATGGAACGGTTTCTGCACTACTGACGCACCTCTTTTTTCAAATTTCGCGATTTGCGCGGGATCGAAGAGAGCCCCGGTCATAAACACGAATCGCGGCGCTGCCCCCTGGGCATGCGAGCGCATGCGATCGAAAAGCTGTTCTCCGTTCAGTCCCGGCAAATTGAAATCACAAAGAACGAATTCGTATTGATGAGTGGTGAGATGCGAAAGCGCTTCTTCGGAGCTGGCGGCTCCTTCCACAATCATTCCACGGGCGGCCAAGCCTTCCTGCACGATCTCACGAATGCTCTCTTCGTCATCCACAACAAATACGGAGTGGCCACGCAGTTCTGCTGAGCCGGAGGGCGAGGGGACAAAGCCGCGAGCGCCGATCGCAGCCGGACGAGGTTCTTCCACCGCGACGGGAAGCAAAACGCGAAAGGTGGCGCCGGCCCCGAGCGTAGATTCCACTTCGATCTTTCCTCCATGCTCCTTCACGATAGCCTGAGAAATGGTGAGTCCCAAGCCGGTGCCGCCCGACGGCCGGCGGGTGGTAAAAAAAGGATCAAATATCTTTCCGATATTTTCCGGTGCGATGCCGGGACCATCATCGGAAAAATCGAGGACAATTTTGCCGTCCTTTAGCGCGGCCGAAATTCGAAGGGAGCCACTGTCGCTAGAAACTCCGATGGCCTGCTCGGCGTTGGAAATCAAATTTGAAAATCCCTGTACTAGAAGCTTGGGGTCACCTTCGATGGGCGGGAGGCCGGGAGCAGCATGGAACTCAACATTAATTTTCTTCTGCTGCAGCGAAGGGCGCTGAGCGTCGAGCGCCTGTTTGACAATCAGGTCAATCTGGACTTTCGTTTGTTTCAAAATGGAAGGACGCGAGAAGACCAAGAGATTTTGGACGATGGTTGCGGCGCGCCGCGCTTGCTTCAACACGGTGTCGATCTGGTGACGCATGGAGTCGTCGACAGCGCGCTCGCGAACCAGGTCGCTAATGCCGAGAATGGCGGTCAGCGGATTATTCAATTCATGAGCGACGCCCGCCATCATTTCGCCCATGGCCGCAAGCTTCTCTTTTTGCGATGCTTGTTGTTCTGTGCGCTTGACTTCGGTGACGTCGCGCGCCGAAGCTACCACTCCACTTATTGTTCCGGCGGCATCATAAAGCGGGCTAGCGCTGGCACGCAGCACGCGCCAAGTCCCATTCGCATGTTTCGTGCGGTATTCAAATTGGCTATCGGTCCCCTGGCCAAGCGCAATTTTCTGAAACGTGGAACGAAGTTTAGCAGCGTCATCCTGGTGTACGCTTTCGCCAAGCGACTTTCCCAGGAAATCGGTGGCAGGGCGCCCAAGCACATCTTGCACCAGAGGACTCATGAAGGTGTAAACACCTTTGAGATCGAGGACTGCAATCATGTCCGGAAAACTGGCGACCAGACTGCGGACGAATTCCTGCTCCTCGTGCAGATGCACTTCCATCTGACGCCGCTCGCTGACGTCAACAATAGTTCCTTGAATGCGTAAGACGTGGCCGGCTGTGTCGCGCGTAACGGCAGAGGAAATTAGGCAGTGAATAGCTCTGCCGTCCTTACGGCGAAGGATGATGGCGCGGTCTTCGATGGAGCTTTTATCCAGGACTTCGCGGACAAGTGAATCACGTTGTTCAGGATCGAGATAAACATCTCGAAGATTCATCGATTGCAGATCTTGTTTCGATTCGTAGCCGAGCATGCGGACCAAAGCAGGGTTTACGTCGAGGAGTTCCCCATCCGGCGAACTCAAAAAAATTCCCTCGCGAAGCGCGGCGAACAGCTCGGTGAAGCGAATCTCGGACTGACGCTCGGAGGTTACGTCGCGAGCCCAGCCAATTATGGAAGTGAAGCCGGCGTCCTCGCTGACTGCTTGCACCCAGCACTGAAATTGGCGGGACTCCCGATCCTTTTTCAATTTGACAGGAATGATCCCACTCCAAGATCCGCTCTTCAGGAGTCGAGGAAGCCAGTGCTGGAACTGAGCTCGCGTGGGCGTCTCAATGAAATCGGTCAAGCGACAACCGATGAGTTGCGGAAAAGGAACATCCACCAGCTCGGACAAGCGGCGGTTGGCAACACGAATTTCGCCGTCCATCGCCAGAGTGAAGACGGCGTGGTCCAGATTATCGATCAGATCGCGATAGCTATGCTGCGAGCGCGAGATGACTTCCACGAGTTTGTTGTGCTGAGCTTCGCCAACGGACGCGAAAGCGGGTTGATCGGATTGGTTGTCGGCTGAGCGTGCTGGCATAAATGTAATCTTGCCGCATTGATCCGGCGGCGACGGGGCATTCCCAGGGTCTCTTTAGTTTAACGGCACGGTTCGCCGGAGAGGGGAAAGAAAAGGAAGGCCTATGCCAAGTGCTTAACAGCCAAAGCCTCCCGATGAGAGAGGTGCGTGAGACAAAAAAAAGGCGCGGCGACCTTGAATCGCAGCGCCCTTTGAGTCG
>Ga0210388_10003124_pt1 | contig 12954 bp, 9 predicted proteins | sample IncBWC19OmetaG_FD_155485 | JGI IMG/M metagenome (GOLD analysis project Ga0210388, IMG submission 155485) | Forest soil microbial communities from Barre Woods Harvard Forest LTER site, Petersham, Massachusetts, United States - Inc-BW-C-19-O ... | reverse complement strand
GTCGAGCAGATGCTGCCGCACAAACACCATGACGCCCATGAAGAGCGCGGCGAACAGGGTCAGCGCCAGCCGGAATAGGCGGATGCGGGGTGGGACGGCGGCATCGGAAATGGCCCAGGCGGCGAACAGCGGCAGGGAAAAAACCGCGATCATGCCGCAGCGGGCGACCCATACTCCGTAGACGGTGGAGACTTCAGGGGTGTCGGATTGAGGCGCGGCCACCCGCGAGCGCAGGCCGATCCAGGTCACCCATGCCATGGCGATCGCCAAGGGAATGTCGTAGAGGCTGCCGCTGTAGTAGAGCTTGCGTCCGATGGCCCAGTTGCAGACGGCGGAACTGGCGGCATAACTGAGGCTCATGCCGAACAGGCTGCCATACAGTTTTCTCCAGTGGCCGCGGCTGCGCAGCCAACAGGTCAGCAGACCGACGAGCAAGGCCAGCTTCTCCACCGAATACACGGTGTTGAGGTTGTGGTTGTAGGTCGTGATATTGGGAACCACGTATTGCCAGGGGATCACGATCAGGAGATACAGATAGAACCACCACACCAGCAGCAGAGCGAAATCGAGGCGTCCCAGGCGGGCGGCGTATTCATCGCGCGGGACATGCGGCCGCAGCGCCACCGCGGCCATGAGCGGGACGATATTCATGAACAGAATGATGTCGCCGGCGAAGATGTCGGGCACATCGCGGCGAAGAATGATCTCGAAATACACCCAGCATAGTTGATAGCTGAACCAGAGGCTTACCCACAGAATGATGAGCGACCAGAACAGGCGCATGCGGCCGCGAGAGCGCAAGGCCAGCGGGACGAACGATGCCGCTCCCGAAGCCAACAATAACGTCTCGATAATGTCAGTGAGGGCTGTCAGGCGAAAAGAATCCGGCATGACGAGAGCAGCGGCAATGAAAGCGGCCACTCCGCCGATCACCACGGCCAGCCAGATTTTTGAAAGCCTGCTCAACAGACGAGATCCTTTTTTTGTTGGTTCCAGACAGTTAGGTCCAGAGGTTAATTCTAGACGGGGAGAGTGGAGTGACCATGGTTACTGTAGTAACCTAGGCCACAGTTCAAAAACAGCTTGGGGGGATGTGCTGGCGAAGTACACACCGCCATCTTGCGTGCCGTAAGCTTTTCCTATGCAATGATATGCAGCAGTAGCCGCCACGCCCGTGGAGACTGATTCGAGTGTATTCCAACGCTGACCGCTACCGACGCTCCTGGCGACTGCGCATTCCGCCGGACCCCGGTGAAACTCGCCGAATCGAACAATGGCTGGCCACCGCCCGCGTAATTCTGGCCATTTCGGCGCTGGTGGCGATTCGTATGGATCCCACCGAACTGGGGCACTCCTGGACCGCCTACGGCCTGTTCATTTTCTACATGGCGAATGGCGGGCTGATCATGATGCTGCTGCGGCGGCGGGAACAATCCACGGCCGCGTTTCGCCTGCTGGTGCACGCCGGCGACATCGTCTGGCCGGCGCTGATTTCCATATTTTCCGAGGGGCCGCGAACTCCATTCTTTTTATTTTTTGTGTTTGTGCTGGCCGCCGCGGCTTACCGCTGGGGGTTGATCGAGACGCTGGCCACGGCCGCTGCCGAGGTAGCGCTGTTGTGGCTGGAGAGCTTTATTCTGCTCCACATTTCCCTCGGGCCCCATGGCGAGTTGCCTTGGCGCGCGTTTTCCGGATTGCAGGTGAACGTCGATGAATTCGAACCGAAGCGGCTGTTCATGCTGTCGGTGTACCTGATCGTCATGGGATTGTTGCTTGGCTATCTGGCGGAGCAGCAGAAGCACCTGCGCGCGGAGAAGGCGGTGGTCACCGGAATCCTGTCGCGGGTGCGGGTGGAAGCCGGACTCACGGGAACGATCCAGCAGATCTTCACCGCGATCCTGTCGATGTATGGGGCGGAGCGCCTGGTGGTGGCGTCGCAGGAGTCGCACAGTCATCGTGTATTCGTGGGCGAGTTGGACACTTCGAAAGGTGCGTCGACTGAGTTTCGCTGGCTCGAGTCCGGACCGCGGGATGCGAAAACTTATCTCGATGCATTTCCGGGGGACGTCTGTTACGCCTCGGTCGAAGGCACGCGCTGGACGACGCTGGCGCTCGATCACGACGGCAGGCAAGTGCCGGTAGAAAATCTGGTTCCGATTTCGAAGTTGCGCGAAGTGCAGAACTTCGATTCGCTGATCACGGTTTCTTTTCTTTTCGGCGGCGAATGGAGAGGCCGGGTTTTTCTGTTCAATCCGGCGTGGCGCGGCGAGAAGCTGGAAGAACTCCGGTTCTTGCTGAATCTGGTCCGGCAGGTTGGGCCGGCGGTTTACAACGTATATCTTCTGCACCGGCTGCGACGCCGCGCGGGAGCGGCCGAGCGCGCGCGTTTTGCCCGCGAATTGCACGATGGCGCGGTGCAATCTCTGATCGCGGTAGAAATGCAGGTCGACGTGCTGCGCCGGCAGGCCGAGGCGGACAAGCCCATCGGCGGCGAACTGGGAAGAATCCAGGGACTGTTGCGCGAGGAAGTGTTGAAGCTGCGGGAACTGATGCAGCAGATGAAGGCGATCGATGTGGATTCGCAACGTCTGCTTGGAGTGTTGAACGATACGGTCGAACGTTTTCAGCGCGAGACCGGCATCAGCGCGCGCTTCGTCACCGAGCTGGACCAGCTGGACATGCCGCAACGCGTGTGCCGCGAGCTGCTGCGCATTGTGCAGGAAGGTTTGGTCAACGTCAGAAAACACAGCGGTGCGCGCCACGCGCTGGTGCGGCTGGGAGCCAACGACAGCCGCTGGAGTCTGACGCTCGAAGACGACGGCAAAGGCTTTCCCTTCGAAGGTCGATTCAGTCAGGAACAGATGGAAGAGGCAGGCAAGGGGCCGTTGATAATAAAAGAGCGGGTGCGTTTAATTGCCGGCCAACTCACGGTAGAATCAAATCCCGGCCAGGGAGTACGTCTGGAGATTACAGTGCCTCGGAGTGGGGAATTACCGAATGAATTTTAGAAAACCGCAGCCCGTTCGCCTGGTCATTGCCGATGACCATCCGATTTTCCGCGATGGACTCCGCCGGTTGCTGGAGGCTGAGGCCGATCTGAAAGTTCTGGGCGAAGCGTCCGACGGCGCCGAAGCGGTGAAACTGGCGAAGTCGTTGAAGCCGGACATCCTGCTGCTCGATCTGTCGATGCCGAAACATCCTGGCCTCGAGGCGTTGCGCGAACTGAGCCAGCCGGCGAACGCGACCCCGGTGCGGGTGATCCTGTTAACTGCCGCGGCTGAGAAGAGCCAGATCGTCGAGGCGCTGCAACTGGGCGCGCGCGGCGTGGTGCTGAAAGATTCCGCCACGCAACTTCTGCTGAAAGCGATTCACACGGTCATGGCGGGCGAGTACTGGGTGGGACGCGAGAGCGTTTCGAACCTGGTGCAGTATTTGCGGACGCTGATGCAGTCCTCGCATGACGAGGCGCGGCAGAAGAAATTCGGCCTGACCCCGAGAGAGTTGGAGATTGTTTCCGCCGTGGTCGCGGGATACTCCAACAAAGAGATCGCAGAATATTTCAAGATCAGCGAAGACACGGTGAAGCATCACCTGAGCAATATCTTCGACAAGCTGGGCGTTTCGACCCGGCTGGAACTGGCCCTGTTTGCGGTGAACCAGGCGCTGCCGCTGAAAACGATTGGATAGGGTCGGTATTCCGCCCTGCGTTCGGCTAAAACCACCTTCCGGTTGACGATACCTACCCGACAATTGTGCAGTTTCTTGCGTATTCGAAAGCATAGCCAGATTGCGAAGTCGGTGTGTCTGAAGCTGGTATCTATATAATTCTAAGACACTTATGTGGTGGTTACTGGCTGGCACTTTTGGGCCATTGGCTGGGTGCTGTCTGGGGACTATGCTCTTGGAACGGGAAAGCCTTGGGGGGTGCCGCTGTCGATGGGCAAAAGGGGTGATTCCAAGCGGGTTGAGTTAAGTGAAGGACGGAGAAAGAGGAGCCCGGTGGTTAAACTTTTACAGCAGCTCTGGAAAGACGAGCAGGGCCAGGACATTGCCGAATACGCAGTCATGCTGGCTGTGATTCTGGTGATTGTCGTGGGCACGATCCGGCTGATCGGATCGAATGCCAACAACGTGTTCTCGCAGGTCGGCAGTTCGATTCAGTAATTCTGGATTCCGTGGTTTTGGAATCCGGCTTGGGTTTGTACCGATTGGCGAGGCGGCGCGTCCGGCGATTCCTCGGAAGTTCCCTTCAAAACGCAGCCCCGATCGCACCCTGACATCTGCAGGGTGCGAAGCTGCTTCTTCTACTTTCAGCTTTTAATCTATACCGCTAAACCCAGCAAACTACTTTTGCACGGGCGCGGATGGTGTCGTTGTGGTGAGCGCCACTTTCTCCGTGCCTGCGCCGGAAAGCCGGGTCAGGTAGGGGAAGAACGGAGTGATTTCAAACTCCATCTTTTCGTGCACCGAGGTCAGGGCGACGGCCTTGGCCTTGGAGAGCTCCACCTGATCGCTCCAGGGATCGACCCGGATGCGTCCGCCGAGCGGCAGGGCGGCGATCTGGTCGAGTTTCTTCTGGTCGAGTTCCGGAGCCTGCGATAGCAAGGTCGACATGCGGATGCTCTTGCCTCCGGCGAGGCTGTCGCCGAGGTGAGACCGGATCAAGTGCGGCAGGTCAGGCGCTCGCTGCTGCAGAGCTTTCAGAAATAATCCTGCATTGCCCAGCTTGTCTTTGTAGGGAGAGTTCTTCAGCAGCTCGAGGGCCTTGGTGTCGGCCGCTTCCTCGTCGGCTTCGCTGTGCTTGAAGTCGAGGCGCTGCAGCGATTCTTCGTCGGGGAAAAATAATTTGTCGTTGAAGGCAAGTTGCGTGTCGAGGCGATGTCCCAGCACGATATGCGCAAGTTCGTGGGACAAGACCATCGCCAGCGAGGCTTCGTCCGGAAGAACGTCGAGCAGGCCGCGGCTGACGACAACAGTATGCCCGATGGTGAACGATTCCAGCGGCGAAGTCAGCATGACGCGGCAATGAATGTCGCCCTGCATGTCGATGTTGTTAGTGACCAGCAGATTATTGACGACGGTGGCGAGGATCCGGTCGACTTCTCCCGACGGGGCGAGCAGACCGACCTTGGTGAGGCGCTCGACCGCATTCTCTTCCGCCTGGCGTTCCCACATGCGTTCGGCCACGATCGGCGTAGCGTCTGCGGCGGCGGCGCTCTGATCATTCACGTTTTGCGGTGAGTCGATCAGAATCTGGGTAAACTCTTCGCTCTTTCCCAGGCCCTTCAAGTCATAACCCCAGAGGCGAGTCTGCGCTTTGAAGTGGGTGGTCCGGGTGAGCCCCGTTTTAAGATTGGCTTCTTCCGAGTAGACGTAGGCGGGCAGCCAGGTGCCGGGACGCAGGTTCAGCCGCCAGCTGTCGAAATGGAAAAAGAAACCGTTCTTGTTCTGCGAGTCGTAGGTTCCGTTGAAGCGAACGATGTTGTAGTCCTGATCTTCGACCCAGATCCTGCCCAGGAAGCGGGCGGAGGACTTCTGGTCTTCTCTGGGATGGACGTCGATGACGAGGCAACGAACCTCGCCGAGAAATTCGCGCCGCACGAAAGTGAAGTCGTAATTGCGCTTCTGGAAATCTGAATCGACGATCACCATGGCGGCGAAGCCCACCGGGAAATAGTGGAGCGCGTAGAGTCCGGTCAATTTCCTGACCATGCGATGTCCGAGGCCAGGCTGGCCAGTGAAAGAAACATCGTCAGGACCATTCGACATGTCGAGCCGGCCGAGAAAATACTGGTCCTTGACCGGAACCACGTTCCCTTCATGATCGCCCTTCAAGTCCTGCAGATAGGTTTCGACCATGGGATGCATGTGCCGCATCTGGGCCATGAAGAAGTGTTCGCGCTGCACGACTTTATCGAGAACTTCATTCAGGGTAGCGGCTGCCGGAGGCGGCGGAGCCGGGCTTTGCGCGACCGTAGCGCCGGGCGCTCCCGAAGACGGAACGTTCGAACTCTCGGCCGGTGGGACGGAATTTGCCGGTACTGCGGACGACGGCACTGCCGACGGGGTCGTGGAAGCCGGAGAATCCTGAGCGGCGACGGGAAAGACACAGATGAGTGCAATGAGAACCAATACCGAGGCCGAGACTACTATTCGCATAAGAACCTTCTGGGAGCGGATCAAGCTATCTGGAAAATAATGTGCAGGACGGCTGTCGAGTCCGAGGGCTGACCGTCCCGCAATGCTGGCTTAAAGCGAATCTGTTCGGCGGCGCGTACGGCGGCGTCGTCCAGCCCGTGCCCTAGTCCGTGAACGACTTTGAGAACGTGTATTTTGCCGGTCGCTTCGAAAACCACCTCGAGAAGCACTTCGCCCTCGATCTTCTTGGAGCGGGCTTCTTCGGTGTAGATGGGATTGGGCTTGGAAAGGATTTCCGGCGGCACGATTTTGGCCGCAGCCTGTTCAGCGGGATGCGATTGTACGGTCGGAGGCGCGGGCACATCGGCATCGCCGAAACCAGCCTGGCGCACCTGGCCGCGTGGCCGCGGATCGACCTTGGCAACGTCGCCGCCGAATCCGGTGCTGGCAACTACACCGCGCACGCCTTTGGCTCCGGCGGTTCCGTTGCCATAGCCGGGACCGGTGGGCATATCGAAGCCGCCTGCCTGTGCGATGTTCACGGCCTTGCCCGGATTTGCCTTGGCGGCAACTCCGTTGGGATCGCCGAAGCCGCCGGTCTGCACTTTCTGCGGCGCGAGCGCGACGGTTTGCGGCGCCGAACTCCCGGTTGAAAATACATTGGTGCGCACGGCTTGCTTGGGCATGACCGGCGCATTCGTGGGCAGAGGATCCAGCTTGCGCTCGGCGATTTTCACTTCGGGAGCGGGCGCTTCCTCGACGACTCTCGGTTTCGGCAACGGTTGCGGAGCGGCGAGATGTAACTGTGCCGGCGGCGGATCAAGCTTCGCCACCACAACCGGCCGCGGAAGCTGGCGCTGCGGAGTGTGATTCACCGGCACCGGCGTCGGAACCAGTTCGATGGCGTGATAGTCGTGCTTGGGCGCCGCCAGAATTTCAGGATGAAGAACCGGAATCCAGACCAGGATCGCGATGACGACTGCCTGAGTTCCGTAACTGAGAACGAGTTCGGACCACGGTGTGTTCCACCTTGGCAGCGGAGAGAACAGGTTTGATTCGGCGGACGGCAATGCCATAGTCGATTCTTTGATGCAGTGTTCCGACACTGTTCAGAACACCAGTTACAGTCTAAAAGTTTTGCCTAATCTTTTCGAACGTGAGGAACCTGTAATGTCAGGGCCTAGCTAAAAGTGTACTACCCCCAGTCGGGTAATGCACGGCAGAGGCCATTCTGGCGGCGGAAAGAACCTGCGTAAACAATGAGGGGTCAATGATTTAGGGGAGCCTGGCCGCAGCCGCGGGCACCGCATGGTAGGGGTAATGCAAAAAACTACACCCTCGAAGGGAGAGATTTCCCCTGGGATTCGCCCGGTACGGCCGCCATTGACCTTCTTAAGCTTTGCGGCTTTCTTTTGCGAACTTCGCGGTAAAGGGCTCTTGCGGGGAAAATCGAAAAGCCTTTAACCGCAAAGGTCGACAAGGAAAGGCCGTGAGGACGCTAAGAAGTTCAAGCAACAGCGGGCTTTAGCAGTGCACGATCTTGCTGTTCTTGATGCCGCGCGTGGCGTTGCGGGTATCGACGACTAAGTTGGATTCCTGCACAATCTTGCCGAAGTCGTAGTCGGAGTGATCGGTGACGATGAGGACGCAGTCGTACTGTCCCAGGTCTTTCAATTCAGCGCACTTCATCTGCAGGTCGTATTTACGTCCTCGGCCGATCATGGGGAAGTAAGGATCGTTGTAGCTGACCTGGGCTCCATCTTTCTGCAGGAGTTCGATGATGGTAAGCGCGGGGGACTCACGCAGATCGTCGATGTCTTTTTTGTAAGCCACGCCGAGAACCAAGACCTTGGCGCCGTTCACCGACTTCTTGTGCTGGTTCAACGCGCTGCCGACCGAGGCCAGCACGTGATACGGCATGTTCGTGTTGATCTCGCCCGCGAGTTCGATGAAGCGGGTGCGGAAATCCCACTCCTTGGCTTTCCATGAAAGATAAAACGGATCGACCGGAATGCAGTGTCCGCCAAGGCCGGGGCCGGGATAGAAGGGATGGAAGCCGAAAGGCTTGGTGGAAGCGGCTCCGATGACTTCCCAAATGTCGATGCCCATGCGGAGGCAGAGCATCTTGAGTTCGTTGACCAGCGCGATGTTGACGCAACGATAAATATTTTCGAGCAGCTTGGTCATTTCCGCGGCAGCGGGCGAGGAGACGGGAACGGTGCGATTGAAGATGGAACCATAGAGTGCGCACGCGACTTCCGACGCCTGGGCATTCAGTCCGCCGACAACTTTCGGAATGTCGCGGCGGGCGACCGTGGTGTTGCCGGGATCTTCGCGTTCCGGTGAGAAAGCGACCAGGAATTCCTTGCCGGTGAGTTCGCCGTTGCGCGCGGCTTTGAGCCCGGTGTGGTTTTCTTTTTCGAGAATCGGCACCATGACTTCTTCGGTGGTGCCGGGATAGGTCGTGCTCTCGAGTACCACCAATTGTCCGGCGCGGAGGTGTGGAGCGATGGAGTGCGTCGTGCCGGTGATGTAGCTGAGGTCGGGTTCGTGATACTCGTTCAGCGGCGTGGGGACGCAGATTATGATCGCGTCCATATCGGAAATCTGCGAATAGTCGGAGGTCGCGGTGAACCCCTGCGCCTTGGCTGCCTGGATTTCCTCTGCCGCGATGCGGTAGATATAAGAGCCGCCCTTGGCCAGAGTGTCGATCTTGCGGGCGTCAATGTCGAAGCCGGTGACCTGGACCTTCTGTTCGCTGTACAGCAAAGCCAGCGGAAGGCCAACATAGCCCAGGCCGATGATGCCCACGCGGGCCTGGCGCTTCTGAATCTTGCTCTTAAGTTGATCGATCGAGGTATCTGCGGCAGTCGTCATTAATTTTTCCGGGATGAAACGAAGATCGGATGCATGAAGTCGACTCAATTTTAACATGCTGACTCGGAGAGCCCAGCGAGCCGCAAGTACCGGGGTGATCTAAAGTAATCGCCATGAAGAGTATGAGACGACAGACCGCGTGGGCCGTGGGTGGGGTGCTGCTGGTCGCAGTTTTGCTGTGGGTCATAGTGGAGGCCGGCGCCTTTCTGGTGCTGGACGATCCGCAGCGCTCGGACGTGATTCTGGTGCTGGCGGGGGAGACGGACCATCGTCCGGCGCGCGCCTTGCAGCTTCTGGACCAGGGCTATGCTCGGAGGGTGGTGATCGATGTTCCAGCGGAGGCGAAGATTTATCAGTTTTCACAACTGCAGCTGGCGCAGGACTATGTGCAGCATCTGCCCGAGGCGCCGGCGGTGAGTGTGTGTCCTATTTCAGGACTTTCAACCCGGGACGAGTCGCACGATGCGGAAAAGTGCCTGGGCGGCGAAAGCGGCAACCGGATTCTGATCGTGACCTCGGACTTTCATACCCGAAGGGCGCTGGCTATTTTCCGGCACGAGGTGCGGGGGAAGTCGTTTTCCGTGGCAGCCGCCTACAACGATTCCGAATTCGGTCCGCGCTGGTGGTCGCACCGGCAATGGGCCAAGACCTTCGCCAACGAGTGGGTGAGACTGCTGTGGTGGAGCGCGATTGACCGCTGGAGGTGATCGAAAGGGCAGTGAAATTTCGATCAAAACGCCCGTCCAAAATGGGAAGTACCGCCAGGGTCTAAAAAGTTTTCCACCGGAAAAACGATTTCTCTAGCACAAAAGGCATTGACTGACAACAACAGAGGAGGATACGATTCCACAAAGGTCACCAAAATAGTTATTAACGGAGTGTGGGAATGGGCAGGTTCGCTATCCGCAAGATGGTAAGTTGCGTGCTTGTACTCCTGTTTCCCGGATCGCTGTTTGCCGCGGATTCCAGCGCGGCCATGATTTACATCAACGGAGTTGCCTCGGTAAACAAGTCCGTTGTGCCCCGCACCTCCTCGGCAATCTTCGCCGGTGACTTACTACAGACTGGCTCCCGCTCGGTGGCCAACATCAATGAACCGGGTTCGAGCATCACGGTTCTGGCGGAATCTCTGGTTCAATTCGAAGGCGTGTCGGTCGACATCCAGCATGGTGGGGTGACGGTATCGACCTCGAAGAGCATTGCCGCTACTGCGGGCGATGTGAAAGTGACGCCGGCGTCGAATGCGTGGACCGAATTCAACGTTGTCGATACTGACGGCACGGTGAGGATTGCGGCACGAAAGGGCGATCTTACCATCGACGACGGCAGCAATGTGGTCACCCTGGCGCAAGGCCAGGAGACGACTCGCGACGAGACCAATCCGGACGCGGAAAAGAGCAAGAAGAAGAAAAAGCACCAGCAAGCCTCCGGCGCATCGCCGGCTGCAGGCGGCGGATCACTGAATTCGCCCATCGCCATCGGGATCGGCGCCGGCGCCATCATCGGCATCACGACCTGGGTTCTGATAAAGAACAACAACCCGGCGAGTCCCAGCCAGCCGTAGAACCTTCCAACCGAAAAAACGATAAAGCTTGAGGCAGCTGTGGCAGGCGGCGCTCGCTTCGCTTCGCGGGGCGGACGAAGGCGTCCGCCCCTACGTGATTTTGCTCGCTGAGAAAATCAACCGGAGATCGCGGAGAAATGCGAACCACTAATCTCGCCCTTAGACTACTTCTGAGGCGGGCAGCATTTGCTCGGAGTCGGTAGGGGTTGAGGGTTTGCGTTTGCGCGCTTTCTGGAAGAGCGGGGGCGCGGCCGCGATGGCGCAGAATACATAGAAGAGCGCGGCGTTGGCGGGGATCTGCAGGTTGAAATCGAACAGGCTGTGGACCAGGATTCCGGTGAATCCCAGGGTGCAGGCCAGGGTCACCGCGCCGCTCACGTCGGTCATCCAGTAGCCGATTTTCGGCACCGCCCGGCGATAGAGCACGATCAGGAACCAGATCATCACGCCGAAGCCCACGAGCCCCATCTCAACCAGCAGTTGCAGATAGTCGTTGTGGGCTTCATTGACAAAAAAGTTGGTGTAGAAGGAGCGGAACTCCGGGTAGACGACGGGGAACGTACCCAGTCCCCAGCCGAGCACGGGGCGGTAGCGGAACATGTGGATAGCGTCGCGGTCAATGGTGGTTCGCATGCCACCGGAGATCTCGGTGCGCGATTCGCTCGAGATGCTGGAGACGCGGTTGGTCAGCTCTTTGCCGCCCAGCCAGGTCAGCATGAGCGCCAGCACGGCGGCAAAGGCGGCGGAGGCGACCGTGAGCCGGATGATGCGTTTGCGCTCGCGAAGCAACATCACGGCCAGAACCGCCAGTTCGACGAAGATGGCGAGCATGCCTCCACGGGAGCCGGAAAGGAAGATGGTGCCAACCATGACGGCGGCGGCGACTCCGGCGGCGATCCGTTCCTTATCGTCGGCCAGGCGGGTCAGAGAGAGAATCAGCGGAATCGGGACCAGCAGTTCCATCAGGCCGGCATAGTGATTGTGGTTCACGTAAGGGCCGTAGATCCAACCACCCTGATGCGGTAGCCGGTACCAGTAGAGCTTGCCGTTGGGAGCGATTCCCTGCAACAGGGCGAAGGCTGCCAGTGCGAAACCGTAGAGCGACAGGATTACGGCGAGCTTGCGGGCCTGCGCGGTGCGCACCAAGGCCTGGCCGGAAAGGAAACACAGCAAGGCATAGGCGCAGTACAGCAGGGTTTGAGAGATGGTGTCGTGGGGATAAGCGCTGGAGCGAAGCGCGAGCTGCACCGCGGTGAGAACGCCGAATCCGGCCATGGGAAGGAAGAGCGGATTCCAGCGAATCTGTAATTCGCCGTCATGCCATTGCTTGGCGAGCCAGACCATGGCGAGGGCGACGGACCCCGCTTCCAGGATGAAAATCGACCAGGGCTCGACGGCTCCGAAGGCGAGCGGGCCGAACATCAGCAATCCGAAGGTTCCGTAAAGCAGGATGGCGCCGAGCCGCAGGGAGCGCGCGCGCCGATCATCCGTCTTGTTGTAGGCAGGCATGAACTTTGTGTTTTTCCCTGGGAGACCTGACGGCCTAAGGCCGCTTCCGGGAGAGGCGAAAGTCGGTGACCCAGAGCTTACCACGAATCGGGCTGCCCTCCGGCAGGCGGCGGAGGTGCAACACCACGAGTTTGCAGTCGGAACCGGTGGTGAATTCGCCGTCCACTTCTTTCCACGCTCCCGCGCCTTTCAGTTCGTCGCTCTCGTAGTAGACCGTCTGGCTGTACATATCCTGAACCGTGAAATGCGGGCCGCCTGCGCCATCGAGATCTCCCTTGTTCTTGTAGTGGGCGGAGAATTCGTAAATGGTGTCGGGCTGCACGGCGACATACTGGTAGATCCCGGCGTCTCTGATTCCAGGTCCGTCAAAATTAATCAGCAGTGGAGCCTGACCCGAATAGGATTCTCCTGGATCCAGAGTGATACCGACGCCGGATTGTTTCTGGAACTGCCAATCGAAACCGGCATTCAGCACGGGAAGGCCGAAGGTGCCGTTGACGACGAGATTTCCCGGCGTGGGCAGATAGAAAGTGTGTCCGAAGAGGTCGGCCGCTTGCCGCCAGACTTGCACTGCCTGGTCGACTTCTTTGTGCTGGATCAGGAACTGGAAATATTCATCGGCAAATCGTGGTTCGAAGGGCTGGTGGATTTGCAACAGTGCTTCCCAGACTTTGAAGCTGCCGGTGGTCTCGTTTTGGATCTGGGTCACCAGGGAAGCGACGTCGGTGTCTTCGGCAGGCGAGAGAGCCTTGGTGAGTTGGACCGCCGCGTCGTTCTCCAGCAGAGTCAGGAAGGCAATGTAGGCGTCGACGGTTGGGGGCACGGCTTCACGGAGCAGGAGATCGACGTCCGGGCTGATACGCCAG
>Ga0210388_10003121_pt1 | contig 12957 bp, 12 predicted proteins | sample IncBWC19OmetaG_FD_155485 | JGI IMG/M metagenome (GOLD analysis project Ga0210388, IMG submission 155485) | Forest soil microbial communities from Barre Woods Harvard Forest LTER site, Petersham, Massachusetts, United States - Inc-BW-C-19-O ... | reverse complement strand
GGCCAGCGCCATCTGCAGCTTGCCCCATTCACAAAAATCAAATCCAACCCGTGCTTCCAGCGGCCCCCGAAACTGCGCCGCCGGAAGTGTTTTCGCTCCCGATCGCACCACGCCCGCCGGCGTGTCATACCAGCGTTCGAAATTCTCGATCCATCCCAAATCCACCCACGGGGATGGCGGCGAATCCAGCGCAAACGTCCCGCTGAGCCCAGGATCGAAAATCGTGGGCGCTTCTGTCGCCCGGTTGACCGGCGCAAAGTATGCCCGCATCTGCCGCGTCACCGGAACCATCGCTGCTCGCAACGGAGAAGTGCTCATGACAAAATCACCTCCGAGAAAAAGAAAATCGTCAGTCGAACCTCTCGCTCCGCTCGTCCGTCCGCGTGTTTCTCCGCCGCATCTTCCTCACTGCTCGCGATCTTCTCTTCGAAAGTCGGCTGGCTCCAGAACACCTTCGTCCCCAGGTCCGCGCTCGGAGCCTGCGTGTAATCCCGCTTTTCCGTGTTTGCCGGCTGACAAATCCCCAGCAGTTCATCATCGAGCTGCCCCAGCACGCGCCCCCGATCCACCATGCTCGCGACCGTGCCCAGCGTGTAATACGAGATCACACACGCCAGGCTCATCACCGCGGCATTGCCCGCGTGCCCCGCCGCCACAGCGCCCGCTCCCCATTCGATGTAAAACGCGTTCGGCATCGGTTCCGACGATGACGGCGGCAGATTCTCCGCCACCACCACCGCCGGAACCGTTGCCCCATTGATCGTGACTGTTCTCGCCGGATTCAATCCCGCCAGCCTCGACTGCAGCGCAAGAAAAAAACTGTCTTTGGCAAATTGCATAAATTCCTTAGGAGCCGTGCCCTGTGTTTCCCTGTGACCTCTGTGGTGAGAAGTTGTCCGAGCGATGTCGAACACCGAAGGCCCCTTCACTCGACTGCCGTCACCACGTAAAAGCACACCGTCCCCGCGAAGTTTTCCGGCACGACGGTCTCGATGTGAAACAGATCCGCGCCATACATCAGCCCCAGCGCCGCATTAAACAAATCCTCGGCCGATCCCATCCCCAACTCCGAAAGTTGATTGGCAATCACCGAGGCCGGCAGCGTGAATTCGATCCGTCGCCGCGGTCCGATGTTCCCCGTAACCAACGCTCGCGTCACCACCGGTGAGATCAACACCTCCTGCGTTCCCGGATCAACCAGCCCCAACTGTCCCGCCGCATCGCTAGCCGTAGCGCTGGCCGGCAGCAGCAAGCTCACCGTGTCCCCACCCAACGCCTTCAACAACGCATCCGCCGCCCGCATAAACGCCGCCCCACAAATCCCACCACCCATAAATTCCTCCCCCGCCCCAAACCACAACGAAACACCAAAACTGAGAACTGAGAACTGAGAACTGAGAACTGAGAACTGAGAACTGCCCCTCCCTACATGCCCTTCCTCGACACATACGGCTCCAGCAGACTCCGCACCGTATCGTCCATCAACGTGTCGCCGAAGTAATCCAGTCGCATGCGATCCAGCTTGCCTGACTTCACATTCAGCGCTGGCGTCGCCTGGGCATTCTTCACAATCTGTGCGCACGCCACTTTCACGCTCCCCGGAATCACTGTCAGCCCGGCGTTGTAGACCACATCCACTTCATTGAAGAAGAGCCCCAGCGCGTTCACTGGAAACGTGAGCTCTCCGCTTTCTGCCCAGATGTCGATCGATGTCGGATCCACCGTCGACCACGAGCCCGGCAGTGCAAACACCAGCGCAAACTCCAGACTCAGTTCCGGAAACGGCCATTCGCCCCGGCGCGGAATTCCATACCGCGCCTGCAGCGTTACGATCGGCGTCGTCGCCGGTGACACCGTCACCAGCGGCAGATAGCTCAACCGCACTGTGTTCAATTCCGGCGGCATCTTCAGTCGCTCTTCGTACTGTTGCACTCCCAGCGTCAGCCGCCGGCAGTGTGCGTCGATAATCGCCGACGCCGCCGTCACCCACGACGGATCCGTCGCCGCATCCAGCCCGTAAGTCAAGTACTCCGTTGTATCCAGATAATTCATATGAAGTTCTCAGTTCTCGGTTCTCAGTTCTCAGTCCAGCTCTCGGCGCGCACTTCGAACAAAAGCTCGCATCTGAAAACTGACAACTGAGAACTGAGGACCGGTTTCCTAGTCCGTGACCTTCACTTCGTAGTGCGCAAAGTTCGCTCCCTTGACCACCGGAGCCCCAAACTTCACCACGACCTGCTGCTGGCTCAGCGAACTCGGCAATCCGAGCTTGAACACGCGCGGATTCGGGTCCGTCAGCCAGTGATACTCGATCAGATCCTCGGTCACGATGTATGCCGGCAACACCGCTCCAGAACCGATCGTCCCCGTGTACCCCAGCGCCCACTCCGGAATCAGCGGCAGGTCGCCCGCCTGAGTCGATAGCGCTTTCACCCGGAAGCCGCCTGTGATCTCCACCGTGTTGAGCACCACGTTGAACGCCGTCTTCATCTCCTGGTCGATCAGATCCAGCAGCATCGGGTTGGCGTAAATCGCTGTCGGCCTCACCTGGTAGGACGAATTCGATACCATTTGAGCGACGGCGGTCTTGAACGTTTGCACAATCGTGCCAGCGCTCTTCGCCACCGTCACCGTGTTCCCGCCTGCTTCGATCTGCCCGATCACTCCGAAATACTGCGTCGTCGTCGGAGCGCTCAGCGAAGTGTCGGTGCCGTTCCATAGTGCTACGTCGTGAGTTCGAAGCAACCCGTCCACAGCGTCAGCCAGATCCTTCGCCTGCAAGTAGGCGAACTGGCTCTGCTGTGCCGTCACTTCCAGGTCGAACAGGTTGTAGTTGATTTGTGACACCAACGCCTTCAGCGGTACCGCCAGTTCAACCCGCGTCGGCGCCTGTACCGTCGGCACGATGGTGCGCGGGTCCATGAATCCCTGCGTCGCAGTCGGAGACGCGATAGCCGTCTCTTCAAAGAAGCGCGAAGGATGTCCGGTCGCCGGCACTTGCTTGATCCGCTGCCCGAACACGCCGCGTCGCCGCACGATGTCAAAAATCTCGGTCTGGTACCGCTCAATCTCGATCGCGCCCGGCCCAAGAAAATCTGCTGCCGCCATCAAGTCCAAAAATTGTCCTCGCATGTTTTCTCCTATGTTTGATTTGTTCGATCAAAAAGTACTTCGCATCTTCCAAAAAGCCCGTCATCAAACGGCCCTGTCATCCCGAGCGCAGGAGTACCTCCACGAAGTGGAGCTACTCCGAAGTCGAAGGACCCCGTGTCCTCTCGCGCTGCCAACGGCCCGCAAAGGAGTCTCCCGACGTAGGTCGTGAAGGCCCCAGATCTCGGCCCTGCATTCAGGTCGCCGGCGCACCAACAAAAAAGCGCGACCGAAGTCGCGCCCTCTTAATTGCTCCTGCTCTCAGCTACTCAATCATGCCCGCCCGTGCCAGCTCCGACTTCACCGCAATTCGCTGCTCCACGCTCAAGCTCTGCAGCGTCTTGTCCAGCACGCCCTTTTCGATTCTGTCTCCGTCGCCATCGGTTCCGCTCTTGGCCAGAATCGCTGACACCATCGGAGGCAGCGTCTTCCGCACCATCCGCGCCGCTTGCGCTTTCAAGTCCGCGTTGGATTTCTCCAACTCGGCCACCCGATCCTGCAGTTGCCGAGTCGCTTCGTGACGCTCCGGTTCGTGCACGCCGCGATCGTCCACCGCCGCAACGATCCGGTCCACCTTCGCGTTCAGCGCTTCCTGCTGCGCGTCTACTCGTCCAAGCACGCGATCCAACGATTCGGCCGCGCTCGCCAGCCGTTCCGCCGTCGCCATCAACTGCTGCACCATTTCTTCATTCATTTACTTCTCTCCTGTTGGTTGTGTTTCTGACCTCTAGCCGCTGGCCCCTAACCACTAAGCTCAATCCACGTATCCTGGTACGCGGCTTTTTCCTTCCTCAGGATTGCGGCTCCCGTGAACGTCACGCGTGTAAGCGTCAACACCCGCGCGCGTGAATCGGCCAGGGTCACATCGGTGACTTCGTACGACATGCCCAGCGCGCCGCCCATGCCTCCCCTGGATTCAGCGTGCAGAATCGGCATCAGCACGGGCTTTGTCTCGCCCCGGATCGTCATCGTCAAACTGCGAAGCCGGTCCACCGCCGTCGACAGCGCGGCTCGCAGCCTGGCTCCTTCCGTTCGCGGCCGCTGCTCCATCACTCCGTGCAGTGCCAGCGCCTTTTGCCTTGCACGCGAGAACTCCGTTCGAGACGATCCGGTGATTGTCCGCGAAGCTTTCGCAATCTCCTCGACAATCTCCGGAAAGTCCTTCGCGTACAGATATCCGCCTACCTCAAGATTTCGCCCCACGACTTCTGCGCTCGTAATCACTCCTACCTTGCGCCGCGCATCATGCCGGTCCAACGACGGCGCATAATCCAGCGCCATTCCCAGCAGAGAAGGCAACGCCGCCTCTGCCGCTTTCTTCGTCAGCATCACTCGACGCCCCTTCGACCCCGAAGGCGCCCGCTGCGAAGGCGCATCCACTACAGCCAACACTCCCCGAAACGCCGCCCGGTTTGGATGCCCCTCAACTTCCGGCATTGCCAACGCCATACTTTCCAATGCAATCGTCATCGATCCCCCACTTCCTTGAAATCTTGTCATCCTGAGCGAAGAAGTTATTCGCAATTGCGAACAACTTCGCAGTCGAAGGACCTCGTGTTCGCAGCCATCCATCACAAGCCCATCGAGGAATTACCACCACAAGTGATTCGGGTGCCGGGCGCCGCGAGAGTAAGAGAGTTCACGCTAAATCACCGCAATCTCCGGCAACCCCCGCATCCTCCGCACCTCATTCACCGTCAGCACTCCGCTCTGCAGCAGGATCTGCTGTATCTGCGCTTCCTCCAGCGGATCGGTCGTCTCCACATCCGCAAAAACAAATTCCAGATCGCTCCATCCGAGTTTCTTAGCGATGGCATCGCGCGTCAGCGACTCTGCCAATAGCCGCGCCGTCGGCACAATCGCCTGCCGAAATGCCAGGTCGTTGTATTCCTCCGCCGTCGAGCGGTTCACGTCGCGCTCGACGCCCAGATAAAACGGAGGCAGGTCGAAAGCATCGGCGACGATTCGCAGCAGAAATTCCTGCCACTGCAATCGCAAGTCTGCGTCGGTGCCTCCACCGAACCGCAACACCTCCGGTTTGCTTTCTGCCGATAGGATCGGCACCTTGCCCGTGCCTTCGATTTCGTCCTGCCACCACCGGATGAGCCGCTCGTGATGTTCCGGCGTCAAATCCTGCAACCACAGCGCGTACTGCACGACCGAATTCGAAGCCAGCCGCGACGCATAACGGTGCGCACCCAGAAATGCGTTGATGGTTTCAAACGCCACCTCCAGCCGCCCCAAACCAAACGGCGTATGCGTTCGCGGATTCAGCCGGATGTAAATCAACTCGTCGTCATCCAGCTTGATCTGCGAGTTCACACCCGACTGGTTCGTCACCTGCATGTACCGCTGCGATTGCGGCGATCCGTCCCAATCCACATTCATGCGGATCGACGCTCCATCCACCGGCCACAACACCAGCGGACTTGCCGCATTTCCGGTCGCCTGCACCTCGATCGCGCCGTACCCGCCCACCACGACGTCTTCTAGCACCTGCTCCGCCAGTGACCGGAACGAATCATCCGGATTCGGCGCATCGAAGTTGTCAGTCAGCAATCGCACTCGCTGCGCTCCATCCGGAATAGCCTCCAGCGCGTATCCCTGTCGCGGCTGCACCCGCCACCGCATCCCCGCGATTCGATCCTTGATGCAGTTGATCGCCCGCCGCGCAATCGGTGTCTCCGAAAATCGCCGCAGGTTATAAGGCGTCGGCTTCGGCATCGCATCATTCAGCGGCCCATAAGAATTGAAAATCGACGGCAGCGCCGAAGTCCGCCGCCGCTTCGCCAGTCGCTCATCCGAAGGAATGCCAGCCGACACTCCCGCCATCCGGCGCAATGCGCCGCGTACCGCCTCTGTAATTTTCATATTGTTTTCTCGACCTGAACTCACGTCGCGCGAAGCCCGACAAAGATAAAGATTATGTGGCGCGGGCACTCTTGCCCGCGAACTCTATCCATGAGCAATGAAGTCAGCCCAATAAAAAAGCCCCGCCGCAGCGGAGCTCGGATCCAACGTCGTGATATCTCTACATCGCCGTACTACCCACCCACAAAAGTGCTAACCCAAAACATGCCACCACGATCGGCACAATCAAGCGTGGTCGACCCAGGCAACAGAGAACAATCGCTCCCAACAGCCCCTTCAGAGCTATCCCGAGCCGTGTGCCCACCCAATAGACCTGAAGAGCAACGCCACTTCCGGTTCGCCAGTCCGCTCCAGGCATGCGCAGCGTCATCTCCAGCCACAACAGAATCACCAGTGACACTAAAGCCAGCGACAGCACAGTGGCACGGCTGCGCCAGCCCGTCGGCTCTCCACTCGCCGGAGTGAAATACCAGACCCAGCCATAAATCACCGCCAGGGGCGCGAGCAGAACGAAGATCGTAGCAGCCAAGGTCACGCCCTCAACTCCACCCGCGCCACATCCGCAATCGCCGCCATCTCACCCGTGGTCGCCACCCGTATGCTACTTTCTTCCATCATCTCCAGCGCGAACCCAACCTCACTCCTAGTCCTGTCCAGCTCAGCCTCAACCACTGCGGTCAGCATCGGCGCGGTTCCAGTCGCCTGCGCCATCGCCGGCATAATCTTTGGATACCTCGCCGCCAGCATCACCGCCGAATCAATGCTGGCCCGCATCGACACCGCGTGAAACAACTTGATCTCGCCTCCGAACCGGTACCCGAAGTCAAACTCAAAAGGATCACCCTGCTTCGTATAAGGTTCCGCCGGAACCGCGTTCAGCAGCGTCAGAACTCCGGCTCGATCGAACGCATCTCGCATCGTCTCCAGGATCTTCTGCCGCCCCGCCGGTTCCCGTACGCGCCTCACCTTGGCCGATTCCAGAAACATTCTCGCCACATCCCCAATTTCTGCGGCCGACGTCTTCTCGGTCAACGCCGGCATAACCGGCGACATTTGCACCATGCCCGAAAACGAGTCTTCCATCTTCTTCAACAACGTCAGCTCTTCTTTCTTTCGCCCGACTTCTTGCTGAATCTCCTTCTGCAGCGCCGACAGCACATCGAGATCCGCCTGCGGATCAAGGCACAACACTCGGCCCCAATCCCGCGTGAACCGCACATCAACCAACTCCGCTCCATCCGGCCCGTTCTCAATCGCCATCAGCCCAAAATTCACAAACTCTCCCTTCACTGCGTCCGGCACATACCGCAGCAGAAAGAATTCGAGTTGTCGCCGCTCAGCCATCTTCCTTCGTGAGCCTTAGTGTCCTTTAGTGGTTCAAGGTTTAGTCTCTGTGTTCCACCGTGTCCTCTGTGATTGAAGTTTCTGTAAACCTAAGCCTGCTCCGTCCACTCCGGAAACGGCCTCCGCGGCGAACTCCGAAACGCTTCGATCAATTCCCGCACCGTCCCTCGCCGCGAAATCAGCGTCCGCGCCAGCTTTTCCAACTCTTCCCACTCCCCGCCATACCACTCCGGAGGAATCTCGCCCGCCAAACTCCACACCACATCCTCTTCCATCTTCTCTACTCGCGACAGCCATGGCTCAAACGATTCCCACCCGCGCACTCCCGCATACACTTCATTCCGCGCGAACACCCCGCGCAGCGGATAATCCGGAAATGTCCACTCCCCCGCATTGAAACAATATCCCTGGTCGATGAACGAAGCCGTGTACTTTTTTTCCCGCAACTTCCTCCAGAACGCCGCCTGCCTCCCATTCGCATTTCCCGTCCACTTGTCGAGCACCAGCATCCCGGCAAAATCTTTCAGGTTCCGCACCCGGTCAAACATCTCCACCGGAAGATAATCAAACACCTGTCCCTCCAGCGGACTCACCACATACCGCGATCCAAATTGTAGTCCCGCCTGGCACCGGATCGTACTGTGCCCCAACTGAATGCTCAACTCTGGCGTGTGCTCCACCAGCCACTCGCCCACATCCACTACGTCCGTCACCGGAACCGGAAGCCCCGCCCGCTCCGCCAGTCGCGTCGCCGCATCTCATTCGCCAGCACCCGCAAATGCTGCGGATTGTTGCGAAATTTCACGACGTAAAAATTCCCATCAGAGCAGCGCATCAAATGACCCTGCGCCCCGCCCCGCATCCGCCGAACGTGTTGAACCGCTTCCACCACAATGAATGAAGCCTACTCCGAAATCCCGTTTTCCTCTGTGTCCCCTGTGTCCTCTGTGGTGAACGCCCTTCCCGCCCAACCCACAAAGCCCGCCATCTTACCTCAATCCCCCAAATAAAGATGTGACGGATGAACATTCCCCCGAGATCCAAGAACCGAGGACTGCCCCTCATCCCACCACCAGGCTCCCCATCTCCACCGGCCTTTTTCGCGCTCCGCGCCCCGCGTCCTCCCGCCGCACCGCATGCGCCACCGCCATCGCCATCACGCAATCATCATGTGCGCCGTCCGCCGCTGCCGCGTGCCCATTCGGACGCCGCACAAATGTCCTCAACTCTCCCAACAACCGCGGACTATGAAACAAATCCGGCTCCTCCACCAGCACCGCCGCCAGGTGCTCAATCATTGCCGGACGCGTCACCACCGACGTCAGCCATCCATCCTGCCCGCTCTGCTGATAGAGATTGTCGTAGCCCATATCTTTCAAATGCGCCAGCACTCCATACCCGTGATTGTTCCGCTCCACTGCTACCAGCGCATTTCCGTATCTTCGCGCCAGCGCCACAATCCGCCGTGCCAGTTCCAGTGGAGGAAAATGTCCATGCAACTCCGCGCACTGCAACCCCATCGTCCGCTCGATCACCTGCGCGCAGGCGTAATCCCCTTCCGATCCGCCTCCCGCCGCATCCACTCCAATGATGTACTGCCACTGTCCCCTGGTATTCGGTGGGAACCAAATCACCAGCCGCCCATTCTCCTGCGACTCCATCGTCGGCCCCGCATGTGCCGCCGCTTTCTCAATCGCTTCCATTTCGAATACGCATTCGCCCGACGCCAGGAAGCACGACACCGCGTCTTCCGCGTACTCCTGTCTCGCCTGCACGCGCAGCATCTGCGAGCATTTCCGCCGCCACGCTATCTGCTCTTCGCTCAATCCGTGTCGCTCCGCGAGAAGTTTTTCTTCGTCCGTGAACGGGGGGCCGCCTTTCGCCGCATCCTCTTTATAGGACGCCTCATACCACCACGGAAAAAAGTGTTGCGTATATCCTGTCTCCGCCGCCTTCTGCCACTCCTCGTAAAAAATCCCCGACGCGCCATTCGCCGTCGACTCCAGCACAATCTCGCCATCCGGTACCACCGCCGCCCGCAGCGACGCCAGCGTTTCCGCGCCATCGCGGGGCCAGCGGGAGACCTCCGAGCAATGCAAGTTATGGATGGTCATCCCCCGCCCCGCGTTGTCGTCCGCCGTCTCCACCCGGTACTCGCTATCGAGCCGGGGAAACACAATCTGGCGGACGTTGGAGCGCGATTTAACCAGCGCTCCTCTGCGTACCCGCTTGTTGGGCAAGTTCTCCCAGAAGCGGTGTACGATGTTAAAAATTGCCTGCGCCGATTCTTCGCTGTGCGCCACCTGCACCGTCAACGTCCCAGGCCGCGTGATCGTCTGCAGAAAAAATCGCGCGGCAATGTAAGTCGTGATCCCCACCTGCCGCGCCTTCAAAACGATATTCCGCCGGCTGCACTGCCTCGAATATTCCTGCTGCGCCCGGTTGAGTTGCAGATATTTGAGTCCGCCCTTCTTCGGTCGGACCTTCAGCAGTTTCCGGATCAACAGATCGCGCACTGTGAGATCTCCCACCCGCGCCTCCAGAAACGGCCCAAACTGTTCCACCAACCGAAGATCAGTCCACATAATTCACTCCCTTCAAACCAAGCCAGGCTGCCCGACCCTTGTCGCGCCGTCCCGGAACCAGTCAGCACAAACTCAGGGTGCCCCATTTCTCGCGTGTTCCTCATCGCGAGAAAGCCTGGCCTGAGCTCGCCGAAGGGTGGGACTTACCAAAAACCACCTATTTCGCCAACCCCGCCGTCGCCCACCTCGCGACCTTCCCGTGCCGATGAATCTCCAACCCCGCTGTCGCGCGGTCCAGTTCCGCATTCCCCGTCTTCGCCGTCAGCGTCGCATTAAACGAAGCCACAAACTCACTCGCCGAAAGAGGAATCTTTACCGACGCCGGGTGCCCCATGTCTCGCGTTTTTTGCGAGACCTGGGGATTTTCGCCGGAAGCCACCTCCGAAGCCGTCCCCGCCTTCACCAGCGGCAAAATCGCCGCCAGCGATTGCACCTCCGACAGGACGATCCCCACCACCGCCGTGATCTTCGTCTGCGTCGCTGTATCCGTAATATGCAGCGCCGGCAACAGTCCCTGCAGATTCGCCTGAACTGCGTTGATCGCACTCTCAATCTGATTCAGGATTCCCGGCTGTGTCGCCGCGTCCGCCTTTTGATACGCCGCAATCAGCGACGACACCAGTTGCAGGTCCGCTCCCGCCTGCGCCCCCGCCGTCTGGATCAACTGCATGTCCGTCGCCGACACGCTCTTGCCCTGCAGCGCCGCCACAAGCGTCACAACGTTCGCCGCCGCCGGAATCAACGCTGCCACAATCTCTTCCGCCTGCCCGATCCAGGCCGTCGAGCATGCCGTCCACATCATCGTCCCGCACAACACCAGCGCCAGCAGCGCCTTTGCCAGATTCCTTGTCTCCCTCATCGCTCTCTCCCTCCAGATTTAAATTTCCAACCGTCAAACAAATCCGTCCCACAAGTCCGCAAACAAAAAGGCACGGCTTCATGACCGTGCCCAGAAGTACCCCCGGTTTTCTCCGCGTCCTCCGCGATCCCCTCAGCGACCTCCGCGGTTAAAAGCTCACCTCGCCCCGACCCCACTCACTGCGAGTACCACCCAGCAGCCGTAGCCTGCATCGCCTGCAGATAACTTGCTCCTGTAGCCGAACTCACTCCCACCGAAGTCTGGTAGGCCGCGTCATAAGCGATCAACCAATCTTCCCAATAGATTTCGAACATGTTCGCATGATGCGCCCCCGCCCAAACCAGCAGCGGAGGCAGCGCTCCCGTCACTGCATTACTGCCGCAACTCATCCCCGGCGCGCAACTCGTCGTCGCCGTCTGCAATTCGAGCGGAACCTGGTACTCGTAAGTCTGAAACAAATCGCACCAGTCCGACTGCGCGCCGGGGCAGTTCTGAGTGTCCGCCGCCCCCCACCCCTGACTGCCAAACCCAATCCCCAGCGGCGCCGCCACCGCAGCCACATAATCCGCAACCGCGTTGTTCGGCGGATCGACCGCGTTGATCGCTACCATCAACTGCTTGGCCGAATTCAGTGACGCCTCATAATTCAGCATCGTCGACAGATAACTCTCCCACAACGCCGTCTTCGCCGATGGCGTGAATCCCCAACTCTGGAACGCCGTAATGCACGCCGGATCCGCCGAGTTGTCCCACCCCATCGCCGGAAACGTCTCTCCACCGCGCCCCAGCCCGAACCGTATATATCCGATCAACGGATTCCCCTGGTAATGCGCCACCAGCGCCGCCATCGCATTCTCATAGTTCGTTTGAAACGCCGAACTCGCGAAGTTTGGAATCTGCTGCGTCGCCGGCCCGCTCGGCTGCTCCCAGCACGTGACGTAATTCGACGTCCCCAGCGCCGTCCACAAATAAGCCGGAGTCGCGCACGCCGTCACCCCGCTCAGCGCGTAGTTCGCGCAACCTGTGCTCTTCGTTCCGTCCTGCACCGCCCACACAATCAGGTTCGTTCGTTTGCCCACAGCGTTCCACGCCGCGATCAACGGATCATCGGTACTGAAGTCGTACGCGTTAAACGTCGCTGCCGAGTTGGTTGTCTCCGCGAACGCCCTGGCCAGGGTCACATTGTTCCCGCTGATTGACGCGACTTCGTACCACTTCGTCCCAATCATCATCCCGGTCCACGCCGCCTGGTTCGAACATCCAGCCGCGCACGTCACCGTCGCCGCCGTGCTGCCGTTGGTCACCGCCACCGTCCCCGACGATCCATTATCGAAATCCGCCCACTGCACCACGATCGACGCACCCGCCGCCGCCGAGTTCGCCGGATAGAGATAGGTCTGCACATCCGTCCACCAGGAATTCGTCGCAGTCGAATACGGTGCCTGAACCACATACAGATTCGGATGCGCCGCCGTCGCTACCACGAACACATCGTTCCGGCACGCCGTCGAACTGTTCGGCGAATCCGTGCACGTCCCGTTCGCTCCGCCCTCGGTTCCCAGCGTTCTCTGCCAGTCCGACGTGAACGCGTAGAACTTTCCATCCTGCGACACGCCTCCAATCGAGTATTGGGAATCGAAATTCCAATTCACTCCGGTCGTCTCGGTATGCGCGAAGCGGTAGACCGCCCCGCTCCCCGGCGAGATTCCCAGCACCTCGTTCACCCACGCGCAGTTGTACGATCCCGGCGTCTGCGCATCGCTCCCGATCGCCGCCGTGCTGGCAAAGAACGGATACGCGTCGCCCACATCTACATTCGGCCATCCTTGATGAATGTCTGCCTGCGTCACCGTGCAACTTGAAAGCGGCAGCCCCGGCAGGATCGCTGTCCCGCTGTTGTTGTTTCCGTACAGCCGCATGTCTTGCTGCCAGAACGGAGAGTAATTCGCATTCACCAGATGACTAGTTCCATCCGTCCAATGTCCCCCGCATCCGCCGCCTTGCGTGCAGGAGTAATAAAGATTCGTCGTTCCGATCTGCCAGAGATAAGGCAGTTGTGAAACGCAGTTGTCGATCTGCCCGCCGCTCCCCGTCGCATTCGCTCCCGTCTGCGCCCAGGTCACCGTACTCGCCCCCGAAGTTACTGAC
>Ga0210388_10003120_pt1 | contig 12958 bp, 9 predicted proteins | sample IncBWC19OmetaG_FD_155485 | JGI IMG/M metagenome (GOLD analysis project Ga0210388, IMG submission 155485) | Forest soil microbial communities from Barre Woods Harvard Forest LTER site, Petersham, Massachusetts, United States - Inc-BW-C-19-O ... | reverse complement strand
ACCTGCCCCCAATATCTGTATCTCTCTCTCGAAAACATGGACGCTCCCGGTTTTGAAGGTGCCAAATATGTCTTCACACCGCCGCTGCGCGAACAATGGCACCAAGAAAAACTCTGGCAAGGGCTTGCGAAAGACACTCTGCAGGTGGTCTCCACCGACCACTGCCCGTTTTGCTTCAAGGAACAAAAAGAAATGGGCAAGGACGACTTCACGAAAATTCCGAATGGCGGCCCGGGTATCGAGCACCGCCTCAGCCTCATCTACACCGGCGGCGTCCACGGCAAACGATTCTCCGCCAACCGTTTCGTCGAACTTGTGGCCACCGCACCCGCAAAACTTTTCGGCCTATATCCCCGCAAAGGAACCATCGCCGTAGGATCGGACGCCGACCTCGTAATTTTCGATCCCAACGAAGAACAAATCATCAGCGCAAAAACCCACCACATGCGTGTGGACTACTCCATGTTTGAGGGAATTCAAATTAAGGGGGCACCAAAAACAGTCTTTTCACGCGGGCGCGCCGTGATTGACGCAGGAAAATTTGTCGGCCGCCCCGGCGCTGGCCAATTCCTGCGGCGCCAGACACACAACACCGTCAAGTGAGATGAGAATCACGCGGATGAGCCGGCGTCTAGCGCTCTTTTTGAGCTGCAGACGAAAAAGGAAAGCCTGTTACGGCTTTTGTTTTGCAGGGTCGCTAGGTCCGCCATCCGCTGGCGCCTCATCGACTTTCGGCACTGAGATTTTCTGCTTGTCGTCCACAGCAAAGAGCAGGTAGTTGCTGAAACTGTGACGCCGATGAATGCGCCGCCCCTTCCAGTCGTAATACACCTCGGCACTCTGCGGGAGCCACATCTTCACATCGCTCTTGTTGAAGTTTACGGGGCCATATTCGATGTTCGCATGATCGGCGATTAGCCTTATTTGCGGAACGGGCGAGACCAAGTCCGTCTCCAGCCTCACGATTTGATAATTGTCCGCTGAAATCCAGGCACGCCCCTTCAGCGCAACCGCATAAGACGGGCCATCTGCACCGATTCTGTACCTCTTGATTGTGTTCGGCTTGTCGGGCCTTTGCTTAAAGTGGACTTGCCAGGCGAGCCCGCCGTTCCACCGCGCCAATCCTTCACATGTCATCTCAAAATTAACGGCGTTGTATGGATGAAAAATCAATACGAGAGCGGGAAGTCCGTTGGTCGCCACACCGTCCGGAAAATCGGCCGCCGAACCGCCGTGGCCGTTTCGGTATTCTTCCACGTTCAGATAGCCGTGCTTCACTTCCTGAATGGAAACCACGTAATCGAACTTGCGCTTTTCAGGATACGAGGCGAGCCCATTCTTCCCGATTAATTCATGCGTGAGCGACTCCGTGGCAGCGAATCGATCCACATCCTTTACCAGTTCCATCAGCTGTATTCCGGCCTTGCTCACCACATCATCTACGGCACAAGAAGCGCCAGCCTCCACCGGCGGGACATGTTCGTCCACGTCGGGCGGCAGCCAGGTAGAGCCACCCGGCAAGGCGGCAGCCTCATTTGTGATCGCAGTCATCTCGCTTGCTTCAGACACAGCGTTAGCGGAAGCTTTTCCTGCCTGGGGATTTTTCAGAATTCCAAGGTCTTTATTTGCGGCAGCGTCCGTAGGATGCGCCTGAACATAGGCTTCTAATAGCTTTAGGGCCTCGTCCCGATCACCGTTCTCTCCCCGCGCGGCCAAAGCCCGCGCCAATAGCGGCTGAACAACGGCGGCTCGCTCGTGCCCCAACTGAACCGCCCGCTCGGCCTCTTTGATCGCTTCGTCGTTCTGGTGTTGCAACACCAAGGCTTCCGCGAGGAGCGCGTGGGCACGCCAGGCGGACGGGTCGGCTTCCACCGCCCGCTTCAAATACGGCATCGCTTCAGCCGGTTTATTTTCGTGCAACAAGTCCTGGCCAACGGCGAGCAGGGCACTCAAGTGTTTCGGATTAAGTTCCAAAGTCTTCATCCAATATGCCTTGGCCTGGGCCTCATCGTGCATTTGCGACGAACAAACGCCGAACAGGTATTCGATCTCTGCGCTTTTTGGAGCATCTTTTTGGGCTGCTTCTAGATGCTTGTGCGCATCATTCGGCTTGTTCGCACGTAACTCCTCGAGTGCCTTCCCCACCTCCCTTTGCGTTTTCGGAGCAAGGGCATAGATGCCCACGGAGGACGCGGCATCCTCCGCCGATAGAGGAGACATCTCTATGGTGATCTTGACGAGCGAACGTTCTTGAACTTCGAGCTGCTTCACGGATGCTTCGTACTTGGGAGCCAAAACCTGTATTTTGTACTCCGTCGCACGAATACCATTGAACCTGACATAGCCGTTTTTCACGGTTTTCTGATCAACAAATTCGCCGCTTAATTTGGTCAACGTTGCAACCGCTGAACCATCGATTGGAGCCCCGTTTGGTCCTTTCACAAAAACGTCGATATCCCCCTGCTTGTCTACGTCCTCCATGTGGGATTGACCCACAGTGACGGTGGGGCTAGAACTGGGGACTTGCCCGCCTCGTTCTGGTGCCGGTTTACCTGCCCACACCACGACCGGCAGTAACAGCCCGCAACACACAACTAGAATGACCCGGAGATACTTCAGGACCCGTATACACATGTAACCCACCCGTCCATTGCTGGCCAAAGTACCCGAGGACTGTCACCATAATACTCCCGATTTTCGCTCAAGGGATAGCTGTAACCGGACATCTCACAACTCCAAGACTGCAAAGGATTTCGGAGGAATCGAATCGGGCAGTCTGGCGACGAAGCTTTTGTCGCACAAACGATCGAGCGAGTTCAATAGTAAATAATACCGTTCCCTTCTGAATGCACCCTCTGATCGCCATTCAATTTTGTGGCCGGAGGCTGCGGTGGTAGAGTACGCCCCGATTGCGAATGGCTTAGTAGAGCAATCCCGCGCTATGAAGCACACCTCAGACTCGATGACAATGACCGAAAACCCGAACAAACAAGCAAGACAGGGCAGTGGGCTCGCGCGGCAGCTTGGTTTATTTGGCACGACGATGGCCGTGATGGGCGGGATCATCGGCGCGGGGATATTCATCAACCCCTACATAGTTGCTGACAGGGTGCATACTTCCACGCTGATCCTCAGCGCTTGGGTGGCTGGCGGCCTCATTGCCCTGCTGGGAGCCTTCATTTACGCGGAGCTGGCCGCGAGGTTGCCGGTCGTTGGCGGCCAATATGCCTATCTGCGCGATGCGCTTCATCCTGCTGTGGCATTTCTGTACGGTTGGGTTCTGCTGCTTGTGATTCAGACAGGCGGAATGGCTGCAGTTGCGGTCACCTTTGCCCGATACTTCCTCGAGTTAACTCACTGGCAAGTCAGTGCCTCGCTCATCGCAGCTGCCGCGCTCGCTCTTCTCACCGGGATTAACTGTCTGGGCGTTCGCGCCGGTAGCCGAGCGCAATCGGCGATGACTCTGGCCGCGATTGCCGCCATTGGGATGCTCGAGATCTTCAGCTTTGTGCGCGGTGGACCGTCGCAAATTTCATGGCGCCCGGTTCTGGACCAGCCGATGTCCATGAGCCTCATTTTCACCTTTGGAGCTGCCATGACCCCGGTTTTGTTTGCTTACGGAGGCTGGCAAACTTCCAGTTTTCTGGCCGGCGAAGTGCGCGACCCGTGTAAAACTCTTCCTCGTGGCCTCGTTCTTGGAGTTCTGGGTGTGATCGCGGTGTACACCTCGGTGAATTTCGTTTATGTGCGCGTCCTCGGACCAGCTGGACTGGCTGCCACCATGACGCCTGCATCGACCGTTATGCGGGCTCTGCTCGGACCGCGGGGAGGTTCGCTGATCGCTGCCGGAATTGCCTTCTCTGCGTTTGGGTTTCTTGGGCAATCGATGTTGACGGCTCCACGCGTCTATTTCGCGATGGCCGAAGACCGTGTCTTTTTCCACGGCGTTGCGTGGATCGATCCACGGACACACGTTCCAGTTGTCGCCATCCTGCTGCAGGGCGTGTGGGCCATCTTGATTGCGCTGACAGGAACGTACGCTCAGGTCGTCAACTATGTTGTGGCAATGGACTGCATATTCTTTGGGCTGACGGCGGTCTGTTTGCTTGTTTTGCGGCGTCGCGCGGTGATTCAGGGATCGCCCTCGATTGAGTTTCAAGTGCCCGGACACCCCTGGACCACGCTGCTGTTTATCGCCGCGGAATGGATCGTCGTCGTGAGTACCTTCGCCCACGACCCCAAACGCTCTTTTATTGGGCTTGGTATCGCTATCGCAGGCTTGCCCGCATATTATTTATGGCGCGCGAAAAACAAGGGAGAAACAGGGACATGAGAGGTTCGGGACAATCAAAGCGTTCGGAGTACATGGAATGGGCGAAAACGCACTCGCATGCACGCTTTAATTTAGCAACCAGCGGCCTGATCAGCGTGCCCCTGTCCGAGTTCCCAGTGCGCCTCGAAGATTTGGAAATCACCGAACCGGGCGGTTATGGGTACGAGCCGCTGCAGCAGCGGCTGGCACGCCACAACGGAGTGCCCGAAGAATGCGTGGTCGCCGCAACGGGCACGTCGATGGCTAATCACCTGGCGATGGCCGCCGTGCTTGATCCCGGCGACGAAGTGTTGATCGAGCAGCCGGTCTATGGGCCGTTGCTGGACGTCGCGGAATACCTCCAGGCACGAGTGAAGCGAATCCCTCGGCGTTTCGAGACAGGATTCGCGCTTGAACCCGCGGAGATCGAGAGAGCCATCACAAAAGAAACGCGACTGATTGTCCTGAGCAATCTCCACAATCCGAGCGGCGCGCTGATGCCGGCGGCAACGCTGCGAACTATTGGCGAAATGGCACAACGCGTTGGCGCGCATGTGTTGGTTGATGAGGTTTATCTCGATATGTTATTCGACCGCGGCGCGCCATTTTGTTTTCAGATAGGCCAATCCATCGCGCACTCAGATGACAATCCGTTTATCGTCACCAACAGCCTGACGAAAGTTTACGGTTTGAGCGGGCTGCGTTGCGGCTGGGTGCTCGCCTCGCCGCCATTGGCCAAGCGGATGTGGCTCCTGAATGATTTGTATGGAGCCGTCGCGGCACACGCGGCCGAACGCATGTCCGTGATCGCGTTCGACCATCTCGAACAATTTCGCGAGCGGGCACATTCGCTCCTTACCGCCAATCGCGTGGTAATAGATGCCTTTCTCGATTCGCGCGGCGACCTCGAATGCCTCCGCCCGTCCGCTGGGACGGTGTTTTTCCCGCGCCTCACCCACGGCGATCCTGAAACATTTTTCAAGTTATTGCGCGAGAAATACGAAACGACAGTTGTTCCGGGCGCGTTCTTTGAAATGCCGCGGCACTTCCGGATTGGCATAGGCGGCGAAACCGCAGGGCTGCGCGCCGGCCTCGAACGTCTAAGCGCCGCCCTCGATGATTTCGCAAAGCAATAGCCTGCCAGGATATGGTCCCTATGAATGTAACTAGCTCGCAACTGGTGGCACGCTGAGCACCAATCTGGCAAGCTTCTGCCCCTTACCAGCGCTCATTGTGTTGGAATACAATCATTCATATTGAGACAAGAATGAAAAAACTTAAATTCGTGGTTTCGCTAACCACCGACGATAACGACTACCAGATTGAGCAGAAGGAATCCGCAGAGCAGGCCGCGCGCAAAACAGGCGTGGAAGTACAGATAATCCACGCGCAAAACGACGCCATCAACCAGAGTACGCAAGTCTTAAAAGTCATCCAGGCGCCGAAGGAATTGCGTCCGGATGCCATTATTTTTGAACCCGTTGGAGGCACGGCGCTACCACAGGTCGCGAAGGCTGCAGTCACCGCAGGAATCGGCTGGGTGATTCTGAATCGCGATGCCACCTACATTGAGGAACTGCGCAAGACTTCGACGGCCCCGCTTTTCTCTGTCAGCTCCGATCATGTCGAAATTGGCCGTATACAGGGGCGCCAGATGGCGGCTCTGCTCCGAGGCGGGGGTTCCGTTCTCTATATTCAGGGACCCTCGGAGAATTCCGCAGCCAAAGAACGTACTCTAGGAATGCAAGAAACTAAGCCCGCGAGCGTCCAGGTCACGATGCTCAAGGCCCAATGGACTCAGGAAAGCGCCCAAAAATCCGTGCGATCATGGCTAAAGCTGACGACCTCTCAGCGCGCTGCGATCGACCTCATTTCCGCGCAAGACGATTCCATGGCCATGGGCGCCCGCGATGCCTTCAAGGAACTGACCAACGAAGACGAACGCGAAAGATGGCTCAAGTTGCCGTTCACGGGCTGCGATGGACTGCCGAAAACGGGTCAGGCATGGGTGCGTAGCGGAATGCTAACCGCCACAGTTTTTGTTCCTCCGAACGCCGGCCAGGCGATTGAACTGCTTGTCGACGCGATTCAAAATAAAAAGATGCCGCCAGAACGAGTTGTGACAGCCGCCCTATCTATCCCGGCTCTGGATGCTCTCGCTCGCAAAAAACCCTGACCGACGCTTCTGCCGACCCTTTGCGCCCTGGCATTCGACACCACTAAAACGATTTTCTGGCTTCCTCCATCGCTCAGGAAGCGTATAATGCCGCGGGCCGTATTTTGGTCTGGGTGAGAGGGACTTTTCGGAGGGTTGGGATGCGCAGCTCGCGCGTTAGTAAATCGGTTGACCGAAGGCAATTTCTCGCTGCGACCGGCGGAGGTCTGTTGGCTGCGGCGGTTCCGGGAGGAGCAGGTATGAGGGACACGATTGCCCATGCAGGCGCTGACGCTGCCCACGCTTCGAAGAACCAGTCGGCCGCTTCCCCATCCACGAAGCGCAAAATTCCCATCGGCGTCTTCGATCCTGTCTACGACAATTTTTCTCTGGATGAAATGCTCGACAAGGTCAGCGCGCTGGGCCTTGAAGCAATGGAAATCGGCACGGGAGGCTACCCGGGAACGAAACATTGCCCAGTGCAAGAGCTTCTTGACGACCCCGCCAAAGCCAAGGCCTGGCAGAAAAAATTTACAGATCGTGGGATTCAGGTGGCCACCCTGAGCTGCCATGGCAATCCCGTTCACCCTGACGAACAGCATGCCCAGCGTGACCGCGAAAGCTTTCGCAGAACGGTGTTACTCGCCGAGCGCCTGGGCGTAAAAGTGATCGTCGGTTTTTCCGGTTGCCCCGGCGGTACCCCCACAGATGCCCAGCCAAACTGGATCACCTATCGCTGGCCGCCCGAGTACGCGCAAATGCAGGATTGGCAGTGGAAGGAAAAAGTTATTCCCTATTGGCAGGAGGCCGCGAAATTCGCTCGCGAACACGGCATACATCGCATTGCGCTGGAAATGCATCCTAATTTTGTCGTCTATAATCCGCGAACCCTTATCAAACTTCGCGAAGCAGTCGGTGAAGAGATCGGCGCAAACTGCGACTTAAGCCATCTCTTTTGGCAGGGCTGCGACCCGGTGGAAGTGATTCACTTCCTGGGCAAAAAAGGCATGATTTATCATGCGCACATGAAGGACACCGTATTCTTTCAGGACAACGTCGCAAAATATGGCGTGCTGAATTTCGCCTTCGAGACCAGCGATCTTGGCAATGCTTCGGAAACATTCCGCGCCGTGGGTTACGGGCACAGCGCGAGTCTGTGGAAGTCCGTCGTGCAAGCTTATATGGACATCGGCTACGAAGGCATCCTCAGCATTGAGAATGAAGATCCCATCCTGAGCGGCGAAGTCGGCGTCGAACGCGCCGCCTACGTTCTGAAAAATGTGCGCAAAGAAATTCTCGAAGGTTGATGCATCGGAAGAAAAAGAATTAGGGAGGTTTTATGCAACGGCGTGATGCCTTAAAATTTCTTGCCACGGGTGCTCTCGCTTCCACTGCCGCACCCGATCTCTTCGGCTTTTTTCAAGAAGCACATCCCGCCTCCGGATATGCGCTGCGCACGCTCAATCCGCACCAAAACGCAACCGTTGTTCTGATGAGCGAAATTATCATTCCGGAGACCGGCACGCCGGGAGCCAAAGGTGCGCGTGTCAATGAATTCATCGACGTCATTCTCACGGAATGGGCTACCGAGGAGGATCGCAACAATTTCCTCGCTGGTCTTGCCGGGGTGGACAAGCAGAGCAACGAGCTATTCGGCAAAGATTTCGTCGACGCTTCTCCCGCGCAGCAGCTCGCTCTGATGCGCGCTATGGACGAAACCATCGGCATGCTCGCCGGTCGGCCCGCTCGTCACGGCAACACCGTCCCCGATTGGGACACACAGCTCAGAGGCAATTTCTTCGTTGTGTTCAAAGGCATCACCCTCCACGGCTACTACACTTCCGAAGTTGGTTTTACCCGCGAGTTGGGTTTGCAAATCATTCCCGGCGCTCAGCATGGTTGCGTACCGGTAGCAGCAGAAAAAAAGGCTTAAGGGAGACTCGCATGGCGGCCAACACCTACGACGCAATCGTTATCGGCTCGGGAATTACTGGCGGTTGGGCGGCGAAAGAGCTCACCGAAAAAGGGCTCAACACGCTAATCCTGGAAGCAGGACGCACCACCGTTCCGGAACGCGACTACGTCGAGCACGTTCCGGTTTGGGAGCTCAAGTATCGCGGCTGGGATGATCACGTCAAGCGCATGGGAACGCAGCCCATTCAGCGCGAGTGTTATTACGCCTGCGATGAATACTCCAACAAGTTTTTCGTCAGCGACGTGGACAATCCTTATACCTGCGAGGAAGGCAAACACTTTGCCTGGATTCGCGGCCGCCAGGTCGGCGGAAAGTCCCTTACCTGGGGCCGCCAGAGCTATCGCTGGAGCGATCTTGATTTTGAAGCCAACTTGAAAGAAGGCATCGCCGTTGACTGGCCCATCCGCTATGCGGACATTGCGCCCTGGTACGATTACGTCGAAGAGTTCGCCGGAATCAGCGGCCAAGCCGAGGGTCTGCCGCAACTGCCTGACGGAAAATTTCTCCCGCCGATGGAAATGACATGCGTCGAACTGGATGTTCGCGCGGCGATGGCCAAACATTTCGACGACCGCATGTTGACCATCGGCCGCTCCGCCGTTCTCACCCGCGTACACAAGGGACGCGCAGCCTGCCACTATTGCGGAGTCTGCCACCGTGGCTGCATTACTGGGTCTTATTTCAGCAGCTTGAGTTCAACTCTCCCCGCGGCGATGAAAACAGGTAAATTCACCATCCGGCCTTACAGCGTGGTTCGCAGCTTGAATTTTGATTCGGCGACGCGCCGCGTCACCAGCGTGAACGTGGTTGATTCGCAAACGAAGAACGAACTCGAATTCAAAGCGCGCGTCTTTTTCGTCTGCGCCTCCACTCTCGAATCCACGCGCATCCTTCTTAATTCCGCAACTCCTGAATTTCCCAACGGTCTCGCCAACAGCAGCGGCGAGCTCGGTCACAACCTCATGGACCACCACATGGGCGCAGGAGCAAGCGGAAGAATGCCTGGCCACGAAGACAAAATGCCCTTTGGCAATCGTCCCAACGGCATTTATGTTCCACGTTTCAGAAACGTAAAAACTAAACAGCCGGATTTCTTGCGAGGATATGGCTATCAGGGAGGCGGAAGCCGTGACGGTTGGTCGCGCGGCGCGTCGATGGTCGGTCTTGGCCCGGAATTTAAAAACGCACTGAAAATGCCTGGCCCGTGGCGCATGAGTCTCGGCGGCTTCGGCGAATGCCTGCCGAGTCACGACAATTACGTCGAAATCGAAAAGGGAAAAGTCGATGCCTGGGGCATTCCCACTTTGAAGATTCATTGCGCTTGGGGCGAAAATGAATTAACCATGTCCAAGGACATTGCCATCCAGGCCGCGGAAATTCTCGCCGCGGCGGGCGCCACCGAGATTTCTCCATATCAGAAGCCTTCGCCCCCGGGACTCGGGATTCATGAGATGGGCACGGCTCGCATGGGCCGCGACCCCAAGACCTCCGTCTTGAACGCGCACAACCAGGCGCATGACGTGAAGAACCTTTTCCTCCCCGACGGCGCTAGCATGGTTTCCAGCGCTTGCGTCAATCCTTCGTTGACTTACATGGCCTTGACAGCCCGCGCTTGTGATTACGCCGTTACCCAAATGAAGCAAAACGAGCTGTAACTCGAGGTCCACAAAATGTCGCAAGTGATTCGCTCGCCGAAAATGTACGACGTGTGCGTCATTGGCTCCGGCGCCGGAGGCGGCACTGCCGCGAAAATCCTGACCGAAGGCGGGCTCAGCGTGGCGCTGCTCGAAGCCGGCCCTCCCGTGTACCCCGAAAAAGATTTCAAGATGCTTATGTGGCCCTATGAATTGCCCCACCGTGGAATTGGTGTCGGCGGCCACGCTGCGGAAAATTTTGGCGAGTTCCTGGCCCCCAATGGCGCCTGGCAAATCGAAGGCGAACCTTATACTTCAGCCCCCGGCTCAAACTTTCAGTGGTTCCGTTCACGCATCGTAGGCGGCCGTACGAATCACTGGGGCCGTATCGCGCTGCGCTTCGCCCCGATCGATTTCCAATCCGCCACGCGCGACGGCCTCGGCGACGATTGGCCGATCACCTATGACGATCTCTCGCCATACTATGACAAAGTCGAATCCTACATAGGCGTCTTCGGCACCCACGAAAACGTCTCGAGCGCGCCTGACGGAATGTTTCTTCCGCCGCCGAAACCGCGCTGCACGGATCTCATCGTTAAAAAAGCTTGCGACAAAATCGGCGTGATTTGCATTCCCTCGCGGCTTGCGATTCTTACCAAATCCGTGAATGGCCGCCTTCCATGCCACTATTGCGGCCAATGCGGTCGTGGCTGCGTCACTGCCTCCAATTTCAGCTCGAGCCAGGTGATGATTCCGCCCGCGATGAAGACCGGCAAGCTCACGATGATTACCGGCGCGATGGCGCGCGAAGTAATTCTAGGCAAGGACGGAAAAGCCGAAGGCGTTTCGTACATCGACAAAGCCACCCGCACCGAGAGACGCATCAGCGCTCGCGCCGTCGTTCTCGCGGCCAGCGCCTGCGAATCCGCTCGCTTGCTCCTGAATTCCAAATCCGCGCAGTTCCCCAACGGTTTGGCCAACTCTTCCGGCGCCGTTGGCAAATACCTCACCGATTCCGTCGGCAGCGACGGCTGGGGCATTATTCCTCAGCTCGAAAAAATGCCTCCGCACAATCACGATGGCGTCGGCGGCATGCACATGTACATTCCCTGGTGGAAGTTCGACCGCAAGAACGATTTTCCACGCGGCTATCACATCGAATTCGGCGGAGGCCGCGACATGCCCGGCGTTGGCGAGTTCAATGACCTCTTGCATGAAGAGGAAGGCTACGGCGCGACTCTGAAGAAGCGCGCGCGACAAACCTACGGCACCGGCATTGGCATGGCCGGGCGCGGCGAAATGATCCCCAATCCGGACACCTACTGCGAGATCGACCGCGAAGTTGTCGATAAATGGGGCATCCCCGTCCTGCGCTTTCACTTCAAGTGGAGCGAGTACGAAATTCGCCAAGCCAAGGATATGCAGGAAACTTTTCGCGCCATCATCGAAGCCGCGGGTGGAGTGTACAAAACCAAGACGCCCATCAGCGGCGAGAGTCCCTTCGGCATTGCCGCAGGTGGAAAAATCATCCACGAGGTTGGCAGCGCGCGCATGGGCGCGGATCCAAAATCCTCCGTCCTAAATGGATTCTGTCAGGCGCATGACGTCAAGAATATATTTGTCATGGATGGAGCACCGCTCGTCACCAACCCCGATAAAAATCCAACTCTGACGATCATGGCGTTGGCATGGCGCGCGTCCGAATACCTGCTCGACGAAGCCAGGAAAGGTAATTTGTAGGCGCGCCAAAATCAGAATCAGTGCCAGAGGCATTGGAAGACTTGAGGGAGACATTCTATGAGCGAACACTCCGTAACGCGCCGCGACATACTAAGAACACTGGCCGTGAGCGCGGTGGGCGGCTCCGTGCTGCAAGTGATTCCCGCGAAGGCCGCCGAGTTTGCTCATCAAGCGGTCCACAACGAAAAATCGGTGTCGCCTGCGGGGAAGTACGCGCCAAAGTTTTTTTCGCCCCATCAGTACGAGATGATCACCACTCTTTGTGACACCATTATTCCGAAAGATGAAAAATCCGGCGGTGCAGTGGAAGCCGGCGCTCCAGAATTCATCGATCTCCTCACCAGCGAAAATGAAGAGTGGCAGGTAGCTCTCGGCGGCGGGCTGCAATGGCTGGACAGTTTCTGCTCCGACCGTTACTCCGTTTTTTTCCTCGAGTGCACTCCAGAGCAGCGCAAGGAAGTTTTGGACCTGATCGCCTTCCGCAAAAACGCCAAACAAGACCTATCTCTGAGCCAGGGCGTGGCCTTCTTCGCGTTCCTCCGCAGACTCACCTGCGACGGCTTCTACACGAGCAAAATCGGCATCGAGGACTTGCAATACATCGGTAATACTGCTCTCCGCGAATTCCCGGGATGCCCTCCACTCCCCGGAGCCTAAATAAAACTCAATCGTAACTCGCCGCGTTATTGGCCGGATAGTTGGTCCGTTTGTCGTCGCTAGGAGACAGACCTAATTGTCCCTGAGGCGGGGTCCCACACAACCGCGCTCTTGCGGAAGTACGATTCGTTGGACATGTGGCATGCCAGCGCCGCGTTGTTTCCAAATACGGCGTCTTCTGTCACGGGCTGGCGAGTCTTTACACCCTGGAAGTAACGCCACAGGTGCGGCTTTTCGTCATCCCAGGAATCGCCGCGATACGTATAGCCTTCCAGCACAGGTTCTTTGCCGGGAACCGGATCGTTTTTCGCGTGCCATTCCGCCACGTAGGCATCGCGCATTTTCTGTGGATAGCCGGAAGTGTAATAGCTCGGCCCCGAATCTTCGCCAGTCTGCGGATAATAAGTTATCGCGAATTCGGTGACTTCCAGAATCCCCTTCGATCCCTGGAAACGGTAAATCTCCGGCGTCTCGCAGCCGAGATT
>Ga0210388_10003118_pt1 | contig 12962 bp, 11 predicted proteins | sample IncBWC19OmetaG_FD_155485 | JGI IMG/M metagenome (GOLD analysis project Ga0210388, IMG submission 155485) | Forest soil microbial communities from Barre Woods Harvard Forest LTER site, Petersham, Massachusetts, United States - Inc-BW-C-19-O ... | reverse complement strand
TCGGAAACCAGCTTCTGCTTACCCAGCTTCCGCTTGCTCTTTTGCGGCTTCGACGTAAGGATGTGCCGCGTCTTGGTCTGGCCCCGCTTGATTTTGCCGGTGCCAGTCTTGCTAAAGCGCTTGGCCGCGCCTGAATGGGTCTTCAACTTTGGCATTTTCTTCTCAATTTTACTCGAATTCGGCAAGCGGATCGCTTACCACAGGCCTTTTGAAACAGAGATTTCCCAGCTATTTAGGCCTCAATCAGTATACCGTAAGCGCGGATTCCGCGCGACTTCGGTCCGCCGACGGTGCCGGCTCAATTCGAATTCGCAGGTACAATTTCCATGGGGTGTAGGGGGCTGCACCCGGCCGTACATATACCGGATAGTGTCGGCGTGGACGGGCTCTGTATCTGAATCCGGTGTAGCAACCCGTCAACGGCGCTCAGCCCCCAATAACTTGGCCCCTCGGTCGCTTGTTCCCTGCTCTCACTCCGCCGGATCATCCGCTGTAAACGGCGAGCAGCACGGCTTCTCGGTCGCGTGGAAGTTCATCACCTCCACGCGTGTCCCATCGGGATCGTACATATTGAACTGGTATTTGCCGTCGAGGCCGATCTTGGGCGCCTGGTCGTGGCGGCCGCTAAGGCGGTTCGCGTCCACAAGCACCTTGTACGCGTCGGGAACTGAGGGCACGCCGATCGAGAAATGGTCCAGCACGCCCAGCGTCTGCTGCGACATCGTCGCCGGAATGCCCGCGCCCGGGCCTCCCGAAACCATGTACTCGATCCAATCGTGCGCGTCAGGAACCTGCTGGCTCACCCACTCCGTTTTGCCGTCGCGCCCGCCCCACCAATATGGACGAAAGCCCAGCAGGTCGCGATAAAACTTATCCTCCGCGGCACGGTCATGCACCAGTATGCCCACGTGGATGATGTGGTGGCCTATGGCACTGGGCGCGTTGATCAGTCCCGGGCTCGCCGGCGGCTGCACAAACCGAACCTTGTTGCCCTCGGGATCGAACACGTCAAACCAGCGGCTGCCGTCCTTGCCGCGCTCCACGCTCGCAGGCGTCTTCCATCCCTTGGCCGCGAGATATTTGCGCATGCCGTCGGCGTTGTCCGTATTAAAGGCCACATGATCCAGGCGGTTCACGCCCTGCCCATCCGGCAGCGGCAGCACTTCAACGTACTGCACAGCGTTGAGCATGTAGCGCGCGCCCTTTGGATCCTCAGGGTCGGCCTGCTTTTGCGCGCCAACACTTACGGTATAAAAGTGCTCGGCAGCTGTCGCGTCCGATGTGTACACAGACAGATGCGAGATGCCGGTGATCTTGGGGCGGGCTGGAATGGTTTTTGCCGCGGCAGCGGCAGCGCCTAAAACTGACATAGACGCCGAAACAACTGCAACAACGAGAGCTCTGGCTTGCATAGCATTTCCCTCACGGTTTCTGGAGCCAGATAAACATAAATCGATTGAGGAGCGTTGCGCAAACCGGGCGCGTCAGCGGTATTGGGCGACTTTGAATGTTTATTGCCTTCCTAATCGCTGGTGAGCGCGACATCCCACCGGCACGCCCAAAAAGGGCGCAAACCCAATCCCCAGGAAGTCTCCAACGAAGCGGGCCATCCGCCGCGAAGATTTTAAACAGATTGCGATGCGGATTCGTAGGCTACCGAAAGTTAAGACGAGTTCGGAGTATCAACGAGAGGTATACAAGTCTGGCAATTCAAGCTCTATCCGCTGCCATTCAGGGATTCGAAATACACCGAGGATTTGCTCTGGTTCACGAACACATATCTGAATGTGCGTCTTTTCCCAAAAGCCTGCATCTTCGTAGAGTTCGTCGCCCTCTGGAAAGAGCGCTCGAACCGTTGAAAAAGATTGGCCAGTTGGATCTGCTCCTTGAGCTGCCGATTGAATCTCAAATAGGTAGTTCATGACAGCGCAGTCCAAGCGCCTGAGGATTTTGTCGCCGGTTGGGTCCTTGGCTGGGTCTACGTTCTTCGGGACGGGGGTCCCGTTTTTTTGATTCAGGGCTATGAATCCATCGTATGCAACTTTGACCGCTGCAATTCCAGACTGGGTCGTCAGGTCGAGACAGTTACCCAGTTCGATCGCAGCGCCCACAATCGAAGGACAGTTGAATTTTCGGCGTGGCTCGGTCGCCCATTGATATGCACGAACTGGGTCGTTTTCCCAGAAGTAGCTCCCAGCACCCAGCCAGTCGTAGTCCTGTGTACTGGGCTGAAATGGCGAACCGCCCAAAAGCTCCTGGGCGGTATCCAAATTACATCCGTGATATGCGAGGACTACAGGCAACTAGATGCGCTCACCGAAACTTCTCGGCCACTTCACCGTTTGCGTTTAAGTAGCCAATTTTGGTGAGGATTACCTTGGCTTTTTCGGGGGTGTCATTCTCACGCGCTATTTTCTCAGCGGCTTCTTTGAATCTTTGCAATTCCTTGCGACTCATGGCACCCTCCCCTATTGCGGTCTAAATTGCCAACATCTATAGTCTGCGCTTTTCACACTGTACTGTCAATCAAAAATGGCCTAATTTAATGCTTCTATTCCACACAAAATAATGCCCTAAATACAACCATCTATGTAACTTCAAAGTCGCCCACTACCCGCTCCTATTGCCATCGTCTTCTGTTGTCACCCCCCAAAAACCACCGAAGTAAACTTAGGTTCTTGCCCTTCTAATCCGTGCGCCCCGCTCCAAAAGTTTCCCCAAATTTTCCGGAAACACGACCTAGACATGCTGGACGTTTTGGTCTCTTTGATACACCGCCAGCACCAGCGCGACCAGGGCAGTGAACAGCGAGACCCCGGCAAGACAGAGAAATGCTCTGCTCCAGCCGAATGCGACCTCGATCCGAGCTACTGTATCGCCAGATAGCCAGCCGGCGAGATAGCCGAATCCATCGATGATTCCGGCAGCGGTTGCGCTGCCGCGCCGGCCACCGAAATCGAGCGACATGGCGCCCGCTAGATAGGAGTATGGCCCCAGCAACATGAAGCCGGCCACGGCCACAAGAATCGTCGGTATCCACGTTGCCGCGTGTTCGGGTATGCGGCCCATGAGCACGAGGCACACCGTGCACCCGGTCATTCCGGCAACGACGAGCACGTTGCGCCCATTGGGGCCGAGTTTGTCACTCAGGAATCCGCCGAGCAGTACCGAGATTCCGCCGCACAGCGGAAAGAGCGCGCTGCGGCTCGCCGCTACGCTTGATGACAGGCGGACGAACTGCACAAAATAGGTCGGCGTCCACAGGTTGAACGTCTCGCGCAGCATCGTCGTTCCAAACGCGAGAACACAGACCATCCAAAATGGAAAGCTGGTAAGCAACGGCCGCAGAATTGCGCCAATGTTCACGCGCTCGTCGTCGACCGAGTCTTTTTCCGTTTCTTTTTCGGTTTCTGCGCTCGCCCGGTCTTCGAGCGCTCCCACTTTACGCATCGCCTCTTTCTGGGCGTAAACATTTCTCGGATTGACTTCGGGCGCCGGCAGGCCGCGCTCCTCGGGCGCCTCGCGCAGCAGTAGCAGATTCACGATCATCAAGACTGCAAGCGCTCCGGAGGCGAAGAAGAAGACGCCGCGCCAGCCCACGCCGTTCGCCATGAGCCGGCTCATCATCCACCGGCAGCCTGCATCGCCAAAGAGAAAACTCAGGCTGACCACGGCCATCACGCTGCCGTATGTGGAGTAGGAAAACCAGCGCGATGAAACCCGCACCAGGCCCGCCCACCCTTGCGATTGAAAAAGCCGATTTCCAATCCACGCCAGCGTGAAGAGCGGAAATCCTCCGCTCATCGCAAAAATAATTGTGAACAGAATCGACCCGGCCATTCCGCCGAGAAAACTTCTGCGTCCGCCGCTGGTGTCTGCGAGGGCTCCTGAAAAAAACTTGCCGAATGCATAGGCAACCGTGCCTACCGAAGCCATGAAGCCGAGGCGAATCTGCGCGGCGTTCGGCGTCATTCCGTGGCGCGCCAAATCGTGGATCAGATCGGGAAGGACGACGGAAAGATCGGAGCGGCAGAAGTAGTAACCGGAGTAGCCCAGCGCGAGAAGGAACGCGGTTCCGGCGTGCCAGGCAGTAAATTTCCTGATCGGACCTGGCTGTGCAGGCTCAATTTGGCCGGGAGCCAATGGATTGTGGGCTGACACACAAGAAAGCTACCACACGCGTGTGCACGGGCAGATACGCCGCGGCGCGCGTTGGGGGTTTGAATTCGGCACGCGCGCGGGCGCGCATTCTGGTGTGTAGAATGTTCCAAAAGCGCGCCACGAGGATCCGCAGATGAATTACTACGACCAGGTCGCAGAGGCTGCCGCATTCATAAAGGCGCGGTTAGGCGCGTTGACGCCGCGGGTCGGCATCGTGCTGGGCTCGGGGCTGGGTGCGGCGGCTGACGCGGTCGAGAACCCGACAATCGTCCACTACAGCGAGATTCCTCATTTTCCGCAATCGACGGTCGAAGGCCACTCGGGCCGCCTGGTTGCCGGGCTGCTCGGCGGCGCGCCGGTGGTCGTGATGCAGGGGCGCGTTCACTATTACGAGGGGTATTCGCCGCTCGAAGTTACTTTTCCAATGCGCGTGCTTGGCATGCTGGGGATGCGCGCGGTGGTGCTGACGAACGCGGCCGGCGCTATTCAGACAACATTCCACCGAGGCGAATTGGTGTTGCTGAGCGATCACATTAATTTGATGGGCTGGAATCCGCTGAATGGTCCTAATGAGCCGCGCTTCGCGGTTCGCGCGGGCGCGGGCCAGCGATTCTTCGACATGACCGAGGCTTATAGCTGGGGTCTGCGCGCGCTGGCAAAAACAGAAGCGCAAGAAGAGGGATTCGTGCTGCCGGAAGGAATTTATCTGGCCACGCCGGGGCCAAGCTTTGAGACACCGGCCGAGATTCGCGCGTTCCATGCGTTGGGCACGACGCTGGTTGGCATGTCCACTGTGCCGGAGACGATTGTGGCGCGGCACATGGGAATTGAAGTGTTGGGAATCTCGTGCGTGACTAACATGGCGGCGGGACTGGGCACAAAGCCGCTGAGTCACGAGGAAGTAAATGAGGCAGGCAGATGGGCCGAGAGCCGGCTGGCCAGTTTGCTCAAACGGCTTGCGCCAAGGATTGCCGAAAGGATTGAAGACAAGGAGTGAGCGCGGCAATGATTCAGGCGCAGGTTCCGACTCCGCCGACGGTGCTGGCGATTGCCGGCTGCTCTGGTTCAGGCAAGTCGACTTTGGCAAACGAGCTCGCTCGCACGCTGGGCGGGCTGCGCTTTCATCTTGACGATTATTATCTTGACCTCGGAAATCTGCCGCTTACCGAGCGCATGAAACAGAACTTCGACGACCCGTCACTGATCGAAGTTCCTTTGCTGGCTCGTCACGTCGCGGCGCTTGCGCGCGGAGAAAGCGTAGATCGTCCCGTCTACGACTTCACTACTTACACGCGCGTTCCGGGCGAGAGCCAGCGCGTCACTACCGGTCCTTTTCTTATTGTCGAAGGGCTCTTCGCGCTTCACTATAGCGAACTACTCCCTTACTACAACCTGCGCGTGTATGTTGATGCTCCTGACTCCGTGTGTTTCGAACGGCGAATGAAGCGCGACGTCGAAGAGCGCGGGCGCACTCCGGAGTTCGTGCGCGAGCAGTACGAACTGACGGTGCGGCCGACCTGCGTGGCGTACGTGCGGCCTTCGGCAAAGAATGCAGACCTGGTAGTGGATGGAACCGGAGCGCTGGATTGGAAGGTGGAGCGCGTGATGACCGAGTTGCGCAAGCGCGGGCTGCTGGCGGGGGTGGCGTAGCGGCTGTATAAGTGAATTGGGTGCGTAAGAAGACACAGAAGCTCAGGGCTGTTTCCGCTGACACGATCGCCGCAAGGACCGAGCGAAGCCAGAGTGTTTCGCGCTTTTTTACCAATAACGGAAAAATGATGCAGCCAATCCAGCGTGTGAACGTGGATTTTGCGGTTCCGATGCTGAAAGAGTTGGACGAGGAAGCCCGCGCATTGAATATTAGCCGCCAGGCGGTAATCAAATCTCTGCTGCGGCAGGCACTGGATCAGAAGCGTCTTGCGCGGCGGGCGCGATGAGCGCTGCAATACCATTCTTTAATTCATGAGTCAGGAAGCCGCGAGTCGGTATCAGGCGCCGCCGGTGGGCAGCGGGATTTGTGGAGGGTGCGCTAAGGGGCTAGTGCCTCGTCCGGTAACCGTTGAACCCGGCCGGTACACGTGGAAGCTGTTTTTGCCCTTCTGTTTCGCCGCGTACATCGCCTCGTCGGCGCAGCGCATCAGCGTGTCAAGATCGCTTCCGGCTTCAGGGTAAGTGACAGCTCCCACGCTCACGGTGATGCGAGCCTGCGCGCCATCGATGGCATACGGCTGCGCGATGGCGGCAACAATTTTGGCGGCGATGGATTCGGCTTCCGCGGGAATGCGCAGGTCGGGAAGAAGGACGATGAACTCATCGCCGCCGATGCGAGCTACCGTGTCAGTGGCGCGCACGCAGTTGTTCAAGCGCTGGGCAAGCTCACGCAGCAGCTTGTCGCCGGCCTGGTGGCCGAGCGCGTCATTGATGGTCTTGAACTGATCCGCATCGACCATGAGCAAACCCAGGCAGGATTGAAAACGCATTGCCCGGTTAAGCGAAACTTCACAACGGTCGGTCAAAAGAATGCGATTGGGCAGGCCGGTGAGGACGTCGTGTTCTGACAGGTGGCGCAGGCGCTCCTCGCTGCCGCGAAGCGCGCTCGTTTGCAGCGCGACGCGATGGCGAAGAATGACGATCCAGGCGAAGGCGGCCAAAGCCAGCAGGCACACGGCGGAGAGGCTCTCCAAAGCGTGTTGCGACGTCCACCAGGTAGGAGCCTTGAGGACGGCGACGTCGTCGATGGAGCGCAGAAGAATGTGCACTGACTCAGGGCGGACGGCGCCCTCGCCGACTGGGGTGCTCAATGAATCCACTTCCACATTGCAGACGCCGGTGATGCGCACCAGACTTCCATCCTTCCAGGGAAGCGTGACGCCGAGGGGATGATCCCTAGGCAGAATGGCGGAAAAAAGCACGCCGCCGGCGCGCAGCATGACCGTGGGATCTGCGGCGGCAACGTCGCGTCCGATCAGTTCTGCGTCAACCTGTACCAGTTTGCCGTCGAGATCCCCTTTGACAGCCTGATCAGGAGAAATGGCCGCGGGCGATCGGGAGGCAACAGGAGCGCCGGTTGCGCGAAAGACGGCGTCTTCAAGGGCGGGCTTGAACAGGGTGATTGCGGGAAAGCCCACGACATCGACATAGGAACCAACCGGGACGGTCGTCTGCTGAGTGGTCTGGATGCAGATGCCCGCCTTGACGTCCTGAATGCAGATCACCCGCCCCGGCCAGTCAAGCGTGACTGTTCCCTGCACGTGAACGCGGTGCAGCAGAGCGGGATCGGGCGAGAAGCGGAACAGGTCGGAGAGCGGAATTGCCGGCACTGCGAAGGGATCGCGCGGCGCAGGCTCGAGCACTGTGACCTCGCGAAGCGAAGGGAAGAACAGATGCACGCCAACCATCTGGCGGTGCAGGTTGAAAAGGGGCGCGGAGTTGCCCTCGATGCGGACGAGTGAATCGACCAGCGATTCGTAGTTGACTCCAGGCTGACGCAAGGTGATGGCTGAAAGCACGCCCTCGCCGGTGGCGATGCCGACCACGACATTATTCGGCCCGACATACGCGGAACGTATGCGGCCTTCCACCTTGACCCACTGGCTGTCGAAGCCGCCGGTCAGCAGTTCCGTAAGCGTTACGCTCGGCGGATTAGGCGGCAGGCCGGACTGCCCAATTAACTGGACTCGTGAACCATCAACTACAGCCGCATAGTCGCCCGGCGCGGAGACTCCACTGATCTCAACCAGCGAGCCGGGTCTAATAGGCAGGATGGGCCGCGCAGGCACCATAACGAAGACGCCGCCAGAGGCGTCGTGAACGAAGAGCGCGCCATGTCTCGAGTCGATGTAGGGGTCGTAATAGGTGACCACCGCGCGCAGCAGAACGGGAAGCTCTTGAGCGGCCTGCTCTGGAGGAAGGCTGTGAACTGCGCGGGCGGTTCGGATAGTCGATGGCGATGTGGTCTGCGACGATTGTCGGGATCTAGATTGAGATTCGGGATTGGGCGCGGAATTGGGCGCAGGACTGATTTGGGCGTCGGCCGTCAGGCAGACTGCGAGCAGTGCGACCAACGGCACATATTTGCGCCGCACCCGCATCGAATCCCTCCCCCAAAAAACAGTTGGTCTAATCTCTTAAAAACCGCGGGTCTCTCAAAAAAGCCGCGGGCCTCTGAAAAAACCGCGCACCGGTGTACCGGCACACATCCCCCGAATGCTATAAGGCCATGAATGTTATCGGCCATTATGCTCCCCAACTTGAGGGGATGCCACATTACCAGAGTTCACGGGCGCAGAATGGCCTTCGATTGACACAGCGATGAATCAAAAGAGTTAATTCGCGATTGGTCAGGCGAAAGAGGAGGAATCGGAAGGAAGGATCGGAGAGGACTGAAGGACGATTTTATTTTTCTGTGAGCGCGGCAACGGGCACAAGCATGTCTTCTTTGCGCATGACGAGATTGGTGGCGTTGAGCGTGGCCAGCTCGAAGCCGTGGCCGTGGGTAATGGCGTCCGTGGGGCAGGCCTCGACGCAGTAGCCGCAAAAAATGCAGCGGTTGTAATCGATGTTGTAGACCTTGGCGAATCGCTCCGACGAGGAGATGCGATTCTCCGCGGTATTTTCTGCTGCTTCGATGTAGATGCAATTGGCCGGACAGGCCGCGGCGCAGAGAAAACACGCCACGCATTTTTCCAGGCCATTCTCGTCGCGCTCCAGAACGTGCGCGCCACGGTAGCGCTGCTCAAAGACCGCGCCGCGGTTGGGGCCGGGACCATCTGGGTAATTTTCGACCTCTGTCGGCGCAAACATCTCGCGCAGGGTGATGCTCATACCCTTGGCGATGCCGGCGACATTGCGCACGATCGACATGCCCGTAGTATACGATGTTCCGCGAGGACTTATTTATGAGGAGTCTGCGCGCATCATTCCTGCTGACGAGCTTCGCTATTGCGTTGATTGCTGCCTGTTCCCCTTTTCTCACGGCCCAAGGCGAGTTGGATTCGGCTCTGGCGCCTTATACGAGTTGCAAGTTTTCTGACGGACTCCAAGTTGTCGAAACCGATCCGCTCCCACCTGGTATTACGTCTCGCGAGGTCGACACAGACTCAGGCCCGCGCAAAATTGACATGGAAGCTGGCATTCGCGTGATGTTTGCTTATCCTGCTACCGACTTTTACGCGAACGCGAAAGCGGAACTGCTGCCCGCCACGAATTATGCTCAGCTCAAACAGTTTCTGCTCGATAATCTGCAGCATCTCGCCCAAGGCAACATCATGAACACTTCGCTGGCGTCTCCGCTGAATGGTCTTGAGGCTCACGGCTTGGACCGGGAGAAGCTGGAGGGAGGCACGCTGGGCGTATATCTGCTTTTCGACAATTCCGCTCATGTGGTGACGACCATTTATCTGCTCAATCAGGAACCGCAGAGCCGCAAATTCCAATCTTTCGAGGAGTACCGTCAGTTGCGCGATCGTTTTCTTGTCTCATATTCTGCCTGCATCCAGAAGAACCAGCAGAATAAGCAATAACAATTTCAAACAGGAGCGTTGATCAAGATTTTTATGAATTCCCCACTCGCTAGAATCACCTTGTTTTTCGTTTTTGCGGCAGCGTTATCGCAGGCGCACGCGCAGCAGACCTCGCCTGTGCCGACGGGCGGGATGGACGAGATGCACAAGCCGGCACCGCCGGCTGGGCCGCTGCAAATTACCTTCGCCGGCAAATCGGCAACATGGACGGCGGCGACGCTGGCCGCGCTGCCGCACACGACAGTCACAGTCCACAATGAACACACGAAAGCTGACGAAACTTATTCCGGCGTGCCGCTGATTGCGCTGCTCACGCCGCTGGGAGTGACCGACAAGCCGCGCGGCAAGGATCTGCGGCTTTACGTCGTGGCGGCGGGTTCTGATGGCTACGAAGTCGTGTATTCGATCGGCGAAGTGACTCCTGATGTGCACGACGCTACTGTGCTGGTGGCCGACACGGAGAACGGCGCGCCGATTAACGCCGATGGACCGCTGAAGTTGGTTGCGACAGGAGAAAAGCGTCCAGCGCGCTGGGTGCGAAATCTGGTTTCGATCGCGGTGCGGACTGCGGAGTGAGATCGGGCGCTTGTGGCTGTGCTAAGTTTGCGCCCTGATACAAGGCCGGTGAGTTGTGGTTCGTGCGATCCCACCCTAAACGCAAGGTGCGCGTTTAGGATGGGGCACCCCGCGAAATCTGGTTTCGATCACGGTGCGGACGGCGGATTGAGATCCGGCTTGAGGCTCGGCTAAAGCCGTGCCTTGATGCAAAGCCGGTGAGTTGTGGTTCGTGCGATCCCACCCTAAACGCAAGGTGCGCGTTTAGGATGGGGCACCCGGCGAAATCTGGTTTCGATCGCGGTGCGGACTGCGGAAAAAGATCCGCCTGTTTGCGAGGATCGCCGAAAATCGGACAGCGAAGAAAATAAGCCAAAACGGCGCGCACCCCAGGAGATTGTTCCCCTGAGGTGCGTTTGCCAATCGAGTTGCTGTGCATGTGAAGCAGCGCAGCTTTAGCGGTGCCCGCCCTTGCCGCCGCCAGAGCCGCCGGACCCGTGTGACGCGGACCCGCCGCCGGATCTGGAGCTGTGATCGGCCGGAATTGGCCTGCTTACAGCAGGCGTGGCAGGCCGCCCATGATTCTGCGCCGCATACTGGCCGCGCATTCCGCCGTAGGTCTGCTCGTGCTGCACCTGCGTATTCATCCTCGGAGCAGTTGGCTCGTGCGCCGCCGCTCCCTCTGAAGGCTGCGCGCGATATTGCACGCCGCCTCCGCCGCGGTAGCTGGGGCGCGAGTCGTTGCCGGGCCGGTTGTTGTTGTAGTTATTGTTCCCGCGATTGCCGGCATTGTAATTTCCGCGATTTCCGGCGTTGTAGTTGTATGTGTTGTGGACCGTGCGCACGTTGATGTGGTTGTACGCGCGGTTGTAGAAGAAACGGCCGCCGTTCCAGTAGCCGCCCTCATAGCCGAAGCCAACGTAGCCGAAGCCATAGTTGATGCCGCCGTAGAAGCCGATGTGCAGGCCCCAATGACCGGGATAGAAGAGATAGCGGCCACCGTAAAAGCCCCAGTAGCCCGGCGTCCAAAGCGCTGCTGAGTAGGGAGGCTCGACCCACGCTCCCGGCACCCAGTAGTAGCCATCAGGTCCCCAGGCCCAGTAGCCGGGAGTCCAGATGTAGCCGTCTGCTGGCGCAGGGGGCTGTTCGTAGTCGGGAAGCGCCGGCGGAGCCTCTGTTGCCTGCTGAGTTGGCATCTCAGCGTAACCTCCTGAATCATCGGGGCCCTGACCTGGCGCGGCCGATTGGTCTGGCGGAGGAGCTTCAGTTGTGTAGGACGGTCCGCTGGGTGCCTGATTGACGGCGGCGGGATCGGGGCCTTGATCGGCAGGGTTTTGATCGGGTGCGCCCTGGTCAGGTGGCGGCGGCGCCTGGTCTTGAGCGACCGCGACGGCGGCGCTGACAGTGGGAATCAACCCTTGGTGATTGACCGCGACACAAAGAAAAGCCGCAACGGCAATTGAAAGCGCAACTGCAAATCGAGGAATTCGGTTCATCTTGCCCTCCAGGTGATCGGATGCATCCCGTGGTCACTGAGTCTAACGCGCCGCACTGACCATCGGCTATCGCCCTTGGATTAGTAAACACGGTTTGGCGCAATTAGTGGCGGGTTGGGTCGGTGCGGACTTGCCGCGACTGGTGGCTGGCAGCGTGGCGAGGGCGCGCGGATTCAGGTGGCATCCGCGGATGTTGCCGCGGATGCCCTGTGGAACGCAACTAATTCGGGTGCTTGTCTTTGTCTTGCGGAGGTGCAGCGTGCTGTTGCGGCTGCGGAGCCGCCTGACGTTGTGGCGGCGCTTGACGTTCCGGAGCTGCCGGGCGTGCTTGAGGCTGTGGCGCTGCCTCGCGCTGCGGTTGTGGGGTTGCTTCACGTTGTGGCTGTGGGGGAGCTTGACGTTGTGGCGGCGCTTGACGTTCTGGAGCTACCGGACGTGCTTGAGGCTGTGGGGGAGCTTGACGTTGTGGTTGCGGGGCGGACTCGCGCTGCGGTTGCGGAGTTGCTTGACGTTGCGGTTGTGGAGTTGCTTCGCGTTGTGGTTGCGGTGTTGCTTGGCGTTGCGGAGCGGCTTCGCGCTGAGGCTGTGGCACTGATTGGCGTTGCGGTTGTGGGGCAGCTTGACGTTGTGCCGGTTGCGGAGCCGCCTCGCGTGGCTGCTGTTGTGGGGTGGCCTCGCGCCGCGGCGTAGGCTGGTTTCCCTGACGCTGCGCGGGCTGTGGATTTGCCTGGCGTTGCCCCGGTTGTGGAGTTGCTTCGCGTTGTGGCTGAGACGCCGGCTCATTCGCTTGCCGTTGTCCCGGTTGCGGAGCCGCCTGGCGTTGTTGCTGTTGCTGCACTTCTCGGTTTGTGGTCCGCAAAGCCGGTGGAGCTTGCACGTTGTGATCGGCCGCGAGAGGCTTGTTGACGGCCACAAGAGCCGGACGGCCATGATTCGCATTGGCAAATTGGCCACGGTTGGTGGCGGCAGTGCGCTGATTTTGCACTTGCGCCTGCATAGGCGCAGTGTGCGGCTGATGCATTGCGGCGAGCTCCGCTGGCCGCGCCGGCGCCCGGATACCTCCCGTGCCTCCGTTGTAACTCACATGAGAGTTGTTGTTGTACCTGACGCGGCGGTCATAGACGTTGTGCACCACGGAGACGTTGATGTTGTTGACGGAGCGGTTGTAGTTGAAGTGGCCTCCGCCCCAGTAACCGCCCTCGTAGCCGTAGCCAACGTAACCAAAGCC
>Ga0210388_10003117_pt1 | contig 12963 bp, 10 predicted proteins | sample IncBWC19OmetaG_FD_155485 | JGI IMG/M metagenome (GOLD analysis project Ga0210388, IMG submission 155485) | Forest soil microbial communities from Barre Woods Harvard Forest LTER site, Petersham, Massachusetts, United States - Inc-BW-C-19-O ... | reverse complement strand
CTGACGCTTCGACCCCGGCGATGCCAACCGCCAAATGCGATAATCGGTTTTCGTCACCGTGTCCACTACAACTCCTGAACTGATTCGCAACTGCCGCCGCTGCTCCGGAGAACTGGCGCCGGGGGCACTGGTGTGCGAGAACTGCCACGCTCTGGTGCATGCGGAGCAACTCGACCGCATGGCTGCGGAGGCGAAGGCTCTCGAGGCGAAGGGCGATCTGCGGCAGGCGCGCGAGCGCTGGCTGATGGGAGCTCCGCTGCTGCCGCCAACCTCGCGGCAGGCCGACTGGATTCAGAGCCATGCCCGCTCCCTCGAGGTAGCAGCTGCCCGGGTTCAACCTCCGCCGAGTGAGAATAAATGGGCGCAGCGGCTGGGACCGGTTGGCCCGATCGCAGTCCTGTTGGCCAAAGGCAAATTCCTGCTGGGCGCCATCTTTAAACTGAAGTTTCTTCTCTCCTTCGTCGCCTTCTTTGGTTTCTACTGGGCAGCGTTCGGCGCGAGGTTCGGAATTGGCTTCGCGGTACTCATACTGATTCACGAAATGGGCCACTACATCGACATCAAGCGCCGTGGATTGCCGGCCGACATGCCGGTGTTTCTCCCCGGCTTCGGCGCCTACGTGCGATGGCAGGCGCTCGGCATGCCGATCGAAACCCAGGCCGCCATCAGCCTGGCTGGACCGCTGGCCGGGTTTCTGGCTTCGGTGGCTTGCGCCTTGATCTGGTTGCAGACGCGCGATCCGCTGTGGGCAGCGTTGGCGCGCTCGGGAGCGTGGCTGAACCTGCTGAGTCTGATCCCGGTGTGGGTCCTCGACGGCGGCCGCGCCGCGCTGGCCCTGAGCAAGAACGAGCGCATCATTTTGCTTACGGCATGTTTGGCTTTGTGGGTGGTGCTCGGGGAGGACGTGTTTTTCCTGGTTGCGCTGGGCGCGGCATACCAGGCATTTCTGGCAGGCGATCTTCCGGCGCGACCCAACCGTGCAACTCTTATCTACTTTGTCTCGGTCCTGACTGCCTTAGGCGTAATCATGAAGCTCTTGCCAGGGCAGGGTTTCGGTCCAAGATGAATCTGAGAAGAACTCCATTCCCGAATAAATCTCTTTTATGCCTTGCATCAGCTTTTTCGATTGGCCGGGTCTGGAAGCCCGCGCTATTCTTCTACGTTCTATGTGAGAATGTTGGTACCAGATTTTCAATTCCTGTCGGCTCGTGCGGTTGAGTTACCCAAATTCTAGCGTCCACATCGAAGGAGACTGACCTACATCCATGTCCACTGAACTGCGCAATTTCCTGGCACTCACGTACGACGAACTCGAAGAACTCAACCTGAAGGCGAAGGAGCAGCGCAGGAGCCGCGTCGCAATCCACAAGGTCCAGGAAGAGCGCCTTAAATATCTAACCGATGAGAAGCGGATTAAGGCGATTACCGTGCTCTTCAGCGATCTTGAAGGCCGGTTGCACATGCTCGACTACGACAAGAAGTTCCTGATCAAGAGCTTTGACAACCTTACCTTCGACGGATCTTCGATCCGCGGCTTCACCGCGCAGCGCGAAAGCGATCTACGGCTGGGCATTGACTGGGGCGCGTTCTACTGGGCGCCATCGGACGTATTCGGTTCCGGCAAGGTGCTGGTGTTTGGCGAAGTCATCGACAAGGGCGGATCGGCTTACTCCGGCGACAGCCGCGGCGTGCTCAAGAGTTTTGCTGACGAACTGCACAAGAAAAAGGGATACACGCTCAACGCGGCTAACGAAATTGAGGGCTTCCTGTTCAAAGGTCCGGACGCGGAGCGGCATTACTACGAGACCGGCAAGTTCGAATACGTCAATACTGGCGGTTACTATCACTCGCTGCCCGGCGACCCGCTGCGAACGTTCATCGACACAACCGCGGAAGTGCAGCGCGCGATGGGCTTCCAGAACGAGAAGGACCATCCGGAAGTTGCGCCCTCGCAGTTTGAAATTAATTACGGTTATGGCGAAGTCGTCGCCGCCGCCGACCAGATTCAGCTCTACAAGTTGATCTGCCGCCAGGTCGCGACTCACATGGGATTGACCGCGTCGTTCCTTCCTAAACCCGTCGTCGGCGTGAACGGGAGCGGCATGCATACCAACGTTTCCATCAGCGAAGACGGCAAGAATCTTTTCTGGGACGCGAAGGGCGAAGAGAAGCTCAGCAAGGTGGGCTGGGCCTTCGTCGACCGCATTCTGACACATGGCAACGACATTTGCCTGCTGTTGAATCCGAGCGTGAATGCGTATCGCCGTCTCGATCCGCACTTCGAAGCGCCGAACCAGATCAAGGCGTCCGCGGTGGATCGCGGCTCCATGATCCGCATTCCGATCGGCAACGAAAAGAGCATGCGCGTGGAAGTGCGGTCGGTCGCTCCTGACGCGAATCCTTACCTGGTAATGCATTCGATCTTCAAGACTGGCCTCGACGGCGAGACTTCGAGGATCAAGAACCTGCGCCAGGCCGAGCGCTACCTGCCGGACAACATCTACGACGCCTTGTCGAACTTCCGCAAAGCGGATTGGACAACCACGTTGATGGGCGAGGATGTGAAAGGCCGTTACGCCGATCTGAAGCAGGCCGCCGCCGACCGCTGCGCCCGCGCACTGGGAACTTTCGTCAAAGCGCCAGAAGTGCAGTTCCATCACGAGGTCTACAACCAGTACTTGTGGAACCAGTTCTAGACCGCGGTCCAGTTTCAGCGAAGAGCGCCTCGGCTGCGGCCGGGGCGTTTTTGCTTTCTGCGCGGGATGATGGCGTGTCTTCTGATTCACAAATGCTGGGTCGCCGACCGAAAGGACACGCAGAAATGAAAATGAAGAGGAGAATCCGGATTTCCAGCGGGAAAAAGACCACAATTTGATGTAGAACTATTATCCATCCGGGCGGATCGGAATTAATCGTAAGCAATCGTAATCAACAGGAGGTTGCAGCTTGGCCACAGATACGAATAACGATAGCGACAAAGAACCGAAAGAGATCTCTCGGCGAAATTTCGTGAAGGGCGCTGCCATCGGCGGCGCGGGACTGCTGATTGCGACGGACCTGCTGAGCCCGGCCCGCGCTGCGGCTTCCCCGAAGAGCTCGAACGCGACGATGATGGGCGTTCGGTTCGAGGCCAGAGAACGGGTGCGCCTGGGAATTATCGGCGTGGGCGGACGCGGCACCAACCTGCTCGAGAACCTGCTCGCAGTCGATAACGTAGACGTCAAGGCGATCTGCGATCTGGTGCCGGAAAAAGTGGCGCACGCGCAGAAAATGGTCACCGACGCGGGACAACCAGAGCCCAAAGGATTCAGCAAGGGCGAAACTGATTTCAAGAATCTGACCCAGCTCGAACTCGACATCGTCTACATTGCGACTCCGTGGAACTGGCACGTTCCGATGGCGCTCGATGGCATGAAGAACGGCAAGCATGCGGCGGTCGAAGTACCCGCCTGCACGACTCTGCAGGAATGTTGGGACATCGTCGACACGTCGGAAGCCACGCGTAAACACTGCATGATTCTCGAAAACTGTTGTTACGGCGATACCGAGATGATGGTGCTCGGCATGGTGCGCGACGGACTCTTCGGCGACGTCACGCATGGAGAGGCGGCTTATCTCCACGACTTGCGCGGCATTTTGACGGCGAACGAAGGCGAAGGCCTGTGGCGTCGCTTCCCACACATGAAGCGCAATGGCAATCCGTATCCGACCCATGGACTGGGCCCGGTCGCGCACTATATGGACATCCATCGCGGCGACCGGTTTGACTACATGGTTTCGGTGAGTTCAGCGGAATCTTCGCTTTCCGCGTACGTGAAGGCCAACTTCCCTGAGGGCGATCCCAAGCGCGCCGAGAAATATATCTGCGGTGACATGAACACGAGCGTGATCAAGACGGTGAAAGGCCGGACGATACTTCTGCAGCATGATGTTGTGAATCCGCGGCCTTACAGCCGGCTGAACTCGATTCAGGGCAGCAAGGGAATTTTCGCTGATTATCCGGCGCGGATTTTCCTCGACGGCGCCAAGCAGGCCGATGGCTCAGCGAAAGAAGATTGGGGAACGATCGACGCCTTTCGCGACAAGTACGAGCATCCGCTCTGGAAGAAGACCGGAGAACTGGCGCGAAAAATGGGCGGGCACGGCGGTATGGACTACGTCATGAATTACCGCCTGATGGATTGCCTGAAGAAAGGCCTCGTGCCGGATATCAATGTCTACGATGCGGCGGCGTGGAGCGCGCCGACTCCGCTCAGTGAAGCCTCGGTGGCACAGAGCGGCTCGTCGCAGAAGTTTCCGGACTTCACGCGCGGCAAGTGGGACGGCAACTCGGGATCTCCGGGGTTCGCGGTTCAGATGTAACACGTGGAGCCCCGGACGCCATCGTCCGAGGAGTAAGCTTCACGAGTGCCGAGGTTGAGGGCTCGGCGGACGAAGGCGTCCGCCGCTCTATTGCAAGGAGTTCTGATGATCGAAAGCGCGCAGGTTGAGAATCCCGCGGCAGAAGCGCCTGCGATCGGGCAGGAGAGAAAAGTTGAAGGCATCATCCGGCTGAGTTCGCTGGACGCATTCCGCGGGCTGGTCATGGTGCTGATGCTCGGGGAAGCGATGCATTTGCCGATAGTGGCGCAGGCGTTTCCGCACAGCCTGTTCTGGCGCGCGATCGGCTTCAATACCGAGCATGTGGAGTGGCAAGGCTGCTCGCTGCATGACCTGATTCAGCCGGCGTTCTCATTCCTGGTGGGCGCGGCCTTGCCGTTTTCTATCGCGAGCCGGAAGATGAAGGGGCAAACTTTCTGGCCGATGTTTGGCCACGCGGTCCGGCGCGCTCTGATTTTAATTTTCCTTGGGATTTTTCTTCGCTCGCTGCACTCGAATCAGACCTACTTCACTTTTGAGGACACACTGACGCAGATCGGCCTGGGCTACGTCTTTCTGTTTCTGCTGGGATTCACCGGGGTGCGAACACAGGTAGTCACGCTGGTGCTGATCTTGATTTGTTTTTGGGCGGCATTCGTGCTCTATCCAGTGCCTGGCCCGGCTTTCGACTATGCCCGCGTCGGAGTTCCTCCCGACTGGCATCATCTTTACAGCGGATTTCTCTCGCACTGGAACAAGAACTCCAATCTTTCCTGGGCTTTCGATGTCTGGTTTCTAAATCTATTCCCGCGAGAACATCCTTTTGTCTTCAATGAGGGCGGCTGGTCGACTCTGAGTTTTATTCCGACCCTTGGCACCATGATTATGGGACTGCTTGCGGGAGAATGGCTCAAGGGCAAAGGATCGAAAGAAGAAAAACTGCGAGGACTCGTAATCGCGGGCGCGGCGTTGGTGCTGCTCGGACTGATCTGTCAGTGGACCGGCATCTGCCCCATCGTCAAGCGGGTCTGGACTTCCGCGTACACACTGTATAGCGGAGGCCTCGTCGTGCTGATGCTGGCCGGTTTCTACGCGCTCCTCGACTGGAAAGGATGGCGGCGGTGGGCGTTCCCGCTGCTCGTGGTCGGCATGAACTCGATCGCCGTCTATGTGATGAGTTGGACGATGGAGAGCTTCATCGGCGGCGCATTAGATCGCCACTTTGGCGGAGCGATAGCGCTGGCCGGGCCGACTTTTCAGCCCGTGCTGCACGGTTTTTTAATCGTACTGATTTTCTGGCTCATCCTGTTCTGGATGTACCGCCGCAAGATTTTTTTGAGGATCTGATCGATCGGCACGCCGTAGCCAACCTCAGCGAGAGCAAGAGCCCCCCTGAGGGCGCAGAGGACCACTGCCCGAGTTCGGGGAGAAATCAAGTAAGCCAAACTAAACTCCGTCAACGCGTTGACTCAGCTTTCATCTACCCCTAAGATGCAAGCCGCACAGCTTTCCGCGCGGTTCCAAAATTTTCAGGGGGCGATATGTCGGACGACAGAACCGAAGGCGGCTCTCGCAACCTATTCCGCGTGATCGTCACCGACGTTCACTTCTGGATTCCACTGGTCGTCCTCATCGGCGGCCTCCTGCTTCTGGATCGGGTGCGTTGAATACGACCCCGACCCTGCCGACGAACCGCCGGCGCAGCCTGCAGGCTCTTGGCATCTTCTGCGGCTTCGCCGCGGGAGCGTGGCTCGGGGGCGCTGAAGCGCCCATCAAACTGGTCAATCCTGATATCTCTCCCATCACCATCTCCCTGATCATGGTGTGCGGAGTTTTCCTGGCGCGCTGGAGTGTGCCCGCGTTCATCCGCGGCACGTCGCACGTGCGAAAAGATGTTCGTCAGGCGCCGCATCTGGTGGTATGGGCCGTTCTCGCCGGATGTATGTGGGCCGTCGCGAATACACTGACGATTTACGCCATCCGCAACGTCGGTCTCAGCATTGCCTTTCCTCTGTGGAACACGAATAGCCTGCTCGGCATCTTTTGGGGCTTTGTGCTTTTCAAAGAACTGCACCACGCGGGATGGAAACGATGGCTGGGCGTGTTGGGCGGAGCAGCCTTTATGTTCGCCGGAGCCACGCTGCTGGCGATTGCGTCCTCGCACCAGGCGGCGCCGGGCAAGGCCACGCTCGGCATTGCCGCCGCCCTGGGTGCGGGCATTCTGTGGGGGACGATGTACATCCCTTATCGCAAGGCGTATCTGACCGGGATGAATCCGCTTTCGTTCATCACGTTCTTTACTGTCGGAGAACTTGCAACCATGACGTTGCTGGCGGTTGCGTATCGCGGTGCGAATCCTCTCTGGCACGAATTGGTCGGTGCCCGCCCGGTCCTTTTCTGGCTGATGCTGGGCGGCTTTGTGTGGGTGCTGGGCGATTTGTTTCAGCAATTCGCAACGAAGTATGTCGGCATCAGCCGCGGCATACCGCTCTCGAATACGAATCAACTCTGGGGACTGCTGTGGGGCATTCTGGTTTTTCATGAACTGCGAGGCGGAAGCCGGGCGGAGTACGCGCAAGTGGCCGGAGGATCGATTCTGATGGCGCTGGGCGCGGTCGCGATTGCTTTGTCGTCGGCGACCGAGCGCGAACACTCCTCCTGGCAGGACGCCGCGGGCCGCGAAGGCCAGCGCTACGGTGTGGATGGCGAATATGTTCGCGCTGGAATGGAAGGGCGCGAGATGGAAGGGAAAGCAGCCGAGAGCGTGGCTTCAAGATCCGCTCTCGATTGGCTGCTGATACTCGGCACGACCGCGCTGTTCGTCATCCTGGCCGGAATGGCGAAACTCCCGGCCGTCGATGTCGGCGTCGGTTGGGCTGTGGCTCTTACGATCGCGATGCTGGCTCTGCTGGCCACGTGCGGTATTGCACTGTGGCGCACGACCCGGTTCCGCTGAGTAGCGCATCCGCGCGCGACTCCGGTGGGTGTGCTAGATTCAGAAGCTTCATGGACCTCGCACCCACTATCTCAACTCAGGGCCTGACCCGGCGCTTCGGCGAACTGCTCGCGGTTGACGGCGTAAATCTGCAGGTCGCTCCCGGACAATTCTTCGGCTTCCTTGGTCCCAACGGCGCGGGCAAATCCACGACCATCAAGATGCTTACCGGATTGCTTGCGCCAACTTCCGGACGTATCGAAATTCTCGGGATCGATCTCAACGCCAATCCGGTCGAAGTTAAACGCCAGATCGGTGTCGTGCCCGAAGGCATGGCCTTGTTCGGACGCCTAACCGGAGCCGAATTCTTGAGTTTTGCCGGACGAATGTACGGCCTTGACCGCGAGACGGCGGCGAAGCGCGCCGCTGAGTTGTTGGAGTTTATGCAACTGGCCGACCAGCCAAAGAAGCTGGTCACCGACTACTCCCACGGCATGCAGAAAAAACTTGCCATGGCGGCCGCCGTGATACACGGGCCAAAAGTTCTGTTCCTCGACGAGCCGTTCGAGGGCGTCGATGCTATTGCGGCCGGGACGCTGAAGTCGATGCTGCAAGGCATGATCGCGCGCGGAGCGACGATCTTTCTGACCTCGCACGTTCTTGAGATCGTGGAGCGGCTGTGCAGCCACGTCGCCATCATCAATCGGGGACGGCTGGTGGCTCAAGGCTCGCTCGAAGAACTGCGGGCGGGAGTCGAGGCGCAAACGCAGGCGGGCGACGATGCCGGAGTCTCGGGCGAGAAGCTGACGCTGGAGCAGATATTCCTGCGCGTGGTCGGCGGAGAACGCAGAACCGAACAGGAGCTTTCGTGGTTGGAATAAGCCACTGATGACTTCGAACGTCCATCGCCGCGCCCAGCTCGCTGCCATCGCCAACCTGCGCTGGCGCATGTTCGTCAATGGATTGCGCAGCAAGCGCGGGAAGATGGAACTGTTCTCGCGCATCATCGTCACTTCCGCCTTCGCCCTCGGCGGTCTGGGCGCTTTCTCCGGCGCGGCCGGACTTTCCTGGTATTTCGTTTCGCAGGGCAAGGCCGAGATGCTGCCGATCTTGCTATGGCCGATATTTTTCTTCTGGCAAGTCTTTCCGGTGATGTCGACTGCGTTCACCAACAATCCCGACTCGTCGGACCTGTTGCGTTTTCCGCTCACCTACCAAAGCTATTTTCTGATTCGCCTGGCCTACGGCTTTTGCGATCCGGCCAGCGCGCTCGGTAGCCTCGGCCTGTTCGGAGTGCTGCTCGGCGTCAGCGTCGCGCGACCGGTGTTGTTCCCGTGGACATTGCTGGTGCTGCTGACGTTCGCGATCTTCAACCTGGTTTTGATGCAGACCGTGTTCGCCTGGCTGGAACGCTGGCTGGCACAAAGGCGCACGCGCGAAATCATGGGCGTTCTCTTCATCCTGGTCATGCTGAGCTTTCAGTTGATCGGGCCGATCATGGGGCACGTCGGCAAAAAGCCGCGACCAGAAATCCAGCAGGCGGCGGAAATCATCACCCAGGTGCAGGCGGTGCTGCCACCGGGACTGGCGGGAAGCGCGATCGCGCAAGTTTCACATGCGGAATATATTGCCGGCCTCGCTTCCCTGATCTTCCTCGGCGCGTTGACCGCGGGAGTAGGCGCGCTGTTGCACCTGCGTCTGCGGGCCCAATTCCGCGGCGAGAATCTGAGCGAAGCTGGAGCAAGACCCGCCGTCGCGCAAGCGCAAGGTCTGCAAGTCGGCTGGAATCTGCCCGGAGTCTCCCAAACGGTGGCTGCGGTGTTCGAGAAAGAAGTGCGCTATCTCGCACGAAGCGGGCCCATGCTGCTCACGCTGGTCATGCCCGTGTTCGTGCTACTGGTGTTTCGGCTGGGCCCAATGGGCTCGATGCGGGGACAGTCGAACTTCATCAGCCGGACGCCGGAAATGGCGTTTCCCGCGGCCGCCGCTTATGCCATGCTCGTGCTGACGAATCTGGTCTACAACAGCTTCGGCGGTGACGGCGGCGGCATTCAGTTCTTCTACGCGTCGCCGGCGCGGTTTCAACAGATTGTATTGGGCAAGAATCTATTACACGCCGGCATACTGTTGGCCAACACGGCTCTGGCATGGATTGCGATCACGTTCTTCTACGGTGCGCCGCCGCCCGCGGTTACGGTGGCAACGCTGGCCGGATTGCTGTTCGCCGCGCCCTTGAACTTTACCGCGGGCAATCTGCTCTCGATCTACACTCCGCGCAAGCGCGATTTTTCCACCTTCGGCCGTCAAAATGTTTCGCAAACCACGGTACTGGCCAGTTTGGGTGTGCAAATCGTGATCGTGGCAGTGGGAACCACCGCCTTCCTGATCGCCCGGGTCTATAAGAATCTGTGGATGGCGAGCCTTATCTTCTTCGTGCTGTCGGCAATCTCGATTCCTCTCTACCTGATGGTACTGCGCCGCATGGACGCCATCGCCCTGCAACGGCGCGAGACGCTGGTGGCGGAGTTGTGCCGCGCGTAAGAGTTCCGCACTGTAACTATTTTTTTTCGGGCTTCGCCAGGAACCGGTATCCGACACCTCGCACCGTAAGTAAGTGCCGCGGATTGGCTGGATCGGCTTCGATGTAGCGGCGCAACCGCACCACGAAATTGTCGATAGCGCGGGTGTCGGTATCCTCGTGCAGTCCCCAAACTTCTTCGAGAATTTGTTTGCGCGAAACAACGTGGCCGTCGTTTCGCACCAGGTGGCGTAGAAGCTCCGACTCCATCAGGGTCAGATGGATGGTGTTGCCCCCAGACCGCAGCTCGAGCGCCCCAAAATCGATTGTCTTGCCGTCGAAGGAGAAGGTTCCGAAATCTTCTACGCCGCTCGCGTCCGTTCCGGCGTCGATGGGCGCAGGCTTGGGACCGCCCCGCATCCACTGACTGCGGCGGAGCAAGCCTTGCAATCGCGCCAGCAGAATTGAGAGGTCGAACGGCTTGGGCAGATAATCGTCCGCCCCGGAGGCGAAGCCTTTCAGTACATCCTCCGGACGTCCACGAGCAGTCAACATGAGAACGGGAACGTAGTTGCGGGCAGCGCGGAGTTCCGAGACCACGCTGAACCCGTCTTTTCCCGGAAGCATGATGTCCAGCACGACGACGTCGAAATTCTCTTTCTTCTCAAGCAGACGATCGGTCGCGGCCTCGCCGTCGCCGACCACTTCGGCGGCATAGCCTTCCGCTTCAAGGTTGAACCGCAAACCCTGCGCCAGGTGAGCCTCGTCCTCGACGACCAGAACACGGCTCATGCTGCCCTCTTCATGCGGCCAACCTTGGCAGTTCGAGTACGATCGTCGTGCCCAGCCCTTCTCCGTCGCTCTGGGCAAAGACTTTGCCGCCGTGCTTCTGTGCGATCGCCTTCACAATGAACAGTCCCAGGCCAGTTCCCTTCACGTGCGCCAAGGAACGATGCGTGACGCGGTAAAAGCGTTTGAAGATCGCCTTCAAATCGTCGGGGGGAATCCCCACGCCCTGGTCCTGTACGCGCAGCACGATGCGATCTTCGTCGGGGGCTTCCAGCATCACTCGAACATCGACGCTGTCGCCCGAATATTTGATGGCATTGTCGAGGACATTGAAAACGGCGGTTCGCAGATCTTCGGCGCTGCCGCGGACGCGCAACCCGTTCCCGCTGTCCAGCCCTTCTTCGTAGCGCAAGGCTTCCGGCTGCAGGTGATGACGATTGCGCGTCGCGTCCATGCAATCGCGCACCAACTGGGCGAAATCAATCTCGGCTTTATCGCGGCCTGCTTTTTTGTCACCGGCACGGCCTGCGCGCAGAACCTGTTCCACTGTTTCGGTGAGCCGGTCGGTATCGCTCAGCATGAGGCGGTAAAAATCCTGCTTCTGGGTTTCCGGCAAGTCGCGGCGTTGCAGAGTTTCAAGGTGCAAGCGAATCGACGCGACCGGCGTCTTGAGTTCGTGGGTGACGGCGTTGATAAAGCTGTCGTGCTGCTCGCTGCGCCGTAACTCGCGCACCAGAAAGATCGTATTCACCACCATGCCGGCGATGATCAGAGCAAAGAAGACGATGCCGAAGAACAGCAGCACACCCTCGCGCCAGTTGAGGATGATCCAGCCGACATTGAGGGCGACCGCCAGCGCCACCAGGCCAATGCCCAGGCAAAGGAAGAAGACAATCGTTCCGCGGCGGCTCGTGATGCGCATAGCGCTTTGTTCCAGCCCGATTCTACCGCGTTCGCGACGAAGGATTAATAGACGCTGCGGCGGTTGTTCTACCTAGGGTCTCCAGCAACGGTCTCGCGGCGAGTTGACACCGTGCAGTGGCTGCCGTATCGTTTTGCCCAATTGGGGCGGGAATCCTAAAAATTATTACCTTTTGAAAGGAACCCCTGATGAGCGACGATGCGAAGAAAGACTTGTTTTCGCGGCGTGGATTCCTGGGAGTAGGTTCGGCAGCGCTGGCGGCCGGTATGCTATCGGCGTCGGACGCCACAGGCCAGGATCAAAAACAGGATCAGAAGCCGTACCCGGTGAAGGGCGATAAGAGCTCCAGCGCTCCGGGCCCCGGCAATGCTGCCATCGACGCCCAGAACCCGGATTCGTTCCTGCCACCCCCCACCGATGCGGGCGGGGTGCAGACATTCAAATACCCTTTCGGAATCTCGCACAAACGAATGCAGGAGGGTGGATGGTCGCGTGAAGTCACGGTGCGGGAGCTGGCGGTTTCCAAGTCGATTGCCGGCGTGGACATGCGGCTAACCGCCGGAGGGATAAGAGAACTGCACTGGCACACGGCCGCCGAATGGGCCTTCATGCTGTACGGAAATGCCCGCATCACGGGGCTTGACGCGGACGGCAAAAGCTTCGTAGGCGACATAACGGAAGGCGATCTCTGGTATTTCCCGCCCGGGATTCCGCATTCCATTCAAGGCCTGAATCCCGATGGCGCCGAGTTTTTGCTGGTGTTCGACGACGGCAACTTCTCTGAATATGAGACCGTGCTGCTCACCGACTGGATGGCGCACACCCCCCACGATGTACTCTCGAAAAATTTCGGAGTAAGCGAACAGTCCATGGCGAAAATGCCACGGAGAGAGAAATTTATTTTCCAGGCCGCGGTTCCCGGCCCACTCCCGGACGACCAGAAGGCAGCCGCGGGCTCGCTGGGCGCGTCTTCACAGGACTTCGCTTTTCGCACGACTCAGCAGGCCGTGACCAAGCGTACCAAGGGAGGCGAGGTGCGGATCGTTGATTCGAGCAAGTTCAAGGTCTCGACCACGTTGGCGGCGGCGATTGTCACGGTCCATCCCGGAGGCATCCGGGAGCTGCACTGGCATCCCAATGCCGACGAATGGCAGTACTACATCAGCGGCGCGGGAAGAATGACCGTATTCGCGACCGGAGGTCGCGCCCGCACCATGGACTTTCAAGCTGGAGACGTTGGCTACGTCCTCAAGACCTTGCCCCATTACGTTCAGAATACGGGTGACACTGACCTGAAATTTTTGGAGATGTTCAAGAGCAGCTTCTATCAGGATCTTGCGCTCTCGGAATGGCTCACCCATCTGCCACCGGATCTCGTCCTGGCACATCTGGGCATCGATCGGGCCACGCTAGACGCCATCCCGAAGGATGCCCAGATGT
>Ga0210388_10003116_pt1 | contig 12964 bp, 4 predicted proteins | sample IncBWC19OmetaG_FD_155485 | JGI IMG/M metagenome (GOLD analysis project Ga0210388, IMG submission 155485) | Forest soil microbial communities from Barre Woods Harvard Forest LTER site, Petersham, Massachusetts, United States - Inc-BW-C-19-O ... | reverse complement strand
CTTAGTTCCCCCGCTCTAATTCGTAAACTGGGGCTAGGTGTAGCACGGAATACCAAGTCAGAGCAGTTTGGCGCGTTGGACAGGCCGCGGCTGTACTTGCTGCAAAGTCCGCAAAGCTTTGGAGGTCCGCTATTCGTTCGATTCGACGGCGATCCTGAGTCTTTGGCGGCTGCCATACATAGCACCGTGAAGAGTTTGGATGCCAATCAAATGTTTGTGCCTCGCACATTGAGATCAAAGATGGACGACGCAGCGGCAATCATCGGCCGGCTGGCCAAAATGGTGGTGTTCGTAGCAAGTGTGGCGCTGATGCTCTCGCTGATGGGAGTGTATGGGGTCTTTGCGTTTTCGATGAGCCAGAGGAGGCGCGAACTCGCTCTCCGAATGGCGCTTGGCGCATCAAAGGAACAAATCATCGGCTCCGTGCTGGCAACGGGTGCAAAGCAGGTCGCTGTTGGCTTGCTGCTTGGTTTGATGTTCGCGCTGCCAGCGGCCTACGGGTGGTCGCGGTTTTTAGCGGGATCGCCCTTTCAAGCGAACGCGTTTGATTTTGGCACCTACGGTGTGGCGGTAATGTTGTTGACTGTAGTCGCGCTGGCGGCGATGTACATCCCCGTGTGGCGTGCGGCTAAGGTGGATCCGATGGTGGCGTTGAGATACGAGTAAGTGGAGGAGCGTAACGAGCAGAGCGACCGGCTCACTCTTCGCGAGAGACAAGGCGATGTAGGGTGAAGATGCGGTTTCATATCCGCGCATCGCGCGATCACGGCTACGTGAACGAAGCGGGCTTTGCGGATTAGTTGCCGTGTTGGCCTCGGAAAGTCGTCGCTCACTGTTCGCTTCTGGACACGTACGTCCCCGGTCCGAACAAGTTCCATCACCAAGTGCAAGGAAGCCCAGAATAGTGAATAGTTTGCGGCGATCGGCCGGGGCACGGCAGTTGCTCGTGAACGCGAATGTCTGACACCATTCGTGCTCGAAGAGGTAGCTCTATGGATAGGCTTAAGGGATTGCGGGGGCTCCTTCTTGATGACTTACGTGACGATATTCGCTTCGCCTTTCGCAGCCTGAAGAAGCACGCGTTGCTGTCAACCACGGTTGTGATCACGCTCGCGTTCGGTCTCGGCCTGAACACGGGCGTCTTTACGCTGATCAACGCCGCCCTCTTTCGCGCGCAGGTGGACAAGGACCCTTCGACGTTTTTTCGCGTACGAGCCTACTACTCAGACAGGTTTGTCCAAGGCCTCATTAGCCTGCCCGACTATAAAGCTTTTCTCGAGGGCACCCGCTCGGTGCGAGAACTGGCTGCGTGGGATGACGTGTGGACAACGCTCGGAACGCGTGCTCCCACTACGATTCGAGTTGCCCTCACATCGTGCAATTTCTTCTTCGTCTACGGATTGGAGCGACCTGAATTGGGCAGGTTTTTTCATCCGAGTGAGTGTTCCACCGCAGGCTCTGGCCCCGTCGCAGTCATAAGCGACGAACTCTGGCACACCCAGTTTGAAGCGCAGTCGAACATTGTGGGTCAGGTGATCCAGGTAGGCCCTACTGCGCTAACCATTGTCGGCGTCACCCCGCCGCACTTTTCTGGCCGCGTGAAGGAAATCAATGTTTGGATTCCGTACACGATGCAGGCCTACTTCGACGGCACGCGGTGGCTCACTGTGGAGGGCCGTCTCCGTCCGGGATATTCGCGGGCTAACGTTAGGGCGGAGCTCGATCTCTTTGCGCAACAGCAGGATCGCTTGCACCCAGGACGTAGAACCACTTTGATTGTGACCGATGGTTCCTTGATCGCGGAGCCGCACCTACGTGGCGTGCTTTGGGTAGTGTTCTCGATTATGGGCGCGGTCGCACTGGTTCTGCTGATTTCGTGCGCCAACGTCAGTTCGCTGCTGCTGTCGCGGGCGGCTGCGCGGCAGCGCGAGATTGCGATTCGGATATCGCTCGGCGCTGGCCGGGGGCGGTTAATGCGAATGCTTCTGACAGAAGGTGTTCTCCTGGCAACGGCGGGCGGCGCCGTTGGCGCGTATCTGGCCTGGATAGTCCCGGGCATAATCGTCGGGCTTGTTGAATTTGCTCCCGCCTATTCTTTGACACCAGACTGGGGGGTATTTGCCTACCTCGCGGCGATCACTCTCACGGCGGGTTGTTTGGCCGTGCTAGCTCCAGCTGCAGAATCGCTACGAGCAGATGTTTCAGCCTCTCTCAAAAGCCGAGCGGGTCTGTTCGGACAAGGTGTCACGAGCTGGCGCACTTTGGACTTTCTAGTTGCGGGACAAATCGCGTCGAGTCTCGTTTTACTCGCCGCTTCTGCCGTTTGCGTCCGCGCCCAGTACGCGATGTTTGCTGCCGGGCCGGGTTTTGAGATCGAACATGTGCTCGCCGCACGGATTGGCTCAACCACGGACGGTTGGGCTTTCCGCCACATGCTCGGGGAGCGGTTACGGGGCGTGCCAGGAGTCGTGTCGGTATGTTTCGCAGAATTCATGCCGATGGAAAGGGAGGATTCGGTAGACGTCAGAGTTGCGGGCCAAGCCGCAGGTACCGGGCGCGTGGTTGCAACGAACTCCGTGTCCACAAACTTCTTTGAAACGCTTGGAATACCGATGGTGCGAGGGCGGGCATTCGAGGAGGGAGACTCTGCAACTGATCGCGTAGGGTCCGTAGTCATCGTGTCCGAGAACTTTGCGCGGGAGTTTTGGCCGGGTGAGGATCCTGTGGAGAAAGTGATCGAGGCTCCCGAGCGCTTGCGGGTAATCGGCGTATCCCGAAACTCAAGGTCCGCACGATACGGCGAGCAAGATCGTGCGCAGCTCTTCCGCCTTCAAAATCCAAGAGGGCGAAGTGGTTCCCTGTTGGTGCGATTCCAAGGAAACTATCGTGAAGTCGCACGTGGGATCGCAGAAGTCATCCATAATTCGGGTGGCGTCGAGACTTCTGAGCCGGAAACCTTGAAAGCGATGATGGATTGGGACGTTTCTGCATTTTGGGCGATCGCCGAGATGGTCCTGTTCTTGGGAATTGCAGCCATTGTACTAGCGGTGATTGGCACCTACGGTGTCGCCGCGTTTGCGGTAGGCCACAGAACGAAAGAGTTCGGAATTCGCATGGCGCTAGGCGCGATGAGGGCGCAGATCATTCACCTTGGATTGCGTTCGGGCGCAAAGCCGATTTTCGGTGGTTTGTTCCTCGGTGTCTGTTTGACACTAGGTGCTTCCCACGGACTGGCAAAGCTGATGAAGAATGCGTATTTCGTCCTAGATATGCACGATCCGTTGGTCTACCTCGTTGTCTGCTTGTTGCTGATTTTGGCGGCGACGGTCGCCACGCTGATTCCCGCACTGCGATCGACCAGTGCGGATCCAGTGCATGCGTTGCGCGAAGAATGATTTGGCGGACGACCTGGATACTGTGATGGGCCAGACTAATGTTTTTGGTAGTGCCAGTCGAAGGAAATGTCAGATGTGCCCGGATGATTTGTACCATCTTAGGGGTTCACCCCAAAACATGGGGCACAACCGGGGAACAGGTAGAGGAGACAGCTTGGTAGCTAACCGACGCCAAAACAAGGGCTTATGGTGTTCGGCCGTTCAGTTCAAACTACGCCGCGTGCTGTTCGTTCAAGACGATGTTTTAATTGGGGCACACGGGGCACGACAAAGCCGAGTCCCACTTTCTCGGCCCATTCGTGTCGATACTCAACATCCTCCTTTAACTGCTCCGCATAGCGTAAATGTTCTGCAGCACATTTGATCTATCTTGGCTGCAAGCAGCGGATACACTCCGCCATGAATGACCGAATCGGCATTGGGCCCCTGCCATGAGTTGCAGGCTCCGGTCACAGGAAGGGCTGACAACCATCCAGCCGAAACCCTGTCAATGGGTGCATCACCCTGAAGTGACTCCCGCACCAGGGCACCCGCGCTCTGGTCAAATGGGCCACTCTTTATTCGTAGCGGAGAGCTTCGGCGGGTGGGACGGCGATGGCGTGGCGGGCGGGCAACAGGCAGGCGAGGAATGCGCTGAGAGCGAGGAGCGCAGCGGCTGCGAAGAGACTACCCGCGGCAACGGCGTTTTGCATCCAGTGTGCGAGGACGGCGCCGAGAAAGCTATCAAATGCAAGACCGATGACGATGCCCGCGGCCGCGCTGACGAGCGCGATGCGCGTAGCGACCCACAGGATCTCCGTGCGCGAGGAGCCCAGTGCCAATCGGATGCCGAACTCTGTAGTGCGCTGCGCGACGCTGTAAGCGACGACGCTGAAGATGCCAAGCAGCGCGAGCCCTAGCGCCATGGCCGAGAAGACGCCAAATAAGATGGAGAAGAGCCGCTGGCGGCTGTACAGTGCGTCGTGCTCGATGGCTTCGATCAGGGTGAAGGCGCCGTTGGAGATCTGCTGGTCGGAGGCGACGGATGCGACCGCGGCGCGGATGGAGTGCAGGTAGGTGAGCGGATCGCCCTGGGTGCGGACGAAGAAGTCCACGTATTGCCGCATCAGGGTGGTGTACGGAAGGTAGATGGCGGGGACGACGGGGCGACCGATGCCGTCGTTGCGCGCATCGCCGACGACGCCGATGATCTGACGCCGGGCGGTGCTTTGCGCAGAACTGGCCGTGAAGCGATTCTGAAAGGGGAGAGCGGGAATGCGTAGCTGTCGGCCCAAGGCATTGGACGAAGAGAGATAGCGTGTCGCGAAAGTCCGATTGACGACGGCGATGAAGTCTCCCCTGCTGTTTTCATCCGTACTCCAAAGGCGACCCTGCAGCAGCGGAATGCGGAGCGCGGCAAAATACCGCTGGCCGACCAGCATCACACGAGCCTGCGGCTGCTCGCCATCGCCACTTCCGTCGACGACGAACGAGGTCTGAACATCAGCACCGGGCGGCGTGGCATTGGCGCCGACAGCGACTGTGGAAACACCGGGGACGGATGCGATCTTCTCCCGGATCTGCTCGATATACGCGGCGCGCGCTTCCCGCGACTGAAGGCTGCTCCACTCGGCCGGGTTGTCGACGTGCAGCGAGATGCCGAGCGCCATGACGTTGGCGGGATCGTAGCCGAGGGGCATCTGCGTGAGCCGCAGAAAGCCGCGGATGGCAGTGCCCGCGGTGGCCATAAGAAGAAGCGTGAGCGCGACCTGCGCCGCGATGAGAACGCTCCAGCGACGCCTTGCAGGAGCAGCGACCACGCCAGCCTGCCGGCCCGGGAGAGAGCGCGCAGGATCGTTGCGCGAGAGACGCAATGCGGGGGCGAGACCGAAGAGGATCCCGCAAAGCAGCGCGAGCGCGACGGAAAACGCGAGGATGGGAGCGTTTATGCGGATGACGGATTCGGCTGGAAAGGAGTCCGGGGACAGCACCAGAGGAAGCCGAGCAAGCCAGTACGACGCAGCCACGCCCAGGACGGCGCCCGTGCAGGAGATGACCAGCGCTTCGACGAGCAACTGGCGCACGATGCGCCAGCGGCTGGCTCCGATCGCCGTGCGGATCGCGAGTTCATGCCGGCGCGTGCGGCCCCGGGCCAGCAGAAGAATGGAGCAGTTGGCGCAGCCGATGATGAGCAGAAGGACGACACCGGCCAGCAGAAGCGCGAGCGTACGCCCTAGATCCTGCTGGTAAGGCACGATGATCGGCTGCAGCCCGAGATGCCAGGCCAACGAGGCTTCGGAATGGATTTTCATGATCTCGCGCACGATGGGCTCCAGTGCCGCGTTGGCGGTGGCCACTGTGACGTGCGGCCGCAGCTTGATCCACGGCAGGTAGGTGGGGGCGGGACCGTTGGCAACAGCGTCCATGAGACTGGCCGGCAGATAAACATCGCCGACGCCGGCGACGTCATTGAATGCGAAGCTGCGCGGCATCACCCCGACGATCGTGTACGGGGCGTGATCCATCTCCAGCGTTCGCCCGATGGCGTGGGGATCGCCGCCGAAGTAGCGCTGCCAGAAGCGGTAGTTGAGAACAACCACCGGGTGGCCTGCATCGAACGGCTCGATCATCCGTCCAAAAAGGGGGCGCACGCCAAGGAACGTCTCGGCATTCTCTGTGAGGTACACGCCCTGGATGTCTTCCGGCAACCCGTCGTTGCTGATCTCCAGATCCCCCTTCGTGAAGCCAAGCACCGAATCAACCGGGGCTGCAAGGCGCAGGTCATCCAACTGTGCCTCGCTAAGGGTAAACGACTGAAACACGTCAGGCTGTTGCGTTTTGACAAAGTGGGGGTTCATGATGCGGTCGGCGTCGGCGTAGGGAAATGGGTGCAGCAGAACGGCGTAGATGAGGGAGAACATTGCCGTGTTGGCGCCGATGCCGAGCGCGAGCGAGAGCACGGCGACGGCGGTGAAGCCAGGGTTGCGGAGGAGGGCGCGGAGGCCGTAGCGGATGTCTCCGCGTAACTCATCGAAGAGCCGGAGACCGATGGCGTCGCGGTAAGTTTCGTTTTGGGCGGCGGGCTGGCCGAGGTCGATGCGGGCTTTGCGGCGGGCTTCTTCTTCGGGGAGGCCCCGACGGATTAAATCTTCCTGGTAGGCGTCGAGGGTAGAACGAAACTCTTCTTCGACGTCGCTGCGGGTGCGTGGCGCGATGGAGTGCCACAGCTTGCGAATGGCGGCGAGGAGACTCATATCTCGCCCGCCTTCTTGCCGAGAATGGCGGCGACGACGGCGGCCATGTCGATCCATTTGGCGGTCTCGGCCTTGAGCTTACGCGTACCGGCTGCGGTGAGCGAGTAAAAGCGGGCACGGCGATTGTTCTCCGACTCACCCCACTCGCCTCTGATCCAGCCCCGGTGCTCAAGACGATAGATGGCGGTGTAAAAGGAACCCTGCAGGATTTCGAGGCGCTCGCCGGAGATCTGCTGGATGCGCTGCAGGATGCCGTAGCCATGCAGCGGACCGAGCGAGATCGCCTTGAGGATGAGTACCTCGAGTGTGCCCTGCGGGAGTTCAACCGGTTTCGTCAAAGCTCTCTCCTAGCTGGAATAGGAGAGTACGCGCTCTCTCCTTTCCCGTCAAGGAGACTGCCACCCGGGCGATTGCGTCTTCGGCGGGTTCAGTTGATTCGCTCTCGGGGTCCGCGATTCTTTTATGTCAATTGTTGATAAATCGCCAAGTCACTCATTGACGTTGCGCTCGAAAACCGGATTCCTGCAGGATGAAGGCAATGCGGAAGTAATTCCAGGCCCGATTCGCACTATTATTTCCTGTTGCCGACCACTCGCCCGGAACCGTCGGAAGCGCTGGAGTGACACGTATCTCTTGCGATACGATTGCTCCCGCGTGCTCCTTGACCTAGAGAGAGGAGACAGTATGGGAACGCTGATTCAGGACTTGCGCTACGCCCTGCGCATGCTGCGCAAATCCCCCGGCTTTACCGCCGTCGCGGTTCTCACCCTCGCCCTCGGCATCGGTGCCAACACCGCGATCTTCAGCTTGATTGACGCCGTCATGCTGCGAACGATGCCAGTTAAGAACCCCTCACAGATCGTGATGCTAAGGTGGCAGGCTCACAAATTCCGAGTCAATGGTCACTATAGCTCGTTCAGCGATTGCCTGAACGGCGATAGTGGCGGAAATCGCGTCGGTTGTTCATTTCCAATTCCGCTGTTCGAGCAGTTTCGTGCGCAGGTGAATGCATTCTCAGACGCGACGGCTTTCGCTGGACCTGCCGATCTTAAACTTAGTGGAAAGGGCCTGGTCGGCCACGTGGGCGGAGAAATCGTCGCCGGCAATTATTTTTCCACGCTCGGCGTCAACGCGATTCTAGGCAGGACAATCGTCCCGAGCGACGACTGCCTTAACGCATCACCGGTCGCTGTGCTGAGTTACGCTTTTTGGCGAGGTACTTTCGGCGGCAGCCGCGACGTTCTGGGACGCACGATCGAACTCAACGACGTCCCTTTTGCCATTGTCGGTGTTGCGGAGCCGAGTTTCACGAGCCTTACTCCGGGTAAAACGCAGGATTTATGGTTTCCCATCCACATTTTGCCGAGCCTGCGTGTCGATTGGGGCCAGAGGATCGACACTCTCAACAACTGGTGGCTTGTGGTGCTCGGCAGGATGAAGCCGGGTTTCTCCGTGGAGCAAGCCCAGGCGGCCGCAACCGTCATTTTCCGCAACGTAGCATTGTACGCCGAGCAGCCGATGGCGAAGGAAGCCGACGATCCTCGAATTGTCCTGTTGCGTGCGCAGGATGGCTTGACCGGCAGACGCGGCAGCTATTCGCAGCAACTTTACGTGTTGATGGTTGCCGTCGGCCTGATTTTGCTGATTGCCTGCGCGAATGTCGCGGGGCTGCTGCTTGCGCGCGGCGCAGCCCGCCAGCGTGAAATAGCCGTGCGGCTGTCGCTGGGCGCAGGCCGCGCACGGATTTGGCGGCAGCTTTTGACCGAGAGCATGCTGCTCTCCGTCGCCAGCGGTGCGATGGGAATCTTGTTTGCGTATTGGAGTGTTCACGCGATTGTGTTGTTCGTTTCGAGAAATTCCGGCCAGGCATTTCCTTTCGCTATCACACCAGATTGGCGCGTGCTTTTGTTCGTGCTAGGCGCGTCGGTTCTTACTGGACTTTTCTTCGGAGTCGCGCCCGCATTCCGCAGCACGCGACTTGATTTGACGCCCGCGCTCAAGGACAGTGCGGGAAGCGTGGCCCGCATGCGCAGACTTAATGTCGGCACTCTGTTCGTGGTTGCACAGGTAGCGCTGTCAGTCGTCGTTGTGGCCGGCGCAAGTTTGCTCGTGCGAACGCTGGGGAATCTTCGGAACGGCAATACGGGTTTCGACACCCGCAATCTGCTGCTCTTTTCGGTTGATCCAACACTCCTCGGATATAAACAGGCGCAGATTCAAAGTCTTTATCGCGATTTGGCGGATCGACTCGCGGCAATGCCCGGCGTGGTTTCCGTCAGCTATTCTTCCGAAGCTCTCCTGAGCAACAGTTTATGGGGCAGCAATGTCACCATCATCGGGCAGCCGGACAGCGTGTATACCGACATGCTCGCAGCAGGGCCGAACTTTTTGCGGACCATGAAAATTCCCTTGTTGGAGGGCCGTTCGTTCACGCCGGCGGATTTTGCCCAGACGGAGCAGGCAAATGCAACAGGAAAAAGGGTTCCCCCCAGCAATCAGCCCACGGCAACTGTAGCTCCCGCCCCTGTGCTCGTTAATCGCGAATTTGTGCACGAATATCTCGCAGATCGCAACCCGATTGGCGTGCTCATCAACCCACGGGGTCGCGACTTTGCGAAGGGCGGCGGAACGGGAGGAACGGAAGCGGCAGACTTCCAGATTGTGGGCGTTATTGGCGATACCAAGTATTCAGATTTGCGCCGGACAATCCATCCCGAGATTTGCGTTCCCCTCGTAACCGGTAGGGGAAGCTTTGAAGTGCGCACCGCCGCCAATCCCGCGGCGCTGCTCTCCCTTGTGCGCGGAGCCGTCAAAGCGGTCAATGCCGATTTGGATGTTTCCGACTTCCGTACGCAAAGTGAGCAAATCGACCTGTTGCTTTGGCAGGAACGTCTCGTAGCGGGAATGTCGAGCTTCTTTGGTTTACTGGCGCTCACTCTTGCCTGCATCGGCCTATACGGCTTGCTTTCCTACGAAATTGTACGGCGCACGCGCGAAATCGGCATCCGTATGGCGCTCGGTGCGCAACCGGCAAACCTGCAGCGCCTCATCGTGCGGCAGGGAATTGTTCTGGCTTTTGTAGGAGTACTTGTGGGCATCGCAGTGGCGCTTGGCGTGACCCGTTATCTCGGTTCGCTGCTCTACGACGTCCATGCCGATGATCCAGTGACCATGATCGGCGTCGCCGCACTGCTCATCCTCGTCGCGTTGGCGGCCTGCTACATTCCCGCACGCCGCGCCATGAAAATCGATCCCTTGGTCGCTCTGCAGTATGAATAATCTATGGTTCTTTGAACCACAACGAACAAACATTTCTGGCGATTCTTCCCGAGTCAAGGGTTTAACCGGAAGTTGTTCCGGGCCAGAACTCCCGTTCGAGGAAGTGTGGGGATGCCGTTTTCTTGGTGCACTCTTGATGCACTTTAACCTGCAAATGAGGGCCGTCTGGGTGCAACTGGGAGCGAGTTAAATCGCTGAAAAGCCGCGAAGATCGGCGAGAGCAAACAGGGCAGGTGGGTTTAGCAAACCGCCGTCTTCAGCCTGTCGGCCACCTCTCCGGCGTTTACTTTCAACAGCTTGACACAACTGCCCTAATTAGTTTGGTGCACTCTGGCTCATCGCGTCCAAAGAGGTCTCTAGCTTTCTCATCGCTGCGAGCGCCGCGGGATCGAATGCTTTGATGTATCGCCCTTTGGTCACCGTGCGATTTCGTATGCCACAGGATGCGTTGCACGCAGAGCTGATCGCGAAACTGCGGCGGATGCGCCATGCGAATCAAATTCCAGGCTGACGCCGACCTAGTTCGCGTCACTCAGTCACGAAATCTCTACTGCATCTCCGCTCCGCTCCCCTGCACAATCTCCGTTGACACTCGTTGCATTGGAAGACTACCGTAGCGCCCCAACATATGGAGGCACAGATGAAAACGCTACTTCTGAGTGTGCTGTTTGCTGGGATGTTGGCAATGCCCGTAGCCACGCTGGCCGCGGATAACGCAAAGACGGACCAACCTCTTCAACTAAAGCCCGCCCGCAATGTTCAGTTCGCCACCGACCAGGGCAGCTGGCTTTCGTTGGATGTCTCCCCCGACGGCAGGACCATCCTCTTCGAGCTTGTCGGCGATCTCTACACCGTCCCCTTCACTGGCGGCGAAGCCCACAAACTCACGACCGGCATGGCCTTTAACTCACAGCCTCGCTATTCCCCGGACGGTAAGAAAATTACTTTCATCAGCGATCGCGGCGGGGCCGAGAACGTCTGGATCGCTGACGCTGATGGCTCCAACGCCAAGCAGCTCAGCCAGGACGACCAGAGCGAATTCGCCTCGCCGGTGTGGACTCCCGACGGCAGCTACGTGATCGCCTCCCGCTTTACGCAATTCCCAATCGGCGCTTCTGAACTTTGGATGTATCACATCAAAGGTGGCGCTGGCGTACAGGTCACCAAGTCGCACTCCAAACCAGATACGTCGCCCCGGCGGTGGATCAATGCGCTCGGCGCGTCCCTCTCCAAAGATGGGCGCTTCCTTTACTACACTTCTCGCCAGACCCCCGATGGATTTTACAACGTGACTTTTCCTCTCTCCCAGATCACCCGCCGCAATCTGATCACTGGTGACGAGGACACTGTCACCGACTCTCCCGGCAGCGCCATGCGCCCGGAGATCTCTCCCGAGGGCAGCATGCTGGTCTTCGCCACCCGCACCGAAACCGAAACCGGTCTCCGCATTCGCGACCTCAAGAACGGCGAAGAGCACTGGCTGAAGTACCCCGTCCAGCGCGACGACCAAGAGTCTCTCTTTACCCGCGACTTTCTTCCCAATTATGCTTTCACCCCCGATGGCAAGGAAGTCGTCGCCGCTTGGGGCGGAAAGATCCATCGCATCTCCGTCGCGACCAGTGTGGATACCGAAATTCCTTTCACCGCAAAGATCTCTCGTGAGCTCGGTCCTGACCTCAACCTTGCCCTGCGAGTTGACCAGGGCCCCGTGCATTTGCGCCTCATCCAGCAACCCGTGCAATCCCCCGACGGCAAGCGTCTGGTCTTCTCGGGACTTACCCATCTTTACGTGATGGACATTCCCGCCGGCAAGCCGCGCCGCCTCACCGAAGGTGCGGCCCGTGAATTTATGCCCGCTTGGTCGCCGGACGGCCAGTGGATCGCCTACGTTACCTGGACGCACGACGGCGGACAAATCTGGAAGACACGCGCAGACGGCCAGGGCAGTCCCCAGCAGCTCACTCGCGTCCCCGCCTATTATCGCGAAGTCAACTTCTCGCCCGATGGCCAGCGCATCGTCGCGCTGCGCGGCCCGCGCCAGGGCCACGTCGAGCAATTCGATGAGTGGGAGGCCATCCCCGTTAATCTCGATCTCATCTGGTTGCCCTCGGACGGCGGAGACGCCAACCTCATCCTTCCCGCGCGCGGCGCCGCCCATCCTCATTTTGGCCCGGAGCCGGATCGCATCTACGTCTACTCCGAAAATGGCCTCATGTCCCTGCGCTATGACGGCACCGACCGCCGCACCATCATTAGGGTCTTCGGCAAAGCTTGGTTTCCAGATCCCGAGAAGCCCGAAGGTGCGCCCGCCGATGATGTCCGCATCAGCCCCGATGGCAAATGGGCCCTCGCGCACGCCAGCAATCAAATTTACTTGCTCGCCGTTCCACGCGTGGGCGTGGAAGCGATCACCGTGGATCTCTCCAAATCGCCCATTCCTCTCCGCAAGATCACCGACGTCGGCGCAGACTACATGAACTTTGCCGATGGAGCAAAAACCCTTACTTGGGCCGAGGGTTCTACTTTCTTCCGGCTGCCCGTCGAGCAAGTCGAGTTCGAGACTCCCAAGAAAGGCGACGAATCCAAATCAACCGATAAACCGGCCCCCGCCGCATCCACCTCCGCTGCCGCACCAGCTTCTTCCGCAGACGACAGAAGAGGCGACGACAAGAAAAAACTTCCCAAGCTGAAACCCGAAATCATCGCCGTCAACCTCCAGTTCCCGCGCCACACTCCTTCCGGTCAGGCCGTCCTGCGGGGCGCCCGCGTAATCACAATGCGTGGCGATGAAGTGATCGAAAATGCCGACATCGCCGTCAAAGGTAACCGTATCGTTGCCGTCGGCAAAAGCGGCAGTGTCACCGTACCCGCTGGAGCCAAGGTCATCGACGTTTCCGGAAAAACGATCGTTCCAGGCTTCATTGATATTCATCCACACTGGACCGAGATCCGCCGCGGCGTTCTGGATCTCCAGAACTGGAGCTTCCTCGCCAATCTCGCCTACGGCGTAACCGCGGGACGCGATCCGCAAACCGACACCAATGATACGTTCGCGTA
>Ga0210388_10003115_pt1 | contig 12964 bp, 7 predicted proteins | sample IncBWC19OmetaG_FD_155485 | JGI IMG/M metagenome (GOLD analysis project Ga0210388, IMG submission 155485) | Forest soil microbial communities from Barre Woods Harvard Forest LTER site, Petersham, Massachusetts, United States - Inc-BW-C-19-O ... | reverse complement strand
TCCGTGCCCATGTCGCGCTCGGCAGTGAAGCCTGCCAGGAGATCGTCGCGCGCCGCCAAAGTCGCCATGATGGTGCGTTGCGGCACGGACTCTTCAACGGTTTGCAGATCCTCAGCGCCGGGATGCAGAAAAAGATGCACGTGGGCGTCGATCATGCCCGGCATCAGCGTTCGATCGCCCAGATCGATCACCTCGGCGCCCGCCGGATGCCTCACTGACTGCCCCACTTCGACGATCCGGTCGCCTTCGACGAGCACTTCCCCCGGTTGCACGATGCTGCCGCTTTTGATGTTGAGCAGGCGCGCAGCGTGGAGGACAACTGAGTGCCCGGGAGGCGATTGTGATTGGAAGGCCTGTGCTTGTACCCGGGAGGATACAGCGAGAGGACTGGACATCCAGACGAGAATAGCGGAAAGTACCAGTCGGGATCGCTTCCTATTCATCGGACGCGATCCTAGCATTTGAAATCCGCGGAAGTAAGGCATTTTGAGGCAGGAGAGCTTCTCATTCGATTCCTCTTTTTTCCGTGAAATCCCGTTAACCAATTCTCGCATCTAATAGATCGTATGCAGGAGGATCCACGATGAATTCCTCATCTTCAGGCGGCCTGCAGTTCGTGAGGCCCTCGCTATTTAGACAGGCATTGATTTCGGCTTTGTCGCTGTCGCTGGTGTTCGCGACAGTTCCTTATCCCCTCTCGGCCAATCAAGACGATCAGGCGCAGGCCCCGTCTCAGGATCAAACGGCGCCGGCGCCCGCCTATGCGAAGCAGACCCCCGAACAGCTGCAACAGTTGGTGGCACCGATTGCGCTGTACCCGGATTCGCTCGTGGCGCAGATTTTGGCGGCCGCGACTTTTCCAGAGCAAGTCGTTGAGGCCGACCGCTGGGTGCAGAACCATCAGGATTTGAAGGGTGATGCCCTGGGCCAGGCGGTGGATCAGCAGCCGTGGGATCCGAGCGTCAAGGCGCTCACAGGGTTTCCAACAGTCCTGGGAAACATGGACAAGAACATTTCGTGGACGTCGTCTCTCGGCGACGCCTACTACAACCAGCAACAGGATGTAATGGATGCGGTGCAGGTGATGCGCAAGAAGGCGGAGGCGGCAGGCAATCTGAAATCGACGCAGCAGCAGACCGTAACGGATGATCCCTACGGAGCCGTCGACATCGCTCCCGCCGATCCGGCGGTCGTGTACGTCCCTGCCTACGATCCGTGGCTCGTGTACGGCTACCCCGTGGCAGTCTGGCCGGGTTGGTACGAATATCCCGGAATCTGGTTTGGTGGTCCTTATCTATCGTTCGGGCTAGGCTTCGGAATTGGATGGTACGGCGGATTCGGATGGGGATGGGGCAACTGGGGATTCGATTGGCGCAATCGCTACCCGGTGTTCAATCACGAGCGGTTTTATTCGAGAAGCCGGACTTTCTATAACCGCGACGCTTTTTACCGCGGCGGCGTGCGTGGCGGCGGTGTCTTCAACCGGCCCGGCACTGGCGCAAGGCCCTATGAAGGAAGCCGTTCAGAAGCGCGGGGATGGTCGGAATCGCGCGGCGAGAGCGGCATGAGATCCGGCGCATTCAGCCAGTACGATCATGGCGGTGAATCGCGCGGCTATTCGTCCCGCGGGGAATCCAGCTTCCACGGCGGCGGCTTCAGCGGTGGGCGCGGAGGATTCGGCGGCGGCGGACATGGCGGCGGAGGCCGTCGTTAGCCGGAGTTTCTCCATATGATCCACGTTCGATACATGAGGAGAAGACATATGCAGCGAAGCAAGCTTGATCGGTACGGAATCATTCGGGCAAATCTCCTGAAAGTGGCAGGCGCGGCCGTGCTCCTGACGGGAATTTTCCCGATTTGCTCCATGGCACAGCAGGCGGGCCAGAAAACATTCCCGACGGCGCAAGCGGCGAGCCAAGCGCTTGTGGATGCCGCGAAGAGCAACGACGAAAACGCGATGCTTCAAGTGCTCGGGCCGGATGGAAAAGACATTATTTCGTCCGGTGACGACGTGGAGGACGCGCAGAACCGCTCGAACTTCGTGATGCGCTATCAGGAAATGCACCGGCTGATGAAGGAACCGAACGGCACCACAACCTTGTACGTCGGTTCGCATAACTGGCCACTGCCCGTGCCCCTCGTCGACAAAAACGGGGCGTGGTATTTCGACAGCGCGACGGCGAAGATGGAAATCCTATACCGGCGCGTCGGCCGCAATGAAATCTCGACCATTCGCACTTCCTTGGAACTCGTGGCGGCGGAGAAGGAATATGCCGGCTCGCACAATGGCGAGTACGCCCAGAAAATCTTCAGCGATCCTGGACAGCAGAACGGTCTGTACTGGAAGGCTGACAACGGCCAGCCGCAAAGTCCCATTGGACCGCTGGTGGCAGCGGCTGTGGCCGAAGGCTACACCTCGAAGAAAGAGGGCGCGGCCGCAACTCCCTATCGCGGCTATTTGTACCACGTGCTGACGGCACAGGGGTCGCACGCGCCGGGCGGTGCGAAGAGCTACATCGTTGACGGCAAGATGACGGGTGGCTTCGCGTTCATCGCCTTTCCGGCCGCGTACAGATCTTCGGGCGTGATGACGTTCGTCATTTGCCAGAACGGCGTGGTTTTCCGCAAGGATCTTGGCCCGAATACCGGGAAGATTGCCGAAGCGATGAATTCCTTCGATCCCAATCCTTCCTGGAAGCAGGACGAAGACCAGCAGGAAGAATCGGCCGCGGCGGCGAAAACAAATTAATCGCGGGCGGGCCCTTTGCCCCGTGTCCGTAGCCGGGATTAGTCGTTGGGAGAATCTTTGGACTCGGCTGCGGCCTGGGAAGGTGCGCCGTCCTGGGCGGCCGAGCGCCACGCTTTGCGGCCCATGTTGATGCTGGCTTTCGTGCTGTAGGCGTGTTCGTACATCAGAGATGCGACGCGCTCACCTTCCCCATTTTCCAACGCATTCACAATTGCGTGATGCTGGCGATGCGCGTAGTTGAGCGAGGCGTACATTCCCGGCAGATCCACGCGATCGAATGCGATAGCATGCGCCGCCGCAAATGGGATTCGACCGTTGCGCTCGATTGCGTCGGCGATCACCTTGCTACCCGCACCCTGAATGATCAGATCGTGGAACTGCTTGTTCATTTCTCCGTAGCGTGCCTCGTCTGATTCAACGAGATGCCTCTTAGCGAAAATCTCGTCGCCTTCGCGCAGGCATTCGTGCAACGACTGGATGACCCGACGCGCCGGACCCTGCTCTGCCAGCATGCGCGCAGCAAGGCCTTCCAGCACCCCGCGGACGTCGATTGCGTCCATAATTTCCTGTGGAGTGAATGCGCGCACCACGAAACCGCGCGTATCCAGTTGCGTCAACATTCCTTCCTGCGCCAGGATCGGCAGCGATTCGCGCACCGGCGTTCTGGAAACGCCGAGCTTGTCGGCAAGTTCCACTTCGCGCACACGCTGACCGGGCACGAGTTCTCCGTGCAGAATCATTTCGCGAATTCGTACGATCACGCGTGAATGTTTGCCGGCCATTTCTTGCACCACATCTTGACGAAGTGTTGTGAATCTTGCGCGGGGCCCGGCCAGTTGCGCTCGCCGGTACGCGGTCACGCGAATGGTACCAACTCCGCACAGTGCATGCAATCTCGCGCGGCCGATAGGGTTTGCGAAGGCTTCGCGTGGCTTACACAGACTTCTTTTGTATGCAATATACGAGGAAGAGAATGTTTCAATCAGGTAAGACCTCTTGAGATTATCGCGCGGTACAGCTCGAAACCCTTAAAAAGTAGTACGGTCCGAAAGATGGGGGTGGACCTTCTCTCGGACCGCGAGCTGGCAGCGTCCATACCTGGACATCGCCGGATTGAAGAAATGTATACAACACTAATTTGACGGTATGCAACAGAAATTTTAACTCGAGCGGCCGAAACGAGGAAAAGGCGCCGCTCAATTCGGGCGGCGCCTGAGAGCCGGTTAAGGGTGATTTCTTAGAAGTCGAGTTTCAAAGCAAACTGCACCTGCCGCGGCGTGATGACCGGCGCCTGGGAACCTAGAACCAGTCCCGTAGTGGCGCCATCCAGAGTCTGTACCGGCGCCGCAGGGTTGAAGTGATTGAGGATGTTGAAGAACTCCGCGCGGAACTGCACGTTGAGCCGCTCGTTGATCTTCGTGTTCTTCAGCACGGAGAAGTCCCAATCGAGCGAGCCCGGGCCAGGTACGCTGTTGCGGGGGATGCTGCCAATGAACCCGACCGGCGGATCTGTATAGCAGTTCGTATTGAACCAGAAGAAACCTGAGACGCCATTAATCGTTGCCTGGTGATTGACGATCTGATTCGGGTTGCAACCGGCAGCACCGGTGTAGTTCGCGCGCGTCGCAGTCTCGCCGCTCAGATCGTCCATCGAGGCAGAACCGCGGGTGATATCGAGGGGAAGGCCGGAGTGAGCGCCGAATATGGTGTTGAACTGCCAGCCTTCGACCAATCGATTTCCGTGGAAGGGCAGCGCGTATAAGCCATTGATGCTGACATTGTTGCGGACGTCGAAAATGCAGTCCCCGCGGTCATAACTCTGATTGTAGGGGTCCACCTGGTCGGCGCCGAATTCTTCAAGACTTGTCGTGAAGGATCCGTTGTCAATGCAGTGGGACCAGGTGTAGTTCGCCTGGAAAGTCAGATTATGGCCGAACTCGCGGTGCAGCGAAACCTGCAGCGAGCTATAGCTTTCCGAGCCCGTTGCATTCTCCGAGGTAATTGCCACAAAGTTCGGATTCAGCAGCGGGTTGGCAACACATACCCCTGGGGCAACGTCGTGACAGAAACTGGCACCTGATTCCGGCTGACCGACCACCGGCAATGCCTTGCAGTCCGTGCTGTAGACGCCCGGCGTGTCCGTGTTGCACTCCGGGGGGTTGATGTTGGTCTGGCCCCAGAGGTGACGGGCCTCGAGTCCGACATAGCCAACCGACAAAACGGTGCCGTGAGTAATTTCGCGCTGAACGTTCAGGTTGTACTGGAGCTCATAAGGCGAGCTCGTGGGTTCGTACGCCGTGCCGGCAAAAAGATCGGGAGGCGCAAAGCCAGAAACGCCGCAGTAACTCTCCACGGCAAATGGGTTCGGGAAGCAGGGCGAAAGGGTGTCGGGTGGCGCGAGCTCCAAGCTGATCGCAGGCGGCGTGAACACGATTCCGGACTCGTACGTGCGCGCCGTGACCGGGTCGCGAAAGACTCCGAAGCCGCCACGGATCGAGGTTTTGTGGTCCGCGAAGGGATCAAATGCAAATCCGATCCGCGGCGAAACGTTCGCGGCGTTGGGGTTATTGCCAAAAACGTGATGAATTGGCGTGAACAAGCACGAATACGGAGTAGGGTTTACCGCCGTCGGGACGAATCCAGCAATCTGGCAGTTGGCCGGAGACTGCGGGCCCAGCGGCGGTGGGAAGTTACCCACCAAGTCGGTCATTGTGGACCTGGCGCCTGTCACCGGGTTGACCGCCCAGCCAACCGGGTTTGTGAGGTAGTCGTAGCGAACTCCAAGATTCAGGGTTAATCTCGAAGTGATCTTCCAGTCGTCTTGAAAATAGGGCATTACGTCTATTTCCCGGAAATCACGGCTGGAGTTCTCAAAACCCTGGGGTGCGGTGAACGCGCCGAAAGGTTCGCCCTGCAGGTAATCCTGCAGCGAGAAGATCAGGAAGTAGTCCGTCCCGGCCGCGTAGTTCACCTGGGTAACGTTGGTTTGCACGCGAGCTACCAGCGCGCCAACCTTCAAGCTGTGCGCCCCGTGCGTCCAGCTGAGATCATCACCACCACTGAATTTGTTCTGCACGATCAGGTAAGGCCGGTCGGCATTTGGTCCGACGGGGGCGATCGTATCGAAAAAGTCCGGGCTAACGACCCCGTCCGGCACCTCGGGCTCATTGAAGAGCGTCCTGGTGAAGTCCAGGGGGTCTGACGCGAGTCCAGCCGCTGAAAGCTGAGACGATGAGAGCCCGATGGCGGTGTGCGAGTTCTCATTCACGCGGGTGAAGCCGAACCGGACCGCATTTACCATCGTCGGGGAAATGATGTGCTTCTCGGTGATCGTCAGGAACTGGTTTCGCACGTTGTCGAATTCCGGAAAGATCCCGAGCGGATCTTCTGGGTTGTTGATCTGCCGGGTGTCGTCAAAGGTGAAGCGCCCAAAGATCGAATCGTTCGTACCGATGTTGTAGTCGACGCGTCCCATCACGTAGTCTTCCGGCGAGATCAGGTTTTGGATTGCAGTCGCCTGGAAATACCCGCCCAGATCACCGGTCGTTGCGACACACGTCCTGCAAAGCTTATACAGCTGCGCAGTTTGCTGGGCGACAGCCTCCGCATTTGCGGCAAATGGCGTCCCGTTAGCAGGCGGCACCGCGAGAATGGGATTGGTCGCGCTTCCGGGAGCTCCCGTCGGGGCGGCCGGGCATCCGGCATTCGTACCAGGCGTCATTGCCGAGCAAGGCAGTTCGCCCGCGGCCACGTAGGGCTCCAGAATCCCGAGATCCGGGATGCTTTCGCCGAGCTTCTGGCGGAAGCCTTCGTAGTTGGCAAAGAAGAACAATTTGTCTTTCTTGATCGGCCCGCCGATATCGCCGCCGAACTGATTTCTGATAAACGGCGGTGGTGTGTGATTCAAGTCGAAATAGTCGCTGGCATCGAGGGCGCTGTTTCGCAGAAACTCGTATGCAGTCCCATGAAAGTCGTTCGTTCCATTGCGGCTGACCGCGTTGATGACCGCGCCATTGCCGCTGAATTGAGCGGTGTACGTATTGGTGAGAATTTGGAACTGACCGATTGCTTCGACACCGAGTGACGAACCGGTCGCCCCGGAACCCGAGCCGTGCTCCCAGAAATCGCGAATATCTGTGTTATCCAATAAGAACGCCTGCCCGGAGGGCCGCGAACCCGAAACGGAATAATTCGTCTGCGCCCCGTACATGGTGATTCCGGTGACGAAGTTGGCCGCCGCCGGTATCGGCGTGACGCCGGGCGCTAGGGTGAGCAGCTGCTCGAAGTTCCTTCCGTTGAGTGGGAGGTCGCGCATTTCCTGGGGAGTCACGAGCGTGGAGACTTCCGACGTCGTTGTCTCGACGCGGGAAACATCGCCCTCGACGTTCACGGTTTGAGTAATCTGGCCGACGGGGAGCGCGAAATCAACAACCAAGGCTGATCCGACGCCGAGCGTGATGCCATCTCGCACTACGGTCTTAAAACCCGAGATCGAGGCGGAAATACGGTAGGTGCCAACCGGAAGATCAGCCAATTTGTAACGGCCTGCCGAATCCGTGACTGTGTCCTGCGTGGTGTTCGTGGCGACGTTCGTCGCTTGGACCTTTGCTCCGGCGACCGCGCCACCCGTGGGATCGGTCGTCGTGCCGGTAATAGTTGCTGTTTCCGTTTGTCCCCGGGTCGAAACGGCGCACGACAGTACTGCAAGCAACAACAAACAAACGGACGCAAAAACCTGCTTCAGGGCCCCCTGGCGATTTGCCATTTCCCACCGTCCCTTCGGTATCTCAGTGCTAGACATTAGAGGAACCCACCCGGGCTCCTTTGTGGACGGTAGATAATACGGCCTGAATGTACTTGTCAAGATAATTATGTATGCAATCTTAGCGCAACTGCAGACATCAAGGGTACGGTGGAGCACCGCTCGTTTTTGAAGGCCTCTCAAAACATGAGCAAAATAGGAGGGTTGTATGCAGAATTGGCATGGACGGTCGGATGGGGAGGTCTTTTATGAATGCAGAGCAATTGGATTCGAGTACAATGGGCTTGACACAATGCGCAACGCTCTTTTATCTTCCGCGCGGGCCTTCAGCGGCGAATTCCATTCGTCTGATCAGGATGCCGAGGTCAATTCCGGCAAATGATATCCACCCAGGGGAAAAACAGTGAGTCACAAGAGTCTTGAGGACGTGCTCCAGGCGGCGGGAAATCCAGTCGATCATCTTCGCAATTCGCAGACGGGGCCGTACGTGTATCCCGTTGTCCCCAGCGAATATTCAAATTGGAGAGACGAGCAGCGCGCCTGGCAACAGAGCTGCGCGCTTTTCAATCAGTCCTATCACATGACCGACATGTACGTGTCCGGCCCTGACGCCCTGCGGCTTCTCTCCGACACTGGGATCAACAGCTTCAAGAATTTCGAACCGGACAAAGCCAAGCAATTCGTGCCGTGTAACTACGACGGCCACGTGATTGGCGACGTTATTTTGTTTTACCTCGAAAAGGATCTTTTCAATCTCGTCGGGCGTCCGTCGGTCCACAACTGGGTGCAATACCAGGGTGAAACCGGAAAATACAACGTGAAATTCGAACGCGACGAGCGCGCGGCGGCCCGCACCGGCCCTATCGTTCGCAAAGCGTATCGATTTCAGGTCCAGGGCCCGAATGCGATGAAGACGATCGACAAGGTCACCGGGAAAACTCCCCCCGATTTGAAGTTCTTCAATATGACCCACATGGAGATCGCCGGGAAGAAGGTCCGCGCGCTGCGGCACGGCATGGCGGGCCAGCCGGGATTTGAGCTTTTTGGTCCGTGGGAAGACGGCGAAGCTGTGCGAATGGCGATTTTCGAGGCCGGGAAGGAATTCGGATTGCGGCTCGTGGGCGCGCGCGCCTATTCCTCCAACACCCTGGAATCGGGATGGATTCCCTCCCCCATGCCGGCCGTATACTCCGGCGAAAAAATGAAGCCTTACCGGCAATGGCTCCCCGCGGATTGCTACGAAGCGATTGCATCATTGGGCGGGAGCTTTTATTCCAACAATATTGAGGACTACTACCTTACGCCGTGGGATCTCGGCTACGGACCGATTGTGAAGTTCGATCACGAATTCGTCGGCCGCGCGGCGCTGGAAAAGATGGCGAGTGGACCGCACCGCAAGAAGGTGACACTCGCGCTCGACAGCAACGAAGTAACGCACGCGCTCAACACACTGTTCAACAAAACGGACCGCGCGAAGTATTTCGACTTCCCGTCGGCCGTCTACTCCACGCTGCCCTATGACAAAGTGCTGAGCGAGGGCAAGACGGCCGGCATCTCCACCTGGTGCGGATACAGCTCGAACGAAGGCCGCATGCTCACACTGGCGATCCTGAAAGAGGAATACTCCGAGCCGGGCACGGAAGTCACGTTCGTATGGGGCGAGGAAAACGGCGGATCGAAAAAGCCCACCGTCGAGCGACACGTGCAGACGAAGATTCGCGCGACCGTGAGCCCTGTACCGTATTCCGATGTGGCGCGCACGCAGTACGCCGAAGGCTGGCGCACGCATCAAGAAGTAGCGCGGCACTAACAACAAGCTCGAGAAACATGCGTGGCCGGTTCGACGTCGCAGTCGTAGTCGAAGTCGTAGGGAGGAACAACGACGAAGCTCCGCTGGGCCGCCACCGAGCCTGCGAGCCAGCCCGTTGCGAGTCTATTGATTCGCGGGCGCCTTCTTCGGTAAGGGCGGCGGCATCGGCATCTTCGCCACCTTCTGCTTATACTCCGGATACATCGTCTCGGCGCCGCCGCGTGTGGCTTCGATCGGAACGCGATATCGGCGCCCGAACTCCTCGAGAAACGGATTCGCGCCCATCAAATGATTCGGCACCACTCCCGCCGGACGATCCACTTCATCGACAGACTCGCATGGCCAGGGCGCCATCTGCGCCTGCGGGCTGTAGAGGAAATCGGCGGTTCGGATCAGCGGCTCGGTCAAATAGACCGGATCATAGGTAATCGCGGCAACCGTCAGCCAATCCCCGTGGCGCATAATATGTGCGCTCGCCGTCGCCATATCGCTGCGCGGCACGCCGTTTAGTCCCAACCAGTTTTCCTTCAGGTGAGTGGTATTCACGACGAGAATGTCGCCTTCCCAATGTCCCGTGGAAAATCCCGCCCAAGTGTGCGGCGCGTAATCGGGCGGATGCGGCCGGCCGTCCATCCAAATCGTCTGCTCGGCGCCATACGCGGATAGATGTGTGTGAAAGGCAATCACCTTCTGCGATGCGCGATCCACTTCCTTCCAGATGCTCAGCTGCGAAGGCCCGCGCCAACCGTAATCGGATCCGTGCTGCCGACACTGGTTCTCGGGCAGCTCGACAATCGCGGCGTCCCAGGTGTCGACCCTCAGCCGAGCGGCCTCATTAATCGGCAGCCCCAGATAATCGCCGATCTCCGCACCGGCCAGCCGCTCGCGCTGATCTTCATCAAATCGAGGGGCCCATGTGCCGGAGGGGTCCTGTTGAGCAAACAGCGGCGGGCTGTATGCGCTCGCCAGCAACAGCAACTGCGTCAGGAATGCTGCCAATCCCGCTTGCTTGAGTGTCTTCATCGTATCTAGTTTAACCTGTGGCGATTTCCGCGCAAGCCGTGGCGAACGATATCCGGCGCGCAGTCGTGGTGTCAAGCATATGTATACATGTCAAGACCGGAAGGTCGGAAGCTCAAAGAAAACAAATGGTATATTCCGTGTAACCTCGCTGAAATGAATACAACTTGGTGTTGACACGCCAGTGTCGCCCGTAGTAAGTACCCGATACAGAAACGGGTCTGGGCCAGGTGTCAGCGGGGTGGACGCACAAGGTTCTGACGCTCTTGCCACAAATGAGATCGGACTCTCACTGTCCGAGAGGTGGGTAATGAAAAAACTTTTCGTCCTGGCGTTTGCAATTGCGCTTGTCTTGGTGTGCTCTTCCGTACCTGCACTTGCACAAGGATTGGGCAATGCGCAGTTGAACGGCACGGTCACCGATCCCAGCGGCGGTGCGATTTCCAGCGCCAGCATTACGCTGCGCAATCCGGCGACGGACATCTCCTACAGCGCCACATCGAACGCCAGCGGCTATTACGCCATCGCGAACATGCAGCCCGGAACGTACGAGCTGAAGGCGAGTTTCGCCGGCTTCGCGAATTACACGCAAACGGGAATCGTGCTCAGCGTGGGTCAGGTCGCCACAATCAACCTCGCGATGCAGCTTCAGTCGCAGGGCGAAAAAGTCGTCGTCACGACCGAAGAGCAGGTAATCGAACCGACGAAGACAGAAATCAGCTCAGTCGTCGCCGAGCAGCAGATTCAGGACCTGCCCACCAGCGGCCGCCTGTTCACGGATTTCGCGCTCCTGACTCCCGGCGTCGCCACCAGCCGTACGAGCCTCGGCACGACGTTCACAGAATACGAAGCGACGCAGATTTCCTTCGGCGGCATGCGCGCGTTCAGCAACGAAATCACCGTGGACGGCGCGGATTTCGTCAACACCGCGAGCGGCATTCAGCGCTCGACTCCTCCGCAGGAATCGGTGCAGGAATTCCGTGTGGTCAACAACAGCTTCGGCGCGGAGTACGGGCGCGCGATCGGCGGCATCGTCAACATCGTAACCAAGGGCGGCACGAACGACTTTCATGGCTCGGCGTACGAATATTTCCAGAACAACGCCCTCGATTCGGCCAACCTGCTGCAAAAGCCGGAACCCGGCCTCCAATCCGTGGCCCTGCCGGACACTCTGCAGCAGAATCAGTACGGCGCCACGCTGGGCGGTCCGATTCAGAAGGACAAGACATTTTTCTTCATCAACTACGAAGGCAAGCGCCGCGCGGAATCGCCTCTGTTTCCGCCCGACCTGGTTACGGGCAACCTCGCGGCGAACGGCGGTACTCCCAATCTGGTGCTAATCGACGAAGCCAAGGCATTGATGGGTCTCGCACCGGAAGGCTGCACTTCCAAGCTAGGCCTGTCGGGATGCGACGGCGGATTCCCGGGACAAGTCCTCTCGTTTAATCAAGCGTTGGGCTTCCTGCACGATTTCCTGAAGACGGCGAACAACGATTATGGCTTCGTCCGCGTCGACCATCAGTTCAACGCCTCCAACCGCCTCGCGGTTCGCTATAACGCAGAAGACGCGCGCGATTCCGGTGAGTTGGTCGGCCAGACCCTCGACGGCGGCGGCATCGGCGTGCCGAGCGGCGGCCGCGATCTTTTCATCCGTGACCAATCGCTGGTAGCCACGCTGGACACCACCTTGACCCCGACGCTCGTCAACACGTTCCTCGCGCAGTACGCCCGGCGGCACTATAACTTTCCCGGCATGACCGGCCAGCCCGATTTCAGCATCCTGAACGACCTGGAGATCGGCCACAACTTCGGAACGAACGACCGGCTCTATGAGAGCCGTGTCGAAGCGGGCGATTCGCTTTCGTGGGTGAAGGGTAATCACATCGCGAAATTCGGATTCGACGGCAACTATGTGTGGAGTCTCGAGAATTTTCCCGGCTTCATGCCCGTTAGAACGCTCGTTCCCGGCGTTTCCTGCCTGGCTGACTTCGCGGAGTTTTACAACGGCCCGGATGCGACCGACAATTTGAATCCCACTTCGGCCGCTCTTGACTCGATTTCAGGGCAGTGCCCGGTGCCGCAGGACGACGGTATAGTTTTCACCTACGCAGGCGTCGAGGTTCCCGCATCGAGATCTTTCACGTCCGGGCCGCCACTCGTCGTCAGCGGCAGCGCGACTGCCTTGAACACGTCGACCTGGGCGAATGCTTTCCCACCGCAGCTATTCAATACCTTCTCGAAAGAAATTGATCACGGCTACTGGGGCTTCTTTGCGCAGGATCAGTGGAGGATCAATCCCAAGCTGACCGTGAATCTCGGTCTGCGTTGGGATTATGAATCCGGGCTCTCGGAATTCGTGAAACCCGATTACGGTAACTGGCAACCGCGCGTTGGGATTGCCTGGTCCCCCAACAGCAAGACCGTCGTCCGCGCCGGATTCGGAATGTTTGATGACCGCTACAACCTGACGTTCTTCTTCGTGCCAAATACGCAGAAGGTCGTTCCGGGCCTCGGCTGCAGCCCGCAGATTCCGCCTTGCCAAGCGGGCGGCGCAGTAGGAATCACGGGCCAGAACCTCACCGTTCTGCCTCAGATGCTTCCCATGACGAACATCACTCAGACC
>Ga0210388_10003113_pt1 | contig 12967 bp, 8 predicted proteins | sample IncBWC19OmetaG_FD_155485 | JGI IMG/M metagenome (GOLD analysis project Ga0210388, IMG submission 155485) | Forest soil microbial communities from Barre Woods Harvard Forest LTER site, Petersham, Massachusetts, United States - Inc-BW-C-19-O ... | reverse complement strand
CGCCTGGGTGGCTGCCGCGATCAGATCCGGCGCGGGGACGATCTTGGCCGACGCGTCGGCGGCGCCCTTGGCCGACGCGTCGGCGGCGCCCTTGGCCGGCGCATCGGCGGCGGCAGGCGGTCCCGCAGCCGCCGTCGGTCCGGCGGCCGTGGCCGGCGGGTTGGATGGCGTCGCGGTCGCTGGCGTGGGGTTCGGCTTGGCAGCGCCCGGTGGCGCGGAGAGCGGCAAGAACTCGTTGGTGTCGATCACGCGCCCCTGCACCTGGCCTTGCACACCCAGCGCGGAGCCGTCCTCGATGAGGCCGGTGACGTCGACGACGCGTGCCCGCAACGCGCGCAGCAGCGCCCGGAAGTCCTGCTCGCGGCTGTCGCCGAGGAGCGCAGCGCGGGTCTCGAAATCGATGTTCGCGTTGTCCGCCAGCATCTGCAGATGCTGGTAGATCTTCAGCCCCTCCGAGGTCCGCCGATCCATCCGGCCGGGGACCGCCTTGCCCGGGAGGAGATCCTCGCAACGCAGGTGGGCCTGCATCGCGATCACCGCGCGCTTTTCTTGCGCGGTCAGGGGTCGCGGCGAGATGGTCCGCCCGGTCGTGACCAGGGGCGTCTCTTTGGCCGTCGCGGGGTCGGGGTTGGGAATCTTCTCCGCCTCTTCCGCCGGGATCACGTTCTTGGCCGACAGTTCTTCGAGCACCCCGTCCTTCACCCGCTCGTGGCAGGCGTGGCGCTTCTTGTCCGCCAGCCGCCGCCGCAGGGAGTTCAGGCTGGGGAAAATCCCGAACGGCTCGAAGAAACGGTCCGCGCGGGCGCGGGCATATTGGCTGCCCGAGCGGAACCGCCCGTTGGCCAGATCGATCAGATAGGGGCGCAGCGGCTGGGGCTTTCCGGGCTCCTCCGAAAAGACGTAGGGGAGCCAGTCGTCCGAGAGATCGACCACGGTCAGGCCATCCCGCCGCGCGTTGTCGGGCGTCGTCTGGCCCGCGGAGTGCCCACCCTCGACGATCATGATCGCGCCCTCCGGGGCAGCTCCCCCGGCCACCGGAGCCGGCGGGGAGGCCGCCGGCGGCTGCTTCGCCCACGTCGTTTGTCCGTTGCCGCCGAGGAGGCCGGCGAGCGCCAGGGCGCTGGCGGCGGTCCCGGGCAGACGGCCGGCGCGGGAACGTCTCTTGGCCGGGTGGCGTGGGTCCCTCTCCAGCACGAGGCGAAGCCTAGGATCTTGCCCTGCGCGATTCAAGGCGGCGTTTGCTGACGCTGGCCGTCGCCGTGAGGCGTCAGTCACAGTCGCAGGGGGGGACCGTAGAGCGTCGGGCGCCAGTTGGAGTAGCCCACGCGGACCGAGAAGGTCTGCACCACGTTCCAGCTGGGATCGAGCTCCTCGATCACGGCGGCGTTCGAGTAGGTGACGAGGGTGTTGCCGCCCGGAAGCCGCTGGACGTCGCCCAGAGTGCTGCTGGCGGCGGTGCCCGTGTAGTCGTGGACCAGCGTGGCCGACAGTGCGCTTGGCGTGTTGCTCAGCTGAAATTCGAGGACGTGAGCGACGCCGCTGGTCTCCGTGTTGTTGAACAGCAGGAGGGTGCCGTCGTCGAGCAGATGGTGACCATGGTTGACCTGCCAGCTCTGCGGCGAACAATGGGTTCCGGTCGGCGCGCCGTCACAGACACCTCCGAGCTGCCACGCCGGGACCCCAGCCGAGCTCACGTCCACGATCAGGTTCGGGTTGCGATCGGCAATGGTGAAGCTGTCGCCAGACGGAAGGTAGTGAATCGCGTTGGCGTGAAACGTATCGGACAGATAGAGGTTGCTCCCGATCGTGAAGGCGGTGGTCACGCCGCCGTCGGGTGAGCGGACCACCAGGTCGCTCGGAACGTCGTCCCCCGGAACGCTCCAGACGAGGGCCGCCACCTGGCCTCCAGGCATCACGGTGAAGTCGTGGTGGGCATAGTCCAGCCCGGGGACGTTCAGATACGACTGCGCGCCATCCATCGACACATAACGCATCTCGCCCCCCTCGTTGAGGACGTTGAGCGCGATCATCCACATGTTGTTCCCGTCGTAGTCCATCTGGGCCCGGGAGGTGTCCACCGGGCCGGGGAAGAACCAGACGATCTCACCGTCGGCGTCGATGATGAAGGCGCTGTCGGGCACGAAGGTCCCCGAGCTGGTCACGATGAACCCCGGCTCTCGCAGGTCGGGCTGCGCCAGGCTCACCGTGACGGTGGGCGCGTTGGCGAGGGTGCCGGTCGTGGGGAGCGCGTAGTCGGAGCTGACGCAGGTGGAGCCGCCGCGGCTCGCCTCGATGTGAAAGGTGTAGTCGCTCGACTGCTTGAGGCCGAGGAGCAGGGTTCGAAAGTTGGCGTTTCCGAGTTGAACGGGAGCTTCGCCCCCCAGGTTCAGCAGGGAAGCGGCGGCGTTCTTCAGCGTGTAGACAATCTTGGCGCTCGCGGGGGGAGCTCCTGCCAAGGACCACTCGACGACGCCGACCGTGGGGATCTGGGCGCTGACCTCGTTCTTGGCGACGGTGAAGGCGCAGGAGGCGGCGTCGCTGCCGGCGTCGGCGAGGCCGCCGGCTCCAGCCACCGAGCCGTCCCAGCCGGCGCCGCCGCCCGTGGCGGCGAGACCGCCCGTGCCCGGGGTCACGCCACCGGCGCCCGAGGGCTCACCGCCGGTCCGGTCGCAAGCGGGCGAGCCGAGCAGGACTGCCGCGGCGAAGAGGAGATGCCGACCTGACGCCACCAAGATCCATCCTACGACGACCGCTCTCTCGAAACACGTGACCCTGATCGAAGAGGCCAGCGGACGTCAGACCACTTCTGATATGGTCCAGCTGTCTTTGATGGGGAGATTTGTACAAGAGATGAAGCCGCTGATGGTCGTCTGTTTGGTGTTCGGATCGGTGGGGATCCTGTCGTCGGGTTGCGGCAGCGCAGCCAAGCCCACCCCCGGCACGGGGTGCGCATTGAACAGCGACTGCGCCACCGGCCTCGTCTGCACGTTCGGGCTCTGTCACACCGCCTGCGTCCCCAACGCGGCGAACGGCGACTGCCCCACCCCCCAGCTGTGCGTGAAGTCGAACGCCGTCGGGGACGACGGCGGCATCGACGGCGGCAGCATCAACATCTGCCAGCTCCCCGCGGAATTGACCTGCGTCTACAACAGCGACTGCAAGACGCCGCTCGTCTGCGCCCGCGACGAGCAGTGCCGCAACCAGTGTCACGCGAACGTCGACTGCGTCTCGCCCCAGGTCTGCACCGACTCGAAGGTCTGCGCGCTCCCGTCACAGCTGGTGCCGGGCACCAATGACGTTCAGCTGGTGACCACGGGTCAGACCGACGGCGGCGCCGACGCCAAGGGCTCGGGATCGGGCGGCGCGGGCACCGGCGGCGGAGCCACCACGGGCACCGGCGGCGCGGCGGGCGGTGCTGGCAAGGGCGGCGCCGGGGGAACCACCTGCGCCGGCGCGCAGCTCGAGTTCGCCAACGTCTCGCAGGGAGACGCCAACCCCGGCTTCACCTCGGCGGTGGCGGTTCGCAACGCCGACACGCTGTTCATCTTCAGCGCCTACCAGGGTCCGGCGCCCGTCGACGGCGGCGTCGATGGCGGCGCGCTGGCGGGGGACGCCATCTTCGTTCAGATGTTCGACCCGGTCACCGGAATCAAGCGCGGGCCCAGCCAGTTTCTCTTCTCGATCCCCTATCGTCCGGCGGTCGCCATCGACGACGTCGCAGTCGCCCCGACGGGCGAGATCGCGCTGCTCTATTCGGCCAGCGCGGGCAACACCTACGCCGACCAGCTTTTCATGACGACGCTCGCCACGACGCCGGGCGACGGCGGCATCGCCTCACTTTCGGTCGAGAAGACCGTTCAGCTCGAGAGTGTCTATAACGGAGACACCCGCGTCATCTGGCAGCCGGCGACGCAGCTGTTCGTGTTCTCCTGGAAGTATCAAGGGAGCAACGGATGGTACGCGCGCGTGCGCAAGTACCACCCGAACGGGACCGCCTCGGGGGCGGCCATCAACGCCATCCCGACGATCGGCAATCTCTACGAGCCCAACAGCGAGGACGACGCTTACGTCGGGGTGTCGGGGACGTACCTCGGCCTCGCCTACCAATCGACCAACAATTGGCCCTACCTCACGATCGTGGACGGTGACGGTTTCCAGGTCGGTCCCTTCGTCACCCTGCAGGCGGGCGGCATCGACAATTGGGTCTCCTGCGCCGGCACGACCTCCGGCTTCGTGGCGATGTTCACCGGCGGCGGAAGCGTCAGCGGCGCCTTCGTGCCCTTGACCGGTATGAACTCGGTGATCTCCGACGCGGGGATCCCGGACGCCGGCCTTCCGCCGCTGAAGACGTTCTCGTTCACCTCGACGGCGACGACCGGCAAGATGATCAACGACGATTCGGGCGGCGGCGGCGGGGCGGCGGCGGTGCTGCTCCAGAACGACGGGGCGGCCTTCGTCTACGTGAGCGCCGACGGCTCCAAGGCGCAGGACCAAGGGACCGTGATCAGCGCGGCCGGCGGCATCCAGGCCGACATCAGCAACTTCCAGGGGAGCTTCGTGGTCTCGCTGTACAACGGCACCACTCATGCGGCGCAGGCGACGGTCTCGGTCTGCCCCTAGCCAGCAGATCGCGATCTGGCGCACATCGCGCCCGAAAATCTGGTAGAAGCCGCCGTGGGCGATAATTTTTTCGAGAGTCACGCGCTGGCGAAACGAGCGATGAAGGACAACCTCTTCACCGAGGTCTACCTCTCCACGGCGGTGCAGAGCCCCATCCAGCTCAAGGGCTGGGTCTGCCAGCCGAACCCTTACGAGCGTCACGGCCAGCGCTGGCATCTCTACCTCTCGCGGGTCGAGATCTTGCGACGGTTGGCCACCCGCAACCGGAAGAACGCGTCCTCTTCGGTGGAGCGTCTCGCCTGAGGCACGATCCGGGGCCAAGACCGGCGACGAATGTCCCAGCCTGACGGCCTCTCCCATCTCGTCGAAGAAGGGATCATCGACGCCGTCCACGCGCGGCTGATGAGCGGGAAGGAAGCGACGGTCTACATCGTCGAGCGCGAGGGACACCTCGGCGCGGCCAAGGTCTACAAGGCGCGCGACGAGCGAACCTTCAAGAAGACGGCCAGCTACGTCGAGGGACGGAATCAGACCCGCAACTCGCGCGACCGCCGCGCGATGCAGAAGAAGAGCGCCTACGGGCGCGGGCTCATCGAGGACAACTGGCAGGAGATGGAGTTCCACGCGCTCCGGGCCGCCTTCGACGCCGGTGTCCGCGTGCCGGAGCCCTACTTCCTCTACGAGAACGTCCTCTTCATGGAGCTGCTCGTCGACGGCGCCGGCGCGCCCGCCTCGCGCCTCGCCGATTTCACCTTCACCGCCGAAGAGGCCACCGCGCTTCATCAGGAGGTCTTCCTGCAGGTGAAGGCGCTGCTCGGCACCGGACGCATTCACGGCGATCTGTCGGCCTACAACGTCCTCATGGCGGCGGGCGGCCCGACCATCATCGACCTGCCCCAGGTCGTCGAGGTGGCGGGCAACAACAACGCCCGTCAGATCCTGCGGCGCGACCTGCGCAACCTGACCGAGCACCTGGCCCGCTTCGACGCGCGGCTCCTGCGCCTGGCCGATTGCGGCGACGCGCTCTTTCACCATCTCCAGCGCGGGACCTTGGACAGCGTCACCGCGCCCGAGGTGGGAGCGCCCGAGCTCCGCAGCGGCGGGGGTGGCGGCGGCCGTCGAGGCCGCGACGCCGAGCGGGGTCGCGCCGGCCGCGACAAGGGGCAGCGCCCGGGCGGCGGCGCCCACGTGGCGACAGCGACGGCCAGACCGGGGGGACCGCCGCCACAAATGAGAGCCGGCGCCAGCGCCAGCCCCGGCGCCAGCGCCCATTTGGGCGATCAATCACGCGGCAATGCACGCGACGGCGGACCGCCGCGGGTTGCAGCGCGCACCGGAGAGCCATCGCGCGCGGGCTCGAATCACCGCCGGCGTCGTCGCGGCGGTCGCTAGGCCGCCTTCGGGCGGCACGTCGTCGGGCATGGTTCGCTTCGCTCACCGTTGCCTTTACGGCAACGCCCTCCTAGCAATCGCCGTTCAGCAACCAGGACCGGCGCCGGCGCCGGGGCAGAGCGGGCAGCTGACCAGGATCGTTTCGTTGTTCGCGGTCGCCGCCGCCGGGTCGGCGGAGACCACGACGGTCATGCCTGTCCCGCCGCCCTCGCAGTTCGTCGCCGGCTGCAGCGTCCAGCAGGGGGCGACGTTGCCGTTCTCGTTGCAGTTGGGGACCGACTTTTCGCTGGCGACGTTCGAGCTGTCGACGAGGTCTTCGGTCACGGCGCAGGCCGGCTGACCCTGCGCGTTGGTCTCGACGGGGCCGTTCAGGCAGATGACCATGCCGGCCGCGAGCTGGGCGACCTTCGAGGCGATCAGCGACAGCGGCGCCAGGTAATCCGCATCGCAGACCGAGCCGATCGCGCTGTTGGGAAAGGCGTTGGCGAACTGGGCCAGCCGCACGCCCGGATCGCCGAAGCTGCCATCGGTCGCTATCTGCCCGCTCGGGTTGACCCCACCAGCCGCACCACAGGAGTGCTCGACCTCGGGCCAGAGCTCACCCGGTTGCGGGTTCTGTCCACCCACTTCGGGCATCCAGGCCACCGTGTACGGGGTGGGCGGCCCGATGATCGCGGCGACCATGATCTGGTTGTCGGGATCGGCTTTGAGCGCCCGGATGCCGGCGACGAACTGGGAGACGGGCGTCAGCTTCCCCGAGGAGGTGTCGTTGTCCTGGCAATCCGTGAGCGTGAGCGTGGGCATCCCGGAGGCGTCCTGCACGGCGTCCGCGGGCGGGTTGAGCGGCGGCATCTCCAGGGCGTTCGAGCCGCTCGCCGGATCGACGCAGAGATGGCCAAATTGGTTGCAACGGTAGTTGGAGATCGGGCCCAGCGGATTGCTCAGGTTCTGCATGCCGCCGTTGAGCGAGTAGAGCTCCGTCGGCGGCGTCGCCGAGCAATCATCCTCGTTGCTCAGAATCACGATGGCGAGGCCAGCCTCCGGTCGCAAGAAGCTGGTGTTGGCGGAGGGCGGCCCGGCGCCGTCGGCGCCGAGCGCGCGGGCGATCGAGGCGAGCTGGTGCTCGAAGCCGCAGCCCGTGTCCCCGAGCAGCGAGATGCACTGGAGCACCGTCGAAAGCGGGGCGGTGAAGTTCTGCATCCCCATGTCGTCGGAGATGTAGGTGTGGTCGACATCCGACGCGGAGGTGAGCGTCGAGTCGGTGCAGGTGATCGGGGGGGTCAGCGTCGAGTTCGATCGCGGCGCGCTCTGCAGCTCCCCTTGATCGCCCATGGCGGTACAGCCGATCGACGTCATCGCGTCGCCCGGCGCGCCCATGTCCGAATCGATCACGCCGATGTGCAGATTGGGGAGCCCGCTCGGCAGCGCCGCCAGCGAGCCGAGGAACGACGGGATCTGGTCGTAGAGCTTCTGTTGCATCTCCGTCATCTCCGACGAGTTGTCGATCATGAACAGGACGTCGAGTTCGGCGCCCTGCTTGGCCTCGATGGCGAACGTCTGGGTGATCGACACCTGGGTGCCGGGCCCACCGCTGGAACCGCACCCCATCGCCGGGAAGGAGGTCACGAACAGCAGGAAGATGGCCCCCCGTCGCGATGGCGTCATCCGAGCATTCTGCAACCTTTTGACGGCCCGCGCGACAACCTGGGGGTGACATTTGGCGCGGACCGCGATTTGGGCCAATACTGGCGCCTGCCGTGACCTGTCGGCCCCCGGTTTTCCTTTTCTCCCTCGCCGCGGCGGTGACCGCCCTGGCTTGTGCGGCAACACCGCCGACCCCCAACGGGGCTGGCGATGCGATTTCAGACGGACGCCGCGCCGACCTGCTGGCGCACAGCCTGTTTCAGGTGGCGGTCCTCAAGTACGAGGACCCCGCGATCACCTACGCCCAACCGTTGCCGATCGATCAGCTTCCCTTTCGCGAGAGAACGACCAACGCCATCATCCGGGGAACGGCCTTCGCGATCGGCAGCAACCGGTTCGTGACGGCCACCGCGGTGCTTCCCTGGACGGACACCGGCGCCACCCGGTTCTATCTCATCGGCGGCAACGGCGTCGGCTCCGAGATCACCCGGGTCACCAAGTACTCGCAGTACCGGAACCTGGTCGAGTTCGAGGTGAAGGTGCCTCCCGTCCAGGTGGTGCCGATCGAGCTGTCGCACGACCAACCCCACGTTGGCGACGCCTTGACCGCCGTCGGGAACGTCGCCGGCGAGGAGCTCGTCTTGCCGGACAGCAGCCTGACGGCGCTGATGCCCGAGGAGATCGCCGGGGCGTGGCAGGTCATCCGCTTCACCACGCCCGCGGCGCTGGGGACCAACGGGGGGCCGCTCCTCGATCGGGCGGGTCGCGCCGTGGGGGTGGTGGTCAAGGCCGGGCCGTCGCCCGGCACGTTGAACGACGCCGTGCCGATCGACCAGCTCGAAAGGATGAGCACCGCCAGCGCCGAGTTCTGGTTGAAGGGCGCGACGTTCGAGGAGGACAACCAGCAGATCTTTTCGGACTGGAAGTTCGAGACGCCGCTTCCGACGACGCTGCCGGAGCTGTGGGCGACCGTCGCCCGCTTGCGCCTGGACCTGGACAGAAACCTGATCGCCGACTTCGACGCGCGCCACGCCGGCGAGATCTTCCCGCGCGAGCCGAACCTGAAGGCTTTCCTGCGCCACCCCAACATGCCGTACGGCTTCGGCACCTTCTCGCTCGACGAGAATCACCGATGGAGCTTCACTCACGAGACCTACACCCGAAAGGAGATCACCCCCGGGCAGTTCGTCAGCTTCGCCCAGAAGGGTCAACACGCCGAGCTGATCATCGATCGGCCTCCAGGGACTTCGCTCTCGCAATTCTTCCAGTCGCCCAAGGCGCTGGCCGAAACGATCCTCAAGGTCCTGGGGACGAAGCGCTCGTTCGCCGGAAAGTCGATCCCCATGCAGAGCCTCGGCGAGCCCGCGGAAGGAAGGCGTTGGCTCGACGACCTGGGACGCCCCTGGCTCACCAGCGTCTGGCGCATCGGCTTCGCCGGGAACGCCGTGGTTTTGTCCTGCCTCACCAACCCGGGGGGACTTGCCTGCGAATGGCAGGTGATGACGCTCGATGCCGTGCCGCACTACCTCTTGCGGGGGCAGCGCGCCGCTCGCCGAATGACCTTCGTCTACTACGGCCGTCTCAAGGACTGGACCGAGTTCCTGGCGTTGCCGGCCGACTTCAAACCGAGCGCGCTTTACGGTCCCGGCGTCCGCGTGCGGTTCGACGGCGCGCTCACCGTCGAGCTGGCCGGATTTCGAGCCCAGGTCGGCGCCGAGGTGCCGGGCCTCTCCGAGGCGAGCGTGCTGACGCTGTTCCTGATCCCCGACGGCACCCCGTCGTTCGGCCAGCGGGGCCACGATCTCCGCTTGAAACCTCGCCCGGACAAGGCCATCCGGTTTGACCTGGAGCCGATCTTCGCGCCCACCGACGGCAGCTCCGAAGCGGACGTCCAGATCTGGAGCAAGCTCCAGACCGGAGAGCCCCCCTACGACGGCGTGGCCGCCTTCGACGGCAAGGAGAACCTCGTCCACCTGGTGCGCAAACCGACCCGCCCGGCGAACCCCGACGTTCGGTACCTTTACGCCTGCCGCAACGGTCCCGAGGATGACAAGGCCGATCTGCAAAAGACCTGCGCGCTGATGGCCAAGGCGCTCACGGTGGACGAACGGCCGCGCGCGGTCCCCTAGCCTGTCTGGCCAGCCTCCAGCTAGGATGACGGGCAACGCGCATGAGTCCAACGCTCCTGGTCCTCGCCGCCGGAATGGGCAGCCGCTATGGCGGCTTGAAGCAGCTCGATCGCTTCGGACCGAGCGGCGAAACCATCATGGACTACTCCGTCTACGATGCGCTCGCCGCCGGGTTCTCGAAGGTGGTCTTCGTCATTCGCCGCGACTTCGAGTCGGCCTTCCGCGCGGCGGTCGGCGGCAAGTACGAGAGCCGGGTGTCGGTCGAGTATGTGTTCCAGGAGCTCGGCGACCTGCCGCCGGGCTTCACGGTGCCGTCGGGTCGCACGAAGCCCTGGGGGACGGGCCACGCCATCTGGTGCGCGCGACGGGCGATCGCCGAACCTTTCGTATCGATCAACGCCGACGACTACTACGGGAAGACGGCGTTCAAGTCGGCGGCTGAGTACCTGCTGCGGCCACCCTCTTCCGAACACGCCGCGGACTACTGCATGGTCGGCTATCCGGTCCTGCAGACGCTCTCCGAGCACGCACCGGTGACGCGCGCGATCTGTAGAGTCGACGAAAGCGGATTCCTCGAGACCCTGGCCGAGTGCTCGAAACTGGAACGAACGGAGGACGGCGGCCAGTACGTGGACAGCGCTGGAAAGGCGCACCTCCTCGACGGAGACGAGGTGGTGTCGATGAACTTCTGGGGGTTCACGCCCCCGCTGTTCGGCCAGCTCGAGCACCACCTCACGCGGTTCCTCGAGAGTCTGCGCGGAGCGCCCGGAACCTCCGAATGCCTGATCCCCACCGTCATCGACGAGCTGCTCAAGGCAGAGACGGCGAAAGTGCGCGTCTTGCCGACCTCCGATGCCTGGTTCGGCGTGACGCACCCGGAAGACAAGCCGACCGTCACGAAGACAATCGGCGAGATGGTCACCCGGGGAGAGTACCCCTCGCCCATCTGGGAGAAGGTCTGAGCGCGTTCGAGTCTCGATGAAGCGCGAAGCTGTCTTTGCCGCCTTCCGAAAGGTCGCCGGCCACGAGCCCGAAGCAGCGGCCTTCGCGCCCGGGCGCGTGAACCTGATCGGCGAGCACACCGACTACAACGAAGGCTTCGTGCTGCCCGCCGCCGTCGACCGGGGCGTGGCCGTCGCCGGAGGCCGGATTCCGGGCGAGACATTCATTCTTCACGCCGTCGACCTGAGCGAACGCTGCACGTTCCCGCGCGGTGCGCCGGAACGGGACCCCGAACATTCGTGGGCCGACTACTTCAAGGGCGTCGTCTGGGCGCTCTCCAACCGGAGGATCGACGTCCCCACCTGCGAAGTCGCCATCACCGGCGACATCCCCCAGGGGGCGGGCTTGAGCTCCTCGGCGGCCTATGAGGTCGCGACCGCGCTTCTCCTGTCGAAGCTGGGCGGCTTCGAGCTGCCGTCGCTGGAGATCGCCAAGCTGGCCCGCGAGGCCGAGAACGGGTTCGTCGGGGTGGCCTGCGGGATCATGGACCAGATGGCCTCGACGTTCGGCGAGCAGGGCCGGGCTCTGCTTTTGGACTGCCGCTCGTTGGCCCACGAAACCGTGGAGATGCCGACGGGACTGAAGATCGTGGTGGTCAACAGCGGGATCCGCCACGCGCTCGCCTCCTCCGAGTACAACAAACGCCGCGCGGAATGCGAAGAGGGCGTGCGGATCCTGGCGTCGCTCCGGCCGGGCGTGCGCTCCCTGCGCGATGTCGGCCCCGACGACGAGGCGCGGTTCTTCGAAATGCTCTCGCCCGTCGTGCGCAAGCGATGTCGCCACGTCGTCTCCGAGAACGCGCGCGTGGTCGAAGCCGTGTCGGCGATGCGTTCAGGCGATCTCGCCCGACTCAGGACCCTGACGGCAGCCTCTCACGCCAGCCTGCGCGACGACTACGAGGTGAGCTGCCCCGAGCTCGACATCCTGGTGGAGCTCGCGCTGGCCCTCCCCTCCTGCCACGGCGCCCGCCTCACCGGCGCCGGCTTCGGCGGGAGCACCGTCAATTTGGTGGACGCCGCCGCCGTCGCGTCCTTCTCCGAGGCCGTCGCCGCAGGCTATCGAAACCGCACCGGTCGCGCGGCGGAGATCTACGTCTTCGAACCCAGCTCCGGCGCCCGCATCCTATAGACGCCTCCGTTACTTCGGTTCGCCGTAGACGATCCCGCGGCCGCCGGTTCCCACGTAGACGCGGCCGTAGACGCGCGGGTCGCCGGTGATCACGCTGCAGAAGCCGTACTGGTGCTGGTCGTCGTTGACCCGCACCCAGGTGGCGCCGGTGTCGTCGGAGCGGAAGAAGCCGATCACGTTGTCGATCTTGCCGATGAGATACAGCGCCGGGTACTTCTTGCCGTCGGCCGGCTTGCCGAAGCCGAGGGCGTAGGCTTCGCTCACGCTCGGGATCGACTCGTACGTCTTGCCCGAATCGGTCGAGTGATTGAGCTCTTTGAAGTTGGTGAGCCAGACGTCGCCCTCGATGCCGGGGGTGGCCGCCGCCGAGGCGGAACCGAACTGGTAATCGGCGAGGTTGGGCAGCCCCGTCGACGACGCCGTGAAGTGGGCCCCGCCGTCGACGCTGGTGAAGGCCTGGCCGCCCTTGGCGTCGAGCACGTAGAACTTCTTGGGGTTCACGCGGTCGGCCGCCGGGCGAAACGGCACCGGCGCCCAGTCCGGAGAGGCCTCCGCGTCGGGGAGCCCCTCGGCGCGCGCCCAGGTCGCGCCCCTGTCCTGTGAAAAGACCACCGGTCCCTCGAGGGGCGCCCAGACGAAGGCCGTGCCGTCCGCCGACACCGCGATCGAGCCCGCGCCCTTGGCTTTTTTGGGCATCGTCTTGAACGGGCTCCAGGTCTTGCCGCCGTCGAGCGAATAGGCGCCCCACTTCTGGTTGTTGTCCCAGCCGACGCGGGCGACGATCTCCGGCTTCGTCCAGGCGACGTCGATCCCGCTGGCCGAGCCGCAGAGCGGATTGTCGAACATCCCGTCCTTCGCCGGCTCGTTCAGATCGTCGTGGCGGAATCCGCAGAGATCGCCCATCGCGCTCAAGAGCGGCGGTCCCGCCGGCGGGCTGACCAGGCCCTTGATGACCGTCTCCTCCAGCCCGCGGTCGAGGAACGTCCAGTGCGTCGGCTTGCCGGAATCCGCAGCGGTCGCGTCGTCGGTGGCCCAGATCCCCGCCCCGGTCA
>Ga0210388_10003112_pt1 | contig 12969 bp, 16 predicted proteins | sample IncBWC19OmetaG_FD_155485 | JGI IMG/M metagenome (GOLD analysis project Ga0210388, IMG submission 155485) | Forest soil microbial communities from Barre Woods Harvard Forest LTER site, Petersham, Massachusetts, United States - Inc-BW-C-19-O ... | reverse complement strand
CGTGGAGTGTTATGCCGAGCTCTTGCTCGGCATAACCACCGAGGTATTGCTCAATAAGGGCCGGAGCGAAACGATCGAAGCCCGCGGCCACTGCCGTGTGGGTGGTGAAGAGGTTTCCCGCTCGCGTGACAGCCAGCGCGACATCGAAAGGTTGCCCGGTCTCTTGGATGAAACTGCGGGCGCGCTCCAACACGGCAAAGGCCGCATGCCCCTCATTGAGATGACAGACTTCCGGTTGGATGCCGAGTGCGGCGAGCAGTCGCCAGCCGCCAATTCCGAGAAGGATTTCTTGCTTGAGACGCAATTCCGGGCCGCCCCCATACAGTTCGCTGGTGATCCCTCGATGAGCAGGAAAGTTCGCCGCGTCATTGCTGTCCAGCAGGTAGAGCTTGACTCGACCGACTTGAACTTGCCAGGCGCGCAGCCAGACCGAGTAACCGGGTAAGGGGATCTCCAAGCGCAACCATTCGCCGTTCTCTTGGCGCAAAGGCGTGATCGGCAACTGTCCGGGGTCGTTATATGGAAAGAGCGCCTGCTGCGCTCCGTTCTGGTCAATCACCTGGCGAAAATAGCCTTGCTGATACAGCAGTCCTACGCCGACCACTGGGACGCCCAGATCGCTGTTGGCTTTGAGCTGATCGCCGGCGACGTTGCCGAGGCCGCCCGAGTAGATGGGCAAAGCTTCGCTCAACATAAACTCCATGCTGAAATAGGCGGCGCAGGTTAGGGGACTCTGCGAATGATTCTGCTGAAACCACGCGGGCGCCTCCACCGCTTGCAGCTTGGTCTGCACCAAGCCTTCTACGCTTTGGCGAAAAACCGGATCGGCCAACACACGCTCGATCTGGTCCCGCGAGGTGGTCTGCAGGACAACCCAGGGGCTGTGCGTGATTTCCCACAGTTCCGGATCCAGCTGGCGCCACAATTTGTCGGTCGCATGATTCCATGACCAGCGCATATCTAGGGCAAGCTCCACCAGGGAATCGAACCCCTCGATTTCGTTGGGTAGAAGGTTATAGATCGAATGGCCGACACCTGATTGTTTGATCATGGTTTCTTCTCCAGATTTGCTCTCGACCCGAACCATCGAATGCATCAGTTAGATTAGGGTTCTCTTGCTACACCGCTCTTCCAATGGGTTCGCCGCTTGCTGCCTGCGGTCTAAGTACCAACGACGCGCGACACTTGCCTCGCTCCGGTGCCGGAGCGAAAGCAGCGCTGACCGTTTGATCCAAATGAATCCGAAAGAAGTCGGGAGGACAACACTCGCAAGGACGATGGCCATGCGGCCCCTTAGTCGCCAACGCCACATCGTGCGCGTTCCCTATCTTGCTTTCACCCAAATCGCCCCATTAGACGAACTTTACTAATACTTTTACCGAATCGTTGTTAATGCTTTTAGGTATGACAGAAGGTTTGAATCGCCCGCCTTGATGATTTCCACGACAGACTAGCCAAGACCGCCTTTATTCTCTTACATCAACTTAAGTGCAGCATCTTTCTAGGATAGATCAGTCGCGGGATGGCCAAGGCCGTTCCGATCGCCGCCAGGGTAAACGTGACCTCCAATAGATTTTTCATTGCATTCGTTGCCGCGAAAATTTCCTCGCTCGGATGTGCGCGAAGCAGCGCGAAAAGATTCATCAAACCCTTGGCAGCAATGCTTCCGGGGACCATCGGAATACACCCAACGAGAGAGAGAATCGATCCGTGCGACGACTGGAATTTGTGCAATAACCGCTCTGCAGTCGCCACTACCAGTGCAGCAAAAAACGACGCTTCCGGCAAATCCAGGCCGGCGGCCTGGCCCGCTGTTCGAACCGCCAAGGCCGCAGCGCCTGAGCCAAAACACTGCAAGATCATCCGCGGAGGGCAATTAAAAAGAATCCCGAAGCCAGCGGCAGCGATCCCTCCGAAAAAGGCTTGGTGAAAAAAATGGATCCAAAAGTTGTTCACATGACTGGCAAAATCAAACGCTGTGCGGCAATAAGCCCCAAGGTCATGAAGACCAACAGATAGATCACACGAAGGCCACGAGCGGCGGCAAGGTTCGGCTTTCCTTCGATTGCATCCATCTGAATGTTCAACACCGCAACACCAGGAACAAGCAAGAGAACAGCTGCGACCGTGGCAGTTTCAGGATGTGAACTCCCTAAAAGCCGGGCACCCAAGCCCGCTAAAAATGCCGAGGCAAAACTTACAATACCTGAAACAATGAAAATATTTTGCTTTCGCACGATCAAGGCATGGCGTATCCACTGCCCGCTCGCGGTCCCAATTAGGACAGGAAAGAAAGCGGGCCAATCGACTCCGAATAGCCGCCCGAACGCGCTGCAGGCCAAGCCCGTGCAAAGACAAACCAGCCAGATGGGATAGGATGGGGTCGTATGCGGAACATCATCGAATTCAATCTGTGCCGCCGAGCACTCAAGGTCGCCGCGAGCGACACGGCGCAAAGTATCTTTGATAGCTTCCGATTGTCTTAAATTGACGCCGTGCTCTCCTACTTTTCCCATCTGAACGCAAAACTCCTCACCGCGTCGCAACGTTACAATAATAGCGGCATGCTGGCAGTAGACCTCCGCCGAATCGCAACTGAGAGCATAAGCCACCCGAATGATTTCTTCGTGTATTATTCTGCCGCTTTCGCCGGATTCCATCAAAAGGCGCCCGATAGAGAGTGACAAGCGGGCGATGTCCGACAATGGTGGCAAGGAAGTCGTTTTATCAGGCGGGTTATTACGATGGTTCGGCAGCATTTCAAATAAGCCTCGATCAACCGAAAATTTCTCGCCGCCAATCTCCAGGGTGGCATCCATCGGTAAAACATTGGGGTGACCTCTGGTTTCGCCCGGGTCGGTTGGGTTCGCCTGCTGCAAGCTTCGATTGTTCATTGTGAGTTCGCGTTGAAAGCGCCCGGAGATTGCAGCCGGGTTGCCTGCACCGAAACCATTCGGGGCTCTCCAGTTTGGACATTTCCAACACTCCAAATAGGCCGAGGCAGTTCGAACCATGCTGCAGGTATTGCGGGACTCGAGAAGCTTGCAACGTAACGACAGCATAACTTCCGCTATGAAAACAAGCGCCACCAATGCGCTCTCTCTCGATTAATGCAGCTCGTAAATCGTTCCGAGCCGCCAAACAGGTCGCCCCGGATCCGCCAGAACCAGATCCGACGATCGCTAGTTGATAATTGTCACTCATACAAATTATACTGGAATATTGCACGTCGATCTTAGATTTTGAAAGCCAAAAGGTAGGTAAAGCATCTTGAGCTTGGACGCAAAAAACCCCGCTCTGGTCATGGCTGACGCCGATCTCGACGTGGCGGTGAGGGAGGTCGTCACCGGAGCGCTCAGTTTCAACGGTCAGCGTTGCACCGGTCTCAAACTGACGTTCGTTCACGCCTCGATCGTGGACGCCTTCCTGGAAAAGCTAAGCCAAGCGGTCAATGCCCTCCCGCTCGGTTTGCCCTGGAACCAAGGCGTGAAGCTCACCCCGATGCCGGAATTCCATAAGGCCGAGGCCACGCAGACCTTCGTTGACGACACGTCAGAAAGAAGGTGACGGGTCTGCTGACACCAATTGCCCGGAAGAATCAACTCAGCGCGAGCATACCCCGGGGCACAACCAAGCGAGGCGTGGCTGAATGCGACGAGGCTACTGAGGCCCCAGGATCGTTTTCAGGACTTCTTGCAGAAAAACATTTGCCGTCAATTCCTTTCGCCTCGCGCAAGATTCAGTTGGTACCACTGAAACGCTCGCATTTTTGCATTCGTCTAATGTCTTTTCACCATACTCTTAAGCAATGGTAACTCCACAAAAAGAGTATTGGAGAAGCGCATAATTCCGAAAGAGATCCCATTGAGACCGACACAATTTTTACAAACGGAGGAGTGACCCCAAATAAAGCAACTCCCAATCCGTTCTTGGGAAAAAACCTGCCTCATTTACGCGAAGATAAGAGCGGCTGGTTTTAACCGACCGGCGACACAGGTAACCAGAACGAAATGAAGAAGTAACCGCCGTTTCCCCGTATGAGTTATCTGGACCCCAAAGTCACTACTTTATCTCGTGCTCTGCGCTAGCTTTTTTGGCCAATTCATTGCATCTAGTGACGCACAGCAAGCCGGCAAGAAATTCTCAATCGCAGTCATCTCGGAGGGAATCACGATGCTAATAGAAAAGCTAACCACGAGGATGCCTATCTAGGTATCATGTCGCATGGACTCTGTATCCCTGTTACGAAAAAAGCTCATCATCTATTTCATCGGTTTTACGGCGGCGCTTGCCGGTCTGCTTTTCGGATTAGACGTGGGTGTCAAAGATCGCGCCGTGGCCGTGTTCTAGCGAATGCATCTTGATGAGGCGGAGATCAAAGAAATCGAGGACAACTTGAAAGTCAAACAAAATGGATTTGAGATGTTCAAGACCAATCCCAACTTCCGCCGCGTCATTGGCCTTAATTCGGATGAATGCACGCATGTCGGAGGTAGTAGACGAGCCGTCCTTCCTGCCCCCGGACATCGCCAAGTCGAGTGTCGTTGGCTACGACTGCTTCCAAGCCTTTGATATAACGGACATAATTGTTTCGTTAGCGTTTCAGATTCTTTATCAGAGTTTCTCCGATGCCCGCAGGCGTGTCCGCAACGGCAATACCAGCTTCTCGCAACGCTTCGATCTTTCCCGCTGCCGTTCCTTTGCCACCGGATACAATAGCCCCGGCATGACCCATTCGGCGCCCTGGGGGCGCCGTAACTCCGGCGATAAAAGCGGCAACCGGTTTATTGTAATGCTCTTTTATCCAGACGGCAGCCTCTTCCTCCGCCGTACCGCCAATCTCGCCAATCAGGATCAAAGCTTCGGTATTCTCATCTTCGCTGAATAGTTTAACCGCATCCAGGTGGGACGTTCCGTTTATTGGATCGCCACCGGTCCCGATACAGGTCGATTGCCCATACCCGCGCTGGGTCAATTGCCAAACTGCCTCATAGGTCAAAGTGCCGGAGCGCGAGATGACGCCGATGCTCCCAGCTTTATGAATGTATCCAGGCATAATTCCGACCTTACATTGACCAGGAGTAATGATCCCGGGACAATTCGGGCCGATCAGGCGGGACTTTTTCTCCTCTAGAACCCTCTTCACTCGCATCATGTCCATCACAGGAATGCCTTCCGTGATGCAGACAATTAATTCCACGCCGGCATCCGCAGCCTCCCAGATCGCGTCCGCAGCAAACGGAGCAGGCACAAAGATCATCGTCGCATTGCAATCCGTCTGCCGGCGCGCCTCGTAGACGGTATCGAAAATCGGGACTTGGCCTTCGAAAATTTGGCCCCCTTTCCCCGGGGTTACGCCGGCAACGACCTTGGTTCCATATTCCATGCAGCCACTGGCATGAAACGCGCCCGAGCTGCCAGTGATACCCTGAACAAGGAGTCTGGTGTTACTATCGACTAAAATAGACATCGGCTGGATTCCCGGTAAATGCGAATTCGACAATTTTCATGTTCTGGAAGCCGGGCTAACCCGCCTCTGGGCTGCTGCGACGACCATCCGGGCCGCTTCAGCAAGGTCCGACGCCGCTTGAATCGGCAGTTTAGATTCTTCTAAAAGTTTCTTTCCCAGGGCGACGTTGGTGCCTTCCAATCGAACGACTAGGGGTACGGGTAAACTAACCGCCTTGACCGCGTTAATTATCCCTTGGGCGATCACATCACACCAAATGATTCCGCCAAAAATGTTCACCAGGATTGCTTTGACGTTCTTGTCGGCGACTAGAATTTTAAACGCCCCGGTCACCTCTTGTTCGCTTGCACCGCCACCCACATCGAGGAAGTTCGCCGGCGCGCCCCCAGCATATTTTATGATGTCCATCGTTGCCATGGCCAGACCTGCGCCGTTTACCAGACAGGCAATGTTCCCCTCCAGACCTATATAATTGAGACCAAATTTCGACGCCTCAAACTCGCGCGGATCCTCTTCGTAGACGTCCCGCATTTCGAGAACCTCCTTGTGCCGGTACAACGCGTTGTCATCGAAATTGAATTTCGCATCGAGAGCAAGGACTTCTCCGCTTTTGGTTACCACTAGAGGATTAATTTCAACGAGCGAACAGTCAAGTGACACGAATAAATTGTAGAGATTCGCAAACAACTTTGAAGCCGCTTTCAGTTGGTCCCCTCGAAAATCGAGCTGTCTGCCGAGTTTCAGTGCTTGAAAAGGCCGCAATCCGAGAAGCGGATGCACCGGTTCACGAATGATTTTTTCCGGGTGCACTTCGGCGACCGTTTCGATCTCAACGCCTCCTTCAGTACTCGCAACGACTATTGGCGCCTCAGAGGCCCGATCCATCAGGATTGCAAAATAGACCTCACGCGCAATGTCGACCGACTCTGCGACCAAAACCTTTCGCACTACCTTCCCGGTCGGGCCGGTCTGATGGGTCACTAGAGTCTGACCCAACATCTTTTTCGCCAGCTCGCGAACTTCGGCAGGCGTCGTGCAGAGTTTTACTCCGCCCTTGAATCCATTGGTAAATGTCCCTTTCCCGCGTCCGCCGGCGTGGATCTGCGCCTTGACAACAAGGTTTGAGGTGTTGAGTCCCGCAGCTACTTTCTCCGCTTCCTCCGGAGTCTGAGCAGGTGCGCCTTTAGGGTTCGCAACATGGAACCGTTCAAATAGCTGATTTGCCTGATATTCGTGGATATTCATTTCAGAGGATTCCCTGGCAGAGACTGGGACGCCAGGCGCGACCGAAACATATGGCGGGGCCGGAATAACCGTCAATCGGGAAGTGAAGAAGGGCGGTGAAAGTTGAACTTTGAACTCCCTGCGCTAAACGTCCCGCGTGCTCAGCCCGGACCCGGCGTTCTTTCGATTTGCGGATTTCCCGCCGGAGAGATCTGGGGCGTCGAGAGTTCTGGCGCCGTTTTCATTCGATCTCAGGGCTATGCAATGAGTCGCAAGAAGGCAACAAACGGACATCGTGCGAGGAAAAAAAGGTCGATGCCATCTACCTTTTCGCGACAATCGAAGGCTCTGGATGAAATTGGCGAGGCGGTTCGTAGCGACGAACCGGCCGGCGAGAAACTAAAGAAGTTAGTCAAGGGACACGGCGAGGCCTGCGACGAGATCAAGGAGGAATTGGCAGGCCACAAAGAGGGGACGATACCGCAAAGCTCTCCTCTTTCAGAATAATATCGCTTCGCGCAGCTGTTTGACATCGACAAAGCTGGCTCCCTGGAGCGCTGGGCGGCTCAGAATGCTAAACCAGCATTCAATCTGATTAAGCCATGAAGTGTGGGTTGCCGTAAAGTGAAGATGCACGTTGGGATGGCTCTTGAGCCAGCGATCGTCCTTGGGTTTGTGAGTCTTAAGATTGTCGAGAATGACGTGGATTTCCTTTTCCTTGCCGTAGGCGTCGATGATGCCATTCATGAAATCCAGAAACTCCCGGCGCCGCCGCCGTTTGTAGTGACCGGCCTTGACCAGGCCAGTAGCGATCTCTAGAGCCGCGAAGAGCGTCGTTGTCCCATGCCTTTCGTATTCATGAGCAAAGCCTGAAACGGCTCGCCCGTTTGGTAAACGGATGTAGCCCTGGGCCCGCTCCAGAGCCTGAATGCTAGGCTTTGCGCTGCCAGACACGGTATTTCAATTTCAACGGTTCTGATCGAAAAAGATGCCCTTGGTGGAACCTGCTTTCATCGGATGCATCCCGGTGAGGGCCTTGAGTGTCTGCTAAGATCGGCGACTTCACGCCCGGAATATTCCTAACTTAACTAAAGTCGCGAACTGATATCTTCTCCATAGTTGTCCGATCCAACTACAAGATGTGCTTCAGCAGGTCGACGCATGCAAACGACAACGTGTTCAAACGGGGAACGCGCCCTTGATCTGCGGCGTAAGACAAAAGTATGGCTACGTCGCCGGTCTTATATCTGCACCCGTATCCATACCCATCGCGCGATGATGATAGCCTCTAATCCCTGCTCCGTCGAAACGCTCGCCCGCGGTTTTCTTTTACCCGGGGGAAATCCCCCCAGCGTTTCGGGTCGGGACGTGCCGCGAGGAGCGACTTTACCTCCTCGACGGCCAAATCCTTCCTTCAGCTTGTTAGCCGTGATCCGGACAAGTTCGTCAAACTCATGATCCCTGGCAAACCAGTCTGCCGGATCAACCTGAATGCTCAGTGCCAGCGCGGGCCGGATCGCGTAGATAAGCTTTGGTAGATCGGCTGGAATACAAACCAAAACGCGAAGGCGAGACCGATGTTGCATTTGAGTCATACCTTCGATAAAAATATCTACCGCAGATCAAGTCTTACCAAAACGTGATCGGCGTGGTCTCAGAAAGAAGGTGACGGGTCTGCTGATTTATTCGACAGTGTTAGGTCGTTTTGTGTGACATGCGAAGCCCGCTTCTTTTAACAAACGAAACCCACTGTTATTTATAATGATTTATGAAACCGCCTGTGAAAGTCGCTGTAACCGGTGCCTCAGGTCATATTGGGTATTCGCTCCTGTTTCGGATCGCTTCCGGCTCGATGTTGGGTCCAGACCAGCCGATCGAGCTACGCTTGATCGAGATTCATGCCATGACGGCGCTCGAGGGAGTCGTGATGGAGTTGGCAGATTGTGCGTTTCCTTTGCTCAGGTCGATCATTACCACCACCGATCTCGACGAGGGATTTCGAGGAATCAATTGGGCTCTGTTGATCGGAAGTGTTCCCCGGAAACAAGGGATGGAACGCAAGGAGCTACTGGGAATTAACGGTAAGATTTTCACGAGACAGGGGCGGGCCATCGAGAAAAATGCGGCGTCAGACGTGCGCGTGCTGGTGGTCGGAAATCCGTGCAACACTAATTGCCTGATCGCGATGAATAACGGAAAAGGCGTGCCGTTCGATCGTTGGTTCGCGATGACTCGTCTTGACGAAAACAGAGCAAAATCGCAACTAGCGGCCAAGGCCGGCACCCCCGTCTCCTCAGTCTCCAATCTGGCGATTTGGGGCAACCATTCCTCAACACAATTTCCCGACTTTTACAACGCCAAAATTGATGGCAAACCTGCAACTGAAGTGATCAAGGATGAACCGTGGCTCAAGGAGTCCTTTATCCCGATCGTGCAGCAGCGTGGCGCGGCGATCATTGAAGCGACGGGAGCCTCTTCGGCAGCGTCGGCGGCGAACGCCGCAAATCGACACGGTTTGGTCGCTGGTTCATCCGACTCCTGCAGGTGATTGGCACAGCGTCGCAGTCTACTCGGATGGGAGCTACGGAGTCGAAAAAGGTCTAATCAGTTCATTCCCGATCCGTACTGTGGGTCATGAGTGGGAGGTCGTTCAAAAGGTGTCGTTAAGTGACTTCAGCCGCCGGAAAATCGAGGCAAGCGTCAACGAACTGAAAGAAGAAAAAGCGCTGGTCGCAGAGCTTCTGGGATAAGACACTCATTTAGGAGAGCGTCACCTCATTTACAGATTCGTAACATGCACTTACTAGCGCGAATTTGGACGAACCTTCCGCTGAAAGAAACTCGACCTATCTACGGGGAAAGTCGCTTATAAATAATGGCTTACAGTTGCCGTCAATTCCTATCGCCTCGCGCAAGATTCAGTTGGTATCACTGAAACGCTCGCATTTTGCATTCGTCGATGGCTTTTCGCCATACTCTTAAGCAATGGTAACTCCACAAAAAGAGTATTGGAGAAGCGCATGATTCCGAAAGAGAATCGCATCCAGATCGACACAATTTTTACAAACGGAGGAGTGAGTGACACCCGAATAAAGCAACTCCCAATCCGTTCTTGGGAAAAAATCCTGACTCATTTACGCAAAGATAAGAGTGGCTGGTTTTAAATCGACCGCCAATAGCTGGTCCTAACCGACCGGCGACACAGGTAAACCAAAACGAAATGAAGAGTAACCCGTTTCCCCGTATGGGTTATCTGGATTCCAAAGTCATTCCTTTATCTCGTGCTCTGCGCTAGCTTTTTTGGCCAATTCATGGCATCTAATCAGCGCCGTGATCTTCGTCGTGGGTTCGATCCTCTTTTCGATTTCACCTTCAGAGCATCTGCAAATCGGCGCGCGCCTATTTCTTGGTGTAGCCGTGGGTGTAGCGTCGTTCACGGCGCCGCTCTATCTCTATATCTCCGAAATATCCCCGAGAAAGGTGCGCGGCTTACTTATTTCGATGTATCAGCTACTCCCTCGCCAGATGCGGTGATGCACGCGCGTGCGGTTATGGCGGCGGTGAAGAGCAGCGGCACGAATACTCCAGTGTTAAATGGCCACGTCATTAAGCCGGCCGTGTTGCGCGAAGCGGCACGAGTGATCGCCATAGCATCAAAGGTAAGCAGTAACGCGCCTGCATCGGCTCAGGGTTCGCCGCCGTAAATAACCGCCAATTCGCAACGGCAAACCTCTAACTCGCTATGCTTACAATCGCAACGACGCTTATCCCTGTCGCCTTCGTGACGTTCCAGCCGAGAATTAGCCCTATGCTTATGGTGAAAAGAATCGGATTTGTACTAACAGTTCCGGCCAGCAGGTAATTGAGATTCATGAATAGGCCACAAAACGCAGCAATGCCGGTGAGAAATCCGATTGTCAGCGCTAAGCCGACGAGAAGTTCTCCATAGGCCACCAGGTGGGACCACGTATGAACATGGGTCAGAACAATATTTTGTAAAAAGCTGGCATACCATCCCTGCACATCAGGATGGGCACCGCCAGCCTTATGGAGCGCCCCTTGAATAAATCCGCCTAATGCTCCACCAGCGTTTGGCCCTGTCCAGGCAGGATCGTTAACTTTTTCCCAGCCAGCAATAAGCCACTCCCAACCGACATAAATTCTGAGCAAAAACCAAAACCACCCAACTCTGGTATCAGAAAAGAGAAATCTTGCTGCCGGTGATTCCTCGATAATGATCTGTCGTGCCATAGTGTAATAAGAAGGCTCTTACGAAGTGCTGTGCTCGCCGGGACGAAGGGACTACAAGATAAAATCGGTCCGCAGAAAGTTAGAATTCCTGCGAGTTACGATCTCTTGGATGACGTCACAGCTTTCCGGATTCGATTGGGCCGCGACCAACGAGCGGATGGAGAAGCAGCGCAAGGCATCGGTAATGGAAAGCGTTGCTTCTGCGGAATCTTTTCGACCCGTGAAAGGCAGGGTATCCGGCCCGCGTTGCCATTGAGCATTCGGGTTGATTCGGCAGAGCTGGTTTGGCAGGGGATCAATGAGCTTGACGAATTGTCCGGGTCACGGCCGGGATACGCCACGGCGGGGAAGTAAAGCGTCTCACACGCGGTGCCTCCGCCCGCGTTCACGACCCGTGCGCCCTTTTTCACCGCGTCGTCTACGAAGGCCTGCATGGCCTCTGCCTTATGGAATTCCAGCATCGCAGACGAGCGACGTTGACCAAGGCGTCGGCTGCGGTCAAGGCATCTTTCCAGAGATTCGAACAACATGGTCAAGGGCCTTCTGAGCTTCTGACACAACAGGGGAGTTTCCCAAATAATAACGCGCCGACGGGCGCAAACTATCATCCAGCTCGTAGACGAGAGGTATCCCGGTGGGAATTTCCAGCTCGGGAATATCCGCATCAGAAATTCCATCAAGATATTTGACCAATGCGCGCAACGTGTTGCCGTGAGCAGCAATGATCGACCTGCGGCCAGCACGGAGGGAGGGCGCGAGAGCTTCGCTCCAATACGGCAAGAAGCGCGTCACCGTGTCCTTCAAGCACTCGGTAGTAGGCAGGTCCCCTTCAGGCAAGCTTTTGTACCGCGGGTCATAAATGGGATGGCGCTTGTCGTCCTTTGTTAAAGCCGGTGGCGGAACATCATAACTTCTGCGCCAAAGATGAACCTGTTCGGCGCTGTATCGTTTTGCCGTCGCTGCTTTGTTGAGGCCTTGTAAAGCGCCATAGTGGCGCTCGTTCAGTCGCCAGGATTTCTCGACTGGAATCCACATCAGATCGAGTTCATCGAGAACAAACCAGAGCGTTCGAATAGCTCGTTTCAGAAGGGAGGTGTAGGCACAATCGAAGGAATATTCGTGCGATTTCAGGAGTCGACCGGCTTCCAAGGCTTCCCCCCGCCCGCGCCCGGAGAGATCAACGTCTGTCCAGCCGGTAAACCGATTTTCCTCGTTCCACGTGCTTTGGCCATGCCGTAATAGAACTATTTTTATCATAGTGAGTTTTCCGGACTTTTCGGCTACTCAGCGCCGGGATGGATTCTGGGGTTCCTTCTTCTGGACTAGTCACAGGTCCTATCTCCTTCTTACGAACTGCTGACGCTTTTCGGCAGTTTCACCCGCGTGCAGCCTGGCTCTTTCTCCATGCGAAAAGGAACATCAGGCATCCGAACAGAAGCATCACCAATCCCCACCAGAGGTTGACGTTGATAAAGAGGGATCGCTCGTACGTGGCTCGATCCGTGAAGAGTCCAAAAATCGTCAGCAGAACACCGAAGACGATGAAGAGCAGGCCCAGAGGAAAACGAAGGTCAATGTTCATAACGGAAATTGTAAGATGTTAACGAAAGATAAGGTTAAGAATCAAGGTCAATATCAGTACGGCGATGCCGACTGGAACTGGTCGCAAGAACCAGCGGCCGCCCGTTTCATGCGCTTTTTCAGTCAGCGCATAGACCAAACCTTTCAGTTCTTCGTCGGGACGCGGTTTCGTCAAAAGGCTGATCACGATCGTTGTGAGGAAGCAGACGGTCCAAGCGTAAATTGCAGTGTAAAAATTCTGCGCCATCTGACTTGGATAGACGTGGAGCGTCGCGATCCAGGCGCCTTTGATACCGGGTGTCGATCCTGCGGAGATGGTCAGTCCATGGTGGACAGCCGCGGCCACTGTTCCGCACAGCAAACCGAAGAACGCCCCATGACCGGTGGCGCGTTTCCAGAACATCCCGAGCAAAAACGTTGCAAAAAGCGGCGCATTCACAAAC
>Ga0210388_10003110_pt1 | contig 12974 bp, 9 predicted proteins | sample IncBWC19OmetaG_FD_155485 | JGI IMG/M metagenome (GOLD analysis project Ga0210388, IMG submission 155485) | Forest soil microbial communities from Barre Woods Harvard Forest LTER site, Petersham, Massachusetts, United States - Inc-BW-C-19-O ... | reverse complement strand
GCTTCCTCGACCAGCGCCTCATATTCCTTGATGATGCGTAGTCGCGCGATCGCCGTCACTACATCCACGCCCTCGGCTTTCGGCGCTTGCCGCATGTAGGACAGCAGCGTTTCTTCCACCTCGAAGGGCACGCTTTTTTTCAGCTTCCATCGAAGCATCGGGACCGCTTCTTCCGCGCTGCGCGGAAATTCGTCGAAGTGTTGCACAAACACGCGGATGACGGGATCGGGTACCAGCAGCGCCGAATCTTCATCCTTTGCCGCAATTGTCTGGCAAACCTTCGCGAGCGCCGCTTTCACCGCACCGGGATTTGCGATGTTGGATTCAATCGCCGACGGAACGATGGCGCCTTTGGGCAGCTCTTCAATGTCATAGGAAACGTGGGTGCCCGCGCGACCAAAACGCACTCCCGCAACGCGCTCCGGCGAAATCTCAATCGCCAGCGGAGGATGTGGCGTGGCATCCATCCATCGCATGAAGCGGCGGACGGCATCAACCTTGTAAATTCCTTCGCGGATCGCTGTGCCACTACTCAACGAACGTCACCTTATTGATTTCTCGCAGCGTAGTTACCCCCGCACGCACTTTGGCCAGCGCGCTTTCACGCAAAGTAATCATCCCCTCGGCGATGGCTGCCCGTTTGATCTCCGACGTGGGCCGGCGATCCACAATCATTTCACGAATATGGTCGCTTAAGTCAAGCAATTCGCAGATCGCGCTGCGGCCATGAAAGCCAGTGCCGGAGCATTCCAGGCAACCTGCGCCTTCGGCGAACTGAAAATTCGCGGCGGTGGCGGGATCGATACCCGATTCGGTCAACTCGATGTCCGTGAGCTTCTTGGGCCGCTTGCAATTGGAGCAAATCAGGCGGACCAGCCGTTGCGCCAGGATGCAGTTTAGCGCAGAAACGAAATTGTAGGGTTCAACGCCCATGTTGATGAAGCGCCCGATAACGTCGGTAACGTTGTTGGCGTGGACCGTGGTGAAGACCAGATGGCCGGTGAGCGCGGACTGGATGGCAATCTGCGCGGTTTCCTGGTCGCGGATTTCGCCAACCATGATCTTGTCCGGGTCGTGGCGCAGGATGGAACGCAAACCACGAGCGAAGGTCAGTCCCTTTTTCTCGTTCACGGGAATTTGCGTGATGCCGCGAAGTTGATATTCAACAGGATCTTCGATGGTGACGATCTTGTCCTCATCGGACTTGATTTCATTAATCGCCGCATAAAGCGTAGTGGTTTTGCCCGAACCCGTGGGACCGGTAACCAGTACCATCCCGTACGGCTCGCGAATGTAGCGGCGAAAACTCTTGGTTTCTTCCGGCGAGAAGCCAACTACGTCCAGGCTCAGGCTCTGGAATTTTTCCGAAAGAGTCTCTTTGTCCAACACGCGAAGTACGGCATCTTCCCCGTGACTGGCAGGCATGATGGAGACGCGAAGATCGATGAAACGGCCCTTGTACTTCACGCGGAAACGCCCGTCTTGAGGAACACGCCGCTCGGCGATATCCAGGTCGCTAAGCACCTTGATGCGCGACAGCACGGTGGAGTGCCATTCCTTGGCGATGGGCTGCATGGCGTGTTGGAGCACGCCGTCAATGCGGTATTTCACGGCAACTTCGCTGTCTCGCGCTTCGATGTGAATATCACTGGCGCGGCGTTCAAGGGCAGTGAAGATGATGGTTTCCACTAAACGCACGACCGGGCTGACGGTGGTATCGCGCGTCAGGCGATCGCCGGAAATGGTCTCTTCGCCTTCTTCTTCGTCTTCCTTGGAAACCTGGAGCGTAAACGCTTCGGTGGCTTGCTCCAGCACGCGCTGCGACTGCTCCGTGCGCTTCAGCAAATCGCTGATCTGCCGCGGCGTCGCAACTTTGTAGGTGAGCTTCTTGCCTAGCAGCAACGGCAATTCGTCGCTCAGGATAACGATGCTGGGGTCTGCTACGGCAATCACCAGGACGCCGTCGTGTTCCACCAAAGGCACAAAGTTGTACCGGAACATCAGGTCTGCCTGAATCGTTCGAAACAGGTCCGGATCGATCCGCTGTTCCTGAAGGTCGATAAATCCGCAGCGATAACGCGTCGCAAGCTTTCGCGCCTGCGTGCGCTCCTGCTCCGCGTCCAGTGGAGCGCCGGGGGGCAGTCCGCTATTCGGAAGATTTGAATCGGTAGCCATAGGCTGTACTCACCTTACCTTGAGGTGCCCGAGACCGAGAACGAGAAAATCGGCAGATAGAGTGAAATCAATATCCCGGCCACTATTAAACCCATCACGATCAGGAGCACCGGCTCAATCAAAGAGACCAGTGCACCCAGTTTCAGTGAAACCTCCTCCTCATAGAATTCAGCAACGCTGTTCAACATTGGAGCCAACGCGCCGGAGGTTTCTCCCACCTCAATCATGTCCAGTGCCATCTCTGGCATCACGCGGTTCGCGGATAGCGCTCCGTGGAGCGATTCGCCTTCTCGAACCATTTGCGTGGCCTGGCTGACCGTCCCTCGTACGAGCCGGCTATCGAGGGATTCGGAGGCAGTCGCCAAAGCAGCGACCAGCGGCGTGCCTCCGGTCAGCAGCGTACCCAAAGTTCGGCAGAACTGGGCCACCTGAAATTTCAACAATGTTTGACCGAGGATTGGCAGCTTGAATTTGAAACGATCGAAAGTAATTCCGCCCTGTTCGCTGCGGGACCAGAAGAAAATTCCCACACCGGTCAGTGCCAGCAGAGCGATGAATCCCAGGATGTACAGGCGATAATCGACGGTAATGGCGATCAGAATTTTCGTTGGCGTCGGCAATTCCACGCCGAGATCGCGGTAAAGCATCCCGAACTTCGGTACGACAAACGTGACCAGATAAGTGACGATGAGTGTCGCGGTGACGATCAGCAACGTCGGATACACGAGCGCAGCCACGAGCTTCTTTTGCACCGTGGTGCTGACCTTTTGATACGCGATGTAATATTCCAGCACTCCTGAAAGGTTGCCGCTCTTTTCACCCGCGAGAATGGCTGTCGAATACACTTTGGAAAACACACCGGCTTCATCGACTGCTTCCGAAAGCGACTTCCCTTCCCGCACGCGATCTCGAATCTGGGTAAGGATGGGACGAAGCTTTGGCGCACTCGCGCGCGTGGCCAACAGATCCAGGGCACGCAGGATGGGCAGGCCTGCCTTGACCAGCGTGTTGAATTGCTGATTTAAGACCAGGAAGTCGTTGCCGCCAATCTTGCGTTCCCGGCGCACGCCAAGGAAGCCGCTGACCAGCGTGCTGCGCGGATCGACCGAATACACATAGAGTCCGCGGTCGGAAAGCTTCTGCCGCGCTTCATCTTTGTTAGAAGCCGCTTCGACGTGCGAAAAGACACGGCCATTGGCGTCGGCAACACGGCAAACAAATTCACCCATAGCTAGATAGTTTACCTCAAGCGGACCCAACCCGAAATCGGCGAAGGCAGGCGAGATTCCTTGCCAGGGCAAGCTCAATGGCTCCTATTGCTTACTGACGCAGCCCAGGCGTATCCGGTAGCAAGCCATCCACGATCACTACGTTGGGAGGCGGGATAAATTGAAATACCGCTTTGTCCAAGGGGGGATTCCATCGCCAGCCGGTGAAGGAAAACTCCAGCACGATACCACCCTCCTGCGGAATCACAATCCTGGCCAGTTCGCCTGGTGGCGACAATTCGAATAAAACTGCTTTGGTCGCCGGGGAATTAGAGCTCGACGCGCCACGCAGGGTGCAACGATATACGCTGTTGCCAGCCTGTGCTGGCTTTTGCTCCGGGGAGACTGCAACCACAGAACATAGCCGGGAAAGCTTCATGTGGGAGGTGAGGAAGGCCAGGGGCGTGCGCCAGTCCTCGCTCTGTTTCGCTGGCATACGTGTGGCGGTGTGGTCCACAGGGGAATAAAACCATACGTATTTGCCGTCGACCAGGAACGTGTTCTTTTCCGGCTGCTGATAATCCCAGCGCATTTTGCCTGGACGCAAGAAGTAGGCGTCGCCTGCCTCTACGCGCGTGACTTGGCCATTTTCAAGATAGCGCTCAAGGAAGGTGGCTTGGAGGGTTTGCGCCGAGCTGTAATGGGATTCGAACTGCCGCAAGAGTGGATCGTCTCCGGCTTCGGCCACAACGAGCGATACACATGCCAGGAGAAGGGTGAACCCGATTCGCACCCAAATAGTTTAGCAGCAGTCCGGACTAGAGCGGAGGACTACCGATATTGGCAGGCCCCGTGGAGTTATAGCGGATGACGTTGCTCTCGTCGGAATAGAATCCGCGCTGCCCGGTGATGTTCATCTGGACCGGGTCCGCGTTAATCGTGAATTGGATCGCAGGCGTAACGGAAGCATTTTGCACATAAGTGAAAATGTATCCGGCCTTTGTGCCAGTAGCCAGCGTGGGATCGATGAAGCAGGAAGCGGTCACCGTTCCAGGACAAGGACTCACTCCGCCTGTGCCGAGATTGGCCAAGGACGCCGAGTAGCCTATATCGACGAACATGCTGGAATAGCCTATTTCCGACGTATCGACAGAGTGAACAGAAGATACCGCGGAAGATTCATTTGCGGAGATTTTAGCCCGCAGAAAGTTCGGGATGGCGATCGCGGCGATAATCAAAATGATAGCCACGACGACCAGCAATTCGATGAGCGAGAACCCACGTTGTCGATTCTTCATTGGCGCTGTCTCCAGCGAGCAAATACAGGATAATTGGAAACGAATTCGACTCACTTCTGATCAGAGCACACAAGGTGCCAAACACTTCGGAGTATCAGCTACATAAAGACTTTGCTTTCATCGGCAAGTATATAGAAAATCTTGGCCGATGCGAACAGTGCCAGGAACTGTCACAGTGGAGACGAAAAGTGGCAATGTCTCGGAATCACTGCCGCTCTTACTGATGTCCTCTAATCTCTTATGCAAAAAAAAACAGAGCGGGTTGAAATCAACCCGCTCTGCCAATTGCATCGTAAATCGTGCTGCTTTTACAGGGCCGAGGCCGTGTTGTCGCAGGACGTGCCGTTGTTGTTGTAGTACAGAACGCCAGACTGGTCGGAGCAATATGCGTTCGTACCCGTCTGTCCCACAACCTGGGGAAGAGCAAGCGAGGTGTAGGTGACGATCGGCGTTTGCGCACCAGGAGTGACTGTGAAGACATAGCCGCTCTTTGTGCCAGTGGCCAGGACGTTGTCGATCAAACAAGCTGTGGCCGAGGTCGCCGTGGTCGCGCAACTGCTCGCCACCCCGCCAAGAGAGGCCAAGGTGGAGAACCCAACTGAAGGATAGTTAGTGGAATAGGTCACTTCCGCCGTGTTGATCGTGCGGAGAGAGCCGACTGCCGAAGATTGATTCGCCGCCATCTTCGAGCGCATCAAGTTCGGGATCGCGATGGCCGCGATGATCAGAATGATCGCCACGACGATCAGCAACTCGATAAGAGAAAAACCCTTCTGCTTCTTCATGAGATCTCCTTGAGAGAGTGTTTAGTGCCAGAGCACGCTACAGAGATGAGCAAGAGGTATGCCATCATACAAGCGGCTCGTTTTTGGCGTACCAGAAATCCGACAACGTGATAATAATGGGACACTTATCTTCACTTCAAAAAGGCGGAAACCCAGTACTATTTGGGCCGATTAGGGGGCTTTTTGGAGGGTATTGTGACGCTTTTTGTCGCGGCTAACGGACGAAAAGAGTCAACCTAACCCTGCTGTTCCACTCCATTATGGCACATATGTTGACACCTTGTCGCTGGCTTCAAAGGAAATCGCGCCCTGACCAACCTTTCCCTTTCAATTACAGGAGGAATGGCGCAGCAGAATTCGTGAACGTTTGCGCCATCCCGAAAAGGGGTTGGATAACGCCGAGTGTTCGTTGCATTTTCTAAGGGGCACTATGCCGACCGGGTGTTTGGTCGCGCCGCCTGGATTCCTTGATAATTTCGCTCTGAAGGGATGTTTACTTCCTGACAGCATCTTGTACGCCAGACCGGAAACCACGCGGCATCGTGATATTCTCGCCACATATGCGTGCGGAGCTATAAGTGGTAAACGGGAAGCGCATCGTCGTGGTGATGCCAGCGTACAACGCGGCAAGGACGCTGGAGATGACCGTTCACGAGCTTCCGGACACGGTCGACAAAACCATCCTGGTAGATGATCAAAGCAAAGATGACACGGTGCGGATCGCGGAGACGCTGGGCTTGCAAGTTTTTGTTCACGACAAAAACTACGGTTACGGCCGCAATCAGCAAACATGCTACCGCGAAGCGCTGGCAGCCGGCGCCGACATCGTGGTGATGGTTCATCCCGATTATCAATACACGCCCGGCCTGGTGACGGCGATGGCCAGCATGATCGCGTACGGCGTGTATGACGTGGTGCTCGGCTCGCGCATTCTGGGCGGAAGCACGCTGCGCGGGGGAATGCCACTCTACAAGTACGTTGCCAATCGCTTTTTGACGCTTTTTCAGAACATTTTCACGGGCGCCAAGTTATCCGAATATCACACCGGCTTCCGGGCATTCTCCAAGGAAGTCCTGACGACTCTGCCATTGCTGGAAAATTCCGACGATTTCGTGTTCGACAACGAGATGCTGGCGCAGTGCCTCTGCTTTGGATTTCGCATAGGGGAGCTCTCCTGTCCCACGCGATATTTCGGCGAAGCTTCGTCGATCAATTTCGCGCGTAGCGTAAAATATGGCTTCGGCGTGTTAGGAACCACCTTAAAGTGCTGGATGCAGCGCGCAGGGATCGCGCAGTTTCGCATGTTCAGCCCCGCTGGACGAAAGCTGCTGATGGATTACTATCTTTCTTCGCAGACAAGAGAGATGCAGGAAAGCGGCCGGAAAGCATAATCAACACACAATTCCGGGCAACAATGCCAGCTACGGGTGAGGCGTTGGCGCGCTTCGACCGCTCACCAGAGCAAGCACGTTTTGCGCCTGAGCGTTGCCCGGATCAAGACGCAAAGCCGTTTCCGCGTCAGAACGGGCAGCCGGCGTATCGCCTAGCTGGAATCGGACGGCAGCGCGGTTCGACCAGGCGCGCGCGTCGTCCGAAGACTTTGCGATTACGTCATCCAGGATCTTCTCTGCGGCGGCGTTCTGGCCAAGTTTGCTCAACTGCGCCGCCAAATTCACCTGTATCAACCCGTACTGGGAGTCATCTTTCGGCGTGATGGCCGATTGTTTCTGGAAAAGAAGCAGGGCTTCCTGGTCATTACCCAAGTGTGCTTCGGTTAGCCCCAGCAATCCGATAGCCTGCGGATAATCCGGAAAAATATGAAGGGCCATTTCGAGTTCTCTGCGTGCTTCTTGCAGTTGTCCGCGGATTAAATACTGGTCTCCGAGCCCAGCGTGCATTTTTGCGCTTCCGGGTACGGCTCGTTCACCCGCTGTAACAAGCGTGAAATTATCCCGCCAATCGCGATTGCGAACCACCGTGCGCGCGGCCAGCGCCAGCAGAACAATGCCAAGCACCGCCCAGGCCGCCGTTCGTTGCCGTTTCTCCAGCCAGATCCACATTAGCGCGACGCCCAGGCAAAAACCTGCCGAAGGAAGATAAGCGAGCCGCTCCGCCATGATTGTTCCCGTGGCCGTAAGCAGGTTTGAAGTAACGGAAAACGCGATCAGGTAAATCCCTCCGGCCAAAAACCATTCCTTCTTCTTGGTCCCGAACGCCCATATCCACAGGGCCAACACAAAAAGCGCGGCAATCACCCAGGGCGCGTTGCGCTGCCAGCTCCCATACAAGAGGATGGAATTGTAGGAGTAGTCGCAGGAAAGCGTCCCCGGATAAATCTCGAGGGCCACATACTTCCAGGCGATCCGGAAAGCATTCAGGATTCTCAAACCGGCAGGCAGGTGCGCGAGTGGATTATCGAGAAAGGTGATGCCATTCGGCCCGTAGTGCCCGCCTTGTATCCTTCGGAGCACGATCAGGTACACAGCTCCGACAACGGCGCTGCCGGCGTAGCGCTGAAGCGATTTTAGCTTTCCCCGCGCATGGTCGCCCGCAATCACCAGCGCTACAAACACCACCGCGGATTCCTTCGAAAGCAAAGCCAGCAGAAAGCAGAGCAGGGCAAGATAGGGCCGATCCTCCAGGTGCAGCAGCCACGCTCCAAGGAAAAACGCCGCAGCAAGCAACTCTGAGCGCCCCACCACGGAGGCCACAGCTTCGGTATGAATGGGGTGCAGCGCGAAGAGTAAGGCGGCGACCCAGGCCACCAGCTCGCCGTTCGCCACATTCTCCAGCAATTTTCGCAATACCAGATAGAGCAGTAACGCGACGATCGCGTTTAGGAAAACATTGACCAGGTGATAGCCAAACGGATGGTCGCCGCCGATGGCCCAGTTCAGCGCGAAGCTGCCGAAGGTGATGGGTCGAAAAAGATTGGTGACTTTGTCCGTTACCAGGAAGCCGTGCAAGGAAGGACTGGTGACGGCAGTGTTATGGACGATATACGGGTCATCGTCCATGGTGAAACCGTTAAACAGCGTGTTGGCGTACACCAGTATGGCCATGAACAACAACAGTGTTATGCGCTTCTTTTCATTCATGCCGGGGCATCCCCTGGGACTTCGCGCAAAGTGCCCTTCCCTGCTCGTGCGTTTGCACAGGTTCGGCGACTCGCTGACAGATTTGAAGGCACCTATAAGGCGAAAGCTCTACAGGTTGTGTTTCTTCGCATAGTGGCGGAAAGACCGGTAGCTGATCTTCAGCAGATCGGCGGCTTGCGTACGAACTCCGCCGGATTTCTCTAACGCCGATCGCAAATAGCGTTTCTCCGTCTCCGCGACTACCTGCTCAAAATTAATTCCTTCCGCGGGAATCTGCACGTTGGCGGATTCACCCATGGCAGGGCCAAACACGGAAGAAGAACCCGCGACGCGATCCGGAAGCACGGCCAGCGAAATGTCCGAGCCGCTTTCCAGCGCCACGGCACGCTCGATGGTGTTTTCCAGCTCGCGAACATTGCCGGGCCAGTCATAAGACTCCAGGCGGCGCATGGCTTCCGGCGAGATTCCGTCTATTTTCTTTCCCATGGAATTGCGGAAGGACTCGAGGAAATGCCGCGCCAGCAACGGAATGTCTTCGCGGCGGTCGCGCAGTGCAGAGACGTGCAACGGAATAACGCTCAAACGATAAAAAAGATCTTCCCGAAATTCTCCGGCGGCAATGGCTTTTTCCAGATCCTTATTGGTTGCGGCGATGACGCGAACGTCCACATCGATTTCTTCGGTACTTCCAAGCGGACGCACTTTTCCTTCCTGGAGCACGCGGTAGAGTTTCACCTGCATGGCCTGATTCATGTTGCCGATCTCATCCATGAAGAGCGTGCCGCCGTGCGCGGCTTGGAATAGCCCGCGGCGATTCTCATTGGCCCCTGTAAACGCGCCCTTGGTGTAACCGAACAGTTCGGACTCCAGAAGGGTTTCCGGAAACGCGCCGCAATTGATGGTGATGAAGGGAGTGCCGGACCGCGCGCTGTTTTCGTGGATTGCTCGCGCCACCAATTCCTTACCGGTTCCGCTTTCGCCGGTAATCAGCACGCGGCTATTCTGAGGCGCCACGGTTTGGATCAGATCAAAGATGGCCTTCATCTTCGAACTTTGGCCGATGATGTTGTCCAGGCCGGTCAGACGGCGCAGCTCGCGGCGAAGGTATCCAGCTTCCTTCTTCCACCGCATGCTCTCGGTAACTTCGCGCACGGCCACGCGCAGTTGTTCGACCAGGTCGTGGTCCTTGATAACGTAACGGTTGGCCCCTTCATTCGCCGCGGCGATGGCCGTCTCCAGCGAAGGGACGCCGGTGATCAGCACGAAATAGGAGTCGGGAGCGACCTCCCGCGCGAAGCGCAGCAATTCCACGCCGGTTTCGCCGGGCATGCGCACATCCGAAATGATGATGTCGTAAAGCGAGCCTTCCAGTTTGCGCTTGGCTCCTTCCACGCTGTGCGCCACTTCCACGCGGTGCCCTTCCTTGCGGAAGGTAATCTCCAAAAGCTCGCAAATGGACTTTTCGTCGTCGACGACCAGAATATGCGCCATCTCGCGGCCAGCATCTTTCGGAGCGGTTTTCGTTGCTTGCATAGCGCCTCATTCAATGCGCGGAAGCTCAATCACAAACTCCGCGCCTTTATTCTTTTCGCTGTATACGGTGATTCGTCCACTATGGGCCTGAACAATCTGGTAAACGATCGCGAGCCCCAGCCCTGTTCCACCCTCGAAATTCGATTGCAGGGGCTCGAAAATTTTTGCGCGTTGATCCGGCTCCAGGCCTACGCCCGTATCGCGGAACGAAATACGCAGCCAGTCCGGGACGCGCTCGATCCCGACCGTCAGGGTACCGCCTTGCGGCATAGCCCGCACGGCGTTGTCACAAAGGTTCCAGAACACTTGCCTGATCTTGCTGGAGTCCACACGCGCGAGAGACACTTCTCCGTTGAAGGCGCGCACCAGTTGCACGTTTTTCACTACGTCTGGCTTGCGCTCCATCAACATCAGGGTTTCCTCCAGCAGCGGGCGCACATCCTCTTGCTGGAAGGCGTAGCTCTTTTCCCGGGAATAGTTCAGGAAGTCAGTGATGATGTGATTCAGGCGCTCAGACTCCCGGCTGACGATGCTGACTAAATGCTTCTCATCTTCTTCCAGCGGCACCAGTCGCCCCAACTCCTTGACCGCACCGGCAATGGCCGTCAGCGGCTGCCGAATCTCGTGGGCAATCGCGGCCGACAGGCGTCCCACCGCGGCCATGCGCTCCTTGGTAGCCACTTCCTGTTCCAAGCGCCGCAGTTCGGTAAGATCCTGGAAGTTGAAGACGTACCCACTGCGAGCTGCTTCCCGCGTCCGAAGCGGCGAAACCGAAATACCCAGATAGCGTCTCTGCCCGCCCGGAATGCGCACCTCGATTTCGCGCCGAAGCGACAGCCTCCCCGGCAGCTCCGGCATTTCCCCGATCCAAAAATCCGGGCTTACTTCGCGCAAATTCTTGCCGCGCAACTCGCTGAAAGACCGCCCCAGAATTTCCTCTCCGGTGCGATTCAGTAGCACCACGATCCCTTCCATATCCGTGGTTACCAGGCCACCGCGCATGGAATGAATAATGTCCGCGGTGAACTCCTGCAACTCGCGCAACTCTTCCCTTTTCTGTTCTAGTTCCGAGCTTTTCTTGCGCAGAGAGACACCGAGCAGGCTGGATAAATACGCGACCGCCAGAAAGCCGAAGGTGTTCCACAGAAACCACAGACGTATGTTGTCGAACGTCGGCGCCGCGATCGATGTCCGGGGAATTTTGCCGCTGTAGACCAGCGCAGTCGTCAGCGCCAGAGACGAAAGGCAGAACAGCGCCGTCAGGAATGTCAGCTGGCGAGAGAACAGGATGCTGGCGACGAGGATAACCAGCAGATAGAGCGAAACGAAATTGCTGTCCTGCAGTCCGGTGGCGTAGACAATCGCGGTGATCATCCCCACATCGCAGGACACCTGCAACGCACCCAGCCACGACGCCGTTGGAAGCAGGCGCACCAGGATCAGGTGGAGGATGCCGATAGTGATCCACAGGATGATGATGGGCAGGAAATAGCGGGTGCTGCCGGTCGGCGGAGAATATTGTGGCCACACCACGCCTACGCCCAAAATCAGGGCGATCATGAGCAGCCTGACCTTGGTCAGCCACTCCAACCATTCCCGGCGCGTTAATGTTTGCTCCATGCGGTGGAAGCGCGGCATTGCTGCCAGCTTCCCTCCCCCAACCCTATCTTAAAAGAAATGGGAGGACAGTCTCCCTCCGCCTGCCCTCCCATTTCCGAAGTTTAACTATCCCGCTTAGTCTGCTTAGTGCGAGTTGCTGAGTTTTCCGATCAAAGAGAACAGCGGCAAGTACATGGAGATGACCACGCCGCCGACCACCAAGCCAAGGAAAACGATCATGATCGGTTCGAGGGCGGTCAGGAGGTCCTTGACCGCAACGTCCACTTCGTCCTCGTAAAAGTCCGCGATCTTCTGCAACATGGCATCCATGGCGCCGGTCTGTTCGCCCACCGCGATCATCTGCGTCACCATGCCCGGGAACACTTCAGATTCCTTCAACGGTTCGGTGAGGGATTTGCCTTCTTCCAGCGATTTGCGAACCTGGTTTAGCGCGCGCTCAACCACCGCGTTTCCGGAAGTCTTGGCGGTAATATCCAGGCCTTCGAGGATTGGTACGCCGCTGGCAATCAGCGTCCCAAGAGTGCGGGTGAATCGCGCGACCGCGATCTTCCTCATCAGGATGCCGAGCACGGGTAACTTCAAGACGATCGAGTCCAAGACGAACCTGCCGCCGGGAGTTCCATACCAGATCTTCAGACCAAAAACCGCAGCAAAGAGCCCCACGAAAATCAGGAGGCCAAAAATACTGCCCACAAAGTGGCTCAAGGCAATCACGATTTTTGTTGGCAGAGGCAAGTCTACGCCCAAGCCGGCAAACAGAGTTGCGAAAATCGGAACGACCTTCCATAACAGCAACGTAATGACGGCACCAGCGATAGTCAATACGCCGACTGGGTAGATCAAAGCAGACTTCACCGCAGCTTTGAGTTTGACGTTCTTTTCGATGTACGTCGAAAGCCGCTGGAGAATGGTGTCAAGGATACCGCCCGTCTCGCCGGCTTCCACCATGTTGCTGTAGAGCGGATCGAATACTTTGGGATACTGCTTCATGGCGGTGGAAAGGTTGCTGCCGCCTTCAACCGCGCTGCGCGTGCCGGTCAAGACCTTCTGAAAGGTCTTGTTCTCCTGCTGGCTGGCCAGGATTTCCAGACACTGTACCAGTGGCAAGCCGGCATCGATCATCACCGAGAACTGCCGCGTAAAGATGGCCAGTTCCTTGGAGTCCACGCCGCTCCCGAAGCTGGGGATGTTGAATTCCTTCCCCTTCTCGGAGAGCTTGCTCACGTTGATTTGCTCGCGGCGAAGCGACGCCTTCAG
>Ga0210388_10003107_pt1 | contig 12981 bp, 11 predicted proteins | sample IncBWC19OmetaG_FD_155485 | JGI IMG/M metagenome (GOLD analysis project Ga0210388, IMG submission 155485) | Forest soil microbial communities from Barre Woods Harvard Forest LTER site, Petersham, Massachusetts, United States - Inc-BW-C-19-O ... | reverse complement strand
CGCCCAGGATCTGCAGCTCGAAAAAATCGAGATGCTGCAGCCTGTCAGCCGCAAAGTCACCGGCGGATGGGAGCTGCTCAGCATCTCCACCATCAGCAGCGGCCTTCCCTTCACCATCTTTTCCGGTGTCCAGCAGACAGCCGCGGGCTCGAACGGGGTCGACCGTCCCGATCAGATCGCCGTCCCGCATCATCTCTCCACGGCGCGAAAGGTCCGCGAAGACTACTTCGGAGAAGGCGCGAACAACGCCAGCTTCTTCTCCATCCCCATCAATCTCGCCGGCGGCACCGGGCCCAATCAGGGATACTTCGGAACTCTGGGAAGAAACACCTTCCGCGGCCCGGCCTTCTACGACTTCGATTTCTCGCTTATCAAGGACACGCCGGTAGGCCGGCGCTCGTCCGGCGGCGAGCTCTTCGACGTGCAGTTCCGTTCGGAGTTCTTCAACCTCTTCAACATCGTCGACATGGGCCTTCCCGCCAACACCATCAAAGGCTCGGGATTCGGAGAAATCAGCAAAACCGCCGGAACCTCACGCCAGATTCAGTTTTCACTGAAACTGCTCTTCTGAGCGAGTGACGTTCCTTCTAAGTTGTCATCCTGAGCGAAGCGAAGTCGAAGGACCTGCGTTTATCTTGAACTGAGCCGCGTCATTTAGATCTCTGACAAGAGATGTCATCCTGAGCGAAGCGAAGGATCTGCGGCCAAATCTCACGCGCAAAAAAAACGCTCTACTTAGCCTCGCAAAGCGAGACTAAGTAGAAGCCCGGGGAATGGAGGCCCACCCCCGGTGGCCGCAAGCGAATGTCTGCTTACTCGGCCGCGATCAGAACCTGGCTCGATTCCACAGAAGCCTGCTGAGTTTCAGTCCGCTTCTCCAGTTTCGACCGGGGAATCACTACATTCAGCGAGGAAGCTGTGCTGTGAATCTCGCTCAGAAAGTAGCGGTCTCCGTACTTGTTGAAGGTCAGACGGCCAACGTTAACCGGCACGCCGTAGTTCTTCTTTTGAACCATGCTCAGGATCGTAATTGGTTGATTGCGATTCTGAATGACGATGGTGGCCTCGTTGTTCGGGAAGAACTTGTAAGTGCCGGCCGGAAGCTGTTTGCCTCCGACGATAAAGTTGAAGGGTATGGTGGCTCGAACCTCGCGGCTCTGCGCTTGCAGACGATCCGCCGTGAAGAAGCCCGCCAGCATAACCAGGAGAATGGCTGTAATTCGCTTCATGGGAGTCTCCTTTCAAGAAGGAGACTAGGCGCGAACCCCCGGCCCTGTCGTTAAACTGGCGTCCAATAGTTGCCCAATTTGCGCCTGAGATATTTGACACGCGTGAAACTGCAGCCCGCGAAATCAAGCGAAGCTGATGCTGCTCCGGATCTTTCAACGCGCCGGCGATTCCCATTGACCCGACTCCGCGGAGTTGAAGATCGCTTCAATCACCGCCATGTTCCTGATTGCATCCTCAACCGGGACAGGAACTTCACCGCCCTCCAGAACAGCTTTCGAAAACGCATTGCCCTGCAGCGTGTACTGGTCGCAGACCGGAAACGTTTCCGTCGCAATGCCGCTCCCCGAGAGATCGCTGCCGTCGTCAACGAAGAGACGAGTCGGCCGGTCGACCGGCGCGTTGAAGGGAATCTCGATCTCAATCCGGCCGCGCGTGCCAAGAAAGTGGATGCGCTGGTACGGAACCAACTGCGTGCTGCACGTGAAGATCGACTGGCCCCCGGGAAAGTCGAGAATCGCCGAAGTCAGCCGATCCGTTTGCATCACGGGATCGCGATCGATCAGGGCCACCACGCGAGTCGGCTCCTGTGCGAACCCAAAGCGCGATGCGTGTATCAGGTAGCAGCCGATGTCCATCAGCGCGCCTCCGCCGCACTCCACCTGGTTGCGGATGTTCGCCGAATCAATATTGAAGTAGCTGAAGCATCCCATCACCGAGCGCAGTTCGCCGATGCGGCCCTCGGCGAGCAGTTCGCGCAGCCGAAGCCACTGCGGAGCGCTGCGGATCATGAACGCCTCGCCGATCTTCACTCCCGTCCGAGACCGCACCGCCAGCAGCGTCTCCGCTTCGGCCACGGTAAGGCTCAGAGGCTTCTCGCATAAAACATGCTTGCCCGCCTCCGCGGCCTTGATCGTCCATGGAACGTGCATTTGATTGGGCAGCGGATTGTAGACAGCATCGATATCCGGATCGGCCAGAAGTTCTTCATACGAGCCGTAAGCCCGCGCAATCCCCAAAGAGGCCGCAGCCTGTCGGGCCTTCGCCACATCGCGCGACGCAATCGCGTCCACCGTCGTGAACCGTCCCTTTTGCATGGCGGGAATCACTTTCTTAACCCCGATCGCAGCAGTGCTGAGGACTCCCCAGCGAAGTTTGTTAGCTTGAGGTTTCTTGGCCCCATGTTTGTCAGTCATGGACGCAATCATAAAGGCGCGGTGACGTTGCTCGCACCGTGTCAACCCCCGAGCCGAAAAATCACCCGCAACCCCAGCAATCGAATACCGAAGACACGGCAGAAACCTGCCGGGAATTATTGCCCAACCAGATAAAATGGAAATGAGAGAGAAAGGCCCGCCAAAAGCGGGCCTTTTTTCATGCGCGAAAGCCAATCTCCCGCGTCATAGATTCCTCACCTGCACCGTCCACAAAAAATCCGCCCAGCAAAGATCTGAATACAGGAGCAGCCCCATGATTGCCGAATGCACCCACATCCTTCCCACAGGAAAGAAATGTCTCCAGTTCGCCTTGCGCGGCCAGCCCTTCTGCCGGCCACACATGGACCCGGAACGCCGCCGCCACAGCGAAGCCCTCCACTATCTGATCGACGGCATCGCCACCCTAGACCTTGACGCTCTGCTGGAAGCCCTCATCGGCCTCGTCGAGGCCCGCCGTCGCAAGCAGATTCCGCCCTCTCACGCCAATGCCGCCTTCGTAGCCGCGCTCGATCGCCTTGAGGTTCTGAGAGCCGTAATGCATCCGGAAATGGCGCCTGAACCCGCAACTCCTTCTGCAACAAACACATCCGGCGGTGTTCAATGGAATCAAACACTTCCCGCCGCTCGCCTCTAACCTCAACGGAATGAGACAGATCCCGCGTATCCAAAAAAAGGGGGGGAGGGGGTGGGTGAGCCGGGACAGAAATCCCGGCTCTTTCAGAGACTGTTACTGCGGCAAAGCGGAACTGTCCGAGGCGGGCTGCACGCTTCCCACCTGCCAGCCGTTCGTCGACTTCACCAGATTCGCACTTGCTGTCTGTTGTCCCGAAGTATCCGTGGCGATCTTGGGAAACGCCGTCTTCATCTCCGTCGTAGTCGCCCAGTCCGGAGCACCCGTCACATCATAGTGATAGGCAACGTTGAACTGCGTCGCGTCGGGATTGTCGCTCGGAGTATAGCTGTCGACCGTAGTCACTTCGCGATGGCCGAAGCAGAAGTTGCCGTAGCCCGGCTGGGTCTGATCCGCAGTCCAGGTAGAACGGCCCTTGTCGGACACGTCGTAATCGTTCACCTGCTTCGACCCGATCAGGAACCGTTTCTTTTCAGCCGACTTCCGCACCAGCAGTCCGGCATCGGTCAGGGCATCGAAGCCCTTGGTCTGCTCGTCGTTCGACGTGTCCGCCTGCGCCGGAAACTTCACCGGGCTCGACCACACGCACTCCTGACGCGCGCTGTAGTAGTCATTGAGAGCCGACTTGAAGGCGCCCTTGTCGACGGTATTTGTTTTGCGGCAACCTGCTGCCATCACCATGGCGCCGCACACTGCAAGGCCCAGAATTCGCTTCGTTTGCATCCAGAGAATCTCCTAGACTTCCTAGGATGCAGAAAGCGAAGCGGGCCGCAGGGAACGGCCCGCCTTTGTTTCAGTTGCTGAACTTGGTTGCCTGACTACTTGCTCGCTGTTTCGTGCTGCGACTTCTCATGCGCATCGTGCGAGTGCTCGTGAGCCTTCGTCGAATGCTCATGCGCCAGCTGCGAATGCTTGTGGCCTTCTTCGTGGTTGCCCTGCTCGTGGTGTTCCGCTGCCGCGTGATGTGCCTTGGCGGCGTGTTCGTGATGCTCGGCTGCTTTGCGATGTGCCTCGTGTGCCATACAGCTCCTTTGGTCCTGGGAATGACTCCCGCCAGTGAGAGTCTTCCTCCGACGTGCGAGTTGACCGCACAGCCAGATGAAAATGCGAACAAATCCACGCCATCAACATCTCCACCTTTTGATTGAGACCGGAGTAAACCCAGCGAACGAAGACCGAAGCCGGGCGCCTGCGTATATTGGGTTTCACCCCCCAGAACAGCCCTGAGAATCAGCTTCAGACCCCAGCGAGGAAACATCCGATGGCCGCATCCAGTCAAAGCATCCCCAACATCGCCCTGAGGCCGTCCTCCGGCGAAAGCTTCTATCAGAAGCTCAACGCGCAGTGGCACGAACGAGCCCTGCAGATCTTCATGGCCATCGTCCTCGCTCACTGGGGAGAACATCTCGTCCAAGCCTACCAGATCTACGTGATGGGTTGGCCAAGGCCGAAAGCCAATGGAATCGTCGGCCTCTGGTATCCATGGCTGATCAAGTCCGAGACCCTGCATTACGGCTATGCGCTGGTCATGCTCATCGGCCTCTGGATCCTCCTCAAAGGCTTCACCGGCCTCAGCCGCAAGTGGTGGATGACCGCGCTCATTATCCAGTTCTGGCACCACATCGAGCATCTGCTGCTGATTACTCAGGCGACCATCCACCACAACTTCTGGGGCAAGCCGGTTCCGTATTCCGTCCTGCAGCTCTTCTTTCCCCGTGTCGAGCTTCACCTCTTTTACAACTCCGTGGTCTTCATTCCCATGGTGATTGCCATGTACTACCACATGTTTCCGCCCCAGGGAGAAGCGCAGCACGCATCGTGTACCTGCTCCTGGCGAAAGGACGAGGAAGGCGCAGTCTGTCCCGTTGAATAGCAGGATCACGTTTAGCTGGATCACGCATAGCTCGATCAATCGCTGTCTCTGCCACACCCTCCTGATCGCGGTCGCAGCTGGAAGCCTGTCGATGATGACCGCATGCCGCCGAGAATCCATCCCAACGGATGGCTTCTCGGTCGTGCAGCAGTTCACTCCGCAACCTGCGCGCATCGGGCCCGAGACCATCACCATCAGGCTCGCGGATGCGTCCGCCCAACCTGCAAGCGGAGCCGCAATCACCGTCGAAGCCGACATGGCGCACCCCGGCATGAGTCCGGTCTTCGCGAACGCCAGCGAACAGAAGCCGGGAAGCTATCAGGCCACGGTCAACTTCAACATGCCCGGCGATTGGGTCGTCCTCACGCACATCACCCTGCCGAATGGAAAAAGGCTGGAGCGTCAGATCAGCGTGAAAGGCGTTCCATCCAACTAAAGCCGATGTCATCAACGCTCACCAATCCGGGCCCGAAACCTGAGCATGACCTCGAGGACGAAGTTTTCGAAGACTCGCCGCCCTTCGATCTCCTCCGTCTTCCGTTGCTCGGCCGCTTTCTCTCATGGCGTCACTCGCGCACGCTGATGCAGATCCCGGTACTGCTGATCAGCATCGCCATGATCCTGCACGGGCTCTTCGGTCCGCAGCTAGCGCCGAAAAACCTCGCGACCGTTCTCAGCTGGGTCCATTTTCGCGGCGCGCTTGTTCTTGTCCTGCTCTGCGCGGGAAATTTCTTCTGCCTGGCCTGTCCCTTCATGCTGGTCCGCAACGCCATGCGCCGCTTCGTCCGCCCGCGCTTCAACTGGCCGCGCCGCCTGCGTAACAAGTGGATCCCCGTAGCTCTCTTCGTGCTCATCCTCTTCAGCTATGAGCTCTTCAGCATGTGGTCTTCGCCCTGGATCACGGCTTGGGTCATCGTCGGATACTTCGCCGCCGTGCTCTTGATCGACGGCCTCTTCAAGCACGCGACCTTCTGCAAGTTCGTTTGCCCCATCGGCCAGTTCAACTTCATTGCCGCAACCGTCTCGCCCACCGAAGTCGCAGTGCGCGACCACGAAATTTGCGACGGCTGCCGCACCAGGGACTGCATCCGCGGCCGGCGGGAGCCCGCCGCAAACCCCGCCGCGATTCCCGTGATTCTCCAGCGTGGCTGCGAGCTCGCGCTCTTCCAGCCAGCCAAATCCGGCAACATGGATTGCACCTTCTGCCTCGATTGCGTCCATGCCTGCCCGCACGACAACGTCGGAATCCTCAGCCGCCTTCCCGCCAGCGAACTCCTCACCGATCCGCCGCGCTCCGGCGTCGGCCTTTTCTCCCGCCGTAAGGACATCGCCGCGCTCACCATCGTCTTTTGCTTTGGCGCCATCATGAACGCATTCGGCATGGTCAGCCCCGTTTACGCCGTCGAGACCTGGCTAAGCCGCGTTCTTCACATCCGCTCCGAAGCGCCCATCCTCGGAATCCTGTTCGCCGCTGTCATCCTCCTCGAGCCAGCCATCCTGCTCGGCTTCGCCGCATGGATCACCCAAACCTGGGGTAAGGTCCGGCAACCCTGGCTGCGCATCCTCGTCCGCTACACCTATTCGCTGGTGCCCCTCGGATTCGGCACGTGGCTCGCCCACTACGGCTATCACTTCTTCACCGGCCTCTACACCATCGTTCCCATCACCCAGAGCGCACTCGCCGATCTTGGCTGGCCCATCCTCGGCAATCCGCAATGGACCCTCGTCGGCCTTCCCCAATCGCTCGTTCAGCCCATCGAATTCGGATTCCTGCTCCTCGGCCTCGCCGGCTCGCTCATGATTGCCTGGCGACTCGCCGAGCAGGACGCGGAAGAGCGTGCCTTCCGAGCCTTCATCCCATGGGCAACAATTTGCCTCATGCTCTGGATCGCCTCACTCTGGCTCATGACTCAACCCATGGATATGCGCGCCACCATCATGGCCGGATAGACACAAGATGCCGAGAATCTCCCAATTCGCAAGACGCTCCGCCCGGCGCAACGGCCTTCTGCTCGCCCTGATCGTGATCTGCGCCAGCGCCTCGGCCTGGGCGCACATCGGACCGCCCTATCCCATCATGCAGAACCGGAAAGTCGGCCCATATAAAGTCGATGTCTGGAGCAACCCCGACGTCGGGACCGGCTCCTTTTTCATCACCATCGACCCGCCACCGGGCCAATCCGTCCCCAAGGACATCAAGGTAGAGATCGCAGTCCAGCCCGTGACCAGACGGCTCGCAGAAGCAAGCTACGGAGCGTGGCGCGAGAAGCTCCGCGATCGCGTGGAGTACAAAACAGACGTCCCCTTCGATAAAGAGGAGCAATGGCACGTCCGCCTCATCCTCACCAGCGCGCTCGGCAGCGGCGAAACCTCGACCGACGTGTCCGTCACGCCCACGCTCCTCGGTCGATGGGGACTTCTGCTCTTCTCCCTTCCTTTCGTCGGCGTCGGCTTTTTGTGGGTGAAAGGAATGAGTGTCAAACGGCAGCAGCGGCGCAGAAGCCGGTTAAGGAAGATGCAGGTTTCCGGCAATGTGTCCTGAGTCCCATACCATTCCGCGCGGATTCTGCGACTTTCATTGCGAGGTCTTCAGGGAAGGCCCCAAAATGGAAGACTGGATGAGAACTCAAGTCTTCCCACGGAACAGGGTCTGCCCGTCAATCAGAAGAAATGTCCGTTTCATCGTCGGTCTCTTGTCCTGTGGCATTCTGGCCATTACCGGATGCAACCGTGAAGGCAAGCTGCCCGCCCGCAACTCGCAGGAATATCAGCAGGTGGTCTCTGACTTCTACGTTGGCCTCGCAGCCCTGCAGGTGGGAGACGATGTTCGCGCTGAAAGCACCCTCTCGCAGGCCACCACCATCGCTCCCGGCGAGCCGGCTGCCTGGGCGAACTGGGGAATCCTGGCGCTGCGCCAGCGCAACTTCGATGTTGCCGCCCAGCGTCTCAATCGCGCGCTGAAGCTCGCTCCGCGTAACGACCAGATCTACTATCTGCTCGGCATTCTCGAAAGCAATCGCGGAAACTCGCAGGCCGCCATTACAGACTTTGGCATAGCGTCCGGCCTGAACACGCAGAACGTGCGCGCGGCCTACGCACTGGCGTCTGAAATTGAGCGCCAGGGAGCACCTGACGGCGATGCCCAGTTCCAGCGAATCCTCCAGGAGATCCTGAATGTTCATCCGGACAATCTGGCTGCGCTGCTCGATCTCGCGCGCGTAGCGGCCAAGACCGGCAACGCAGACCTGCTTCGCGCCATGGTCAAGACCATTGCCGCACAGTCATCCGCATGGCCGCCCGATGTCAAACAGCAGCTTGCCGCGCTGCAGGCAGCATCGGAAGGGGCCGACCCGCACGCAGCGGCCACGCGCACCATCTTCCTGCGGAATGTGCTCATGCAGGTGCCTCAATTCCGGGTCAGCCTCGCGGTCATCAAGCCGCAGCCTGGCGAAGAAGCCCAACCCTTCACCCACTTTCTCCGACTGGAGTCGCCGAGCTCGACGCCCGCTTCCGCAGACACCGCACTCAGCTTCGCGACCCAGCCCATCGCAAATCCAGATCGGAAACAATGGGGCTGGATTGGAGCTATCTCACTCACCGGCGAAGGCGCGCCGGTAGTAGCGATCGCGAATGCGCATGAAGTTCAACTTAGCCCGGGGGCAAAGTTTCCCTTCCCCGGCGGCAACACTGCATCGCTCTCGCCCGAGAGCATTCTTCCCATCGACTTCAACTACGACTTCAAGATGGACCTCGTGCTCGCCGGAGCCGGTGGATTGCGCTTCATGCGTCAGGAGAGCCCCGATTCCTTCACCGATGTGACTGCCGCAACCAAGTTACCCAGGTCCATTCTCGATGCAAACTATACCGGGGCGTGGGCCGTCGATATCGAAGCCGACGGCGATCTGGATGTCGTCCTCGGCCAGCCCAGCGGCTTGCCCACTGTCCTGCGCAACAATGGAGACGGAACCTTCCAGCCCATCCACCCCTTTGCTGGAGTATCAGGAATCAAGCAGTTCGTCTGGGCTGACCTGAACGGAGACGGCAATCCCGACGCCTCGCTCATCGACGGAGCTGGAAAGCTGCACATCTTCCTGAACCAGCGCTCCGGCAGCTTCACCGAGAGCCCGGTTCCCTCCAGCGTCTCCGAAGCTCGGGCCATTACGGCCGCTGATGTAAACCGTGATGGCATTCTCGATCTCGTCGCGGTGCAGCCCGGCGGAGCCATCACACGCCTCTCCGCCGGAGAGAACGCTTCAGGATGGACCACAAGCGATATCGCTCAGGTTCCCAATTCGTCGGCCACGCTCGCCGCAGATGTCCGTATTCATGCCACGGACGTGGACAATAACGGCGCAATCGACCTCATTCTCACCCAGGTCGCACCGTCTTCTCAGTCAGCAAACGGAGCCATCATTTGGCTCGCCGACGAAAACGGCAATTTCAAGCCGATGGACAAGGCCGCCGGCCCCGCGTGCGTTTTCGACGTCGTCGACGCCAAGGCTGATGGCCACATGGCCCTGCTCGGCCTCTCGGCGGATGGTCAGCCCGAGCAGGCCATCGCTCAGGGAACAAGGAAGTATCACTGGCAGATCATCCGTCCACGTGCTCGCCAATCCACCGGCGATCAGCGCATCAACTCCTTCGGCATTGGCGGCGAAATCGAGATCCGCTCCGCGCTCCTCACGCAGAAGCAGCCCATCGATGGCCCGCAGCTCCACTTCGGTCTGGGCGAACACACCAGCTCGGACGTAGCGCGCATCGTCTGGCCGAACGGCTCGGTGCGCGCCGAGTTCGCGCTCAAGGCCGATCAGCAGGTCCTCACCGAGCAGCGCCTCAAAGGCTCATGCCCATTCCTCTTCGCATGGAACGGCACCCGAATGGACTTCGTGAAGGATGCCGTGCCGTGGGGATCGGCTATCGGCCTGCGCATCAACTCGCTTGGCACCGCCCGCATCGCGGCCACCGAGGAGTGGTACAAGATTCGCGGAGATCAGCTCGTTCCGCACGACGGCTACTATGACCTGCGCATCACCGGCGAGCTATGGGAGACCTACTACTACGACCACCTCGCGCTGATGACCGTCGATCATCCGGCGGGAACAGATATCTTTACCGACGAGCGCTTCGTCGTGCCGGCAATCAAGCCCGCGATCACAACGGTCGCGACGCCGCAGCCCATTCTCCGCGCCACCGACGACAATGGCCGTGACGTTACCGAGACCCTGCGCAGTCTCGACGGAAACTACCTCGACAACTTCGGCCGCGGACAGTATCAGGGCGTGACCCGCGATCATTACGTCGAAATCGATCTCGGCGACAGCATCCCGTCCAGCGGCCCTCTCTACCTCATCGCCAAGGGCTGGCTCCATCCATCAGACTCCACCATCAACGTCGCCATCAGCCAGGGCAATCACGAGATGCCCAGGCCGCTCAGCCTGGAAGTGATGGACAGCACAGGCCGCTGGCACGTAGTTCGAGCCAACCTCGGATTTCCCGCAGGCCGCAAAAAGATCTGCCTCATCGATCTCACCAGAATCTTTCACCCCGGCATGCCGCACAAACTCCGGCTCAGCACCAACCTCGAAGTCTACTGGGATCAGATCCAGTGGGCCCAGGGAATGCCTGACGCCCAAATCAAAGTCACGCAACTCGCTCCGTCGTCCGCCGACCTCCACTATCGCGGCTTCTCACAGATTCATCAGGCCAATCCATCCTCGCCCGAAATTCCCGACTACAACCATCTCGCCGCGACTACGCAGGTATGGCGCGATCTCTCCGGTTACTACACGCGCTACGGAGATGTACGCGAGCTGCTGGCAAAGACCGATGACCGCTACGTCATCATGAACGCTGGCGATGAGATGTCGCTCCGCTTTCCGGTCGTTGCACCGCCGCCCGCAGGCTGGGTTCGCGACTACGTCATTGCAGGAGATGGGTGGATCAAGGATGGCGACTACAACTCGACCTACTCTGCGACTGTTCAGCCGCTACCCTATCACGCCCGCAAGCTCTATGACACGGCTCCGGGACCACTTCAAGACGAATGGGTCTATCGTCACCATCCTGAAGACTGGCAGACGTATCAGACCCGATATGTCACACCCGAAAAATTTGACAATGCATTGAGGAGTTCAACCGCTCCATGAAACGCGGCCCTGTTGCACGGATTTTATTAACCATTTTCTTCCTTGGCCTCATCGCCACGCCGATTGTTATCAAGCACGTCTCCGCGCGCCGGAAAGCCGCCGACTCCAGCTTCAGCGCCAACGCTGCGCTCACCCGCCACGGATTCTATCTTCATGAGGTCTCGCATCAGGCCGGCGTGAAGTTCACCAATGAAGCTCCAACTCTCGACCCCAAACTGACCCCGATCATGCCCGAAGTCGCATCCATGGGTGCATCGGTTTCCGTAGTCGATTACGACCGCGACGGCTGGCCCGACTTCTACGTGACCAACAGTCGCGAGGGCAGCAAAAACGCGCTCTATCACAACAATCACGATGGAACCTTCACCGACGTAGCCCCGCAACTCGGCATCGCCGACGTCAATCAGCCCGGCACCGGCGTGTCCATGGGCGCAGTGTGGGGAGACTACGACAACGATGGCTACGAGGATCTCTACCTCATCAAGTGGGGAAGGCCCGAGCTCTTCCACAACGATCACGGCCACGGTTTTACCCGCGTCTCCGAGCAAGCCGGTCTACCCAAATGGATCAATGCCAATACCGCCGTCTGGTTCGATTATGACGGCGACGGAAAACTCGATCTCTTCGTAGGCGGCTATTACAACGAGAACGTCGACCTATGGCACCTCAACACCACGCGAATGATGCCGGAAAGTTTCGAGTATGCGAAAAATGGCGGTCGAAAATACCTCTTTCACAATCTGGGCAATGGAAAATTCGAAGAAGTAAGTGCGAAGCTGGGCATCGATAGCAGACGCTGGGCTCTGGCATCGGGCGCAGCCGACCTTCGCGGCACGGGACATCCGGACTTATTTATCGCCAACGACTATGGCGTCTCCGAGCTTTATCTCAACGACGGCAAACGATTCCACGAGGCCGGAAAGGAAACCGGCATCGGCTTCGCGCCCAAGAGCGGCATGGATGTAGCCTTCGGCGATATCTTCAACCAGGGAAGGTACTCCGTGTACGTCTCCAACATCTCCGAAGACGGGGTTCTCATTCAGGGCAACAACCTCTGGACTCCGAGGGACGGCACTTCAGGAAACGAGATCAAATACGAAAACCTGGCCCGTGATCTGGGCGTGGAGCTTGGCGGATGGAGCTTCGGCGCTCAATTTGGCGACCTGAACAACGACGGTAATCTGGATCTCTATCTCACCAACGGCAACATTTCGCTCGACCGAAACAAAAGCTACTGGTACGACTTCTCGAAAGTAGCCGGAGGCAATCACTCCATCATTGAGGATGCCAAGAACTGGCCCGCAATGGACGGCCGCAGCCTCTCTGGATATCAGCAGAAACGCGTCTGGCTCAACGATGGCGCAGGAAAATTCGTCGACGTGGCCCAGGCCGTAGGCGTAACCGACACATATGACGGCCGAGCCGTAGCCTTGGCCGATCTATGGAACGACGGTTCGCTCGATGTCCTCGTGGCCAATGAGCGTGGGCCGTTGCTCATCTACAGAAACACCGTTACGCAAGACAACAAGTGGATCGAGTTTCAACTCGAAGGCACGAGCAGCAACCGCAGTGCGATCGGAGCCGAAGTTGCACTTTTCTGGAATGGGCAGAAGCAGATCCAGGAGGTCTCAGGCGGCTGCGGCTTTGCCGCGCAGAACGATCGGCGTTTACACTTTGGCCTGGGCAAAGATCCCCGGCTTGAGAAGGCCGTCATTCGCTGGCCCTCCGGAAAAGTTCAAACAATAGAGAATCTCACTCCGGGCAAGCTGTACACGATTAAGGAGCCAGCATGAGCCACCAGGCGATCGCAGTTCCGCCGCCTCCATCCATCAAGCCGCCGCAATGGAAGCAATGGCTGACCCTCGAGAACCGCTACGTTCCGCCCGT
>Ga0210388_10003106_pt1 | contig 12982 bp, 6 predicted proteins | sample IncBWC19OmetaG_FD_155485 | JGI IMG/M metagenome (GOLD analysis project Ga0210388, IMG submission 155485) | Forest soil microbial communities from Barre Woods Harvard Forest LTER site, Petersham, Massachusetts, United States - Inc-BW-C-19-O ... | reverse complement strand
AGGACGGGACCGGCCGGAAGCTCGACGTGAAGGTCGGCGACCGCGTTCTGTTCGGCAAGTACGGCGGGACCGAAGTGAAGGTCGACGGCGAGGAGAGGCTCATCCTCCGCGAAGACGACATCCTCGGCGTGCTCGAGAAGTGACGCTCCACTCCCGCGCTCCGCGCTGCGAAGCCGGGAACCCCTCAAGGCGCGGGCGCGGGAGAGCGCTCCGGCCGTAAAAAACTTTCACCCGACAGAGGTTTTCCAAAAATGGCTGCGAAAGAAATCGTCTACACCGAGAACGCGCGAAACCTGATTCTTGCCGGCGTCAACGCCCTGGCCGATGCGGTCAAGGTCACGCTCGGCCCCAAGGGCCGCAACGTCGTCATCGAGAAGAGCTTCGGCTCGCCGACGGTGACCAAGGACGGCGTGACGGTCGCGAAGGAGATCGAGCTCGAGAACCGCTTCGAGAACATGGGCGCCCAGATGGTGCGCGAAGTGGCCTCGAAGACGAGCGACGTCGCCGGCGACGGCACGACGACCGCCACGGTCCTCGCCCAGGCGATCTACCGCGAGGGCAGCAAGCTCGTCGCCGCGGGTCACAACCCGATGGAGATCAAGCGCGGCATCGACAAGGCCGTCGAGGCCGTCGTCGAGTCGCTCAAGAAGCTCGCGAAGCAGACGAAGGACCCGAAGGAGATCGAGCACGTCGGCACGATCAGCGCCAACGGCGACAAGGAGATCGGCTCCAAGCTCGCCGAGGCGATGCAGAAGGTCGGCAAGGAAGGCGTCATCACCGTCGAGGAGAGCAAGACGGCGGAGACGACGCTCGAAGTGGTCGAGGGCATGCAGTTCGACCGCGGCTACCTCTCGCCGTACTTCGTCACCGATCCGGAGCGGATGGAAGTCGTCCTCGAGGACGCGTTCATCCTCATCAGCGAGAAGAAGATCTCGAACATGAAGGATCTCCTCCCCGTGCTCGAGGCGATCGCGCGCAGCCAGAAGCCGCTGCTCATCATCGCCGAGGACATCGAGGGTGAGGCCCTGGCGACGCTCGTCGTCAACAAGCTGCGAGGCACGCTCCACTGCGCCGCCGCGAAGGCCCCGGGCTTCGGCGATCGCCGCAAGGAGATGCTCAAGGACATCGCGGTCCTCACGGGCGGTCAGGTCATCGCCGAGGAGCTCGGCCTCAAGCTCGAGAACGTGACCATCAGCGACCTTGGCCGGGCCAAGCGCGTCACGCTCGACAAGGACAACTCGACCATCGTGGACGGCGCCGGCGACAAGAACGCCATCAAGGGCCGCATCGAGGAGATCCGCAAGCAGATCGAGACGACGACGAGCGACTACGATCGCGAGAAGCTCCAGGAGCGCCTCGCGAAGCTCGTGGGCGGCGTCGCGGTCGTCAAGGTCGGCGCGGCGACCGAGACCGAGATGAAGGAGAAGAAGGCTCGCGTCGAAGACGCGCTGCACGCGACGCGTGCGGCCGTCGAAGAGGGCGTCGTCGCCGGCGGCGGCGTGGCCCTTCTTCGCGGGCAGGTGGCTCTCGAGGCCCTCAAGGTCCCCGAAGAGCAGCGGTTCGGCGTGCAGATCATCCGCCGCGCGCTCGAAGAGCCGCTGCGCCAGATCGCGCAGAACGCCGGGCTCGAGGGCTCGATCGTCATCAACAAGGTCCGCGAGGGCAAGGACGACTACGGCTACAACGCCGCGAGCGACCAGTACGGCAACCTGCTGTCGCAGGGCGTCATCGACCCGGTGAAGGTCGTGCGCACGGCGTTGCAGAACGCGGCCAGCGTCGCGAGCCTCATGCTCACCACCGAGTGCCTCGTTGCCGAGCGCCCGAAGGAAGAGAAGGCGGGCGGCGGCGGCGGTGGTCACGCGGGTCACGGCCACGGCGACTTCTGATCCGCGCTCCGCTTGCGCGGAGCGCTCACGATGGGGGGAGCGCCGCTCCCCCCAACCCCTCCAGCCGGAGGGTGCGGGACCAACGATTGCGATAGGTTGAAGGGCCTCGCGGGCGAAAGCCGGCGGGGCCCTTTAGCTTTAAGTTCGGGCGGCCGTCGCCAAAGGCAAAGAGCGATACCGGCGTCGGTTTCCGTGCGCTAATGTCGCTTCATGTCAGCGGCGCATCGTAGAGAAGTAGCGTTCTACGAGAGCATGCCGGCTCGCTACCGCCAGCTCTTCCGTGGCCCGACCGCGGACGAGCACGCGGGTATCGCAGCGCGTCGAGACGGCGCGCCCGCACATGCCGAGATATGGCGCCGGCTGCCCAGCGGAGGGGCCATCGCCTGCATCGTGGCCGAAGACCGCCCGGGGCTCCTCTCGTACGTCGGCAGCGCGCTGATGACGCGGTCGATCGACATCGTGTCGGCGCAGGTCTATGCGCGGGCCAACCCGCGCGGCGCCGAGGCCGTCGATCTCTTCTGGCTGCGACGAGAAGAAGGGCCCTCCGCGCCGATCGCCGACGCGGACCTGAGTCGGGTGGCCGATCTCCTCGGGGGCCTGATGACGGGCGAGCTGCGAATGGACGGGCGACCCCTCGGCGCGCGTCACGTCCCCACGCCTTACTCGGCGACCCTCGTGCACTTCGAGGAGGCCCCCGAGCGCGGTCCAGCGACCCTGTGCCTCGAGACCGAGGAGCGGCCGGGGCTCTTCCGTGCCGTCACGAGCGCGCTGCAAGCCGCCAACGTGCGCATCATCGCCTCTCGCCGCGCGAACGGGGACGGCGCGCGAGTCATCCACCGCTTCTCGCTCGCCGAGGAGGATGGTCGCGCGCCGGATCAGTATCGCCGGGGCGTCCTGCAGGCAGAGGTCCTGCGGGTGGTGGAGCCCGCGACTCGAACCGCGGGCGCGAGAACGAGCGCGAGGGCAGGCGCGAGCGGCGTCTACGGTCGCGTGAGGGCGTCGGAGCTCCACGACGCCGAGCCGCCGCCCTCCCGATGAGGGGGGCCGCGTCCGTCGCCGCCTTCGTCGCCGCGACCGCCCTCTCGGGGCCGGCGTGCGCCGACGACGCAGACCCGTGGATCTCGCGCGACAAGGCGTTTCACTTCGACGTCAGCGCCGGGATCGCGGCGGCAGGCTACGGAGCCAGCGCGGCGTGGCTCGTCGACGCCCGGTGGAAGGCGCTGGCGATCGGAGGGGGCGTGGCGCTGGCCGCGGGCGCGGGCAAGGAGCTCCTCGACGCGACGGGGCTCTTCGGCGGCGACCCCTCCTGGAAGGACTTCGCCTGGGACGCCATGGGCACCGTCGTGGGCCTGGCCATCGCATGGGGTGTCGACCTCTTGCTCGGCGGCGTCGACAGCGCCCATCCCGCGCTCGGGTCGCCGCGGCCGCCCCAGGTGACGCTGGCGGCCGCGAACGTCGCCCTGCGCTTCTGAGAGCCAGGGCCGCCTGCAGGCCCACTGAGCCTCCCCCGGCGCCCGCTTTGGACCCCCGGCGGCCGCCCTGGTATTGCCTGCAGCGCCCGTGTTCGGTCCCTGGGGTCTTCTACCGCTGGCTCTCCCTTGCGTGCTGTTTCTTGCAGCGCGCCTGGGCACGCTCGCGTTTCCCGCCGGCCGCGGCGCCGACCGGGCCCTCGGCGGCGCCGTACTCGCCGCCGCTCTGGTCATCGCGACCGTGCGGATCCTGGGGGCGGCGCACGGGCTCACCGGGCCCGCGCTGCTCGCGTCGTGGCTCGCCGCAGCCGTCGCACTGGCCGTCGGGACGCGCTCGGCGCCGAGGGTGGTGCCGATCCGCGAGCTTGCCACGCGCGCGACGGCGCCGCTGCTCCTGGCCGCGCTCGGCGCCCTCGGCGTGGCCGTGCTCGCGGCGCTCTGGCTGCCCGTGTGGCAATGGGACTCCCTCGGATACCACTTGCCGTACGTGAACTTCGCGCTCGTGGCGCGCAGCCTCGACGGCGTGCCTGGCGACATGCCGTACGTCTCCACGTACCCGCACAACGTCGAGATGCTCATGATCGCGCTCCGGGCGATGCTGCCCGACGACCGGCTCGTGGATCTCGCGCAGATCCCCGCCGGGGCGATGGGCGCGGTCGCGATCGCGGGCATCGCGCGGCGATGCGGGGCCTCGCGCGCGCCCTCCTTGGCAGCGGGCTCCGCCTGGATCGTCGCCCCCGCCGTGTTTCTCCAGCTGCCGACCAACTATGTCGACGTGGCGAGTGCGGCGTTCTTGCTCACGGCCATCTACTTCGTGCTGGCGGCTCGCGGCGCGTCCTCTGCTTCGGCGCGTCGCTCGCTCGTCCTCGCCGGACTCTCGCTCTACCTCTACATCGGCTCGAAGCCGAACGCGCCTCTCTCGGGCGCCGTCGTCGCCGCCCTCCTCCTGTGGGTCGGGGCCCGCGCCCGCGAGTGGGGGGCGGTCGCGCTTGGCCTTCTGCTGGCCATCCTCGGCGGCGAGCCCTTCGTGCTCAACGCGCTGCGGTACGGCAACCCCGTCTGGCCGGTCGAAGTCCACATCGGCCCGATCTTTCTGCACGGCAAGACGACGATGCAGCATCTGCTCGAGTCCGGCGCCGCGGCGCCGCATCTCCACGGGTCGGTCCTTTCGCGCGTCGTCCGCTCGTGGACGTCGCTCACGTCGCCTCCGGTCTTCGACATGCGCATCGGCGGCTTCGGCGCATTGACGCTCGCCGCGGCGCCGGCCGCGCTCTGGACGCTGCTTCGCAGAAAGGACGTGGTCGCCTGGGGGGCCCTTGTGGCAACGGCCATGTCGCCCGATCCCGCGGTGGCGCGTTACGTCCTCGCGCTTCCTGCGCTGCTCCTGGCCTTCGCCGCGCCCCGCGCTGCCGTCGTACCTCCGCGCTGGCGGCCCTGGATCGGCGCGCTCGCCGGCGGGCTTGCCGTCGTCCAGGTCGCTTATGCGTGGCCTGGTCTGACGGGGGAAGGACCTCCGCTCGCGGCCTACGCCCGAATGGACGACGCCGAGCGGGCGCGCGCCGTCGGCGCCGACGGGCCGCCGACTCCCTTCATGGAGGCGCGCACGCGGGTCGGCGACGGCGAGACGTTCGCCTTCGACCAATCCCTGGAGCTACCCTACCTCGCCTGGGAGAGCGACCTGCGGTACAGGGCCATCTGGATCCCCGATACCCTGCAGACGAGCAAGTCGGTGAGCGACTTCCTCGAGAGCGCGAACGTGCGCGTCGTCGCGGTCGACGACGACAGCCCGACGGGCCAGTGGCTGACGCAGAACAACGAGCGCTACCTGAAACTATTCCACTGCAAATCGGACCCATGCTCGGTGTTCGCCCGTCGCTGATCGTCCTCGCGATCGGCGTGCTCGGCGTGCTCGCGTGGGCGGGTCCGGCGGCAGCAGCGGGTCCGGCGAACGCGCCAGCTCCGCCGGTCGTGAGCTGCGCCGCGGTCGAGCAGCGCCTCGACCAGGCGCAGCGCGCGGCCGATGCCTGCGAGGAGGCTCGGCAGGCCGTCGCGGCGGATCGCGCGGCCTGCGGGGACGACCTCTCGTCGGCGTCGCAGAAGCTCACCTCGACCCAGGCTCGCGCGGACGCCTGCCAGGCCTCGAAGGACGCCCTCTGCTCGGAGGCCGCATCGTTCGCCCAGAGGCTGCTCGAGGGGAAGGTCACGAACGTCGGCTCGTGCGTCCCGGGGCCCGCCCAGGCGCGCTTGCGTCAGTTCCTCGACGACGGGGAGAACGCGTCGAAGGCGCTCGGCCAGCTCGCCGAGTTCGGCGCAGGTGAGAGCGACCAGCTCCCGACCTTCGGCGGGTCGTCGTCGTCCGAACGGCTCGTCGCGCGGCTGCTCGGGCCCCAGAGGGAGCCCTTCTTCTACCGCCGTCTCCTCACCGAGGCCGTACGGTTGACCGCGCCGCGCGCGTGGCAGCAGATCAAGAGCGGCGGACCCACCAAGGTCGAAGCGTGGTTTTCTTCGTCGGACCCGCTCGACGGCAAGCTCGTCGAGGAGGCGCAACGGGTGAACGCGTCCGCAGGGCAGCGCGGGCCGTCGCTCTCGGCGGCGCTCCACCTGGTGCGCGCGTATCAGCTGGTCGCGCAGTGCTCGGAGGACGCGCCGACGAGCGCCTGCCGGCGCGCTCGACAGCTCCAGGAGACCTTCGAGTCGACCGCGCCGCTGCTCTTGCGGCAGCGCGTCGAAGACATCTGGGCCGCCGACTGCCGCAACGTCTCGCAGGGGACGGTGCTCGCGTGGGTGCAGGACTTCCCCGCGCCTCAGGCGGCGGGGTCGTCGGGCGACTTCTCCGAGGTCGCCCGCGCCGTGCAGCAGAAGCTCTTCACGTGCTTCCTCGGCGACACGGAGGGAGACGCCGAGCCGTCGTTTCGCACCTGGCTCGACAAGATGCTGCCCAGCCCGAAGGCGCTCGACTCGCACTCGCTCCCTCGCGTCGACGACATCCGGGCGGGCACGCGCGACGACATGCCCCTCGACATCTGCGGCCGCGCCGTGCGCGCGCTCCAGCGCGTGACGCCGGGGCCGCGGTGCACGGCGCTGCCCGCCGACGCGACCCGCGCCATCGCCCGCTGGGCGGCGAACGGGCCGCTGGGCGACGACGCGAGCGTCCCGCTCCGCGTCTGCGCGCGCTATGCCGAGATGCTCTGGCTGGGGCAGGACATCGAGGTGCCGGGCTCCTTTGCGCGACCGCCGGCGCCCGACGCGATCCTGACTCTCGACAAGCGCAACCAGGACACCGCGTTCGCCGCCCTGCGCACGGCCTGCGAGGACCGCCACGGAAAGCCCGATTCGTTCTCCGCCGATCTCGCGGCGCTGACGGGGATCGCGCGCGGCTTCGGAGAGTCGCCCGAGGGGGCGCCTTGGCGAGCCGACCCCCACACCGGCGCGCCGCTCGAGGCCGCGCAGTTCGACGAGGCCGCCACTTCGGGCGCATGGTTGCGGCACATCCTGTCGCGCGACTCGTCGTGCCGCGCGCTCGGCATGTCCGACGCGCGCTGCGAGAAGTGCGCGACGCTCCCGCGGGGCGCGTACTACGACTGCGACCTGAACGACCGCCTCGTGCGGCGCTGGTCGCGCCACGCGCGGACGACGGGGGCCTCGATCGCCGCCGCCTTCGCGCTCTTCGGGTTCATCGTCTGGGCGGCTCGAATGGCGCGCGCTCGTCGCACCTTCGCGCCATGGTCGCGCGAGACTCGCGCGCGCTTCGCGGCCCTGGGCCTGCCCGCGCGTCCGGATCCGCTGCGTGCCGTCCTCCCCTCGCGCAACGACGCCGTCGGTCTCGTGCTGCCCGTCGACGCCGCGTGGGAGCGCTGGGGACGAGAGGCGGTCGTCGTGCGCGTCCGCGACTCCGTCAAGGTCAAGGAGCACGACGTGCACCACGCCGTGGAGGTCTGTCAGCGCGTCGGCGCGCGCGTCGCCTTCCTCTTGCACGACGACCCGGCGTCGCTCGATCTCGGTGCGGTGCGCGCGGTCCTCGACTGGGCGGGACGCGGCGGCAGCCGGGCGGTGCACGTGCTCCCGCTGGCGGTCTCGCGGCTCGAGTGGGCCCGCACCGCCAGCGACCTGCTCGATCTCGTCGAGGAGACCTCGCTGCGCGGCAACCCGTTCGAGGTCCGCGGGCGCATCACGTCGTCGAGTCAGTTCTGGAATCGTGAGCGGCTCGTGTCGGGACTCCTCGCCGAGACGCGCGCCGGCCGCTGGGTGGTCGTGACGGGGCTCCGGCGCTTCGGGAAATCGTCGCTCGCGCTCGAGGTCGCGCGTCGCCTCCCCGGGCTCTCGGCGTACGTCGATCTCGCGGGTTTCCATCACGAGATCGCGTTCGGGAAGGACCCGTCGCTCGCCGTCGACGCCATCCTGCGCTCCGTCTGCGCCCGGCTCCTCGATTCGGCGCGGGCGCTCTATCCCCGCGTGAAGCTCCAGGAGGCGCCGACGGGCGAGGTGGACGCGGCCGCGCTCACGCGCGCGGTGCGCGATCTCTGCACCGCCTGCGCGCCTTTCGCCGACGGACGACCGCCCCCGATGCTCCTCGTCCTCGACGAGCTCGAGCAGGTGCTGGCGATGGACGCGTCGCGCGCCGGACAGGCGCTCGACGTGCTGGCGATCTTGCTCGGGCGCCTGCGAAACGCGCTCGGCGAGAGCCCTTCGCCCAGCGGCGCCGCGTCGGTGGGCGTCCTCCTGTGCGGCGCTCTCCACCCGCTCTTGTGGGCACCGCTCCGGACGCTCGGTCAGCAGTCGATCATGGGCGCCTTCCCGTCGCTCTGCGTGCCGTGCCTCTCGCCGGAGGCGGCGTCGTCGATGATGCGAGGTCTGGGAGGACGACAGGGCATCCGCTTCGCGGACGAAGCGCTCGACCACATCGTCGAGCAGTCGCAGGGCGTCCCGCTTCTGCTGCGGCGCATCGGGACGTCGGTGCTCGAGCTCTACGATCCGGACCACGCGCGCCAGGGCAGCCTGGGCGCGGTGAACGTGGGCATCGAGGGGGCGCGCGAGGCGGTGGCCCGCGAAGAGCGGGAGGGCTCGCCTCTTCGCGTCTGGGTCGAGTCGGAGATCGCCGAGCCCTCCGGGCCCGCGGGGGCGATGCTCCGGGCGCTCGCGGCCGGGGGCCGCCTGAAGGCGACGGCCCTGCGCGAGATCGCCGAGCGCGGTGTCCTCGCCGAGTTTGCCGCGAGCGGGGTCACGCAGAGCCTGACGGCCGAGGAAGTGCAGCGACGTGCCCAGGAAGCGGGAAGCGTGCTGCTACGGCTTCTCGGAGAGACCGGTCTGCTCCATCCGGTCGGAGACCCGATCGCCCCCGAAGCCTACGAGCTCGCCGACGGCGCCATCCGCCGCGTCCTGAGAACGCGCCCCATAACCGCGTGATGCCTTCGCTGAGAACGCGCCCCATAACCGCGTGATGCCTTCGCGATCCCGTCGTCGGGGGTCGTCACCGTCCAGGAGGACGGCTCCTCGCCCCGCCGACGGCCTCGCTCGGCCTCCCGCGGTTCTGGGGCGCGTTCTCTGGGGCGAGGTTGGCTTGCTGGCTCGCGGACTCGCGAGCTTCGCTCGCCCGCGTCGTCACGACGGCAGTGTCGGTCATGGACCATGGCCGCTTCGGTCATCGATGTCGCCCGGCTCGGTGGTCGTAACGGATACGCGGGTTATGGATGACAGCCGGTTCGGTCATGGATGACGCCCGCGTCGGTCGTCACGACGGCAGTGTCGGTCATGGACCATGGCCGCTTCGGTCATCGATGATGCCCGGGGTCGGTCGTCGTAACGGATACGCGGGTTATGGATGACAGCCGGTTCGGTCATGGATGACGCCCGGGTCGGTCGTCGTAACGGATACGCCGGTCACGGATGACAGCAACGTCGGTCATCGACGACACCCGCATCGGTCACGACGACGGCAGTGTCGGTGATGGATCATGGCCGCTTCGGCCATGGATGACGCTGGGGTCGGTCGTCGCAACCGATACGCCGGTCGTGGATGACAGCAGCGTCAGTCATCGATGACAGCTACGCCGGTCGTGGATGACAGCAGCGTCGGTCGTCGTAAACCGATACGCCGGTCATCGATGACAGCTACGCCGGTCGTGGATGACAGCGACGTCGGTCATCGATGACAGCTACGCCGGTCGTGGATGACAGCGACGTCGGTCATCGATGACAGCTACGCTGGTCATGGATGACAGCAGCGTCGGTCGACCTCATCGATGCGCCAGTCATGGATGACAGCGACGTCGGTCATCGATGACAGCTACGCTGGTCATGGATGACAGCAACGTCGATCATGGATGACAGCAGCGTCTGTCATCGATGACGCCGACGTCGGTCTGCGCGACCGCTACCCCGGTCGTCGAGATCGGGGCCCCCGTCGCGCGGACCGATGGCGCTGTCGTCAACCTAGCGGGTGCCCCAGCGCTCGTCGCGGACGGTGATGAGGGCCCAGGGGAGGATCCACTGCAGGAAGCAGACGCTGTAGATCGCGTAGAGGAGGCCGTACACGAAGCGGAAGCTTCGCTCGACGCGCAGGTAGTACCCGGCCGTGAAGAGCGCGCCCAGGGAGAGCGCGATGGCCGCCTGGACGTGGCTCCCCGCGTCTTCCAGGAACACGAACGGGAGCTCGAGCAGACCCCAGAAGAAGAGGACGAGGCGCAAGTTCGAGACGACGAACGAGATGATCGGCATCACCCGATTCTTCGTCCGGTACCTCGTGAACATGAACTTCGCGAAGGAGAATCCCTCGACGATGTAGCTGCGGTCCCATCGCAGGTACATCCGCGAGAGCTGGCGGTACGTGGTCGGCGCCAGCGTGTGGATCGCCGCGGTGCGCTGGTAAACCGTGTCGTACCCTTCGCGGAGCACGATGTTCGTCAGCGCCTGATCCTCGCCATGGCCGACCGGACGACCGAGGAACGTCTGGTGCGTCCACTCGTCGAGGTGGGGCAGGATGATCGCGCGCCGGAACGCCGAGAGGGCTCCCGGGCAGCAGGCCACGGTCCGGTACGCGGACTGCGCCGCGCGCCCGAAGTCGAAGGCGAGCGTGTACTGGACCTCCAGCATGCGGCTGATGGTGGTGTCGCGATTGAGGACCGCGACGCGCCCGGCGACGCCGCCGACGCGCGCGTCCGCCAGGAACGGCGTCACCATCTCGGCGATCGTCTTCGCCTCGACTTCGCTGTCGGAGTCGATCGTGACCACGATCTCGCCCGTCGCCTCGCGGAAGCCGGCCTCGAGCGCGGCGCGCTTTCCTCGATTGCTCGAGAAGCGAATCAGACGGACGAGCGACGGAAACTCGCGGCGAAGCCGCTGCATGTGGAAGAACGTGTCGTCGCGCGAGCCGTCGTCGACGACGATGATTTCGAGTCGATCGCTCGGATAGTTCGATTTCGTCACCGAGCGGATGCTCCGCTCCACCATCGGCCCCTCGTTGAACGCGGGGATGACGACCGTGACCCGGGGCCAGATCGCGCCCTTCGGTCGCTTGAACGGGCGGTACCGTTGCCAGAGCAGACTCTGCAACCCCGTATAAAGGGCCTGGATGAGAACGATTGCTCCGAGCAGATGCGTCACGCAGCCGACAAGCCATGCCGCAATGACGGCGCCGAGCGTCTGCGGGCTCGCGTGGGCAAGCTGCATCCAGAAGATGCTGATGAAGGCCCCGACGAGTGGAAGCATCCCCAGAGAGGCAAGCGCCACGCGGCGTGCAGGGGATTTGCGCCTCTTCATCTCGGGCTCTGGCCTAGCGACGAACGCGCCAATGCTCGCGTTCCTTGCCCTCGGCGGCGGCAACTTAGGCCCAAGCGACGTACCCTCGCAAGGGCCAACGCTTGTGCAGTGGTCTCAAATGGGTCCATTTTCGAGGGGCTCCAACCGGGCCGTCATCGTAGGACGTTGCACCTCGGGAAATAGTCAACGACGGCATAACCAGGCCGGGCGCTAGGCATTCCGTGCCAACCAAACCACCCCAGATCTCCCCCCTCGGCCGGCCCGGCGTCGAGCCCGTCAGCCTCGAAGGCATCGTCGAACGCGTCACGTTCGAGAGCAGCACCTCGAGCTATCGGGTGATCAAGGTCGCGGTGGCCGGACGGTCGGAGCGCCTCGCCGTCGTGGGCAGCTTTCCGCCCACCGCCGTCGGCGCGCGCGTGCGCATGCGCGGCCTGCTCGAGCGCGATCCCAAGCACGGCGAGCAGCTTCGCGTGGAGTCGCTCATCGAGCTCGCGCCCGACACGCTCGGCGGTCTCGAGAAGTACCTCGCGTCGGGGCTCATCAAGGGCGTCGGACCGAAGCTCGCGCAGCGCATCGTCGCCACCTTCGGACTCGACGCTCTCCGCGTGCTCGAAGAAGACACGGATCGCCTCCGCGAGGTCGAAGGTCTCGGCGACAAGCGCCGCGCAGCCCTGGCGAGCGCGTGGCGCGAGCAGCGCTCGCTGCGCGACGTCATGGTCTTCTTGCAGGCGCATGGCGCGAGCCCGGCCCTCGCCACGCGAATCGTGCGCAGGTACGGACCGCACGCGATGAACGTCGTCTCGCGCGAGCCCTACCGGCTCGCGCTCGACGTGAGCGGCGTCGGCTTCAAGACGGCCGATCGCATCGCGGCCACGATCGGGGTGCTCCCCGACTCGCCGCAGCGTATGCAGGCCGGCGTTCTCCAGGTGCTCCACGACCTCACCGAGGCGGGGCACGTCTGGACCGCGCAGGACGACGTGATCTCGCAGTCCGCCGTGATGCTCGGGCTCGATGGCGACGACCAGGACGTTCGTGCGCGCATCGAGCACGCGCTCGAGGCCTGCGTCCGCATGGGGCGCGTCATCCTCGAGCGGAGCAGCGGCGACCGCGCCGTGTTCGTCGCCGAGATGCACGCGGCCGAGGTTCGGCTGTCGGAGCGGCTGGCCGAGCTCGCGTCGGCGCGACCCGAGCCTCTGCGCGACGTCGGCGAGGCCGTCGCGCGCTTCGAGATGCAGGCGCGCGTCGAGCTCGCCCCCGAGCAGCGGAGCGCCGTGGAGGAGGCGGCGCGACGGCAGGCGCTGGTCGTCACCGGCGGTCCCGGCGTGGGCAAGACCACGATCGTCCGGGCGATCCTCGCCGTCCTGGCGCGGGCCGGAATCGTCGTCCGCCTCGCCGCGCCGACCGGTCGGGCGGCGAAGCGGCTCAGCGATACGACGGGCGCGGAGGCGACGACTCTGCATCGGCTCCTCGACTTCGATCCGAAGTCGGCGACCTTCAAGCGGGACCGGCATCGGCCCATCGAGGCGGGCGCGGTCGTGGTCGACGAGACGTCGATGCTCGATCTGCCCACCGCCGACGCGCTTGCCCAGGCCATCGCGCCGGGGACCCGGCTGCTGCTCGTGGGCGACGTCGATCAGCTCCCGAGCGTGGGGCCCGGCGCGGTGCTGCGCGACGTCATCGCCTCGGGTGCGATCCCATGCGTCCGCCTCCGGCAGATCTTCCGCCAGGCTGCGCGAAGCCTCATCGTCACCAACGCCCACCGCATCAACGACGGAGAGCTGCCCGTCACGGGCCCCGCCGCTGGAGACGCCGACTTCTTCATCGTCGAGCGCCGCGATCCCGAGCGTGCCAGGGCGACGGTGCTCGAGCTCG
>Ga0210388_10003105_pt1 | contig 12983 bp, 10 predicted proteins | sample IncBWC19OmetaG_FD_155485 | JGI IMG/M metagenome (GOLD analysis project Ga0210388, IMG submission 155485) | Forest soil microbial communities from Barre Woods Harvard Forest LTER site, Petersham, Massachusetts, United States - Inc-BW-C-19-O ... | reverse complement strand
CTGATCGAGCTGCCAAAGACGTTGACCATCAACGGGACCGTCTTCGACAGCGCGCACACGCCGCTCGCTGGCGCGCAGGTTCAAGCAACTGCATCGCCTGATTCGGTCATGACGGACGTGTTGCACGTCGCGCTCGGCGAGACGGCGTTCGTCCCGCGCGCGTCGAACGGCTCGGTGCAAAGCAACGGCAGCTTCGCGCTGAGCACGGATTCCGGCACCTTCGATTTCTCGGTGCGACCGCAGGCGAGCACGGGTTTCGCCTGGTTGGTGATTCCAGGCTTAGGAGTCGGCACGATGCCCGCCACCAGCGCTGGACCCACACTCAATGATATCATTGCGCCACTACCAGTCTCGTACACTGGGCAGCTCACGGCGCTGACGCCGGCATTTGCGACGCCGCAGCCGGTGCCTGGGGCGCTGATTCGCACGTTCATTTATATGAGCGGCGGCGCGTACACGGCGGACCCAACTCAAGCCGACTCGCTACTGCAGATCGCCGAAACTCGCTGTGACGATAATGGCGTGTACGAGTTGCTGATTCCAGCATCGCTGAATAAGGCACCGAACTGAGCCGCGGCGTCTCCACTCCGGTGGGTGTGACTCCACTGGAATTGCCGCGTCGTAATCGGTAAAAAATGGGAAAGAACTGGCCATCATGCGAGCTGCATAATAAGGTTTTCGCGTGAAGCGTTCGGGTGCACCCGTGAGCGTCCCGCCGCCGAGCGGGTCTGAGCGCGATGCAGATCTGGCCGGTGCCCTGCATGAAGTGTCGAACGCGTTGACAGTCGTGCTCGGTTGGCTCGACGTAGCGTCCACTCGGCCCGAGGCGAACGCCGCCCGTGAAGCCATCGAAGTGGCGCGGCTGCACGCTCGTTTGGGTCATCAAATCGCCCGCGCTGCGATCGGTGCTGAGGTGCCAGAGCGCGAGAACGAACAGCGCTCGGCGCGTTCCGTCGTCTCTGCCGCGGCGCTGGGCGTTACGCCGCAAGCCAGCCGCCGCTCGGTTCGCGTGCTGGTTGATTCCACGGATCCCGGCCACGCGCTCGTGCGAGACGCAGGCTCCGCCCTGCAAATCATGACTAACTTGCTGCTCAACGCGATCGACTTCTCGCCCGAAGGCGCTGAGGTCGCCCTGAGCGTGCGAGACATCGGTAGCAGCGTGCTCTTCTCGGTGACGGATCAAGGCCCGGGCATCGATCCCGAGCGCGTAGCCACGTTGCTCACCGCGCCCAAGTCGACGCGTCACGGCGGGGCGGGGGTTGGTTTGCGTCACTCCGCGACGCTCGCTCGCAGCCACGGTGGGGAGCTGCGCGTCGCACGCTCTGCGCCAGGTGCCTGTTTCGAGCTGCGTTGGCCGATCGCTGAAGCGCGCTCCAGCGTCCGCCCGACGCGTGAAACCAAGTCAGCCGTGCGTGGCGCCCGCGTCTTGGTCGTCGAAGACGACGCCGCGGTCTGCTCCTTGGTCGAGCTCGCGTTCGAAGCGCGCGGGGCGGAGGTCGTGCTCGCTCCGTCTCGTGAGGCGTTCGCGCAAGCACTCGAGACTTCGGGTCCGTTCGATGCCGCTCTGATCGATCTATCGCCGCTCGCGGGTGATGTTTCCTCCGCCTTCGATCGCTTGCACGCGAGCTGTCCGGGCATCCCGATCATCTTGATCAGCGGCGTCGCGAGCGGCATGCCAGAAGAGGTCATCGACCGCGTGACCGCTTGGGTGCGTAAGCCCTTCGAGATGGGTGAGGTGCTCGAGGTCCTGAGCGAGAGCCTCGCGCCCATCGCCGCGCCGCTGACCCGGAAATCACGCTGAACGCGCCTGGCGCGCGAGCACCGGCCCGCCGGAACCGCGGCAAATGCCCCAAAACCGCGGAAACCCCCTTGCACACCCCGCCCCGCGTGCGGTAGACCCCGCGCCCTGGTTGCCCGGACCTCAAGGCCGCCAGCGCGCTCGACACAGCGAACGACTCTCACACCTCGCGAAGGTGGCGGAACTGGCAGACGCACTAGCTTGAGGTGCTAGCGGGGTAACTCCCATGGAGGTTCAAGTCCTCTCCTTCGCACTGACTAAGTATCTGAATTTACTTCAGTCTCCTGAGTAGTTTCAGAGCGGTGGACGGACCGACTGTCCACCGTATTCTGAGAGTGACGGTCCATAACTCTCTGGGTTGGGAGCACTGCGCCTCCCGCGGGACGCGCAGACGAAAGCAGTGGCTTGGCAAACCGGTCGCCTTCCGCGACCGATGATCGCGGTCAGCTCGAACCGCCCACGCTGCTGCCGATTGCATGACGGAAACTAAAACCCGTCGCTACTGCGTTACATGGTTTGGACAACGCGGGTTCCGTCGACTCGCTGCTCGCGCAGCGGACACAATATTCGCGCCCGGCTCGGCAGCGCTGGCAGCCCGCTGCACTTACCGTTGGTTTGGCCGGCGCTGGTCGTCGGTTGTCTGGCTTCAACGGCGTGTAGCGCGAGCGACAACGAGAGCGGTGCATCCACTTCATCGGCTGGCTCGAGCGCAGCACAGGCGGGGATCAGCGCGGGCGGCGCGAGCGTGGGTGGCGGTGGCGCGGTGATCGCGGGCGGCGGTGCAGGCACGGGCAGCGCAGGCTCGAACAACGCGGCCGGCGCGGCGGCGGGTGGCTCGGTTGGCGCGAGCGCGGCTGGCAGCGCCGGGCAAGGCGCGGCAGCGGGCAGTGGAAGCCAAGGTGGCGCGAGCGGGGGGAGTGGCGGTGGGGTTGCCGGGAGCGGAGGTGCAGCCGGCGCTGGCGCAACGGGTGCGGGCGGCGCCAGCACGACGTGCGGCGGCGGCAGCTCGACCGCGAGCGATCTGGTCGTGAATCTCGCGGACGTGCACCAAAGTATCTCCGGCTTCGGGGCTTCCACCGCCTGGAGCTCTACGATGAGCAGTGCGGACGCGGACACGTTGTGGTCCACGACGACCGGCGCGGGTCTTTCACTGCATCGCATTCGCATCGATTATCAAACGGGTCACACGAGTGAGCTCAACATCGCGAAGCTCGCCGTCGCGCATGGCGTGACGGTGTGGGCCACCCCGTGGACACCGCCGACAGCGGATAAATCGAACGCCAATGCGGTCGAAGGCACGATGACCAATCCTTCGGCCTACGCGACGTTCCTTTCGGGTTTCGTGACGTACATGAAGGGGCAGGGCGTGCCGATCTATGCCGTGTCCGCGCAGAACGAGCCTGACGCGAACGTCACTTACGAATCGTGCGTGTACACGCCCGCGACGATGGTCACCTGGGTCGGTGGCTCGATGGGGCCGACGCTCTCTGCCATGGGCGTGAAGGTCATGGCGCCCGAGACTCAAAATTGGTGCGGCTTCCCGAGCTTCGAGAAAGCCCTGCTCGCAGATGCCAACGCCAAGAAGTACACCGACATCATCGCGACGCACGAGTACGGCTGCAACCCGGGCGCGTATCCCGAAATCGCGGCGGCAGGCAAAGAGTTTTGGGAGACGGAGATCTACGACACGATCACCACTGCGGATGTCGGCATGGGCAGCGCTCTTCGTGTCGCGAAGCTGATCAACGACGCGATGACCATCGCGAGTATGAACGCCTGGCACTATTGGTGGGTGTATCCGTCGAGCGAGGACAACGGCGCGCTATGGGACAAGAACTCCAATCAGGCGACGAAGCGGCTCTGGGTCGAAGGCAACTATGCGCGCTTCGTGCGCCCGGGCTTCGTGCGGGTCGGTACCACGGGTAGCGCGCCTTCCGGTGTCACCTTGAGCGCATACGAGAATCCGACCGATGGCAAGGTCGTGATCGTGGCGATCAACAACAATCAAAGTACGACCCCTGTCTCGTTCTTCGTTTCGGGTGCGGCGCCTTGTGCCATGACGCCGTGGGTGACCTCGGCCACTGATTCACTGGCGTCTAAGACAGCGCTCAACGTCTCGAGCTCGCGCTTCAGCGCGACGCTCGCTGCGCAGAGTGTGACGACCTTCGTTGCCGGCTGAGCTGACACGCGCCCGCTCGAAGCCATTCGCTGGCGTGAACGAGCTGCTCGACCTTCGAACGCGCTCTCGCCGGCTAGGGCGATTGCACGAGGACCTGGATTGAGCTGTCGGTGAGGCCTATTTGGTCGACCCAGAGGCCACTGGCGCCGTGCAGGCCGACGCTCAATTGTGTTGGGTCCAGCGTGTCGCTGCGTGTGGTGGCTTGAGTGGCGTCGAAGGTGCTGCTGGAGAGCGGCCCAATCATCACTGGGTTTTGCCAGGTGACCTGGGGTGTCGTGCCGGTCAGGTTTAGAATCGGCTCGGCGCAGGTCGTGGATACGCGGGTGATGACGACGTACTGCGTGCTGACCTCGGTCACGGTCTGTTCGGAGATATTCAACCCGACCAACACCGTGCCCGACGGGCAAGTGAGGGCTTGGATTGAGTCCGTGGTCGACGGCGGATGAGACGCCAGTGACTCCGAGGCGCCGAGCGCGAAGCTGTATTGATACGGGGTGACTTGGGTATTTACGCCTAGTGTGTACTTTTGGCAAACCGCGGTGACTTGGTCGAGCCAATTGCTAGTCGCGATTTGAAGCCCCGTGATGACTTCATCGGTGGCGCAGACGCCTGCGAAAGCGGAGCCGCCCGTGCTGTCGCCCAGGGCCGGGCGCTGTGTGGCGCTGCCGCGCAGGAAGGCCGAGGGGCAGCCGTTGTCGACGGTGCCGTCGCAGTCGTCATCCTTGCCGTTGCAGAGCTCTGCGTGTGGCGTGCACGTGGCTGACGTATCGCCCGCCGCGCCTCCGCTGTCCGTCGCATCTTGCGCGACGGACGCCGCGCCACCGGCGCCCGCCGCGCCGCGCGCATATTCTTCGAGCGTGGGCGCGAAGAACGAGCAGCTGACCAGGCATGGTATGGCCAGCAGCAGCGCTAGGTCCGGCGCGCAGACAACCAGGAAACGCGCCACGCTACTGCCTAACATGATTCATCCGAGCCAACCCATACTCGAGCCCAGCGCCGTCGATACTGTCCACAGCTCAGGGCAAGTTAGCATGCTTTTCCCCGAGCGAAGCGGCCGTTGAGGCCGTAGAGACCCACACTTCGCCACGTCCGCGCACTGACAAAGTTACGATTCTGATGAAGGTAATAATCGTTAGCTCTGATTTGGTTTCGAAATGAACACGAGAGCGTTGCCTAGCCTGTCTATCATCGGCGCGCTGACGTGCTGCGCGTTCGCGTGCTCGCGCGCCGAACCGGGCGAGCTTTCGGTTTCGAGCGCGTCACTCGTGTCGAGCGCGTCGCCCGCGGTGGCTGGGCAAGGCGTGTTGGCGTTGCACAACTCCGGCAGCGCGACAGGCGCGAGCAGTGATGGCGCGCCGAGTTTCGCTCCGAGCTCCGGCGCAGCTCTGGTCGCACCGAGCGCGAGCGCAAGCAGCGCGAAGCCGCACGGCAAGGCGAGAGCCGCCTCCTGCTCCAGCGCACGCGACTGTCGTGCCGGGCTCACGTGCTGCGAGACGAGCTTTCGTGGTCATTGCGGCGGCGCGGCGCTGCCTGGGTTGGTCTCCGAGCCCTGCGTGCTGTTGGCGACGTGTGCTCCGGCGCCCTGTACGCCGCTCACTTTTCCGCCATGAAACGCGGGGCGTAACGCGGCGAGTCGCGCGGGTGTCGCCTAGGTTCGGGCATGGCCAACACGCGATGACTCGGTGTATCGTGCGCTCCGCATGCGAGCTCTTCGATTTCCGGGTGGGGGCGCCGTCGCGCTCTTTGCGTTCTTCGCTTTGGCGACCTGCTGCCTCGGGTGCTCGACGACGAGCAGCCGCCTCAAGGCGCGCTTTGCGACCGAACAAGGTTGTCCGGTCGATCAAGTCGGGGTCGAAGACGAAGGCGGCACCGTGTACCGCGCGAGCGGTTGCGGCAAAGACACCGAATACGTGTGCGAATCATTTGCGGGCATGGGTGACAGCAGTCAGCGTTGCGTCGAGCGGGGCCTGAGTCGCCGTGAGCCGACCGGCAATCCGCCCCCTCGGAACGTGTACAGGCCCGACCTCGAGCCGCCGAAATAGGCGCTCAAGCGCTGGAGCCGAAAGCCGAGGCGGGGCGAGCCAGGCGAATGATGCCCCAAAAGCAGCAGCGCGCGGGCCGCAGCATGTAGCGGTCATGGGTTCGTCTTATCGGAGAGATCCGCGCCGGATTGCAGTGGGTCGGCGAGCACAGTGAGCACGGGGCGAGCGTCGCGCAGCGGCTTGTCGAACAGTGAAGGTTGCCCGGGGTCCGCGCAGATTGCGGCGAAGTCGTCTGCGCTGAGCCCGCGCGCGAGCCGGGCGGCGAACGTGTCGCGCAGCAAACGCAAGTAGAAATCGATATCGTAGTCACGCGGGTCGGGATCCGACGTGAGCTCGTCGCCCGGTGTGTTCTCGCCGTCGGTGTCAGCGAGCAGCCCCGCTCGTCCGCGAGTTCTGCGGTACACGCGAATTCGTTCGCCGGGTGCCCAGTCGTCCCTGCCGTTGCCGAGCAGCGCCTCGTAGCTGAGCTCGCGCCGTGTCGCGCGCGTTGCCAGGTATTGCTCTGGAGTTTTGGTGAGGCGCACGCGGGCGGACACGTCATGGGTCGTCAGCGTGCGGCGCCGCAATGAAAGGACGGTCGACACGTAGTGGTCGCGCACGCCTTGTAGATCGCCGACCAGTAAGCAGCCGAGGGCGCGGCGCAAGAAGTCTTCCCCGAAAGGCTCGGCGCGACTCGAACGGAATGCCACTCCGCGCAGCAGCAACGGCCCAGAATAAGGCCGCAATGCGTAGTTTTTGGGCTCGTGCGAGAGCATCGCCGCGTAACGGCCGTCGAATTCGAGCTTCACGAGCGGCGGCAAGAGAGCGGCGACCTCGGCCACGACGCGCCGTTCGTCGCTCTCCGAAAAGTGATCGGGTACCGCGAAGTAGACGCCGTCCGTGTCGGCCTCGAGCAATTGCACGCCGCGGAGCGCGAGCTCGCGGCACAAGAGTGTCAATACGTCTCGTCCGCGTCGCGTCACTTCATTGGCCGCATGCACGTCGGCGAAGCGTGTCAAGCCAACCGCGCCCAGGTAGCCGTACGCGGAGTTGACGACCAGCTTCATGGCTGCTGACAACGCTTCCTGGGTGAAACGCTCCGCGGAGCCCGGGTCGGCGGCACGCGCGCGCGCCTTCGCGCTAAGTCGCTGCTCCACGAGCTGATCGACCAGCGCCAAGAGCGCTCCGAGGCGATCACGCTCGGGTCCGATGCGATAATGACGCATCAACGACGGGTATAGGCTCGCCACGTCCGCCTTGACGATGCGCTCGGCCACGCCGCAGGCGAACAGATGCAACGCGGCTCCGCTGTGCGGCGTGCCGTCGCCAGGTTGATGCGCGGGCAATGCGGCGCCAGCCCGCAAATACGCCCGGATCAGCAGCGGATCGAGCACGCCGGTTGCTGCGCCCGCGTCGGCCAAGCGCTCGTAACGGCGCGGCGCCATCTTAGCCAGCGCGAAGGCCGCGCCGCCGAGAAGCCGCGCGACTCCGGCAGCTTCCGTCACGTCGTCGCTCGCGTAGCGCCGCACGCGTGCAGGCTCTTCCAAGAACACTTGGTGAACGCGCGCGCCGGGCAGGTACTCGCGGTCCAGGCTGGCCAAACCCAAATGTCGCGCCACGGCCTTCAACCCGTGCCCGGGCAGGTCCCGCGCGGAAAAATCATGACGCCTCACCGCGTCGAGTGAATCGATCAGCTCGCGACCGGGCATCGTGTAGCGCGTCCGGCGCAGCCTGTCGCGAGGCCGCGCGCCGCGCCCGAATGAAGCTCCGCGCGAGGCAGCCCGCTCGGACAAGCCGGGCGCGCCGTTGCGCCCGAGCAAGATCGGGACGCCGAGGCGCTGCGCGCGCTGCACTAGAAACGGAACGTCGAAGCCGTGCAAATTGTGGTTCTCGATCACGTCGGGGTCGTGCGCGCGAAGGCGCGCAAAGAGTTGCTCGATCAGATCACCCTCGGCGTGATCCCCTTCGCCGCTAGCCTCCAAAATCTCGGTATTTCCCGCCGGATCGCGCAATGCCACCAGGAAGATGCGGTTCGACTCCGGGTCCAGGCCAGTGGTCTCCAGATCGAACTGCACACGCGTCACCTGATGAAAGGCGAGACCATTGAAATGAGTGCGCCCGGAAGCGATCAAGTATTGCTCCTCCGGCGGCAGCGAGAGCACGCTCGTCGCGCCGAGCTCACGCACGTGCGTGAGCGGTCGCCCCAACCGTTGCCGTGCACCTTGCAGCACCGCGTTCGCGAGCGCTTTGCCGTCCGCTGCGCGCACCAAGTAGCGCAAGGCTCCCGGACCTCGGAGCTCCTCGTAGGTCACACCTTGTGGGTGGTGGTCGTCGCTTTCAGGTTCTAGCCGCGCACCGAGGTGTCGCAAATCAGCCAGCGAGGCGAGCACGAGCCACGGCCGGAAACGCACGTCTTCACGCGACAAACTGCCCGTCGTTGGATCTCTGCGCCAAACCGAAGCGCTGCCGTCGGACTCGGCCCACACCGACACGATGCCCGGTGTGGGATCCCAGCCCCAAAGCCATTCCTGCTCCAGCTCCGGCACGTGCGGCGAAAGTAGCATTGGGTCCCGCGTCTGGCGTTAAGATAGCGAGATGCTCGGGCGTGCCTGCGTTCTTGCGCTTTGCTTCGGCGGCGTGGCCTGCGGCTCGTCTTCGCCCGGCGCTGCGGGCGCGAGCGGAATGGGCGGCGCGAGCGCGGCTGGAAACGGCTCGGGCGGTAGCGCGCTGAGCAGCGCGGGGAGCTCCGGTGCGAACACGCTCGCGGGCGGTAGCGGCGCGGGTGGTGCGGGTGGTGCGGGCAACGCTGGCGGCGCGGGGGTCACCGCGGCGGGTGCAACGTCAACGGGGCGCAGCTTCCCTGATACGAATGCCAGCATTGGCATTTTGGCCGATCAGCTTCCCGACCTCAACGACGCGCAGATGGATTTTGCGGTCAGCCACTACGTGGGCACTGAAAAGCAACTCCTGCCCGTGACACAGGCGCTCCGCGCGAAGAACCCAAATTTCCTCGTGCTCCATTACCATTTGTCGATGTGGCAGTCCGCGCCGGCCACGCTCTTCATCATCAACGGCGCATCATGGGGCAATGACTATCCGACAGTGACCACGCACGAGGATTGGTTTTGGCACAACACGTCCAACGCGCGCGTGCCGAGCAGCGCGGACCAGAAGCTGCTCATGAACGTGTCGAACCCAGATTTTCAGCAATATTGGGCAACTTCGCTGGCAGCCCAGGTGAAAGCCGGTGACTACGACGGCGTGTTCTTCGATTCCGCGTCACCGGCGCTGCTGCAAGCGGAATGCGCCGCGGTCGATCCGCGGTTGGCCGCCACGGCCGCGCGCGACACGCAGTTCTCGGAGCTCGGTGGCCACACATGGATTCAAGCGTGGCAGACTTGGATGGCCGCCTTGAATGGCGCGCTCGCCGCACAGGGCATTCCGTTGATCCCGAATACGAGCGCGTTCGTGACGAGCTGGGACAACACGGACTACTCGCTCAGCGCAGGCGCGTTCGTGGAGGGCTTCGCCAGTCCAACATTTGCCGAGAGCGATTGGCAAGCGTCGACCAACGAGCTGCTCAAGCTGGCGGCCGCGGACAAGATCATGATCCTGCAAAATTACTTGCAGACCACGAGCGATCTCACGACGCGCATGTACTACTTGGGCAACTATCTGTTGGTAAAGGGTCACCACACGTACTTGGACTACTTCTCGAGCGCGGGTCCCTTCGAGTGGTACCCCGAGTGGGAAGCCGATCTCGGCGCGCCGCTGACGAGCGGCACCGTCGCGTCCGATCTGCTCGAAAACGGCGTTTATCGGCGTGACTTCGCCAATGGCAGCGTGCTCGTGAATCCGTCTTCCGCGCCCGTTACCGTGGCGCTCGGCGGCACCTTTCAACACCTCGTCGCAAGCGGCGGCGGCGCGGTCGACGCTTCCGGCACGTCATCCGGCAGTCTGAGCATGCCCACCGTCACGTCACTCGACGTCGCCGCGACCAGCGCCGAAATCATTCTGCACTGAGCGCGCGGTCCGCTCCAGACTTTGGGCGTGGGCGCATTGCCGACGATTGGCAAAAACCGCTCCCCAACGCGGGCAACCCCGCCACCTCGGCATTCGCGCGTCGCGCTCGCGCGTTTCCGTCGCGGCGCGTCGCGGCGAACGCCAAGGGCAATGCCGCCCCACCGGCCAGCGCGTCGCGGTGCGTCGCGGTGCGTCGCGGTGCGTCGCGTCGCGTCGCGCATGGGCAGCGCCCGAATTTCGCGCCGAATGAAGTTTAAGTTTGAACTTCAGATCTGAAATGAAACGGCCCCCCGATGCCGCGGACGTCTGTCGTGCTGCTCGAGTCGCAGATCGAGGAAGCCGTGCGCAGCGCCGTCTCACGCACGCTGGCGGGCAGCTTCCTGACGCTCGCGCCGACAGCCGCGCGCCGTATCGAAGCCCCGGGGACTGTGTCGAGCCCGGACCGCGTCGAAGCCCCGGACTGCGTCGAAGCCCGGACTGCGTCGAAGCCCCCGGACTGTGCCAAGCGCGTCGACCCCGGCCGCTAGGAGTGCGGCGGTTTTTTGCCTTGGCAGGTGAGGTGAAACGCGTCGATGCCGCCGGTGGCGAGGGGCCCGCAAAAGCTCAAACAGGGCGTGTCTTTCGGGAAACAATCGCACTTGGCGGGCGTGCTCGCGTTCGGCTTGCAGGCATTCGGTAGCGGCTGGCAGAAGTGGTCGGTTGGCAAATCGAACACGTCGCTCAGGTAGATTTCGCAGTAGCTCTCTCGCGAGTCGCAGTAGCGCGGCCCGCACGGGGCAAAATCGGGAATCACTGCGTTGCAGCCGCCCATGACCGCCAGATCTTCGCCAGCAGCGTGTGCGGCGCACGCATTGTCGTAGACCTTGCTACTGCACGCGCAAACCGGATCGTAACCGCTGGCGCAGCCTGCGGGCCTCGCGCGACAAGTGCCCGGGCTTTGGCCCTTGCCGCATAGTCCTGGTTGGAAAGCGCAGTACTCGCCAGTGCCGCAAGTCGTGTTGTCATGACAAGTGGCGGCGCCAGCCGGCGCGAGCGGCACTGTGGAAACTCGAGTGGCGTCCGCGCGCGCCGCGTCGCTGTGCGGTCGCGACGTACAAGAGCCCAGTAGCGCGATCGGTAGCAGGAGCGAGACAGCGAGTACCGACCGCATGCGCCGCACTATCGCGTGGAACGCTGGCGAGAGTGAGCACGAGCCAGTGCGAGCCCTGCAAGCGCGGACGCCAGGAACAAGCCTGCGAGCGGATTGTTCCGGCCTTGCCCAGCCGCGCTGCAGCTGCAGCCCTTGCTATTGTCAGTCGAGCTATCCGTGCTGCCACCGCTGTTGTTGCCCGCGAGGGAGGCAGAGCCCGCGTTGCTCGTGGTGCCCGCTGCTGCGCCACCTGTGGTCGACGTGGCGCCACCCGTGCTGGATGCCGCGCCACCATTCGTCGTGACACCGTTCGCACCCCCGCTGCTCGACGCTCCGCCGCGGCTCGTTGCCCCACCGTTGCTCGACGTTCCGCCGCTGCCCGCAGTGCTACTGCCGCCAGCGCTGCCGCCACTACCGCCAGTCGTTTGCGGCGTGCCGAGCCAAGGTGCTACGCAATGGTTCGAGCTGTCACACGCGCATTCACTCGGGCAGCTGGAGCCGCACGGGCCGCTCGCAATATTGCTGTAGTTGCCGGCCTTGAGCGCCGATAAGTCTGCGCTGGGTTTGTCGTTGGCGGCAATCGAACAGTGCGCGGTCGCAATGGCATCGATGTGCGCCTCGCTGCAGGTGTACGGCGCGTCCCCTTGCGTGCCATCGGGAGTGTTGTTGCAGATGTTGCCACCGCCGTTCGCGCCGGGCCCTTGCAACAAGGGGAGTACGCTCTTGCCCGTAGCGAGACTCATGTACGCCGCGACGTACTCGGAGCGCTTCACGTCTGGGTTCGGCACGCCCAGGCTGTCCCACTTCACGCCGTCACCGGACTGCAGAGCGAACATGTGACTGAAGCCAGCGAAGCCGTCGCCGTTCGGCATCGCCATGTACACGTTGTCGAGCGCGACGACCTTGGCGTCCGAGCTGTCGCCGCCCGGGTAGAAACGCTTCTTCTGTGCGGCCGCCGCGGTGATCAGGTTGTTGTCGTTATCCTCCGTGCCGACCTTGTTCATGATGTGAAAGTCCATCAAGTTCGGGAACGCGCTCTGGTGGTCCGCCCACCAATCCGTTGGCCAGCCCGAGCTCGACAGCCCCGTCCAGTCGTTGATGGCCTCGTGCATGGCGAGCAGATAACCCCAGAACCCAGTGGCGTTGTAGGCATTCCCGGTGAAACCGTCGTAGGCTGCGCCGTCACCGAAATTGTTGCAAGCGGTGCCGGTGTGCGCGCCGCCGGTTGCAGTATCCAGCTCGAACTCGAAGATATCCGGCGCCTGAATGTTGAACGTCGACTCGAGCGTGCTGACGACCTTGTCGCCGTACGCACAGAACGCTTGAGGCAAAGCCGCTTGACCTGTCGGTACGGTGTCTTGAATGCACCAGCGCGACTTGGTCAGTGTCACGTTCGCGCAAGCGGTCGCCAATGAATAGCCAGGACAACACTGCGCGCGCGCCGTAAGGGCAGGGGCCATCACTGCAACGAATGACGCGATGCCGGCTGCGAAAGGAATTGCCTTGCTCATGACGGTGCAAAAGCGAGGCCCGATTCAATTCAGCTCAGCTTTTTTTTACGCGCGGCCTATTCCATAGCGAATGGAACATTCCGCATGGGATCTCTTGGCAATCGCCGCGCAAGCGCGAGTCGTGCGCTGCTCCAGGAGCGCGAGCCCAACAGGAACCACGTGAAGCGGGCGCATCGCAGCGCGCTCCGTGCTCCGTGCTCAGCGCTCGTGCTCAGTGTTCATGCTCGTGCTCGTGCTCGTGCTCGGCGCGAATCTGATGTTTAAGTCCAATGCCGTTCGGTTAAGGACCGAGACCACAATATGGACCCCATCGCTCATGCTG